>Ga0268299_1000692_pt1 | contig 90042 bp, 87 predicted proteins | sample NOBtaG_FD_193484 | JGI IMG/M metagenome (GOLD analysis project Ga0268299, IMG submission 193484) | Activated sludge microbial communities from bioreactor in Nijmegen, Gelderland, Netherland - NOB reactor | ecosystem: Engineered > Bioreactor > Aerobic > Activated sludge | place: Netherlands... | reverse complement strand
GCGTGCCGGATCGGCCTGGTGACCACGGCGGCGCTGTACGACCCCGCGCTCGGCGATCAGGGCCCGGGCGCTCCCTACAATGCGGCGGCGAAGTTTCACCGTGTCTACGCGCATTCGACCGCCGGGACGCCCAATCTGCGCATCGCCCACGTCACCTATGACCGCACCCATACCAGCGCGGTCGACGCCAATTGCTGGTTTCCGCTGGCCCAGCTGAAGCGTTGCGCGGCGATCGGCATGATCGGTTCGGTCAGCCCCCGTTTCTACGGCGTGCCGACCACGCGCAGCCAGCGCAGCACCGTCGAACGCGATACGCCGGAGCTGCTGGAATGCGCGCGGGCGGATCAGGTCGACGCCATGATCCTGGTGCCGAATTGCCCCGTCTGCCACCAGACGCTGAGCCTGGCGGCGCGGCATCTGGAAGCGGCGGGAATCCCTACGATCGTCATGGGTTGCGCCAAGGACATCGTCGAGCATGTCGGCGTGCCGCGTTTCCTGTTCAGCGATTTCCCGCTCGGCAATGCCGCCGGCAAGCCGCTGGACAGCGGCTCGCAGATCTTCACCATCGACCTCGCCTTCGAGCTGCTGGCGATGGCGCCGGTCGCGCGCACCACCGTCCAGTCGCCCTTGCGCTGGAGCGCGAGCGCGGCGTGGAAGCAGGATTTCTGCAATGCAGAGCGCCTGTCCGAGGCGGACATCGCCCGCCTGCGCGCCGAGCACGAGGGCCACCGCGCGATCGCCCGGGCGGGGTCCGAGATGAACTGAAGGAGCGAGCATGAAGATCGACGGCGGCTGCCATTGCGGCTTTCTCACCTATGAGGCCGAGGTGGACCCGGCGCAGGTGGAGATCTGCCACTGTACCGATTGCCAGAAGCTCTCCGGCTCGGCCTTCCGCGTCGTCGTGCCGGCCGGGCCGGGCAGCTTCCGCCTGCTGACCGGCATCCCCAAGACCTATGTGAAGACCGCCGAAAGCGGCAACCGGCGCATCCAGGCCTTCTGCCCGCATTGCGGCACGTCGATCTATTCGACCGCGCTGGTCGAGGGCAAAGCGGCCACGCCGCCCGCCATCGGGCTCCGGGTCGGCACCATCACCCAGCGCGCCCAGCTGGCGCCCAAGGCGCAATTCTGGAACCGGTCGCGGCTCGGTTGGGTTATCGGCATCGGCGACCTTCCGGCGACCGAGACGGAATAGCGGCAAATCCGCTTCGGCCGGCAGGAGACCCGGAATCGGGGGCTGCCGAATCGACAGGGCGACGGGCGCGGGCTAAGCTTTCCCCCATATTCAGCGTTTTGCGATCTGCCGACCGGTGCCATGTTCCATCGAGGTGCGGCGATGCGGGTGTTGTTCGTTCATCCTGGGCCGTTGCTCTACACCAAGGTCTTCCTGCGGCTGGAGCCGCTGGGCCTGGAGCTCGTCGCCGCCGCGGCGCGGCGCGCTGGGCACGAGGCGCGCATCCTCGACCTGCAGGTGGAGAGCCACGCGGATTATCACCGCATGGTCGCGTCGTGGCGGCCCGAGGCCATCGCCTTTTCCTGCAACTACCTCGCCAACGTGCCGGAGATCGTCGATCTGGCGAAGGCGACCAGGGCCGCGCAGCCGCATTGCTTCATCTGCGTCGGCGGCCACAGCGCCTCCTTCGTCGCGGCGACCATCCTCGACCATGCCGAGGGCGCCATCGATTGCGTGCTGAAGGGCGAGGGCGAGGCCTCGATCGCGGAACTCCTCGCCGCCGTGGCGGAGGATCGCGACGGCATCGCGGAGATTCCCGGCGTGGTCACCGCGACGGGCGAGGGGCCGGCGCCGCGCTTCGTCCACAATCTCGACGATCTGGCGCCGGCGCGCGATCTGCTGCGGCACCGGCGCAAGTATTTCATCGGCGTGCTCGATCCCGCCGCCTCGGTCGAGTTCTCGCGCGGCTGCCCGTGGGATTGCTCCTTCTGCAGCGCCTGGACCTTTTATGGCCGCTCCTATCGCCTGATCAGCCCGGAGCGCATCGTCGAGGATCTGGCCTCGCTGCAGGAAAGCGGCGTCTTCATCGTCGACGACGTCGCCTTCATCCAGGACCGCCACGGCTTCGCCATCGGCGAGGCCATCGCCAAGGCCGGCATCCGCAAGCGCTACTACCTGGAGACCCGCGCCGACGTGCTGTTGCGCAACAAGGAGGTGTTCCAGTTCTGGCGCAAGCTCGGCCTCGACTACATGTTCCTCGGCATCGAGGCGATCGACGAGGAGGGCCTGCTGAAATATCGCAAGCGCATCTCGCTCGGGCGCAATTTCGAGGCGCTGGAATTCGCCCGCACCCTCGGCATCCGCGTCGCCATCAACATCATCGTCGACCCCGACTGGGACGCGCAGCGCTTCGCCACCATCCGCGCGTGGTGCGCGGAGATCCCCGAGATCGTCAATCTCAGCGTCAACACGCCCTATCCCGGCACCGAGAGCTGGCTGACCGAGGAGCGCCGCCTGCAGACGCGCGACTACCGCCTGTTCGACATCCAGCACGCGGTGCTGCCGACCCGGCTGCCGCTGCCCGACTTTTACCGCGAGCTGCTGGAAACCCAGCGTGTGCTTTATCGCAAGCATCTGAGCCTGTGGACGGTGCCGCGCCTGACGAAGATCGCGGGGCGCCTGCTGCTGCGCGGGCAGACCAATTTCGTCCGCGGCATGCTGGCCTATAACGGCACCTACAGCGTGGCGAAGATGCTGGCCGATCACGCCCGGCCGGTCGCCTACCAGGTGAAGCTGCCGGAGCCGCGACGCAGTCCGCTCGACAAGCGCGCCGAGCTCTACATCCACGCCCCGCGCGGCCGCGCCGGGCGCAGCATCGACGACGCGACCGAGCATTTCGTGGAAGAGACGCGGATGGGCGCGACGCTGTGATCAGGCAGCCGCGCCGCGCAGGATGATGATCTTCGCCTTGCCGTAGCGCCGCTCGTCCGCAACGGCGAAGCCCGCCATCTCCGGCAGCGTTTCGCGCGCGTCCATTTCGGTCACGATCAGCGCCTCGGGCGCGATCCAGCCGGCGTCCTGCAAGGCGCGGAGCGCAAGCGGAATCAGGCCCTTGTGGTAGGGCGGATCGAGGAAGACGAGCGTGCAGGGGGCGAAGGCCCTGTGCGTCATCGCCTGCGGCGGATGACATGCGTCACTCGAGAAGACGAGCGTGCGGGCGATCTCGTGGCAGGCGGCGATGTTGCGCTTCAAGGCGTCGAGGGCCGGCCGGGCGGTTTCGAAGACGACCAGGCTTTCGGCGCCGCGCGACAGGGCTTCGAGGCCGAGCGCGCCGGAGCCGGCGAAAGCGTCCAGAACCTTGGCACCGCGCAGGGCATCGAAGCGGTGCGCCAGCATGTTGAAGATCGCCTGACGGGCGCGGTCGGAGGTCGGCCGCACGTCCGCGCCCTCGGGGGCGATCAGCCTGGTGCCTTTGTGCGATCCGGCATCGATGCGCATGCTCAGCGCGCGGGCCGCCGCTGCTTGCCGAAGGGCCGGCCGGCGCCCTGCTGGGGCCGGTCGCGGCGCGCGCCCTGGCCTTTCGGCGCCTCGCCGCGCGGGGCGCCGGGCTTCAGCCGCAGCTGGCCCTTGACCTCGTGCCGGACATCTTTGGCGGAGGGCGGCGCGGCCTTTTCCTTCGCCTGGCCCAGCTGCTCGCGCAGCACCTTGGCCGGCACTTCCTCGATGTCGCCCTTGTCCAGATGACCGAGCTGGAAAGGGCCATAGGCGACGCGGATGAGGCGGCTGACCGGCCAGCCGAAATGGCCGCAGATCTTGCGGATCTCGCGGTTCTTGCCTTCGGTCAGGCTCATGGTCAGCCAGGTATTGTCGCCCTGCTTGCGGTCGAGCGTCGCCTGGATGGCGCCGTAGCGCACGCCCTCGACCTCGATGCCCCGGTTGAGCTGTTCGAGATGCTTCTGATCGACGTCGCCGTTGACCCGCACCCGGTAGCGCCGCACCCAGCCGGTGGCCGGCAGCTCCAGCTTGCGCGCCAGCTCGCCGTCATTGGTGAGCAGCAGCAGGCCCTCGGAATTTAGGTCGAGGCGGCCGATCGAGATGACGCGCGGCATTCCCTCCGGCAGGGAGTCGAAGACGGTCGGCCGCCCCTCGGGGTCCTTGGACGTGGTCACCAGCCCGCGCGGCTTGTAGTAGCGGAAGAGGCGCGTGCGTTCCTTCTGCGGCAGCGGCTTGCCGTCGACGCGGATGTCGTCGTTCTCGGTGACGTTGAGCGCCGGCGAGTTGAGCTTCTTCCCGTTCACCGAGACGCGGCCTTCCAGGATCATCGCCTCGGCGTCGCGGCGCGAGCAGATTCCGGCGCGGGCGATCGCCTTGGCGATGCGCTCGCCGGCGAATGCCTTGCTGTCCGGGGTCTTGGCCGGCGCTTTCATGCGCGCGCCGCCGCGATCAGGCCGGCGAAGAGCTTCTCGTCGCTGCCGGTGATGCCGAATTCGGGATGCCATTGCACGCCGAGGCAGAATCGGTGGCTGCGCGATTCGATGCCTTCGATCACGCCATCCGGGGCGATGGCGTTGACCGCCGCCTCAGCGCCGACCGCCTTCACCGCCTGGTGATGCGCGCTGTTGACGGCAATCTCGGCGACGCCGGTCAGCCGGTGCAGCAGCGTGCCCGGGGTCACCGCCACGGTGTGGCCGGGCTCGGTGCGCGGATTGGGCTGCTCGTGCAGCACATGGCCCTGCACCTCGTCCTCGATGTGCTGGATGAGCGTGCCGCCGAGGATGACGTTCAGCAATTGCTGTCCGCCGCAGATGCCGAGCACCGGCTTGTCCAGCGCCAGCATCGCCTTGGTCACCGCCCATTCGAACTGGGTGCGGCCCTCCTTCAGCGTCACCGTGGCATGGCGGGTCGTGGCGCCGAACAGGGCCGGGTCGACGTCGAAGCCGCCGCCCGTCACCACCAGGGCGTCGATGCGCGCGGCATAGGCCTCGGCCAGGCCCGGCTCATGCGGCAGGCAGAGCGGGATGCCGCCGGCCTGGGCCACGGCGGAACAGTAGTTCTCGCGGATCAGGTAGCGGCCGATCTTGGACAATCCGGTCGGTTCGGCGGTGTCGAGGGTCAGGCCGACGATCGGGCCTGAGGATCTGGGCATGGGGCGCTCCTTGGCTGGCCGGACCCTAGAGCAGAGCGGCGCCGGGCTCAAGGGAGCGGCCTTGACGGCCGCGCATGGCAGGGGTTCAAGTGCCCCATGTCCGGGCTCATCCACCCCCATTCCGACGCCGATTTCATGGGCCTGGCCTTCCGCCAGGGGGAGGCGGCCGCTTCGCGCGACGAGGTGCCGATCGGCGCGGTGCTGGTCGATTCCGCCACCGGCCAGGTGCTGGCCGCCGACCACAACCGGGTCGAGGAACTGCACGACCCCACCGCCCATGCCGAGATGCTGGTGATCCGCACGGTCTCGACCGGGCGCAAGGAAAAGCGCCTGCCCCTCTGCGATCTCTATGTGACCTTGGAACCCTGCCCGATGTGCGCGGCGGCGATTTCCTTCGCCCGCATCCGCCGCCTAGTCTTCGCCGCGCGCGATCCCAAGGGCGGCGGCGTCGAGCACGGCCCGCGTATCTTCCAGCAGCCGACCTGCCATCACCGGCCGGAGGTTTTCGGCGGGCTGGACGAGACGCGCAGCGCGGCGCTGCTCAGGGCGTTCTTCCAGGCGAAAAGATAGCGGCGCCGACGCTCAGATCGGCAGCCGGTCAAGCAGCCGGTACCACCACACCGACGGCGCCAGGAACCAGGGATTGCCGGTATAGAGCGGCCGGGTCTGGAAGGCGACGTTGTCGAGCGGGCTCCTGCCTTCCGCCTTGCCCAGCACCTGCTGCCCGATCCGCATGCCGAAATAGCTGGCGAGCGAAACGCCGGAGCCGCAATAGCCCATGGCGTAGTGCAGCCCGTCCTGACAGCCCAGATGCGGCAGGGTGTCGAAGGTGTAGGCGACGAAGCCCATCCAGGAATGGCTGATGCGGGTCTGTGCCAGGCTGGGGAAGATCGCCGTCAGGCAGGCGTGGAGCCTGGGCGCGCTGACCAGCGGGTTGCTCTCCATATAGGCGACGCGACCGCCGAACAGGATCGAGCGGTGGTCCGGCGACAGGCGGTAATAGAAGACGACGCGCCGCGTGTCGCTCACCATGCGGTCATTGGGGATGAGCTTGCGCATCTCCTCTGCCGGCCTGGGTTCGGTGGCGATGATGTAGCTGCCGATCGGAATGACGCGGCGGCGGTGCCAGGGCGAGAGCGGGCCGCTATAGCCGTTGGTGGCGATGACGACGTTGCGCGCCTGCACCTCGCCCTTCGCCGTCTTCACGCGAAACCCGTTGCCGTCGCGCGCGATCCCCAAGGCCGGGCAATGGTCGACCACCTGCGCGCCGGCCGCCTGCGCGACGCGCAGCAGGCCCAGATGGTATTTGCCGGGATGCAGCTTGGCATGGCGCGGATAGATTGCGCCGCCGTAATAGAGATCCGACGGGATCTCGCGGTGCTGCTCGGCCCGCGGCACCATCTCCATCGGCACTTCCAGCCCCTTGGGCTGGTTCTTCGCATACTCCGCCAGCACCTCGTACTGCTTCGGGTTGTGCGCCGCGTGATAGCGTCCGACCCGCGCCCAATCGCAATCGATGCTCTCGCTGCGGATCAGGTCCTCGATATAGTCCAGCGCCTGCAGCCCCTCGCGGCGGATGCCGAAGGCGAGCTGCTCATTGTGCCGGCCGGACAAGGCGGTGAAGCTCGGCTTGATGCTGGTGGAAACCTGCCCGCCATTGCGGCTGGAACAGCCCCAGCCGGCGCTTTCCGCGTCGAGCACCAGGGTCGCGCGGCCGCCCTTGGCCGTCTCGCGCGCCGCCATCAGGCCGGTATAGCCGGCGCCGATCACCAGCACGTCGACCTTGGCGGGCAGGGCGGCGTCGCTGCGCGGCGGGCGCGGCGCGTCCTCCCACCAATAGGGCTCCGCCTTGAAGCCCGGTGCCAGCAACGTCTCGCTCATGCTATTTCCCCTCGCGTGCGATCGCCCGCCAGCCGATGTCGCGGCGGCAGAATCCCTCCGGCCAATCGATCTCGTCGACCAGCGCATAGGCCTTGGCCTGGGCCTCGCGCACGTTCTTGCCGAGGGCGGAGACCGCCAGCACGCGGCCGCCATGCGCCTCGATCTCGCCCTGTGCATTCCGTTTGGTGCCGCAATGGAAGACGATGCAGTCGTCGCCCTCCGGCGGGAGGTTGCGGATGATGCTGCCGTTCGTCACGCTGCCCGGATAGCCTTTGGTCGCCATGACCACGGCCAGGGCCGTCTCGGGATACCAGCGCAAGGCGAAGTTCTTCAGCGTGCCGTCGGTGCAGGCGAGGAGCGCCGGCACGAGATCGGACATCAGCCGCAGGCACAGCACTTCGCATTCCGGGTCGCCGAAGCGGGCGTTGAACTCGATCAGCTTCGGCCCTTCCGCCGTCACCATGATGCCGGCGAAGAGCACGCCCTGGAACGGCCGGCCCTCGGCTTTGAGCCCGGCCACGGCGGGGCGGACGATCTCGTCCATGATGCGGCGCTCGATTTCCGGCGTGGCGACGGGCGCCGGCGAATAGGCGCCCATGCCGCCGGTATTGGGCCCGGTGTCGCCGTCGCCGACCTGCTTGTGATCCTGCGCGCTGACAAGCGGCAGCGCGGTATCGCCGTCGCAGAGCGCGAAGAAGGACAGCTCCTCGCCCTTGAGGAATTCCTCGACCACCACGCTGTCGCCGGCGGCCCCGAACTGGCGATTCAGCATCATGTCGTCGATGGCCGCGTCGGCTTCGGCATGGCTGGCGGCGATCACCACGCCCTTGCCGGCGGCGAGCCCGTCGGCCTTGATGACGACCGGCGCGGGCAGCGTGCGAGCAAAAGCCTTGGCTTCGGCGGCATCGGTGAAGCGGCGATAGCGCGCGGTCGGGATGCCGTATTTGGCGGCGAGGTCCTTCATGAACCCCTTGGAGCCCTCGATCTCGGCGGCTTTCATGCTGGGGCCGAAGACCGCGACGCCGGCCGCGCGCAACTGGTCGGCGATTCCCTTGACCAAGGGGGCTTCCGGGCCGACGACCACCAGGTCGATCTTCCGTTCCGTGGCGAAGGCGACGAGCCTGTCGAATTCCTCGACCCCGATGGGCACGCATTCCGCGACTGCGGCGATGCCGGCATTGCCGGGGGCGCAATAGAGCTTGTCGCAGAGCGGCGAGGCGGCGATTTTCCAGCAGAGGGCATGCTCGCGCCCGCCCGATCCGATCACCAGAATCCGCATGGAAATGCCGTCCTAAAGCCCGTGACCCCGCGGCCCCCGATACCATAGAATGCCGCGCCATGACAGAGATTCGCGGCGATTCCATTCAGGGCCCGGCGCCGGCCACCCATAACCTCGCGGAACTGACGGTGAGCGAGCTCAGCTTCGCCATCAAGCGGACGCTGGAGAGCGGCTTCGAGCGCGTCCGGGTGCGGGGCGAGATTTCCGGCTTCAAGCGCGCCGCCTCCGGCCATCTCTACATGCAGCTGAAGGACGAGGGCGCGGCGATCAAGACCGTGTGCTGGAAGGGTGTCGCCGGCAAGCTCGGCATTATGCCGGAGGACGGGCTGGAGGTGATCGCCACCGGCCGCATCACCTCCTATGCCGAGCGCTCGGAATACCAGCTGGTGGTCGAGCGCATGGAGATGGCCGGCATCGGCGCGCTGCTGAAGATGCTGGAGGACCGCAAGAAGAAGCTGGCCGCCGAGGGCCTGTTCGACGCCGCGCGCAAGAAGAAGCTGCCGCTGCTGCCCAACGTCATCGGCATCGTCACCTCGCCGACCGGCGCCGTCATCCGCGACATCCTGCACCGCCTGGCCGACCGCTTCCCGCGCCATGTGCTGCTCTGGCCGGTCCTGGTCCAGGGCGAGGGCGCGGCGCAGCAGGTGGCGAACGCCATCCACGGCTTCAACGCGATCGCGGCCGGCGGCAAGGTGCCGCGGCCGGATTTGCTGATCGTGGCGCGCGGCGGCGGCTCGCTCGAGGATCTGATGGCCTTCAACGAGGAGGTGGTGGTGCGCGCGGCGGCGGCGAGCCGCATTCCGCTGATCTCCGCCGTCGGCCACGAGACCGACACGACGCTGATCGACTTCGCGTCCGACATGCGGGCGCCGACGCCGACTGCGGCGGCGGAGATGGCGGTGCCGGTGCGCGCCGATCTCATCGCCGAGCTATCGCAGCTCGGCCACCGCATGGCGCGCGCCGCGGCACGGCAGATGTCCGAGCATCGCCTGCAGGTGGAGGGCCTGGCGCGCGGCCTGCCGGACCCCGTGCGCCTGCTGCAGGAGAAGACGCAGCAGCTCGACCAATGCGTCGAGCGCTGGAGCGTGGCGCGCGACGGCTATTTCCAGCGCCGGCGTGACGCGCTGGCGGCGCTCGCGGGCAGGCTGCGCACGCCGCGCGAGCAGATCGCGGCGATGCAGGCGGCGCTGGGCTATGCCGTCTCCCACATGGCGACGGCGGTAAAGGGTGCCCTCGACCGCTCCGGCCGGCGCATGGATGCGGCGGCGGGCGGCTTGCGGCCGAAGCTGCTCGAGGATCTGCTGCACCGCAAGGAGATCGCGCTGGAGAAATGCGGTGCGCTGCTCGAGTCCTATTCCTACGAACACGTGCTGAAGCGCGGCTTCGCTTTGGTGCGCGGCGAGCACGATGCGCCGCTCACCAGCGCCGCGGCCTTGAGCGCCGGCATGCCGGTGGCGCTGCAGTTCCACGACGGCCGCGTCGGCGCGGTGGTCGATGGCGGCACGCCCGCGCCGCGCAAGGTTGGCGCGAAACCGGCAAAGCCATCGCAGGGGAGTTTGTTGTGAGGGTGTTCGCCCGATATCTCAACTTACTCGTTGCGCCCCTTCCCCCCTTGTGGGGGAAGGTGGGGAAGGGGGGTGATGCAGCGCCGGGTCTGGCCGCGCAGGACCTTCACACCCCATCGCCTCCGGCGATGCGCACGCGCAGCGTGCGACCCCCCATCCGGCTGCGACTAGGCTCGCTTTGCTCGCCAGGTCTCCGCTGCCTTCCCCCGCAAGGGGGGAAGGGTGTTTTCAGTGCGGTGGCGGCATTCCTGTTTCTTCTTTCCGCTCCCGCCCACGCCCTCGACCTCGCCGGCGATTTCACCCAGGGCGGGCTGGTCGTCGGTCGCGCCGAGCCCGGCGCCACGGTGTTGCTGGGCGATGCGCCGGTGATGGTGGGGGCGGATGGCCTGTTCGTGCTCGGTTTCGGCCGCGATCAGGCGCCGCATGCGCAGCTGACGATCATCGCGCCCGACGGCAAGACCGCGCAGCAGACCCTCGCCATCGCCCAGCGCAGCTTCGACATCCAGCGCATCGACAAGCTCGACCAGTCGAAGGTGACGCCCAACCCCGCCGACCAGGCGCGCATGAAGGCGGAGCAGGATCAGATCAACGCCGCGCGCACCAACCCGCGCGCGGCGCAAGACTTCCTGGTGCCCTTCATCTGGCCCGCCAAGGGCCCGATCAGCGGGGTCTATGGCAGCCAGCGCATTTTGAACGGCGAGCCGCGCGCGCCGCATTACGGGCTCGACATCGCCGCCCCCGAAGGTGCGCCGGTGGTGGCGCCGGCGCCGGGCATCATCCGCCTGGTGGCGCCCGATTTCTTCCTGACCGGCGGCACCGTCATCCTCGATCACGGCTTCGGCGTGCAATCGGTCTTCATCCATATGAAGCGCGTCGACGTGACGGACGGCCAGGCGGTGAAGCAGGGCGATCCGATCGGCCAGGTCGGCAAGACCGGCCGCGCCACCGGCCCGCACCTGCATTGGGGCATGAACTGGAACCAGGTGCGGCTCGATCCCGCGCTCTGGGTGCCAGCCGGTGGCAACGAGCCCTGACTACTCCGCCGCCTTTGCAAGGCCGGCGGTGTTCTGCGCGATCACCTCATCGAACGACGCGCCTTCCGCGAAGCGCCGCATATGCGGCGGCACGCCCACCCCGGGCTTCAGCTGCGGGTCGCTTTCCAGCGCGCCGACGACCTGGCGGATCGGCACCACGCCCGCCCAGATGTCGAGGGAGTAGTCTGGCGCGTCGTCCTTGGGCATGCCGCTGCGGGCCTTGGCCGAGGCTTCCTCGATCTCCATGCCGATGAGCGTGGTGCCCTTCAGCTCCTGCTTCTCGACGGGCCGCAGGGTGGCGAGCCGGCCGGGCGCCACGCGCTCGATGAAATAGTCGAGTTCGGCCTCCTTCTCCGCCGCGTCCTCGATCAGCCGCGCGCGGCCGAAGGCCATCACGGCGCGGTAGTTGATCGAGTGGTGGAAGCCCGAGCGCGCCATGACCAGCCCGTCCAGCAGGCTGACCGTGACGCAGACCGGGATCTCCTTCGCCTGGGCGCGCAGCATGCGGCTGGCCGAAGAGCCGTGCCAATAGAGCTGCCGCCCGCGCCGCCAATAGGCGGTCGGCGTCACATAGGGCTGGCCGTCGATGACATAACCGACATGGGCGATGAAGCCGGCATCGAGGATGGCGTAGACGCTGGCCTCGTCATACTTGCCGCGCTCGTGCAGGCGCTTCACGCGGGAACGGTCGGTCGGGATGAAATCGGACATGGCTCTGCTCGCGGTTGGAGGCGTGGCGCCAGGGGACCCGAATTCTAGTTCCATGAAAAGCGCCAGAATTCTATACTTCAAGGAACCAGAATTCGGGAGGCGGCGTATGGCGCGCAAGGCCGGGCTGGGCACCTTCGTCGCCCTCGCGCAATCCGGGACCGAGGGGGCGGGGGACGGCCCGCTGTTCCGCCTGCTCTACCGCGATCTGCGCCAGGCCATCCTGGACGGCAGGCTGCGGGCCGGCGCGCGGCTGCCGGCGACGCGGCTGCTGGGCCGCGAACTCGGCCTGTCGCGCAACACCGTGCTCGCCGCCTATGACCAGCTGGCGAGCGAGGGCTTCATCGAGCTGCGGCACCGCTCCGGCGCCTTCGTCGCCGCGGACCTGCCCATCGCCCTGCCGGCGGAACGGCATGCACCGGCCGCTCTGCCGCCGCCGCGCCTCGGCCGCAGCGGCGCCGAAACCCTCGCCGCCGCCCGCGGCCAGCGGACGGCGATCGAGCGGGCCCGCTGGCCCGGCTGCTTCGTCGCCGGTGCACCCGACGTCTCGGCCTTTCCCTTCGCGCTGTGGGCGCGGCTGCTGGCGCGCGCCTGGCGCCATCCGGACCACGCCATCTCGCTTGGCGGGGATGCCGGCGGCCATCCGGCGCTGCGCCGCGCCATCGCGGACTATCTGTGCGAGGCGCGCGGCATCGCCTGCGATCCCGACCATGTGCTGGTGGTGACCGGCATCCGCCAGGCGCTGGATCTGAGCTGCCGCCTGCTGCTCGATGCGGGCGACCGCGTCTGGATGGAGAATCCCGGCTATCCCGGCCTGCGCGCGGTGCTGGCGGCGAATGGCGCCAGGATCGTGCCGGTGCCGGTGGATTCGGAGGGCATCGACGTGGCCGTCGGGCAAAGACGTGCCGGCAAGGCGCGGCTGGTCTGCGTCGCGCCCTCGCATCAATATCCGCTCGGCGTGACGCTGTCGCTGCCGCGCCGGCTGATGCTGCTCGACTGGGCGCGCGGCGCCGAGGCCTGGGTGATCGAGGACGATTACGACAGCGAATACCGCTATGCCGGACGGCCGCTGGCGGCGCTGAAAAGCCTCGATGCCGACAACCGCGTCATCTATGTCGGCACCCTGTCGAAGCTGCTTTTTCCCAGCCTGCGCCTCGGCTATCTGATCGCCCCGCCGCAGTTGGCGGAGCCGTTCCGGCGCCTGCGCGCGGCCCTCGACGACCAACCCTCGATGATCGCGCAGCCGGCATTGGCCGAGCTGTTCCGCTCCGGCCAGCTCGCCGCCCATCTGCGCAAGATGCGCCAGGTCTATGCCGCGCGGCAGCGCCGGCTGCTCGAAGGTGCCGCCCGGCACCTGGCGGGCCTCGTCGATTTGCGGCCGGACGAGGCCGGGCTGCATCTGGTCGGCCGCCAGGCCGGCCGGCTTGCCCGCCGGCGCGACGTCGATCTCGTCGCGGCGGCGCGCAAGGAGGGTATCGTGCTTTCCGCGCTCTCCGATTACGATGCGCTGGGAACCGGCCCGCGCGGCCTCATGTTCGGCTATGCGGCGGCGGTCGAATCGTCGGTCGAGCCGGCCCTGCGCAAACTGGCGGAGATCTGGACGCGGTGATGTCGATGCTGCTTCGTCTGCTGGCCTTGCCGGCGATCCTGCTTGCGACCCTGGCTTGGCCGCCGGCCCCCGGTCCGGCCTTTGCCGCCACGCCGAAAAGCTGGCGCGTGGTGATGATCGCCGGCGATTCCTCCGCCCCCGTCTTCGACAACGCGGTTACCCGGCTCGGCGAGCTCCTGGCCGGCAAGCCCGGCATCGAGCTGCGCCCGCTCACCTCCGATGGCGTCTACAGCAGCGACGACCGGCCGCTGGCGACCGCCTACAACATCGACGCCGCGCTGAAGGGCACCAAGGCGCAGGGCTGCCTCGTTTTCATGACCTCGCACGGCACCGTCGACGGCCTCTATCTGCGCCACGACCTCGACAACGACAAGACGCTGTCGCCCGGCCGCCTCGACCGCATGCTGGACAAGCATTGCGGCGACAAGCCGACGGTGATCGTCGCCAGCGCCTGCCATTCCGGGGTCTTCATCGGCCGCGCCACCAAGGGCGACAACCGCATCATCCTGACCGCCGCGCGCGACGATCTGGTGTCCTTTGGCTGCGGCGCCAAGTTCGAGCTGACCTACTTCGACGAATGCCTGCTGAAATCCTGGGAAAAGGGCGGCACCTGGAAGCAGCTCTTCGACCGCACCCGGACCTGCGTGCGGCTGAAGGAGGCGGAGCTCTCCGAGAAATCCTCGATGCCGCAGGCCTATTTCGGCGCCGGCGTGCAGGACCTGAAGCTCCCCTAGGCGCGCGCTCCTGTTGCGGGGCGGGCCGAAACGGACCAGAATTCGCGCGGGGATTTCGGCCATCGAAGCAGCTCAAGGGGGCTTGCATGTTCAAGCGTTTCGTCGCTGCCGCCAGCCTGGCGGCGTTTCTCGTCGCGCCGGCCGCCGCCGGCTCCGGCGTCAATGTCGGGTCATTGAATTGCCGGGTGGCCGGCGGCTCCGGCTTCATCTTCGGCTCGACCAAGAGCATCGCCTGCGTGTTCTCGAAGCCCGACGGCACCGGCGAACGCTACAAGGGCGAGATCAAGAAGTTCGGCGTCGATCTCGGCTTCACCGACGGCGCCTACATGGTTTGGGCCGTCTTCGCGCCGGGCCAGGTGAAGAAGGGCGCCTTGGCCGGCGAATATGTCGGCGCCACCGCCTCGGCCGCCGCCGGCCTCGGCCTCGGCGCCAACGTGCTCATCGGCGGCAGCAACGACCAGATCGCCCTGCAGCCGGCCAGCATCGAGGGCGTGCAGGGGCTCAACGTGGCGGCCGGGTTCGGGCAGCTGATCCTGCGGCCGGGGAACTGAAGTCGGGAAACTGAAGCCGGGGAAGCTAAGCGAGGCGCTTTTCCATCGCGTAGTTGTGGATCGCGACGCCGTTGCGTTCAAAGTCGCGCCGCTGCGCGTTGCTGAACCCCATGCGAATGAAGAAGGGCAGGGCCGTTTCGCTCGCCTCGACGAACAGGCGAGCAAGGCCGGCCGCGCGGGCGTGGTCTTCCAGTGCTCCGTATAGCGCCGTCGCTACGCCCTGCCGCGCGGCGCCGGGGGCGACATAGACCATGTCGACATACCCGTCCGGTTCCAGTTCGGCGAAACCGACGACCTCGCCGTCGCGGTCGGCGACCCAGACGTCGCGGCCCCCGGCCCGCGACGCATACCAGCCGGCCTCACGCGCCGCCGGCGACCAGACGCTCAATTGCGCCGGCGTGTAGTCGCGCTGCGCCAGCCCATGCACCGAAGCGTGGAACACACGCGCGATGGGAGCGGCGTCCGCCGGGATGTAGCGGCGAATCTCGAAGTCAGGCATAGCCGGAGAATACGTGGATCGTCTGCGCGAGGGTAGTTTCGTTCGCTATAATTCTGTTTGACAGAACTAATTCTGAAAAGTAGAATTACAGCCACTCATCTAGAGGTGGCAGGCCTGTGATCAAGAGCTTTGCCGACCGGGAAACGGAGAGACTTTTCTCCGGTATGCCCACCCGGAGGTTGCCGTCGGATTTGCTGCGGGTCGCATTGCGGAAGCTGATCCAGGTCAACGCCGCGGCATCGCTGGACTTCCTGCGCGTGCCGCCGGGCAACAGACTGGAGGCTCTAAGAGGGAATCGCGCGGGCCAGCATAGCATCAGGATCAATGATCAGTGGCGGGTCTGTTTCCGTTGGCATGACGGGAATGCTTACGAGGTTGAGATCGTCGATTACCACAAAGGATGATGTCATGAGGAACATGGAACCAGTCGCGCCGGGCGAAGTCCTGCTTGAGGACTTTCTCAAGCCGCTGGGCATTACCCAGTATCGGCTGGCGAAGTCGATCAAGGTGCCTGCCTCACGCATCCACGACGTCGTGCACGGCAAGCGGGCGATCAATGCCGAACTGGCGTTGCGCCTGGCGCGCTTCTTCGGCACCGACGCGCAATCCTGGCTCAATCTCCAGGCGCATTACGATCTGGAGCGTGCCGAGATCGAGTTGGCGGCGAAGGTGAAGAAAGAGGTCAAGCCGCACGCAGCTTGAGTTCACAAAGCATGGGCTAAAGATGAAGACCGCATCCGAGATAGAAGAGGCGCGCCGCGAAATCGTTGTCACTGCCCGGCGGATGTTGGAAGGCAACTTGTCCTTCATCGAAGGAGCACGCCAAATCGTCGCATTGCGCGATGCGGCCGGCCTGGATTACCTCGACCGCGGCATTGTGCCGTTTATCGCAATCGATTCGGAGACGGACACACTGCCATTTGGAGATGTGCGCAAGTTATGGGCGCCGACCGCTCTTGAGAAACTTCAGCCGGAGATCGAGCGGGCGGAACAATGGGCACGCGAAACGGCTGCGCGTCATTGCTGGAATCTCGTGCGGCGCTTTACAAGAAGCTCCCGCGCATAGACTTGGTTACCCGCACTTACTGTACCCGCAGCTCGTGCACAGATCGCACCCTTCCTGCCGGATCAGGCTCGGCGACCCGCACTTGGGGCAATGCGGCAAACGCCGCCCGCCGGCATCGCCGTTGCCCTGGCCGTCGGCGAGGTTGGCGACCTTCCGCGCGGCCATGCGTTCCAGCTCCTGGCGCTCCTTGGCGGGATCGGGCAGGAAGCCGATGTCGATCATGTGCTGCTCGATCACCTCGCCGATGGCGGCGAGCAGCGAGGGCACATAGCGGCCGGCGACCCAGGAGCCGCCGCGCGGGTCGAACACGGCCTTGAGCTCTTCCACCACGAAGGAGACGTCGCCGCCGCGCCGGAACACCGCCGAGATCATGCGGGTGAGGCCGACGGTCCAGGCGTAATGCTCCATGTTCTTCGAGTTGATGAAGATCTCGAAGGGCCGGCGGCGGCCGTCCTGGATGATGTCGTTCAAGGTGATGTAGATGGCGTGGTCGCTCTCCGGCCAGCGCACCTTGTAGGTCTTGCCGGGCAGCGCCTCGGGCCTATCCAGCGGCTGGGTCATGTAGACGACGCCGCCCGCCTCGTAGATGTCCTGCGCCTTGGATTCGGGCTTCAGGCTCAAGGGGAGTTCCGGCTGCTTGGCCTTCTGCTCCTTCTCCTTGGCGACTTCGAGCACCGCGCCCGTCACCTCGTTCGGGCGATAGGTGGTGCAGCCTTTGCAGCCCGTTTCATAGGCCATCAGGTAGACGTCCTTGAAGGCCTCGAAATCGAGGTCGACCGGCACGTTGATGGTCTTGGAGATCGAGGAATCGATGTGCTTCTGCACCGTCGCCTGCATCAGGACGTGGTCCTGCGGCGAGAGGGTCTGGGCATCGACGAAATAGTCCGGAAGCGGCGCGTCCTCGCCCTTCAGCCGGTGATACAGGCGATAGGCGTAGTCGGTCACTTCCTCCGCCTGGCGCGCGCCGTCGGGCATCAGCACGTTGCGGGTGTATTTGAAGCTGAACACCGGCTCCAGCCCGGACGAGACGTTGTCGGCGAAGAGCGAGATGGTGCCGGTCGGCGCGATCGAGGTCAGCAGCGCGTTGCGGATTCCATGCTGCGCGATGGCGTCCTGCACGTCGAGGTCCAGGCGCTGCACGAATTCGCTCTTGAGATAAGCGTCGCGGTCGAAGAGCGCGAAGCTGCCCTTTTCCTTGGCGAGGTCGACCGAGGCGAGATAGGCGGCGCGGGTCATCGCCCGCATCCACTGGTCGGTCAGCTCGACCGCCCGCGCGCTGCCGTAGCGCGCCTCGCACATGATGAGCGCGTCGGCCAATCCGGTAACGCCAAGCCCGATGCGGCGCTTGGAGATCGCCTCATGCGTCTGCTGCGGCAGCGGGAAGTTCGAGGCCTCGATGACGTTGTCCATCATGCGCACGGCGACCCGCACCAGGCGGTCGAGCTCGGCCAAGTCAAGCTGCGCCTTGGGCCCGAACGGATCGCGCACCAAAGTGGTGAGGTTGATCGAGCCCAAGAGGCAGGCGCCATAGGGCGGCAACGGCTGCTCGCCGCAGGGATTGGTGGCGCTGATCGTCTCGCAATAGCTGAGGTTGTTGGCGCGGTTGATGCGGTCGATAAAGATCACGCCCGGCTCCGCCGCGGCATAGGTCGAGCGCATGATGCGGTCCCACAGCTCGCGCGCGCGGACGACGCGGAAGGTGGTGCCGCCGAATTTCAGCTCCCACGGCCCGTCCTCCTTCACCGCCTGCATGAAGGCATCGGTGACCAGGACCGAGAGGTTGAACATGCGCAGCCGTCCCGGCTGCTGCTTCGCCTCGATGAAATTCTCGATGTCCGGATGGTCGCAGCGCAAGGTCGCCATCATGGCGCCGCGGCGGTGCCCGGCCGACATGATGGTGCGGCACATCGCGTCCCACACATCCATGAAGCTCAACGGGCCGGAGGCGTCGGCGCCCACGCCCTTCACCGGCGCGCCCTTGGGCCGCAGGGTGGAGAAGTCGTAGCCGATGCCGCCGCCCTGCTGCATGGTGAGCGCCGCCTCGCGCAGATGCTCGAAGATGCCGCTCATGTCGTCGGGGATGGTGCCCATGACGAAGCAGTTGAACAAAGTCACGCTGCGCTTGGTGCCAGCGCCGGCGAGGATGCGACCGGCCGGCAGGTATTTGAATCCGGAGAGCGCCTCGTAGAACGCGTCCGCCCACTTGGCCCGGGCCTCCGGCGCCTCCATGGCGGCCAGCGAATCGGCGACCCGGCGCCAGCTGTCCTCGATGGTCTTGTCGACAGGCGCGCCGTCCGGTCCCTTGAACCGGTATTTCATGTCCCAGATCTGTTGCGAGATCGCGGCTACCTGCGCCATGCGCCAATTCCCGAAATGAGGGGCTTAACCAAAGGGGCCAAAAGCCTAGCAAATCTCCCAGCCCGGCGCTAATCCTATGTTCGCGGTTTGTTTCAACAGGATATGCGCCGGATTACCCCCAGGGCCCCTGCGGCAAAGCATTGTCCCATCGTCTGAAAATATGGTTATCCCCAGGATCCCCACAACCCACAGGGCGGCTTCAGCGCGGCCCTGTGAGCAAAGCCTGAGCGGCGGGCTCAAGCCGGGCTTCGAGTTCCGCCATGAAGGCCTTGCGGGTGAGCCCGGGCGGGATGGGCGGCAGGTATTGCACCAGGATCTCGCCCCGCTTCTTGGTGAAGGCCCGGCGGCCCCAATAGAGGCCGGAATTGAGCGCCACCGGGATCACCGGGACGCCCAGCTGGCCGTAGAGCGCGGCGATGCCGGGCTGGTAAGCGCGGTGATGGCCGGGGGCGACCCTTGTGCCCTCGGGGAAGATGATGATCTGGCGCCCTTGGGCGAAGGCGTCGCCGGCATCCTTCACCATTTTCTTCAGCGCCGTGGCCTTGCCCGAGCGGTCGACCGCGATCATGCCGATCTTCCTCATGAACCAGCCGAAGAGCGGGACCGAGAGCAGCTCCTTCTTCAGCACGAAGGCCGGCTGGTTCAGCCGGCGCGACAGATAGAAGGTCTCCCAGGTCGATTGGTGCTTGGCGGCGATGATCGCGGGGCCGTTCGGCAGGTTCTCCAGCCCGATCTCGCGATGGCGGATGCCGCAGCAGACGCGCAGCAGGAAGAACGTACCGTCGATCCACAGATGGCCCGCCTTCCACACCCAGGAGGCCGGCGCCAGCAGCAGCGGAATGCAGACGATGTGCATCGCCGCCGACCAGACGAAGTTGCAGAGATTGAACAGCAGCGAGCCGATCACTGCTTGCCCGTCACAGCCCGGCCAGCGCCGCGATGCTGTCGCCGAAGCCTTCCAGGCCGGCGCCCATCAAGGAAATCTCCGCCCGTCCCGCCGCCACCAGGTATTTGTGATACTCGTTGCCGAGCAGGTAGAGCGTGCCCGGCCGCAGGAACCAGTAGGGCTCCTGCACCTCCGGCGGGAAGACGGGGTTGGGCAGCAGCTCGATCCCCGGCATCACCCGGCGGAATTCTAGCAGGCTGCGGTTCATGTGATAGTTCGCGGTGACGAGGCGCACGGACTTGAAGCCGTTCTCGCTCAGCCAGCGATAGCTCTCCCGCGCATTGCCCTCGGTCGAGCGCGCGTCGTAGCCGAGGGTGACGCAGCAATCGAGCACCTGCTGGCTCGGCAGCGGCCCGCCGTTCAAGGTCTGCAGCAGCGCCGGCATGTCGACGCCGTCGGCGACGCCGGAGATCAGCAGCTTCTTGGCCAGGCCGCGGTCCAGCAGCGCGAAGCCTTCCGACAGCCGCACGCCGCCGCCGGTCAGCACGACGATGGCGTCGACCGGGCGGTCGGCGTCGGGCACCTTGGCCGGGATCGCCGCGGCGAAGGCCAGGAAGCCGCCGAACCAGATGACAAGGGCCAGGAGCAGGATGTGGAGCAGGCGCCGCGACCATCCCGCGGACCCGTTGCGCTGATCCCTGAAATTGATTCGGGCGGCTCTCATCGGCAAGGCTCTTAGCAGGTCGAGGCGCGCCTGTCATGCCCACGCCGCAGGGGTACGCGGGGACAGGAAACGGCCTGGTAGGCCATCCTCCGCACCGTTCAATACGCCATCCGGCGCAGGGCGCCGAGCACCGCCAGGCGGACGGTGACCATGGCGATCAGCACCGCAGCCAGGGGAATGAGGGCGAGCGGCCAGATCATCCAGGCCTCGAAGGCGTTGAAGGCCAGGCCCACCGAGTTCCCGCCTTGCGCCGACCACAGGCCGGCGAAGATCAGCGTCACCGCGGCCAGCGCGCTGCCGATCAGCGCGCCGATCAGGCCGAAGCGGAAGGCCTGGGCTTGGAACTGGCGGGCGACATAGGAATCGCGGGCGCCGACCAGATGCACGATCTCGACGATCTGGCGATGGATGGAAAGCCCGGCGCGGGCGACGAAGGCGACAACCCCGGCGGTCGCCGCCAGCACCAGCACCAGCAGGCTCACCGCCATCACCTCGACCGTGCGCAGGAAGCCCATGGCGCGGGCATTGAACGCCGCGTGATCGTCGACCACCGCGCCGGGCGAGGCCTCCAGCAGTTCCAGCCGCAGGGTCGCGATGTCCGGCGCCGCCCCGGGCTGCAGCGACACCGCGATCAGGTCGGGCAGCGGCACGCCGAGCTCGGTCGCCGCCGCGCCGAGCCAGGGTGAGAGCAGCCGGGCCACCTCGGTCTCGTCGAGCAGGCGCGTGCTGATGACGCCGTCGGCGCCGGAGATGATCTTCACCGCGCCGTCGATGCGCTCGGCGCGCGCCGCGGAATCCTCGCCGAGGACGGCCGGCAACTCGACGGTCAGCTGGCTGGACAGGTCGCGCTGCCAGCGCCCGGCGGCATGGTCGACCAGCAGCGCCACGGCGGCGGCGATCATCGCCAGATAGACCATGAAGCCGATGATCCAGGGCAGGAAGCGCGCCGTCGAGTCGCGGTCGAGCGGCAGATCGGAGCGGAAGCGCCACATGCTAGGCTCCCATCCCAGGCTCGGCGGCTGCGCTCGGGGCCGCGCTGGCGGTGGGGGCGGTCGGGTCCATCATGCGCACGGTGCCGCCGGTGATGCGCAGCTGGCGATGGGTGAAGCGGCCGACCAGCGCCTCGTTGTGGGTGGCGATGACCACCGTCGTGCCCATCTTGTTCAGTTCCTCGAACAGGTACATCAGCCGCACGCCGATGCCGTCATCGACATTGCCGGTCGGCTCGTCGGCTAGCAGCAGGCTGGGCCGCGAGATCACCGCGCGGGCGATGGCGACGCGCTGCTGCTGGCCGCCCGACAGCGTCGCCGGCAGCGCGTCCAGATGCTGCTTCAGCCCGACCCAGGCCAGCAGCTCCGGCACGTGGCGCTTGATGTCGCTCTCGCGCACGCCGGCGATGCGCAGCGGCAGGGCGACATTGTCCATGGCCGAGAGGTGCGAGATCAGGCGGAAATCCTGGAACACCACGCCGATGCGCCGGCGCAAGGCGGGATAGTCGGTGCGGGCGAGGACCGAGACGTCGCGCCCGAACAGCTCGACCCGGCCGGCGGCGGGGCGCATCGCCAGATACATCAGCTTCAGCAGGGAGGATTTGCCGGCGCCGCTGGCCCCGACCAGAAAATGGAACGAACCGGGCGCCAGCGTGAAGGAGATCCCGCGCAACACTTCAGGCCCAGCGCCATATCGGACGGTGACGCCGTCGAACAAAACCACCGCTAGAGCCTCTCAACCCAATTCGCCCACCCCGAACGCACGGCGCGGGGGCAGCGGCAGAATTGCACGCGGGCCCGTTCGGGTCCAGCTTGGGTTCCGGGACAAATCGGCCAGCCGGTCCAGGCTTGCCGGGCCGCTTGCCGCAGAACTATAAACATCCGGAAGCGCTTGCCGAGGGGGACCAGACAAAGCGTGATCGTCGCCTGCCCATCCTGCCAGACGCGATTTCAACTGGATCCGGCCAAGTTGCAGCCGGTGGGCAGGCATGTCCGATGCGCCAAATGCGGCCATCGCTGGCTGCAGCTGCCCGAGGGCATGGAGCCGCCCGGCGGCTTCCCGCCGCTGGAAGTGGAGGCCGAGCAGCCGGCCGCCGAGTCGGTCGCGGCGGAGACAGCCACAGCCGAGCCCGCACCGCCTGAATCCGCACCGGTCGACTCCGCACTGGCCGAACCCGCGCCGGCCGAGTCTCCCGCAGCCGCCGTGGCGGAGCCGGATGAACCGCAGGAGACGCCGGCCGATATGGCCGAATCCCTGGCGGCGATCGCCGAGCAGGTCGCCGCCGCGGGCCAGGCGCCGACGGTGGAGAAGGCCAAGGCGAGCGAGTTTACCGGCCCGGTGCAGCGCCTCGGCGCGCGCATGACGGGGCCGATCATCGTCCCGCCGCAGATGAAGGCCGCCCGGCCGGCGCGGCGCAGCTCCGGCCTCGGCCTGCTGCTGGCGATCGGCATCGTCATCGGCATCCTGCTGGGGGCGGCGTTCCTCTTCCGCGACGTCGTCGCCCGCACGATTCCCGGCGCCGAGGCGGTCTATGCACTGCTGGGGCTCTCGACCGACAATCCGGCGGCCGATCTGGAGATCTCGATCGAGAAGGTCGACGCCCAGGATGACGGCGGCAAGCGCTTCTTCTCGGTGACGGCGACGATCTTCAACCTGTCGGAATATCCGGTCGACGTGCCGCCGCTGGTGATCGTGCCGGTCGACGAGGCCGGCAGCCAGATGGAGCCGATCCGCTTCCGCGTGCGGGAGCGGGTGGCCCAGCCCGGGCAGAACATCAAATTTCAGAAATCTTTCGACAATTGGCCGATAAACGCCAAGAGCTTCGTGCTCAGCGTCGCGGAAGCGCCGTAGCGGCCCGCGGCGCCCCGGTGCCGCATCCTAAGCGCTCCTCATCAATTGTTAAGGGCGCATCGCTATCCTGAAGCGGCTCGGAGGCTGCCCTCGGGCCGGAAGGCCGATGGCGCTGCGGCAAATCTTGCCTAGAGATGCCGCGCCGCGCAGCGGGTTTCGCTTGGAACCTTTTCCGATCTGGAAGATTTGCTCGAAGTTGAGGCAAGATGACTCAAAGGCAAGACCGGCGGTCCACTCGGGGAGGCATGTCGCCAGCCGGCCAATCAGGCGGTGATTCAGTGGCTGCGATTCTGTTGGCGGAAGACGACGAAGCGGTGCGCGAGTTCGTCAAGCGCGCCCTGGGACATTACGGCCACAGCGTCACCGCGGTGGGCGATGGCGGCGCCGCGCTCGCGGCGCTGGAGGAAACCGTCTACGACCTGCTGCTGACCGACATCGTGATGCCCGGCGTCGACGGCATCGCGCTGGCGCTGAAGGCGACCAAGGACCGGCCCAGCATGCCGGTGGTGCTGATGACCGGCTTCGCGGCGGAGCAGCAGCGCGCCCACAATCTCGAGGCGCTGATCGATCGCGTGGTGAGCAAGCCGTTTTCGCTGAAAGAGATCTGTGCCGCGGTCGACGCCGCCTTGCAGGCCAGGCTGTCGGTCTAGAAGCCGATCCTGGCGATCCGTTCCTGCAATTGAACTGAGCACGGATGCGCCCGGCCGCCTTTCGGCGGCGCGGCCAACTGGCATCTCGACCGACGCGGCGCGCGCTGGGTAGTGTCTGCCATGGCTTCCCCCGATCACATCGCCGCGCGCCAGCGCCGCCGCGCCCTCGCCGCCATCATCGGCACGGCTTTCGGCGTCGGCATCAGCATCGGCGCCGTCGTGCCGCTGCTCTCCCTCATCCTCGAGCAGCGCGGCCATGACGCGGCGGCGATCGGCGTCAACGCCGCGATGTTCCCGGTCGGCGCCGTCGGGTTCAGCTTCCTGGTGCCGCGCATCATCGCCCGGCTCGGCCTGTTCGCCGCCATCGTGCTGAGCGTGACGCTCACCGCGGCGGGGATGCTGCTGTTCCCGCTGACGGACGACTTCTATGCCTGGTGCGCCATCCGCCTGGTGATCGGCTGCGTCGGCGTCATCCATTGGATCGCCAGCGAGACCTGGATCAACCTGCTGGCCCGCGATGCCAGCCGCAGCCGGGTGATGGCGGTCTATGCCACGGTCATGGCCACCGGCTTCGTCGGCGGGCCGCTGATGCTGTCGCTGACCGGCATCGAAGGCTGGACCCCCTTCGTCTGCGTCGCGCTCGCGTGCCTGGGCGCGCTGGTCCCGGTGCTGCTGATCCGCTCGGCGCCGCCGGCGCTGGGCGAGAAGCTGCATTTCAGCCTGCCGGCGATCATCCGCGCGGTGCCGCTGGTCATGGGGGCCGCGCTGGTCGCCGGCTTCGTCGACGCCAGCCTGTTCGCGCTCATCCCCGTGCATCAGGTGCGTGCCGGTATCGACGCGGAGACCGCCGTGCTCAGCCTCAGCGTCTTCATGGCGGGGAATCTGGCGCTGCAATACCCGATCGGCTGGATCGCCGACCACACCAGCCGCACCCGCGCCGCCATCGTCACCGCCGGGATCATCGCCGCCGGCGCGGTGGCCTATCCGCTGCTGCTGCCCGGCTTATCGATGCCGTTCTGGGTCATGATGTTCGTCTGGGGCGGGGTCAGCTGGGGCATGTACACCCTCGGCCTGGCGCTGCTCGGCGAGCGTTTTCCTTCGGCGCAGCTGGCGGCGGCGAACGCCGCCTTCGTCATGCTCTACGAGATGGGATCGATCAGCGGGCCGGTCCTGTCCGGCGCGGCACTGGACCAGTGGCCGACCTACGGATTGCCGGTCACGGTCGGCATCGCCGCGGCCGTTTTCATGATCGTCGCCCTGGGCCGGAGGAATCGCGCCTAGAACTGGCGCAGCAGGCGGTCGAGATAGTCGCGCTCGAGCTTCGGCCGGCCGGTCTCGTTGCGGCGCTGGCGCAGTTCCTCGAAGATCTGCCGACTGCGCTCCAGCTCGCTCCCCGGCGGCACCACATCGGTGCCTTCGCGCGCGAAGGCGTCGCCGCCCGGCCCCTCTTCGTTGTCATAGGAGCGGCCGAAGGGGTCCATCGGGTCGCGCTGGCCCGGCCCGCGGAATCCGGACATCTGCTGCATCGCCTGGTTCATCTGCTGCAGGCCCTGCTGCATCTGCTCGAGCGCGTCGTTCTGGGACTGTGCCGCGGAATCGAGATCCTGTCCGCGCAGGGAATCGACCGCGCCGCGCATCGATTGCTCCGCCTGGCCGATGCCCTGCGGGATGCTGCCCGTCATGTTGGAGAAGCGCCGCATGAGGTCGCCCAGCTGCTGGCGCAGCTGGTCCTGCGCCGCGGCGCCCTGGCCGTAGGGGCCGCCGGGACCGGCGCCGCCACCTTCGCCCTGGCCTTCGCCCGGTTGCTCGCCCGGCTGCTGGCCGCGCTGGGCGCGGAAGGTGTCCTGCAGCAATTGCTGCTGCTGCTGCATCATGCGGCCGAGCTCGTTCAGCATCTGCTGCGCCTCGCCGTTGCCTTGGCCCGGCATCGGCATGCCCATCTGCAGGTTCTCCAGCATGTTCTGCAGCTGCTGCAGCATCTGCTGCGCGGAATCGCGAGAGCCGCTCTGCGCCATGCGTCGCGCCTGGTTCAGCATCTCATTCAGATCCTGTTGCGAGAGCGTCAGCGCATCCGGGTTCATCCGGCCCATCGGCATGCCGCGCTCCATCGCCTGCTGCATCTGCTCCTGCATCTGGCGCAGGTATTCGTTCATCGCCTGCTGCAGCTCGTTCATCAGGCGCTCGATCTCCTCGTCGGAGGCGCCGCGCGCCAGCGCCTCTTCCAGCTCCCGCTGCAGGCGGCGCAATTCGCGCATCGCCATGCTGACGCCGCCATCCTCGAGCGCCAGCGCGGTGTCCCACATCAATTGCTGGATCTCCGCCAGCTCTTCCTTGGCGAGGGGGTTGCCGTCGCGCGGGTTGAGGCGGTTGGCGGCGAAGTCCAGCGCCATGTGGGTGACAATGTCGCCGTCGAAGGCCTCTGGCTGCCGCTGCAGCTGGCGCAGCTGACGGGCCACCGGGCGGGCGTTGCCGGCATTCTCCGCCAGCTTCTTGCGCTGCTCGATGATGGCACGCGCCACCGGATGGTAGAACTTGCGCTCCGGCAGGGTCATGGCGACCGGCGCCGAGGCGCCGATCTGGCCCAGCGCGTCGCGGGCGATGGCGCGCAGCTCCACGGCCAGGCCGGCCCAGGGATGCGCAGTCAGGTCCTGGAACGACGCGCCCTTGACCTGGCGCGGATCGGCGCCTTGCATGGTGAGCTGCAGTTCCAGGCTTTCCTGGCCCTGGGTGATGACGAGGCGCATGTCGGAGACGCCGAAATCGTCGCTGCCGCCATAGTTCAGCCGCAGCGCGGCGCGCTCGGTGACCTGCGGCTCTTCCAGCGTGGCGCTGGGGGCCAGGTCGGGTTTCAGCGCGATCGGCCAGGAGATGTCGAGTCCGCCGCCGGCGATGCCGATGCGCTCGCCCTTGGTCAGGGTCACCTCGGCGCGCTGGGTTTCGGCGTCGAGCGCCTGCATCGGCTGGGTGGTCCCATTGGCACTGAGTTCGGCTGCGCTGCCAAGTCCCTGGATCTGGGTCAGCAGCTTGCTGCCGACGGGAATCTCGATCGGGGCGAGCTCGGCCTTCCCGGTGCCGGCCGTGGTGTCCGATTTCAACGCGATGGGGGCAAGCCGGGTGTAGTCCGGCGGCGTGATCCAGGCTTCGACGACGATCGTCGACAGGTCGCCGCTGATCCGCGCCTGCGGCACCGCGGCGGCGACCAGGCGATCGCCCGATTGCTCCCAGGCGAGACCGATGCCGAGCGCGAGCAGCACCAGGACCAGGCCGCGCAACGCCATCGGGTCGCGCCGCGCCAGGTCGCTGCGCGGCGGGGCGAGGTGCAGCTGGCTCAACCCCGCCAGCAGGCGCTTGCGGTGCTGCGCCCACAGGACCGCCGCCCAGGGGTCGACCAGGTTGCTGGCCTGGCGGTCCTCCAGGTGGGTGAGCGGTCGGTGGCTGAGCCCGCTATCGGCCTCCAGCCGGTGCAGCGCCTCGTCGTGGCTGGGCCAGCGCCAGCGGCGCAGGCCGAGCCACAAGGCGGCGGCGAAGCCGGCGGCGAACAATCCAAGCAGCGCCCAATGCAGCCACAGGGGCAGCAGGGAAAAGACGTCGTAGAGGGCGAGGGCGGCAAAGACGGCGAAGACAGCCGCCGCCGGGGCCAGCGCCAGCAACGCCCGCTCCAGAACCAGCATCCACCGGGCCAATCCGGCCCAGGCGCGGATGCGGAACGGCAGCGCCGCTGGGCGGGCGCGGGCGGCTTCGGCTTGCAGCTGCGCGTTCGGTCGGTCCATGCTCACACCGGCTTTCTCGACGGGTGGCCACAGCCTATCAATACAGGCCTAACAACTAATGTAGCGAACTGGGTGTCCGATTACGAGAGCCAGTCCGGCACCCTGTCTAGCCCGATAATGTGGTCATAATTGGGCCGCGGGCGGACCACGTCGAACCGGTCTCCCCGGACCAGCACCTCGGCCGCGGGCAAGCGGGTGTTGTAGGTCGAGGACATGACCGCGCCATACGCCCCGGCGGTCATGAAGGCCAGCAGGTCGCCGGGGGCGAGGGGCGGCAGCGGCCGCTGCTCGGCGAAGCGGTCGCCGGTCTCGCAGATCGGCCCGACCACGTCGGCCGGCTCGACCGGTGCATTTTTCGCGGGTTCCTTCACCGTGAGGATCGCGTGATAGGCGTCGTAGAGCGTCGGGCGGATGAGGTCGTTCATCGCCGCATCGACGATCACGAATGTGCGACTGACGCCCTCCTTCACGCTGACGACCTCGGAGACCAGGATGCCGGCATTGCCGACGATGGAGCGGCCCGGCTCGATCTCGATCCGGGTAGCCAGCGGCTGGATCACCTCGCGCACCAGCCGCGCGTAGTCTTCGAGCGGGATCGGCGTCTCGTCGCGATAGGCGATGCCGACACCGCCGCCGAGGTCGATGCGCTCCACCTTCATCCCGCCCTTGCGCAAGGTGCTCGTGAGCTCGGCGATCTTGGCGAAGGCGGCGCGATAGGGCGCGATGTCGGTCAGCTGCGAGCCGATATGGACGGCGAGGCCGAGGATCTCGATGCCCGGCATGCGCGACGCGGCGGAATAGACCTGCGCCGCCTGGTCGATGTCGATGCCGAACTTGTTCTCGGATTTGCCGGTGGAGATCTTCGCGTGGGTCTTGGCGTCGACGTCGGGATTGATGCGCAGCGTCACCGGCGCCTTCCGGTCCAGCGCGCTGGCGACTTCGTTCAGCGCCTCGAGCTCGCCGGCGGATTCGACGTTGAACTGGTAGATGCCGGCCTCCAGCGCCGCCCGCATCTCAGCCCGCGTCTTGCCGACCCCGGCGAAGACGATCCTGCCGGCTGGAACGCCCGCCTTCAGCGCGCGGTGCATCTCGCCCACCGAAACCACGTCCGCCCCGGCTCCGGCCTTGGCCAGGGCGCGGATCACCGCCTGGTTGGAATTGGCCTTCAGCGAGTAGAAAACATCGACCCCGAGCGCGCCGAGGGCCTTGGCATAGGCCTGGTAGTTGTCGATCAGCGTCGCGCTCGAATAGCAGTAGAACGGCGTACCGATTTCGGCGGCGATTCGCCGGACCGGAACTGCCTCGACGTGCAGCTCGCCGTCGACATAGCGGAAATGGCTCATGCGGTGGGTGACTCTCGGCGGCGCGCTAGTTGAAGATGCCCTGCTGCGGGTCGGTGGATTTGGGATATTGCTCCGGGAACTGGTCGGTCTGGCCGGGCGGCAGCTGGGGCGGACCCTTCTTGCCGCAAGCGGCCGGCGCGAGCGCCAACGCCCCGCACAGCGCCAGGATCGCCCAGCGGCCATATGTCCTCGACTTCATCATGCGAAACGCTCCCGCGCTGCCCTGGCCGCCTGGCGCACATTCTCCGGCGCGGTGCCGCCGAAGGACGTCCGGCTCGCCACCGATTGATCGACGCCGAGGACGGAGAATACCGCATCGGTGATCCGCTTCTCCACCCCCTGCATGTCCTTGAGCGAAAGGTCCTGCAGCCGGCAGTCCCGGCTCTCGGCCAGGCGCACCAGCTCGCCGGTCACGTGATGGGCGCTGCGGAAGGGCAGGCCGAGCGCGCGCACCAGCCAGTCGGCCAGATCGGTCGCGGTCAGGAACCCGCCGTCTGTTGCCTGGCGCATACGCGCCCCGTTCACCGTCATGTCGCGCACCATGCCCGCCGTGGCGGCGACGCACAGCGCCATGGCGTCGCTGGCGGCGAAGGTCGGCGCCTTGTCGTCCTGCAGATCCTTGCCGTAGCTCAACGGCAGGCCTTTGACGATGATCAGCAGCTGCGTCAGCGCGCCGACGATCTGCCCGACCTTGCCGCGCACCAGCTCGGCCGCGTCCGGGTTGCGCTTCTGCGGCATGATCGAGGAACCGGTGGTATAGGCGTCGCTCAAGGCGACGAAGCGGAACCCATCGCTCATCCAGATCACGACCTCCTCGGCGAAGCGCGACAGGTGCACGCCGAGGATGGAGAGCGCGGCCAGATATTCCAGCGCGAAGTCGCGGCTCGACACGCTGTCCATGGAATTGGCCGTCGGCCGGTCGAAGCCGAGCGCCGCCGCGGTCGCGTGGCGGTCGATCGGGAAGGACGTGCCGGCCAGCGCCGCCGCGCCGAGCGGGCATTCGTTCAGCCGCTTGCGGCAGTCCGCCAGCCGCCCGAGATCGCGGCCCAGCATCTCGACATAGGCGAGCAGATGATGGCCGAAGGTGACCGGCTGCGCCGGCTGCAGATGGGTGTAGCCAGGCATCACGGTGCCGGCATGCTCCTCCGCGCGGTCGATCAGCGCGTGGATCAGGTCCTTCAGCTCGAGCGAGAGCTGGTCGACGGCGCGGCGCACCCAGAGGCGGAAGTCGGTCGCCACCTGGTCGTTGCGCGAGCGCGCCGTGTGCAGCCGGCCGGCGGCGTCGCCGATCAGGTCCTTCAGCCGCGATTCCACGTTCATGTGGATGTCTTCCAGCGCCACCTGGAACTCGAAGCGGCCTTCGTCGATTTCCGTGCGGATGCGCTTCAGGCCGTCGGCGATGGCGGCACCGTCGGCCGCGGTCAGGATGCCCTGCCGAACCAGCATGGCGGCATGGGCCAGCGAGCCTTCGATGTCCTCCTTGTAGAGGCGCTTGTCGACGTCGATGGAGGCGTTAATCTGCTGCATGATCTCGGCCGGGCCGCCGCCGAAACGGCCGCCCCACATCCGGCTGGCGCCGGATTGCACATTCTTCAGCTCCGCCTCTTTGGAGGGTTTCTTGTCCATCGCCCGAATTTCCGCCCCGAACCGCCGGCCGTCAGCCGGCCCAAATCCCGTCTGGGTGGACCTTGTGACCGACCGGGGCAGGATGGTCAAGCTGGCGGCTGACCCGCATCAGACGGCCGGCCGATGAGCGGGCAGAAGGGCATTGTGCCGGGCAATCGGGCGCTGCTCTCGGCCCTCGCGGCCGTGCTGCTGGTGGCGCTGGCCGCCGGCGCGATCCTATGGCTGGATGCGCCGGAAGAGGAGACCGGACCGGCGGCCAACATGCCGACCCCGGCCGGGGTTCCGACCACCGGCGCCGCGCAACCCGACCAGTTCGCGGCGGTCGAGCCGGCCGGGAATTTCGCCCTGGTCGCGCCGCTGCAGCCCGATGGCAAGCCGGCCGACATGACCGTCTACCGCGGCAAGGCGCTGCTGGTGAATTTCTGGGCGACCTGGTGCGCGCCCTGCATCGAGGAATTGCCGGCCCTGGGCAAGCTGCAGGAATCGCTTGGCGGCGCGGATTTCGCCGTCGTCACCATCGCCCTCGACGAGCCGGACCCGGCCAAGGTGGCGCCGTTCCTCACCGCCCATGGCGCCGGCAACCTGCCGGCCTTCGTCGACGGCAACCGCAGCGTTGACAAGGTGCTCAGCGTCTCGGCCCTGCCGACCTCGCTGCTGGTCGATCGTGATGGCATGATCCGCGCGCGCCTGACGGGCGATGCGCAATGGGATTGCGGCGCGGCGCTGGAAGCGGTGAAGGCCTTCAGCGCCAACGGCACGGTCAGCCTGGACAAGCTCGATCGCTGCCAATAGCGCCGCTCAGCGCGTGGCGCGCTTCTTCCCCTTGGGCGTTGCCGCCAGCGCATCCCAGGCGGCCATGGCGGAATCCGCCACCTGCAGCATCGCCTCGCGCGTGGCGCCATCGCGGGCCCGCAGCGACAGGCCTTGCAGCACGGTCATGTAGAAGGCAGCCATCGCCTTGACGTCCGCTTCCGCCGGCACGTCACCATCGGCGATGCCGCGGCGCATGCGTTCTTCGAACCTGGCCTGGGCGCCACGCCGCCAATCGCAGAGATGCTTGTGCACCGTGTCGTTCTGCACCGAGGTGTTGGTGTCGCCGAGGATGAGCATGCAGCCATGCGGCCGATCCGGCCGGGTCAGCGACCGCGCGCCGTGCTCCAGGAGCAGACGGATGGCATCGCGCGCCGTCGGCGCGGCGGACAGCACGTTCCAGGTATCAGCGTTCTCCAGCTCCAGGTAGAGGCGCATCGCTTGCAGGAACAGGCCTTCCTTGGAGCCGAAGGCGGCATAGAGCGAGGGTGCGTTGATGCCCATGGCCTTGGTCAGCTCGGCCATCGAGGCGCCCTCGTAGCCCTCGCGCCAGAACACCTCCATGGCGGCGCGCAAGGCGGCGTCACGGTCGAAGCCGCGCGGCCTTCCCCTTGATTTACCTTGGATTTTTACGCTGGCCATTGCTTCCATCCGAAATTCTGTAGCGCTTAATACATAATTCTCTTGACCGTCGGCTGCAAGCTTCCTACGTGTTCTGTATCAATCGTTACAGAAAAGGATGCGCACCATGTCGAGGCTTGCTGGAAAGACCGCCATCGTCACCGGCGCCAGTTCGGGAATCGGCCGAGAGACGGCCAAGCTGTTCGCCGCGGAAGGCGCCAAGGTTGTCGTCGGCGCGCGCCGGCAGGCCGAATTGGACTCGCTTGTCGCGGAAATCAAAGCCGCCGGCGGCGCGGCCGTGGCCCGCGCGGGTGACGTGCAATCGGAGGATTACGCGAAGGCGCTGGTCGGTGCTGCGGCGCAGGAATTCGGCGGCCTCGACATCGCCTTCAACAATGCCGGCATGATCGGCCCGATGGGCCCCACCACCGGCGTCGAGGAGAAGGCGTGGAGCGAGACGCTCGCCGTCAATCTCACCAGCGCCTTCCTCGGCGCCAAGCACCAGATCCCGGAACTGTTGAAGCGCGGCGGCGGATCGATCATCTTCACCTCGACCTTCGTCGGCCACACCACCGGCTTCCCCGGCATCGCCGCCTATGCCACGAGCAAGTCGGGCCTCATCGGCCTCACCCAGACGCTCGCCGCGGAATACGGGCCGCAGGGCATCCGGGTGAACGCCATCCTGCCGGGTGCGGTGGATACGCCGATGTACCAGGCGGCGAACAACACGCCGGAGCAGCGGGCTTGGCTCACCAACCTGCACGCGTTGAAGCGGGTGGGCCGACCGGCGGAGCTGGCACGCTCGGTGCTCTACCTCGCCTCGGACGATTCCGCCTTCGTCACCGGCACCGCCCAGTTGGTCGATGGTGGCTTCTCCATCTCGCGCGCCTGAGAAGACAGTGAAGCAAAACGGGCGCCCGTGAGGGCGCCCGTTTGATGTTCAAGATGTGTCGCGCTCAGCGCGTCGGGATCGGCTTCTCGCCGGAATAATCGTAGAAGCCGCGGCCGGCCTTGCGGCCGTACCAGCCGGCTTCGACATATTTCACCAGCAGCGGGCAGGGGCGGTATTTGCTGTCCGCGAGGCCCTCGTAGAGCACCTGCATGACCGCGAGGCAGACGTCGAGGCCGATGAAATCGGCAAGCTCGAGCGGGCCCATCGGGTGGTTGGCGCCCAGCCGCATGGCGGTGTCGATCGAATCCACCGTGCCGACGCCCTCGTAGAGCGTGTAGATCGCCTCGTTGATCATCGGCTGCAGGATGCGGTTGACGATGAATGCCGGGAAATCCTCGGAGGTCGCGGTGACCTTGCCCAGCTTCTCCGCCAGGTGCTTGGTGGCCGAAAAGGTGTCGTCGTCGGTCGCCAGGCCGCGGATCAGCTCGACCAGCTGCATCACCGGCACCGGGTTCATGAAATGCATACCGATGAACTTGGCCGGGCGGTCGGTGACGGCGGCCAGCCGGGTGATGGAGATCGAGGAAGTGTTGGAGGCGATCAGCGCTGTGGGCTTCAGGATCGGGCAAATCGACTTCAGGATCTCCTTCTTGACGGCTTCCTTCTCGGTCGCCGCCTCGATCACCATGTCGCTGTCGCCCAGCACGTCGACCTTGGTGCCGGTGGAGATGCGCCCCAGGGCTTCCTTCTCGTCCGCCGCGGTGATCAGGCCGCGCTTGACCTGGCGCTCCATGTTGCGGCGGATGGTCTCCATCGCCTTGTCGAGCTGGGTCTGGCTGACGTCGATCAGCTTCACGTCCAGCTTGGCCAGCGAGCACACATGAGCGATGCCGTTGCCCATCTGGCCTGCGCCGATCACACCGATCTTTTCGATCATGGTGAAGTTGCTCTCTTGCTGTTGCTGTTCCGACCGATTCCGAACTCTGTACCCGGACCGATTCTCGCTCTTGCCGGAAGCGTCGTCCGGCGTCATTTCGACACGCTCACTGGGCCCTCGATTCTCGTTTTACTTGGAAAGCGCCTGCTCAAGCTCCGGCACCGCCTGGAACAGATCGGCGACCAGGCCGTAATCCGCGACCTGGAAAATCGGCGCATCCTCGTCCTTGTTGATGGCGACGATCACCTTGCTGTCCTTCATGCCGGCCAGGTGCTGGATGGCGCCCGAAATGCCGACGGCGATGTAGAGGTCCGGAGCCACGATCTTGCCGGTCTGGCCGACCTGGTAGTCGTTGGGTACGAAGCCGGCATCGACGGCCGCGCGGCTGGCGCCGACGGCGGCGTTGAGCTTGTCGGCGACCTTCTCCAGCATGTGGAAGTTGTCGCCGGACTGCATGCCGCGGCCACCGGAGATGACGATGCGCGCCGAAGTGAGTTCGGGGCGCTCGGATTTCGACAATTCCTGGCCGACAAAGCTGGAGAGGCCGGCATCGCCCGCGGCGGAGACGCTCTCGATCGCGGCCGAGCCGCCGGTGTCGCCGGCCGCGTCGAAGGCGGTACCGCGCACGGTGATGACCTTGATCTTGTCGGCGGACTGCACCGTCGCCATGGCGTTGCCGGCATAGATGGCGCGCACGAAGGTGTCGGGGCTTTCGACGCCGCTGATCTCCGATATCTGCTGCACGTCGAGCAGCGCGGCGGCGCGCGGCAGCACGTTCTTGCCGCTGGCGGTGGCGGCGGCCAGCACATGGCTGTAGCTCGGCGCCAGGGTGACGATGAGCTTGGCCAGGTTCTCGGCCAGCGCGTTGCCATAGGCGGCATCGTCGGCCAGCAGGACCTTGGCCACGCCGGCGACCTTGGCGGCGGCATCGGCGACGGCCTTGCAATTGTGGCCGGCGACCAGCAGGTGGATGTCGCCGCCGATCTTCTGGGCGGCGGTGACGGCGTGCAGCGTCGCCGATTTCAGCGCGCTGTTGTCGTGATCGACGAGAACGAGAATGCTCATGGGAAGATTTCCAACGGATCAGGTTGCAGGAGCGCGAACGGCGGTCAGATGACCTTGGCTTCGTTGCGCAGCTTGTCCACCAGCTCGGCGACCGACTTGACCTTCACGCCGGCCTTGCGCTTCGGCGGCTCGACCACCTTCAGCGTCTTCAGGCGCGGCGCCGGGTCGACGCCGAGCGCTTCCGGCGCCAGCACGTCGATCGGCTTCTTCTTCGCCTTCATGATGTTGGGGAGCGAGGCGTAACGCGGCTCGTTCAGGCGCAGATCGGTGGTCATTACCAGCGGCAGCTTCACCTGGATGGTCTCCAGGCCGCCATCGACCTCGCGGGTCACGTTCGCGCTGCCGTCTCCGTTGACGACGAGCTTGGAGGCGAAGGTCGCCTGGGCCCAGCCGAGCAGAGCGGAGAGCATCTGGCCGGTCTGGTTTGCGTCGTCGTCGATCGCCTGCTTGCCGAGGATGCAGATCTGCGGCTGCTCCTTGTCGACCACCGCCTTCAGCAGCTTGGCGACGGCGAGCGGCTGCAGCTCGACATCGGTCTGCACATGGATGCCGCGGTCGGCGCCCATGGCGAGGGCCGTGCGGATGGTCTCCTGGCATTGGGTGGCCCCGAGCGAGACGGCGATGACTTCGGTCGCCTTGCCGGATTCCTTGAGGCGGACGGCTTCTTCGACCCCGATCTCGTCGAACGGGTTCATCGACATCTTGACGTTGGCGGTCTCGACGCCCGTGCCATCCGCCTTGACGCGGACTTTCACGTTGTAGTCGACGACGCGCTTAACAGCGACCAGTACTTTCATGTCTGTGCTCGGCTCAAAAAGAAGGTTCTTGATTCCGGCCGATGGAACGGGAGCCGGTGACCGGCCACGCAGACGTCCCTTCCGCCGCGTCCCCTGACGGCATTGCATAGCTCCCACCGGACTCCGCAGCGGGCGCATTTCGCAGGCGCACAATAGGGTTACGTCATCTTGGTGTCAACGCGGCCCCCCGGCTTGCCCAAAACCGCCGGGAAGCGGCTTTTCCGCGCTATTTCCGCAGGTTAAGCGGGGTGCGGCGCGTCTGCCGCAGGTGCGCAATAGGCGTAGGCGGGGCGGGCGGCGGGCCGGTCCGCCTCAGCGGTGGGCGCCCGGCGTCCACAGCACGTCCTGCCGGCCCTTGTCGTTCAGCCAGCGCGACAGCACGAAGAGATGGTCGGACAGCCGATTGATGTAGCGGATGGCAGCCGGCGTCACCTGATCCGTCGCGGCCAGTTCGGTGATCGCGCGTTCGGCGCGGCGCGCCACCGTGCGCGCCACATGCAGATGCGCCGCAGCCGCCGTGCCGCCCGGCAGCACGAAGGAATTGAGCGGCGCCAACTCGGCGTTCATGCGGTCGATCTCGCGTTCCAGCCGCTCGACCTGGCCGTCGCTCACGCGCAGGCGCTGGCCGCGGTATTCGTCCTCGGCGCTTGCCGGCGCGCAGAGATCCGCGCCGAGATCGAACAGGTCGTTCTGGATCCGCGCGAGCATCGCGTCGGCGTCCACCAGCTGCGAATCGCCGCCTCTGGTGTGCAGCCGCGCCACGCCGACGAAGGCGTTGGCCTCGTCGACCGCGCCATAGGCCGCCACGCGCAGGTCGTGTTTCGGCACCCGCTTGCCGGTGCCGAGCGACGTCGTGCCCTTGTCGCCGCCCCTGGTATAGATCCGCGTCAGCTGAACCATGCGGCCGCCCGAATCAGCGCGCCAGCAGCCACAACAGGAAGCTGGCGATTGCCAGGCCCTGGAACAGCACGCGCAACCGCATCAGCTTGTTGGCGTTCTGCTTGTTGAACGCGCCGCCCTTGCCCATGCCGACGACGCCGATTCCCAGCGTCACCAGCGTGGCCGCCATGAACACGACGGTCAGGATAATGAATAAAGTCGCCATGGGCGGGACTATATCGGCTTGCCCTTGGCGCGCACAGAGGTAAGTTGGCGCGCTTCGGGGACAGGACCAGTGACGGAACAGGGCTGAAGACCATGCGGCAGGTCGCATTGCGGGACGGAACGCGCGTGTCGGCGATGGGGCTCGGCACCTGGCACATGGGCGAGGACGTGCGGCAGCGCGCCCAGGAGGTACGGGCGCTGCAGACCGGCATCGACCTCGGCGCCACGTTGATCGACACGGCGGAGATGTATGCCGAAGGCCGCGCCGAGGAGGTCGTCGGCGCCGCCATCCGCGGCCGGCGCGACAGCGTCTATGTGGTGAGCAAGGTTCTGCCGCAGAACGCCAGCCGCGCCGGCGCCGTCAAGGCCTGCGAAGCTTCCCTCAAGCGGCTGAAGACCGACCGCATCGATCTCTACCTGCTGCATTGGCGCGGCGGCATACCTTTCGCCGAAACGCTGGCCGGCTTCGATGATCTGATGCAGGCGGGCAAGATCCGCGGCTTCGGCGTGTCCAACCTGGACCTCCGGGACCTCGGCGAATGGCTGGCGCTCAGCCATGCCGACAAGACCCTGGTCAACCAGGTCATGTATTCGATCGGCGAGCGCGGCATCGATTTCGATCTGCTGCCCTGGTGCCTGGAGCGGCGCATCGCGCTGATGGCCTATTGCCCGCTGGCGCAGGGGTCGCTGCCGCAGAGCGGCGTGCTCGAGCGCATCGCCAAGCGCCACAAGGCGACGCCGGCGCAGATCATGCTGGCCTGGGTGATGCGCCACGAGCACGTCATCGCCATCCCCAAATCGGCGCGCCCCGAGCGCGTGCGGGAGAACGCCAAGGCGGCCGACATCGTGCTGTCGGCGGAGGACCTGATGGACCTGGATCGCGACTTCCCGCCGCCGCGCAAGGCTCAGGCGCTGGCCATGACCTGAGGCTGCGATGCCCGCTCTGCATCAAGACGATGATGCGAGCAGGGCTGGCATTCCGGGCCGGACTGCCTAGATTCAGGGCACGCTGCACCGTCACCTCGCGGAGTTTGGCCCCATATGTTCTCGTTCAAGCAGAAGCCGCTCGCCATTCCCAGCAAGGCCGAGGCTCTGCCCGGCCGCCCGAATCCGATTCCCGTGCCGGCCACCCATTGGGTGAACGGCAATTCCATCAAGCCGCCATTTCCGGCCGGCATGGAAACGGCGATCTTTGGCCTCGGCTGCTTCTGGGGCGCGGAACGCAAGTTCTGGCAGGCGCCGGGGGTCTACGCCACCGCCGTCGGCTATGCCGGCGGCCATACGCCCAATCCGACCTATCAGGAGGTCTGTACCGGCATGACCGGCCACAACGAGGTGGTGCTGGTGGTCTTCGATTCCAGCAAGACCAGCTATGACGTGCTGCTGAAGATCTTCTGGGAAAGCCACGACCCGACCCAGGGCATGCGCCAGGGCAACGACGTCGGCACCCAATACCGCTCCGGTATCTATGTCACCAACGACGCCCAGCGCCGGGCGGCGGAAGCGAGCCGGGACGCCTATCAGGCCAAGCTGCAGGCGGCCGGCTTCCCGGCCATCACCACCGAGATCCTGGACGCCCCGCATTTCTACTACGCCGAGGAATACCACCAGCAGTACCTGGCGAAAAATCCGAATGGATACTGCGGCTTAGGTGGCACCGGGGTGAGCTGCCCGGTGGCCGTGACGACGGTCACTTAAGCGCCCGGCCGGCCTCGCCGGGGCTGGCGCAGTCCGCCGCAATCCCCTAGATGACTGGGCGGGTGGACTCCCTCTTTACCGATTACCAACCGATCCTGCTGTCCGATGCGGGTAATTGGAGATCGAAGGGGTTATAATCCATCGATCTGGTGGGGATTGCGTCGCGGGAGGCGCGTTATGTTTGCCCGGCTCGGGAATCTCGTGGTTCTGCTCGGCGTTGCTTTGATGAGCGCGGTGTTGGCCGTTCCGGCACCGGCCGTGGCTGACGCGCGCGTCGCCCTGGTCATCGGTAATGGCGAATATGACGGCGACCTCGGCAAGCTGCGCAACCCGGTCAACGACGCCGCGCTGATGGCCGATACCCTGCGCGGGCTCGGCTTCGACGTCGACCTGGTCGAGAACGCCGACCAGAAGGAGATGAAGCGCGCCATCCGCGATTTCGGCCAGAAGCTGCGCGGCACTGGCGGCAACGGGATCGGCCTGTTCTTCTATGCCGGCCACGGCGTCCAGGTCGACGGCGAGAACTATCTGCTGCCGATCGGCGCGCAGATCGAGGCCGAGGGCGACGTCGAGCTCGAGGCGGTTTCCGCCACGAGCGTGCTGAGCCAGATGCAATTCGCCGGCAATGCCGTCAACCTGGTGTTCCTGGATGCCTGCCGCAACAACCCGCTGACCCGCAATTTCCGCTCCGGCGCGCGCGGCCTGGCGCGGGTGGATGCGCCGCGCGGCAGCTTCGTCGGCTATTCCACGGCGCCGGGCGACGTCTCGGTCGACGGCGACAACGAGAACAGCCCCTATACCCTGGCCCTGGTGGAGGCGCTGCGGACTCCCGGCACCTCGATCGAGGAGGCGCATCGCGCCGTGCGCGCCAAGGTGCTGACGGCGACGAACCAGCGGCAGACGCCCTGGGATTCCTCCTCCCTGACCGGGCCGGTGATCCTGGCCAAGGCGGCGGAGCCCGAGCTTCCCGCGGCGGCGGCCATCGAGCCGGCGCCCGCCCCGGCCGCGCCCAGCGCCGGCGGCAACCAGCAGGCCGAACTGCTGTTCTGGGATTCGATCAAGAACAGCGACAACCCGGCGACCTTCGAAGCCTATCTGAAGCAGTTTCCCAATGGCGTCTTCGCCGGTCTGGCGCAGGCCAAGCTGGACGAGCTGAACGCCAAGAGCGGCAACGCCGCGACGACCGCGGAACAGCAGGCGGCCGCCCAGGCGGAGGCCGAGACCGCGGCCTGGAGCGGGATCAAGGACAGCAACAATCCCGCCATGTTCGAAGCCTTCCTCAAGCAGTTCCCCAACGGCACCTTCGCCCCGCTGGCCAGCGCCAGGCTGGAGCAGTTGAAGGCCAAGCCGGTCGAGGTCGCGGCGGCGGCGTCTGAACCCGCGCCCGAGCCAACCCCGGCGCCGGCGCCGGCGGAAACGCAAAGCGCTGCCGTGGCGCCCGAACCCGCGCCGCTCGCGATCGAGGCCATGAGCGGGGTCTATGTGGCGAAGAAATCCGCCAATCTGCGCGCGGCGCCGGACACCAAATCGGCGGTGCTCGGCAAGCTGGCGGCTGACCAGCCGGTCGACGTCACCGGCAAGGTGGCCGGCGGCGATTGGCTGCGTGTCGCCTTCAAGGGCAAGGAGGCCTTCGTCAGCGCCGGCCTGATGACGCGGTCCAGCGCCGAAGAGGTCGCCGCCTGGAAGGCGCTGAAGGGCCAGCCGAGCGAAGCCGGCGCCCAGAGCTTCCTGGCGCAATACCCCGCTGGCGCGTTCCAGCCCAAGGCCAAGGCCCTGCTCGCCAAGCTGCAGCAGCCGGCCGAACCGGCGCCGATGGAACCGGTCGCGGAACCGGCCGCGCCGGCGGTCGTCGCGCAACCCGCCCCGGCGCCGGCGCAGCAGGCCGCCGTGGCGCCGGCGCCGGCCAAGAATGTGGTGCGGATCTCCAGCGCCCTGCGCGACAAGGTCGAGCGCTATCTGCGGAACTCGGAATCCTTCGGCGGCTACTACCGCTTCCTGGCGGTGAACCAGGCCGGCGATCGGGTCGGCATGTCCAACTGCACCAAGCAGACCACCTGGACCGTCGACGCTTGCGGCGGCGCCAGCAATCCTCTTGAAGGCGCCAAGCGGGTGGCCATCAAGGAATGCGGCGGACCGGCTTCGTGCCGGCTCATCTTCGAGGGTGCGAAAAAGATCGGCGATTTCGAGATCGAGTGGTATTAAGTCGCTTGCCCTTTGCGATGGAGCCAAGCGCTTGCACCCGATCGCGTCTCTCGATGATCTGAAGCCCGATGCGACGCGGGGTGCCGTCTACGGCCTGCCGGCGCGCTGGTACCACGAGCGGGAGATCTATCAGGCCGAGCGCCGGCAGATCTTCGCCCGCACCTGGCAGCTGGCCTGCGCCGAGAGCGACGTGGCGGGGCCCGGCGATTACCTCGCCACCGATGTCGCCGGCTACCGCTTTTTCGTCATCCGCGACCGCAACGGCCATCTGCGCGCTTTCCACAACGTCTGTCCGCACCGCGCCTCGACCCTGCTCGAGCCCGGGCGGGGGCGTTGCGATCTTCTGCGCTGCCGCTACCACGGCTGGGTCTTCGACGGCGCCGGCAATCTGCGCCGGGCGCCGGATTTCGGCGAGGCGGAGTGGTTCCGCAAGGAGGATCACGGGTTGAAGCCGATCCGCGTCGAGACCTGGCGCGGGCTGGTCTTCGTCAATTTCGATCCCGAGGCGGCGCCGCTGGCGCGGGACCTCGGCAGCCTGCCGGAGACGGTGAAGGATTATCCGATCGAGAGCTTCACCAAGGTCCGCCAGGCGGAGTTCGAGATGAACTGCAACTGGAAGACCTACACCGACAATTTCGTAGAGGGCTATCACATCCCGGGAATCCACCCTTCCTTCAACGCCGTCATCGACTTCTCGAAGTTCGAGACCACGCATGCGGACGCGCTCGTCATCATGACCGCGCCGCAGAAGAACGGGTCGATCTATGGCGGCATGTGGCTGTGGGGCTGGCCCAACTACACGCTCTCGGTCTATCCGACCGGCATGAACTGCTCGCGCATCGTGCCGATCGACGAGAAGCGGACGCGGCTGGTCTACAGCTTCTTCTTCAAGGACGTGAGCGCGGCGGCGGCCGAGGCAAATGAGCGCACCATCGAGACCAACTGCGCGATCGTGCGCGAGGATTTCGGCATCTGCGAGCATGCCCAGGGCAATCTCGAGGCCGGCATCTTCCAGCGCGGTCCCCTGAGCCCCAAGCACGAGACCGGCGTGCGCTATTTCCACGACGGCGTGCGCCGGGCGCTGGGCCGCGAAGGGCTGCGCGAAGGCGACTGGCTCGCCTGACGCGGCAAAGAAAAACGGCGGCCCTTGCGGGCCGCCGTTCTCGTCGCGACGGGATGGATGCTTACGCTTCCATCCACATCTCTTCGCAGAAATAGTATTCGGTCGGATGCGGCTTGTAGCCTTTCAGCCTCTTGTCGAAGGGCTGGTAGGACTGGCGCCACAACGGCTGGATGATCGGCCCCTCTTCCTGCATCAGGGTCTCGATCTCGTCGATCACCTTCTTGCGCTCCTCGACGTCGACGATGCCTTCCGCCTTGGTCAGCAACTCGTCGAACTTCGGGTTGGCGAAGTTGCTCTCGTTCCATGGCACGCCGGTCCGGTAGGCGAGGCCGAGCACCATGATGCCGAGCGGCCGATGTGTCCACACGGTGAAGCCGAACGGCACCTTGGTCCACACGTCCCAGAACTGGGCGGAGGGCAGGACGTTGAGCTTCACGCGGATGCCGGCCTCGGCCCATTGCTGGACCATCGCCTGGCAGGCCGTCGGCTCCCAATCCGGGTCCTTCTTGCAATGCAGCTCGACGTCGATGCCGTCCGGATGGCCGGCGTCGGCCAGCAGCTTCTTCGCCGCATCGAGATCGCGGCCCATCGGCTTGTCGACGAATTCCGGATGCACCGGCGCGACGTGATGATGCTGCGCCGGCGTGCCGAGATCGCGGTAGGCAATCTTGGACACCGCCGCCACGTCGATGGCCAGGCGCATGGCCTTCCGCACGCGCGGATCGTCGAACGGCTTCTCGTTGCAGTGGGTGCGGGCCACGGCGGTCTGCGCCGTGGTGATGCGGTGGATCTCGATGTGGTCGAGCTTCTGCACGCCGTCATAAATCTTGATGTCTGCATCATAGAGGCCGTCGACCTGCTTCGAGGCAAGGGCCGCCAGCTTGGTCGCGGGATCGTCGCCGAGATCGATGAAGTGGATCTCGTCGAGATGGCCGCCATCACGCCAATAGGGCGTGCTGCGGCGCTTCATCACCGCCTTCTTGCCGACCTCGATCTCGGCCGGTTCATAGGCGCCGGTGCCGAGGGCGCCGACGCCCCACTTGCCCTCGTCCTTCGGATGCAGGATCAGGGCCGGGTAGTGGAACAGGTTTTCCGGCATGGCGAGCATGGATGCCTGGCCGTTCAGCTTGAAGGTGTAGTCGTCCACCTTCTCGATCGCATTGGCATCCCACAGCTCGGTGGTCATCTTGGGCGAACCGTCGTCGTTCTTCTGGCCGGTATCGACATCCTTCAGCATGAAGCCGGACAGCAGGCCGAGGACGGAGGAGCCGACATTCGGGTCAACCCAGCGCTTGATGTTCCACAGCACATGGTCGGTCACCAGTTCCTCGCCGTTCGACCACTTGACCCCTTTGCGCAGCGTGAGCGTCCAGGTCTTGAGGTCGTCGGTAGGTTCCCACTTCTCCAGCAGCATCGGCACCGTGATGCCGTCATTCTGCGTGCGGGTCAGGTAGTCGTTGGACTGGCGGACCACGTTGGAATCATAGACCCACGAGAAGGTCGCCGGGTTGTCGAGCGCCGGGATGCGCAGGCCGATGCGCAGGATGCCGCCCTTCTTTGGCGTTTGGGCCTGGGCGGCGCGGATGACAGGCTCACCGAGGATCTTGCCGGCCACGCCATAGGCGACCGGGGCCGCCATGCCAAGCAGCGTCACCGTGCGCAGAAACTCGCGCCGGTCGACCCGGTGCTTTTCCAGGGCCTCGACGAGACCCGGGATCGCTGGATGTTGGCGGTCTTTGCCGCCGGAGCCAAATCGCATGTTAGCTACCCTCCCTGTTAGGTTGCGACATTCGACCGGAGAGGGCTCGGCGGACGGCATTTCGTTCGCGCGAGGCCGTGACCGGTCAAGAGCGTGACCGCGCAATGCTTTGTCGCGCGGCAATTGTTGATGACTGTTACGATATGGGCGAGGCCGGATAGCGTCAATGACGACATGGGTTTAGGTGGCTGCGACAATCATCCTCCATGGCCGGGTTTCGCTGTTTTTGCGTCATTTCCCCGGCGAATCCGGGCCGAGGCCCGGACGGATGCGGCAAACTCCTTTACCGATTGCGCTTTTCTCATGCGTCGAAGCCGGATCGCGCCCGCTAGCGTCGATTGCGGGGGCGCCAAATCATGACAGCCTATCACCAAAGCCGTGTCGACCGGCCCAGTTTGCGGCGTTACCGCCTGGATCGGGTGCGCCAGCAGCTGCGCCAGCGCGACTATGGCGGCGCTCTGCTGTTCGATCCGCCCAATATCCGTCACGCCGTCGACGTCGCCAACATGCAGGTCTGGGCCCTGCACAACAAATGCCGTTTCGTCTATGTGGCGACGGAAGGGCCGGTGATCCTGTTCGATTACGGCTGCGCCCGGCATCTGAGCCAGGGCTATGAGCTGATCGACGAGACCCGCACCGCCACCGCGCACACCTATTTCAGCAACGGCCCGCGCCAGCGCGAGCAGATCGAAACCTGGGCGCGCGAGATCGCCGATTTGGTGGGCGGCCATGGCGGCGGCAACCGGCGGCTGGCGGTCGACAAGCTCGACCCGCTGGCGACACACGCTTTGGAGCGGCAGGGCATCACCGTCACCGACGGCGAAGAGTTGATGGAATGGGCCCGCGTCCTCAAGAACGCTGACGAGATCCTGGCGATGAAGGAGGCGATCGCCGCCTGCGAGGCCGGGATCGAGAAGATGTGGCGCGAGCTGAAGCCCGGGCTGACGGAGAACGAGCTGTGGTCGCACCTCCACGCCACCAACATCGCGCTGGGCGGCGAGTGGATCGAATGCCGGCTGCTGACCTCGGGCGAGCGCACCAATCCCTGGTTCCAGGAATGCTCCGGCCGGGTGATCCAGCCGGGTGACATCGTGGCCTTCGACACCGATCTGATCGGGCCCAACGGCTATTGCGCCGATATCAGCCGCACCTGGCTGGCCGGCGACGCGCGGCCGACCAACGAGCAGTACCGGCTCTACCAGACCGCGCTCGACAACCTGCATCACAACCTTGACCTGGTGAAGGCGGGCTTGAGCTTCCGCGAGTTCACCGAAAGGAGCTACCGTCTGCCGCCGGAATTCGTCGACCGGCGCTATTCCTGCATCATGCACGGCGTTGGCCTGTGCGACGAATACCCCTTCGCCACCTATCGCGAGGACTTCGCGCGCTGGGGCTTCGACGGCCATTTCGAGGCCGGCATGACAGTCTGCGTCGAGGCGCTGATCGGCACGGTCGGCGGCAAGGAATGCGTGAAGCTGGAGCAGCAGATCCTGGTCACCGAGACCGGCTACGAGCTGCTGTCGAAGGCGCCGCTGGGGCTGCGGCCGGAATACTGATCGCTTCTCCTCAGGGCACCTGGGATTCCGCGCTGAGGCCCCAGAGGCGGATCGGCGCGTCGCGGCCGCGGATGCGATGCGCTCCCAAATCGTGGAAATCGCGCACGGCTTCCGCCCCGCTTTCCGCGACCGCGCGTTGCATGAGCTCGTCGCTGGCGATCACGGCGGTCTCCAGCGTGCGGCTCAGCTGCTCGATACGGCTCGCCACATTGACCGTGTCGCCGACGACGGTCAGTTCGAAGCGCTGCTCGGTGCCGACGTCGCCGAGCGTCGCGGGGCCGAAATGCAAGCCGACGCCGATGCGGATGGGGCGATGGCCCTCCGCCAGGCGCTGGCGGTTCCAGCGGGCCAGCTCGCGCAGGGTCTGGCGCGTGGCGGCAATGGCGCTGGTGGCGTCCTGCGGACCCGGTTCCGGCGTGCCGAACGTGGCCATCAGGCCGTCGCCGATATACTTGTCCAGCGTCCCGCCGTGGTTGAACACGGCATCCTCGACGATGGCGTGAAACGCCCGCAGCAGGGCGATGACCTGCTCGCCCGACAGCGTGGCGCTGATCTCGGTATAGTCGTAGACGTCGGCGAAGAGCACGGCCATCGGCTGGGTCCGCGCGACGCCGATGCGGCCACCGGAGCGCATCAGTTCCTCGACCATGTTTGGCGAGAAGTGCCGCGCCAGCTGGGCGCGCTGCCGCTCGGCGAGGCCGAGCTGCGCCTCGATGCGCTTGCGCTCCGAGATGTCGCGCATCATGGCGGTGAACAGCCGGCCTTCCGGCACCGGCACTTCGGCAATGGAGAGCTCGACGGGGAAATTCGTGCCGTCGGCGCGCATCGCCTCCACCTCGATCAGGCGATTGAGGATGCTGGATCTGCCGGTCTCCAGATAGCGCTTCATGCCGGCGGCATGGGCGGCGCGGTAGATTGGCGGCACAACCAATTCGCCGAGCACCCTGCCGATCGCCTCGTTGCGCGGATGGCCGAAGATGCGCGTTGCCGCCGCGTTGAACTCGACGATCCGACCATCGGGATCGATGGTGATGATCGCGTCGAAGGCGGTGTCGAGGATGGCGCGGACGCGCGCCTCGCTCGCGCGCAGGTCGGTTTCGATCTGCTTGCGGTCGGTGATCTCGCGCAGCGAGCCGACCAGGCGCCTTGCCTGCCCGCCGTCGTACATGATCAGGCCGCGGATCACCACCCAGCGCTGGCGCTGCCGGGCATTGGCCAGCCGCGCCTCGAACTCGAACTTGCGCTGCCCCTCGGCAAGGCAACGGTGCAGATACTGCTCCCACCGCATGGCATCGGCCGGCAGGCAGCAGGCGCCGACCAGCCCTGCCGCGCTGTCCAGGCTGCCTTCCGGCAGGCCGAGGATCTCGTAGAGCCGCGGCGAGAGATAGGTGCGGTTCTCCACCAGGTCCCAGTCCCACAGGCCGTCATGGGCGCCGCGCGCCGCCAGCGCGTAGCGCTCGCGGCTGCGACGCAGGTCCTCGTCCGCCCGGGCGCGCTCAATCGCCCCGCCGATCAGCGCTGCCGCCGTCTTCAGCACGTCGATCTCCAGGTCGCTCCATTGCCGCTCCTGCCGGCAATCGTCGAGGCCGAGGAAGCCCCAGACCCCGGCCCGCAGCATGATCGGCACCGAGATGAAGGCCTGGGTGCCGTGCTCCAGGAAGGTCGCGCGGGTTTCTCCGGTGACGTCGCGCAGCGTCGCCTGCACCGTCTCGCCGCGCTGGCGGGCGGCCGCCCAATCGCTCAATTGCCCTTCGGATTCAGTGAGGGGAATGTCGCGATAGCGCGGATCGTCGCTCAGGCGGGCATAGCCTGCCTCGGCCCAGTCGTAGCGGCAGCTTTCGACCGGCCGGCCTTCGGGCGTCTGGTGGATTTCGAACAGGGTAACCCGGCTCACCTCCGTGGCGCGGCCGAGACGGTCAAGCAGCTCCTGAATGCCGGCCCGCCAGTCGCTGCCGGCGACAATCTGGGTCGCAGCATAGCTGATGGCGTCGAGCATCGCCGTGCGGCGCGCCAGCTCGGCCAATGCAATGTCGGTGATGGCTTGCGACTCCATGCGCACGACCGAATCCCTCAAAAGCGCGTCCCCGAGTCGGAGTGACGGTCATTTATACTACGGATCGGCGTGGATGATGTTCCGGCACCAAAAGCAACGGGCGGGGCCGAGAGGCCCCGCCCGTGCACCCAAGGATCGCTCGCTCAGAGCGTGAAGTACCAGTTCGAGATCAACACCACCGCAAGGCCGGCGGCGAGCACCACATAGGGCAGGATTCCCGCCTTTCTCTGGCCGACCTCCCCTTCCTTGAGGCCGAGATCCTCCATCATCCGCGCGGGGAACTTGCCCTTGTCCTGGATGTAGTGCCGGAACCAGAACACCGGGATGATGAGCGCGGCAGCACCCAGGCCGTACCACAGGGCATCGGCGTTCCACACCTTGGCGCCGGCGCCCATGAACATCGCGTTCACGAAGGACAGCGCCGTGCCCGCCGCCAGGATGATGGTCGGCGCGCGATAGGGCCGCTTGATGTGGCCGCTGTCGATCCGGTGGATCCAGCCGGCGTTCAGATTGAGGAAGTTGAAGATGATGTAGCCGCAATTCGACACCGCCAGGATGAAGTAGTAAGCGGTGGCATCCGTCGACGCGATGGCGAGCAGGATCAGGTTGAAACCCAGATCGGTCCACATCGCGCTGGTCGGCGCGCCGTTGTGATTGACTCCCGAGAGATAGCGCGGGAGCCAGCCGTCGACCGAGCCCTGGTAGAGGGTGCGCGAGGATCCCGCCATCGCCGTGATGATGATCAGGATCAGCGCGGCGATCATCAGGAACTCGAACAGCTTGATGATGCCGGCACTGCCGCCCGCCACCATCTGGCCCATCACCTGAGCGACGCCGGTGCCGGCGACGACCCCGCCGTCCAGCATGCCGTTGAGGCCGAGATAGCCCTGGAAGGTGACCGGCACCAGGATGAACAGGACCAGGCAAAGCAGGCCGGAATAGAAGATGGCCTTGAAGGTGTCGGTGGCCGGGTTCTTGAACTCGCTGGTGTAGCAGATGGCCGTCTCGAAGCCATAGGTCGACCAGGCCGCGATGAACATGCCGCCGAGGACCAGCGTCCAGCCGGCGACGTTCCAGCTGCCCGGGTCCGGCACATAGGGCGCCGCCAGCGGCACGAAGGGCGAGAAGTTCTCGGCATGGAAGTTGCCGTTGAAGAACGGCACCACGCCGACGATGAACAGCGTGATGACGATCACCAGGCCGACCACCGTCTGCACGCCGGCGGTGCCGAGAATGCCGCGATGCTGGATGGCGAAGGCCAGCAGCATTAGGATGGCGCCGATGAAGAAAGTCCAGTTCACCGACAAGGACACTACGTCGCCGAGGTGGATGGTGAACAGCGACCAGTTGTGGATCGGCATCAGCGCCGCGGTCGCCGCGGCCTCGTCCACGATGACGCCGCCGGTCGCCTGTTGCGCGATGTAGGCGGCGATCGCGTCCGCCGCCGGGACCGGCTCCATGGCGTTCAGGATGTAACCCGCGGCGATCGCCGAGCCGAGCGAGAGCACCGGCGTCCAGGCGATCCAGTTGCACCACACCGAGAGCGGCGCGATGAACTTGCCGTAGCGCAGCCAGGCGGCCGCGCCATAGACCGAGGCGCCGCCCGACTTGTTCGGGAACAGGCCGGCGATCTCGGCATAGGTGAAGGATTGGATGAAGCCCATCAGCATGGAGACGATCCAGACCGCGAAGGCCGGGACGCCGACGGTGCCGGCGATGCCGCCGATGGAAAACAATACCAGGGCGGGAACGCCGCTGGCGACCCAGAAGGCTCCGCGCCAATCGATGGCGCGCCTCAGCGTGTATTCGGTGGTGTTGGATGCGCTACTGACGGACATGGTACCCTTCTCCCCTAAGGTCTTACTCAGCCCAGAATGCGAGTCGATCGCCCCGGCCGGATCACGGCCGTGGCGCGGTACGCTCAGCGCGGGTTTGCGATTCTCCCCTTGCTCCCCGGCGCCGTGGTCGCAGCGACCCGGCGCCTTGTGTTTTCAGTGGGTGCCGTCCCTTGCCCGACTCGCGGAGGTAGAGGCAACGGCACGGTGCGGATGATGCGCTAGAACGTCGCACCAATCTAGATCAATTTTGTTCAGGTGGTCTGAAATTGGTTTGCGGCAGCCCGCGGCGGCGGTCACGCCGGTGCCGGCAGCCCTGGGCCCTGCAGCTGGAGAATCGGGTGCTTCAACGGATTCGAGAAGACAGGGCGTTCGGCTATCCCAATCCCAACCAATTGACCTTCAGGCGCTCGGGCCGCCGCTCAATCCATCACCGCGCCGACCAGCTGACGGCGGGCGTAGTGCAGGTGGTTGGTGATCATGGCGACGGCGCTGTCGACGTCGCGGCTGCGGATGGCCTCGAACAGGGCGGCGTGGTCGCGGTTGTAGTCGGCGATGCGCTCGGGCGTCAGGACCTTGTCCTTCATCGCCATCCATTGCTGGTGCGCGCGCACCTCGTTGATCTGGCGATAGAGCGAGATCAGCAGCGGGTTGCGGGTCGCCTCGGCGATGGCGAGGTGAAAGGCCTCGTCCCAGCGCGAGAAGCCTTCGCGGTCGGCGCAATCCTGTTCCTGCCGCGCCATCAGCTCCGACAGCCGGTCGATCTCGCGCGCCGCCGCGTTGAGCACGGCGAGCCGCGTCATATAGGGTTCCAGCGCCAGGCGCACGTCGATCAGCTCCAGCGGGCTGGTCTGGTCGGCGATGTCCTCGGCCGGCGCCCGGCTGGGGGAGTTGACGAAGGTGCCGCTGCCGATCCGGCGGCTGACCAGGCGCTCGGCCTCCAGCTGGTTCAGGGCGGCGCGCACCGTGGTGCGCGAGGTGCCGAAGGCCTCGGCCAGTTGCCGCTCCGCCGGCAGCTTGTCGCCGTGGCCGTACTGCCCCGCCTGGATCGCCTGGCGCAGCTGCGCGGTGATCCACGAGGAGCCGCGCCCCGGATCGCTGAGCAATTTCACCATCGGCACCACTCCTGACCTTGTGCAGCAACGAGAGGATTGCTGATTCGCGGCGCTACAACCAATCCAATCGCGCCATTGGTCGCCAGAAACCTGCCGCGCACTCCGCTCCTGGCGTCAATTCGGTCGATTTTACGTCAGATGGTCGTGGATGCGCCAGTCCAATGAGGACCAATCGAAGCCATTTCTGTGCCTTTCTAAAAATTGGTTTGATACCGGGAACCTGGCGGCTATAGTGCCGGACGGATTGGGAGCGGGATGCGCGGTCCGACGGAAAGCGGCGGGCGGCGGCACCCACGGCGCGGTTTCTGGGAAACGTCTATGGCACTTCCAAGTCACGTCAAATACCTCATCGTTGGCGCCGGCATCCATGGCCTCAGCACCGCCTGGCATCTGGGCGAGAATCTGCGCCAGAGCGGCAAGGGCAGCGGCGCGGACATCCTGGTCGTCGACAAGACCTCGATCGCCGCCGGCGCTTCCGGCATCGCCTGCGGCGTGGTCCGCAACAACTATTTCCAGCCGGCCATGCGGCGGCTGATGGCGCACAGTGTCTCGGTCTGGGAAAGCGACCCCGAGGCCTTCTCCTATCATCCGGTCGGCTACATGCAGATCAGCCCCGAGGTGATGCACCAGGACGTCGCCAGCATCTACCAGCAGCAGAAGGAGATCGGCTATCCGTCGGTCTTCGTCGAGGGCGAGAAGGACTGCATGAAATACATGCAGGGCATCTTCCACGACTGGCAGGCCAAGGGCATCACCTCGGTCCTGCACGAAAAGAAGGGCGGCTACGCCAACAACACGCGCTCCATGTACGGACTCGCCAAGAAGGCCGAGAACGAGGGGGTGCGCATCCTGACCGGCGTGAAGGTGACCGGCTTCAAGAAGGACAATGCCGGCGCGGTCAAATCGGTCGTCACCGACAAGGGCGAGATTTCCTGCGACCAGGTCATCATCGGCGCCGGACCCTGGGTCAAGCAGGTCTGGGACATGCTCGACCTGCCCAAGGAGATCTCGATCAAGGGCCGCGACGGCAAGCTGCATGACGGCGTGCCGATGTGGACATTCTGGTCGCTGCAGGAAGGCACGCTCGGCGTCGACCCGCAATTGCAGCGCACCAATGACGGCCAGATGCCGCCGGTCATCCATGTCGACACAGACGCGCCGCTCTATTCCGATGTCGACAAGTCGCTGATCACCGACAAGTTGTGGGGCATCTACTACAAGCCCGACTTCCATTTCGGTGGCATCCAGGGCGGCGCCATGCCGTTCAAGGTGAAGACCGCACCGGAGAAGGTGAAGATCGACCCCTACGGCCCCGACAGCCCGGATTTCATCGTCGGCGACGATTTCGCGCATATGTGGGTCTCGGCGCTGGCCTTCTGCCAGAAGCGCTTCGAGGGCACCATGCCGAAATACAAGAAGGAGCCGTCGGGCGGCATCGGCAGCTTCACCGCCGATTCCTTCCCCGTCTTCGACCGCTTCTGCCAGAATGTCTATGTCGTGGCCGACAGCAACCACGGCTACAAGATGATCGGCGTCGGCAAGCTGGTCGCCGACGATATCTGCGGCAACGAGAGCGACCTGCTGAGGCCGTTCCGCTTCTCGCGCTTCGCCGAGGGCAAGCTGCATCCGACGTCCAACTCGCCGTTTCCCTGGAGCTGATCTCCAGGGCGCGCGCGGCCAAGAAGAGAGGTGCGCTGAACACGCAGAGTGCGGGGCTGGTTTAGCCCAATCGACCGAACAAGCATCGACGCTTTAACAGGGAGCACGTCGCGGACACCGTCCACTGGGGCGCGGCGTTACGAATGCAGGAAAGGGAGAGGGGAACCGCGATGACCGACTTGGAAGCTCATGTCAATCAACCGGGCCGCAAGGAACTGGTGAAGAAGGTTCGCGCCAAGATCAACGAGCTTGGCATCCAGTACATCTACTACCAGTTCGTCTCGGTGACGGGCCGCATCGTCGGCAAGGGCATCCCCGCTGATCATTGGGAGGCGACCGCCGAGCGCGGCTTCCAGCTGGTCTACGGCTCCACCGCCAACCTCTTCGTCGACCGTCACAAAAACTATATCGGCTACGGCCCCGAGGCCTCGGAGCTGGTCGGCATCCCCGATCCCGACACCTTCGTGCAGCTGCCCTGGGACAAGCGCGTCGCCCGCGTCTTCTGCACCTGCTTCCGCAACCGCGAGGAAAAGGTCAATCCCGGCGGTCACCTGACTTCCGATTGCCGCGGCAATCTGCGCATCCTGCACAACGAGTTCCAGAAGAAGCACAAGGGCCTGCATCTGCGCCACGGCTGCGAGCCGGAGATGATGTGGCTGAAGAAGGGCGAGGACGGCCTGCCCGACGGCGGCTACACCAAGCCGAACTGCTATCACATCGACCAGTTCGAATCGCTGCGTCCGGTCTTCCTGCGGGTGATCGAATATGCCCGCGCCATGGGCCTCGACATGATCCAGGGCGACCACGAAGACGCGCCCGGCCAGCTCGAATTGAACTTCATGTTCGACGACGCGCTCAGGACCTCCGACCGCCTCACCACCTATCGCCAGATCTGCGCCCAGGTGGCGCGCGAGTTCAACATCATCGCCTGCTTCATGCCGAAGCCCTTCATGGGCGTCTCGGCCAGCGGTTGTCATCACAATCTGTCGCTGTGGCGCGGCGGCGAGGAAAAGGTCAACAATCTCGGCCAGGGCAAGTCCCTGCCGGGCATGGAAGAGACCTTCACCTACCGCAAGGGCGGCGAAAACACTTTCATGCCGCTGAAGGGCCAGTCGAAGCCGGGCCCGATCGGCCTCAACTGCATCGGCGGCGTGGTGAAGAACGTGCGCGCGCTGACGGCCATCGGCTCCTCCACCGTGAACTCCTATCGCCGGCTGTGGGATACCGGCTTCTGGGCGCCGGTCTATGCCGATTGGGGCTACCAGAACCGCACCTGCGCGCTGCGCATCTCGGCGCCCGGCCGCTTCGAATACCGCTCGGTCGATGCCGCGGTGAACCCGTATCTGATGGCCGCGGCGCTGCTGCAGGCCTTCGACGACGGCATCAGCCACAAGATGGATCCGGGCGAGCCGGAGGAGCGCAACATCTACGAGGCGATGAAGGCCGGCAAGAAGGTGCAGAAGCTCCCCATGTCGCTGGGCGAAGCGCTCGACGCGCTGGAGAAGAACGAGGTGATCAAGCGCGCGATGCCGGACGAGATGTACCGCGTCTTCATGCACTACAAGCGCGACGAGTGGGAGAAGTTCAACGCCACCGTCACGCGCTGGGACCTCGAGCAATATTGGGACTACCTGCCCTGATAAGGAGGCACAGGATATGTGTGGAATTGCTGGATTGATCCACCGCCGCAAGACCGGCGACGTGGGCACCGAAATGACCAACATGCTGCGCTCGCTGAAGCATCGCGGCCCGGATTCGACCGGCTTCGCGCTCTACGGCAAGCCGCAGGGCAGCGAGCTGGTGCTGCGCTTCAAGGTGGCGGAGCAGGAGGAGATGTCGAAGGGCTTCGACATCCATCAGCAGGTGAAGGATCGCCGCGCCGAGGTCGACAAGCGGCTGAACGAGCTCGGCGCCGAGATCCTGAAGGAAGAGGATGCCACCGAATACGCCTATCGCTACCGCCTGCTCTATGACGGCGACCGGCGCAAGCTCGCCGACTACATCGAGGACGTCGAGGGCGCGGAGATCCTCTCCCTCGGCCTCGGCCTCGAGCTGATCAAGGATCTGGGCGATGCGGAGCGCGTCTCGGGCCAGTATCACCTGAACGGCTTCGTCGGCACCCATGCCATCGGCCACACCCGCATGGCGACGGAATCCGACGTCGACATCCGCTCGGCGCATCCCTACTGGGCCTATCCCTTCGCCGATGTCTCGGTGGTGCACAACGGCCAGCTCACCAATTACTGGAAGGGCCGCCGGGCGCTGGAGCATCGCGGCCACCGCTTCATGTCGAACTGCGACAGCGAACTCATCGCCGTCTACCTCGCCGACAAGATGCAGCAGGGTGCCAAGCTCGAGGACGCGATGCGGGACTCGATCAGCGAGCTCGACGGCGTCTTCACCTACATCGTCGCCACCGCCGATTCGCTCGGCATGGCCAAGGACGTGATGGCCGCCAAGCCGATGGTGCTCTACGAGAGCGACGACTTCATCGCGCTGGCCTCGGAAGAGGTGGCGATCCGCAGCGTCTTCCCGCACGAGATCGACACCTGGGACCCGTACGAGGGCGAAGTGCGGGTGTGGAAGTCGGAGGCGCGGGCCTGAGGCCTCCGTCACCAGGAATGAAAACGGCATTGGGGCCGCAACGGCCCAAGTTCTGGGAGATAGCCACTCATGGCTGAGCGTTCGATGCAGATGGGCATGCACACGGAGAAGCTGCAGGGCAAGACCCAGCAGCGCTTCTTCTCGCCCACCGAGGAGGAGAACTTCCTCTATCCCGACGGCTACGACGTCGATTTCAACAAGCGCGCCGAGTTCGACGCCGGGCCGCTCTCCGCCAAGGAGATCAACCTCAAGCTTCGCGAGCTGATGAGCCAGGGCTACGGCACGGTGGTGATGCACAATCCCGGCGCCAAGCACGGCGTCGCGGTCGGGCTGCTGCAGCGCCTCAACCTGCACATCAAGGGCAGCCTGGGCTATTTCGGCTGCGGTCTCATCGATGGCCCGAACATCAATATCTCTGGCCGGGTGGGCTGGTCCTGTGCGGAAAACATGCTCTCCGGCCGGGTGGTGATCGAGAAGAACGCCGGCTCCACCTTCGGCGCCGCGATCCGCGGCGGCGATCTGGTCTGCAAGGGCGATGTCGGCGCCCGCGTCGGCATCGACCAGAAGGGCGGCACCATCCTGATCGGCGGCCGCGCCGGCGCGTTCTGCGGCTTCATGATGCAGCGTGGCCGCATGATCATCCTGGGGGATGCCGGCAAGAATCTCGGCGATTCGATGTATGACGGCACCATCTATGTCGGCGGCAAGATCGCCGGCCTCGGCGTCGACGCGGTGGAAGGCGAGATGACCGAGCTGGAAGCCCAGTGGCTGGAGCGCAAGCTGAAGATGTACGGGCTGCAGGCGCCGAACGGCGTCAGGAACCTGACCAAGATCGTTGCCGGCAAGCAGCTCTGGAACTACGACAATCTCGAGCCTTCCGAAAAGAAGATCGTGCTCTAGGGCTCACGGGAAAGGACCCTCATCATGTCGCAAGAAAAGCCTGCGCCGCAGACCCAGCCCGTGAAGAAGGCCCGGCGCGACCACAGCCGCCTCGGCCAGAGCCGCATCTTCACCCCCGAGGTCATCGACGACATCCACATCAAGTCGGAGCTCGGTCGCTACCGCATGCGGGGCTTCTCGCTGTTCAAGAAGATCCCGCATTGGGACGATCTGACCTTCCTGCCCGGCACGCTGACCCGCTTTGTCATCGAGGGCTATCGCGAGAAGTGCCTGACCAAGACCGTCATCGGCCCCCGGGCCAAGCGGCCGCTCGAGCTCGACATCCCGGTCTACATCACCGGCATGAGCTTCGGCGCCTTGTCCTACGAGGCGAAGATCTCGCTCGCCCGCGGCGCCACCATGGCCGGCACCGCGACCTGCTCCGGCGAAGGCGGCATGATCCCCGATGAGCGCCGCTATTCGTCGAAGTGGCTCTACCAGTGCATCCAGTCGCGCTACGGCTTCAATCCGCATCATCTGCAGCTGGCCGATTGCTGCGAGTTCTTCATCGGCCAGGGCTGCAAGGTGGGCCTCGGCGGCCATCTGATGGGCCAGAAGGTGACCGACCAGGTGGCGGAGATGCGCTCGCTCCCCGCCGGCATCGACCAGCGCTCGCCGGCGCGCCATCCGGACTGGCTCGGCCCCGACGATCTGGCGCTGAAGATCCAGGAGATCCGCGAGGCGACCAATTACGAGATCCCGATCCAGCTCAAGCTGGGTGCGGCCCGCGTCTATGACGACGTGCGCATGGCGATCAAGTGCGGCCCGGATTCGATCTATATCGACGGCATGGAAGGCTCGACCGGCGCCGGCCCGCATCTGGCGACGGAGGATACCGGCGTGCCCGGCATCGCCGCCATCCGCCAGGCACGCAAGGCGCTGGACGATCTCGGCATGTCGGGGCAGATCTCGCTGGTCTATGCCGGCGGCATCCGCAACGGCTCCGACGTGGCCAAGGCGCTGGCCTTGGGTGCCGACGCCATCGCCATCGGTCACTCGGCGATGATGGCCTTGAACTGCAACAAGGACATCCCCGAAGCCGATTACGAGAAAGAGGTCGGCGTCGAGCCCGGCTATTGCTATCACTGCCATACCGGGCGCTGCCCGGTGGGCGTCGCAACCCAGGACCCGGCGCTGCGCAAGCGGCTCGACCCGGACGAGGCGGCGGAGCGCGTCTACAACTTCCTGCACACGCTCACCATCGAGGCACAGATGATGGCGCGCGCCTGCGGCAAGACCGACGTGCATTCGCTGGAGCCGGAGGACCTCGCCGCGCTCACCATGGAGGCGTCCGCCATGGCGATGGTGCCGCTCGCCGGCACCCAGCATACCGTCGGCCGCCCCGACATGACCCGCTACTAAGGAGAAGACGCCATGGCGAATACCACCAAGGGCCAGGACGTCGACAAGTTCCTGAAGGACGCCGCCGGCCTCGACAGCAAGCGCGAGAAGGAGATCGGCCAGCACATCGGCTATCGCTACGATGTGAACCTGGTGCCGGACTATTCGCGCCTGACACCCTTCCTCAAGAAGTATATCGAGCTGATGGGCTGGGATGACCTCAACTGGCTCGAGGACATCCATATGGGCTATGAGGAAGGCCGCCCGGCCATCTTCGACCGCAACGTCAACGGCTGGGTCACCATCCCGCCCGACCTGAAGCTGCCTGAAGACCAGCAGGGCCGCGACATGATGGCCCGCGAGCTGCTGATCAAGTTCCAGATGTCGAAGAAGCACCCGCTGTGGGATTTGAAGCGGGCTTATAAGAAGTTCTGAGCGGTCCTCTCAAACTCGCTCGTTACCCCGGCCTTGCGCCGTGGTCCACTTGCCCGAGCGCACGGGCGGTGCCAATCGACGTGGGTTCTTGCGACGGCGCCATGGATCCCGGCGCGCGCGGAGCCTGTCCTTGGGCCGCGCTCCGCGCGGACCCGAGGGCTTGGCCGGGATGACGATCGAGTGGTGACGCGCTCATTGCGCTGCGCGCTCCTACCCCTCCGTCCGCCACTCGCTCGCATGCGTCCAGTCGGGCTTGAAGGCCAGGATGCGGGTGTTGGGCGGCATGGTCGGATTGAACATGTGATTGTGCCAGTAGGTCGCCTGGTAGAAGTCGTGGCCCTGGTCCAGCTCGACGACCTCGCAGGGCAGGCGATAGCCTTGGGTGAACTGCTCGAATTCGAGCACGCAGCGGCCGAGATGCAGCAGGGCCGGGGGCAGGTCCGACGCCGCGCCGAACAGAGCGGTCAGCGTGTCGCTGAAGTTCCGTGATTGCTGGAAATAGCTGGCGGAAAGCAGCTCCAGGATCTTGTCGTAGCGCTCGATCGGGTCGTTGGTGCGCCGGCACTGGAACTCGAACATCCGCGTGGTATTGGCGGGATCCCGCTCGACGATCAGCATGGTCACGCCCGCGGACAGGCGCTCGCCGGCCGGCGTCAGCACCCGCGGCCGCATGCCCGGCGTGGGCCGGCCGCCGCCTTGGCGCGCCGACAATTGCCGCAGCCGGCACTGCCAGCCGAGGAAATCGTCGCGCAGGGCCGCCGCGGCGACCTCCGTCAGCACCACCTTGCCCGGCTCCGGCGCGCTCATGCCGGATTCTCCACGGCGCGATATTTGCCCTGGTGGAACAGCAGCGGCTTGATCGCCGGGTCGTGGCGCAGGCGGATGACGCGGCCGACGAAGATCACGTGGTCGCCGCCGTCATAGGTGTGCTCGGTGCGGCATTCGAAATTGGCGGCGCAGCCGGGCAGGATCGGGCAGCCGGAATCCCACAATTCGAAATTCACCTCGGCCCACTTGTTTTCCGAGGCCTTGGCGAAGCGGTCGGACAGAGGCAGCTGCTCCAGGCTCAGCACATTGACCGCGAAATGGTCGGTGGCGAGGAACGCCCGCATGGAATAGGCCTTGCGCCCCAGGCTGAACAGGATCAGCGGCGGGTCCATCGACACCGAGTTGAAGGAATTGGCGGTGATGCCGATGCATTCGCCGTGCGGGCCCAAGGTGGTGATGATGGTGACGCCGGTCGGGAAGCAGCCCAGCGCATTGCGAAACTCGCGCGGGTCGATCCCTTCGGTGTGCAATCCGGTATCCTGCTGCATCCGGCCTCGTCACTCTGTTCACGCGCGACCAATCCGGACCAATCGCCGCGCGGCGGTCTTTTTGGTCGTTGATCGCGAACCGCCCATCTTCTAGCATTTCTTCGGGCGCCAGCGTTAGTGCGGAAGCGCTGCGCAAGAGGCGCCGACACGGCCTTGTCTGGGGCGGGAGCCGCTCATGCTGATCGATCGCCGGGTGCCCGTCCTGCCGCGCGGGGTCGAGCGCTACATCGTCGGTGGCGGCGGTGCAGCCGTCCTGGCCATCGCCGGCGGCGACCGGATTTCCGTGATCGACCGAGAAGGCCGGCAGCCCTGCGAAGTGATCGTCGCCGATGCGCAAGGCCGCGTCGATCCGGGGCTGATCGGCGGCAAGGCCGGGGGCCGCGCCGATGGCCTGCGCGATATCCTCGCCGCCGGAACGGAAGACGCGCGCAAGGTGGTCGCTGGGTTGCGCCGGCGCAATCTCGACCTGGGCCAGGGCCCAGGACAAGGCGGGGCCATCCGCCTGTTCGGCGGCGACTCGCCCGCCGGCGCGCAGGCGGACTTCACCGCCCAGAGCGACGGTGTCCTGGTGGTGGCCGCACCGGGCGCCGCGATGGCGCCGGACGGACAGGACACCGCCACCGAGATCGAAGTGCGCATCGCGCGGGCCGCGCCCCTCTCCGGGCAGTCGGCGCGGCTGCCGGAGCCGCTCGCCGATGCGGTGCTCGATTTCGAGGTGCCGAAAGCCTCGGCCCGTGCCTATGAGGTGAAGGAAGGCGAGTATATCCAGATCATCGACAGTTTCGGCCGGCAATGCTCCGACTTCCACTGCTTCAACGCCCGCGCCTTGCAGAAGGGGATCGAGCGCGATCTCGACAACACCGTCACGCGCACGCTCTCGGGCCGCGGCTATCCCGGGCCCGGCCTCTTCGCCAAGGTATTCGACCAGGATTTCCAGCCGCTGGTGGAGCTGGTGCAGGACACCTGCGGCCGGCACGACAATTTCGCACTGGCCTGCACCGCGAAATACTACGAGGACATGGGCTATCCGGGCCACGTCAATTGCTCGGACAATTTCAGCGAGGCGCTGGCGCCGTATGGCATCAAGCGTCGGCGCGGCTGGGCAGCGCTCAACCTGTTCTACAACACCGGCATCGACCACAATAACGTGCTCTACCTCGATGAGCCGTGGTCGCGGCCCGGCGATTTCGTGCTGTTCCGCGCCCTGACCGATCTCGTTTGTGTCTCCTCGGCCTGCCCCGACGACATCGACGCGGCCAATGGCTGGGACCCGACGCCGGTGCATATCCGCACTTATCCGAAACAGGAGCGCTTCTCGCGCGCGGTGGCCTATCGCATGACCCCGGACTCAGAGCCCAAGATGACCAAGGAAACCGCCTTCCATCCGCGCCTCTCCGCGCTCACGCGCAACTACGCGGAATATCGCGGCTACTGGCTGCCCAACCGCTTCAACAACGAGGGGCCAGTCGCCGAATACTGGGCCTGCCGCGAGAAGGCGGTGATGCTCGACCTCTCGCCCCTGCGCAAGTTCGAGGTGACTGGCCCGGATGCCGAGACGCTGCTGCAGCGCGCGCTGACCCGCGACGTGCGCAAGCTCTCCGAGGGGCAGGTGGTCTATTCCGCTATGTGTTACGAGACCGGCGGCATGCTCGACGACGGCACGCTGTTCCGCCTGGGCAAGGACAATTTCCGCTGGATCGGCGGCGACGATTACGGCGGCCAATGGCTGCGCGAGCTGGCGGAGAAGCAGGGCCTGCGTGCCTGGGTGCGTTCCTCCACCGACCAGCTGCACAATCTCTCGGTCCAGGGACCGAAGAGCCGCGAGATCCTGCGCCAGGTGATCTGGACGCCGCCGGCCCATACCAGCGTCGACGAGCTCGGCTGGTTCCGCTTCACCATCGGCCGCCTCGGCGATTTCAACGGCCCGCCGGTGATCCTGTCGCGCACCGGCTACACCGGCGAGCTCGGCTACGAGGTGTTCTGCCACCCGAAGGATGCGCTCGCGGTCTTCGACGCGGTCAACGCGGCTGGCAAGCCGCATGGCCTGGTGCCGGCGGGGCTGGAGGCGCTCGACATACTGCGCATCGAGGCGGGGCTGATCTTCGCCGGTTACGAGTTCTGCGACCAGACCGACCCCTTCGAGGCCGGCATCGGCTTCGCGGTGCCGCTCAAATCGAAGACCGAGGATTTCGTCGGGCGCGCGGCGCTCATCCGGCGCAAGGAGCATCCGCAGCGCACCCTGGTCGGGCTCGACATCGACGACAACGAGGTCGCTGCACATGGCGACGGCGTTTTCGTCGGCCGTGCCCAGGTGGGCGTGGTCACCAGCGGCACCCGTTCGCCGATCCTGAAGAAGACCATCGCCCTGGCGCGCCTCGACGTCACCCATGCCGCGCTGGGAACCGCGGTCGAGATCGGCAAGCTGGACGGCCGGATGAAGCGCCTGCCGGCGCGGGTGGCGCGCTTCCCGCACTACGATCCGGACAAGACGCGGGTGCGCGCGTGAGAGCGGGCGCGGCATGCCGGCGGAGATACCACTTTCAAACCACTGGCGCAGATTGGTAGCCCATAGGCGTTGTAATGGTTTCAAACCGCGGTTAGTCTCAATCCACAAGAGCACCATGGTCGCTCCCAGCAGGCCGTCGATTGCGGCTTGCCGGCGGCGCGGCCGGAACGGCAGGCGCGCCCGGTAACGTCCGCGGCGCATGGCAGGGAAAAGGGAGGCAGCATTGAAAAAGCGGGTGGCGGTGATCGGCGCCGGTCCTTCGGGCACGGCGGTCCTGCGGGCGTTCCAGTCGGCGGCGGCCAAGGGGGCCGAGATCCCGGAGATCGTCTGCTACGAAAAGCAGGACGATTGGGGCGGGCTGTGGAACTATACGTGGCGCACCGGCCTCGATGAGTATGGCGAGCCGGTCCATTGCAGCATGTACCGCTACCTGTGGTCGAACGGTCCCAAGGAATGTCTGGAATTCGCCGACTACACGTTCGACGAACATTTCGGCCGGCCGATCGGCTCCTACCCGCCGCGCGCCGTGCTGTGGGACTACATCAAGGGCCGCGTCGAGAAGGCCGGCGTGCGCGGCTGGTGCCGCTTCCGCACGCCGGTGCGCCGGGTCGAGTACAGCGAGGGCACCGGAAAGTTCTCCGTCACCGCGCATGACCTGAAGAAGGATTCGTTCTCGACCGAGCAATTCGACCACGTGGTCGTGGCCTCGGGCCATTTCTCGACGCCGAACGTGCCGGAATTCCCCGGCTTCAGCGGCTTCAACGGCCGCGTCCTGCACTCGCACGACTTCCGCGACGCGATGGAGTTCAAGGGCAAGGACATCCTGATCATCGGCCGCTCCTATTCGGCCGAGGATGTCGGCTCGCAATGCTACAAATATGGCGCCAAGTCGATCACAACGACCTACCGCTCGCGCCCCATGGGCTTCAAGTGGCCGGCGAACTGGGAGGAGAAGCCGCTGCTGCAGCGGGTCGAGAACCGCACCGCTTATTTCAAGGACGGCACGTCGAAGGAAGTCGACGCGATCATCCTGTGCACCGGCTACCTGCACCACTTCCCCTTCCTGCCGGATTCGCTGCGCCTCAAGACAGCCAACCGCATGTGGCCGCTCGACCTCTATCGCGGCGTGGTGTGGGAGGCGAACCCGAAGCTGCACTACATCGGCATGCAGGACCAGTTCTACACCTTCAACATGTTCGACGCGCAGGCGTGGTATTCGCGCGACGTGATCCTCGGCCGGCAGAAGCTGCCTTCGCTGGCGGAGATGCAGAAGCACAGCGCCGCTTGGCGCGCCCGCGAGGAGAAGCTGGAAGACGCCGAGGGCTGCATCTGGTTCCAGGGCGACTACGTCAAGGAGTTGATCGACCTCACCGACTATCCGAGCTTCGACGTCGAGACGGTCAACAAGACATTCATGGAGTGGGAGCACCACAAGGCGGAGAACATCATGGGCTTCCGCGACAACGCCTATCGCTCGATCATGACCGGCAAGATGTCGCCGGTGCACCACACGCCGTGGCTGAAGGCGATGGACGATTCGCTGGAATCGTATCTCAAGAAGTAGCCCTGGCCGCGCCGCGCCGGGAAAGGCTGGGCCCTGGGCCCGGCCTTTCGTTTTTCGCCGGCCCTGCCGTTCGCAGCCCCGGCTCTGGATGATCGCTTGTAAGCCGCTCCCTAGGCGGGTAAACCCGTTGCAGCGGGAGCCGCCGGGGACAAGCGCCGGATTGCCGGCGCCCGCAGGGGGAGTTTCACCGGCCGCCCGTCGGCCAGCCAGAGGTTTTCATTTCCGCTCATATCCGCGCGTCGAATGACCATCCTCGGCGCGTCAATTTTCGCCGCTGGCCCATGTCACGCAGAACAGGAGCCCTGCATGAGTGTGTTCAGGCCGCATCAGAAGCAGTTCGTGCTTGGACCCGGGCCGGTGCATGTCTGGCCCGACTGGAACACCCTCGCCATCGCCGACGGTCTCGTGCTGTCCGTCTGCCCGAAGCTCAAGGTCACCCGCCTGCAGTCGCGCGATGGCGTTGCCTATTGCCTGCTGGGCTTCCCCGTCCTGTCCGACCAGGTGGCGTCGATTGCGGAGCTGTTTCCGACCAAGCATTCCTCCGAGATCGAGGAATGGACTGGGTACTGGGCAGGAAAATGGGCGCTCGTTTCGGACCACTGCATCTGGCTCGACGCGGCCGGCTTCCTGCGCATCCACTACCGCAATGTCGGCGGCAGGGTATGGCTCTCCAATTCGCAGGCGCTGCTGGGTGAACATCTGCCCGACGCGCCGGATGCGCCCTACATCGACTGGCAGGTCCGCCACCGGAACGGCATGGACTGGATTCCGCCGCCGCTGACCACGCGCGAGGGCGTCTACAAGGTCATGCCGCTGCGGACCATCCACCCCGTCACTGGCGCCATGCGCCCGGTACGCTTCCGCCCGGCGGAGATGGATGAGGGGGCCGACGATAACTCCCTCGCCGCTGCCATGCAGACCATTCTGGCCAACTGGTGCAACAGCGGCCACCGAACGCACTATCTCGCGCTGACGGCGGGGATGGACACGCGGCTGCTGCTGGCGACGGCGCGTGCGGCCAAGCTGAAGGTCGAGACCCGCACGGTGCGCTATCCGGAGGCATCGAAGGCCGATCTGGCGCTGCCGCCGCGTCTTTCGGCGGCGGTTGGGATCCCACACAAGATGGTCGGTCGCCCGAACCCGCCGCTGCCGCTCTCCGAGGTGCTTGCGCGAACCCGCGCCATCGTGGAGCATCTGGACGGCGCGACCTTCCATCCGGTCTCGGCCTACTTTGCCCACGGCCTGGACGACTTCATGCACGATCCGGGCAAGACGATTGCCGGCGGCTGGATGTTCGCCCTGGGGCGCTGCGCCTATTGGCGCCGTTTCGGCAATCACGGTCTCGGTGAAGCCCTGCCTACGCCGGACCAGATCCTCGACGCCTTTTTCACCCATTCCTACGACCCGCTGCCTTTCTGGAGCACGCATCCGCGCGCGCGCTGGCGGGAGGCGCTGCAGATCTGGCTCGATTCACTCGCGGAGCCGCGGGCGCTGAAGCTCGATTGGCGCGAGGCGTTCCACCTGGACCAGGCGGCGGGGGGATGGTGCACGGATATGCTGCGGATCATGGATCTGCAAGACGGCGATTATTTTCCGCCCGCCAATTGCCTGTGGCTGCTGCATCTGCTGGTGCGCGACCCGGTCGAACGGAGGAAAGAGGCCTTCGCGCACATGAACGCCATTCGAATCATGTCGCCGGCTCTGTGGAAGATTCCGACCAATCCGCTGACCAGGAAGGCGCGGTTCAAGCGCAGCGTCAAGCAGCTGCTAGGGGATCGGCAGGCCGGCAGGCTCAGATCCATTCTCAGGCGCGTGAAAGGCGCTCCATGACGGCATTCCGGGCACACACCAAGCAATTCCTGCTTGGGCCGAGGCCAGCGCGCATCTGGCCGGATTGGACCATCATCGAGATGGCCGACGGGCTTTTTCTGTCGGCATGCCCGAGGCTTCGTGCGACGCGGCTGCACACGCGCGAGGGCATCGCCTACTGGCTTCTGGGCCTCGCCGTCCTCGCCGATGATCCAGGGAAAACCATCGCCGAGCTGTTCCCTTCGAAGCACGCTTCGGAGATCGAGGAGTGGACCGGGTTCTGGGCCGGCAGATGGGCGCTGGTTTCCGCCGATGGCGTGTGGCCCGACGCCTCCGGCTGCCTCGGAATCCACCATCGTATTGTTGGCGGCGAGGTGTGGATTTCCAGCAGTCCGGCGCTGCTGGGCGATCATGTCCCCGGCGCGCCGTCCGAGCCCTATATCGCCTGGCATGTACTCCACCGCACCGGCATCGACTGGATTCCGGTGCCGCTCACCACACGTGAAAACGTCTACAAGCTGATGGCGCTGCGCACCATCCACCCCGTCACCGGCGACATCCGGCCGGTGCGGTTTCGCGCGGCGGAGAGGGACGAGGGGGCGAATGGGCACGCCCTGGCGACCGCGCTGAAGACCATCATGACCAACTGGGGGCGGATCGGTTATCGGCAGCGCTACCTCGGTCTGACGGCGGGGGTGGATACGCGCACGGTCCTCGCCGCGGCCAGTGCGGCGGGAGTCGTCGCGGAAGCGTGCACCATCGCCTATCCCGAGGCGTCCCGCGCCGATCTTGTCCTGCCGCCGAAACTGGCGGCGATGGCTGGTATTCCGCACAAGCTCGTCCGGAAACCGACTCCGCCCCTGCCGCTGCCGGAGATCCTGGCGCGAGCGGACGCCATTGCGGAGCATATCGACGGTGCCACCTACCATCCGGTTTCGTCCTATTTCGCCAACGGCCTGGACGACTTCATGCACGACGCGGGATGCACGATGGCGACCGGCCATATCCTCGATCTGGGTCGCTGCTTCTATTGGCGGCGCTTCGCCAATGCGGGTCTCGGCGAAGCTCTGCCTACGGCTGACCAGGTGCTGGACGCCTTCTTCACGCGCCCGACTGCCCCACTGCCGTTCTGGAGCAGGCATCCCCGCGCCCGCTGGCGGGAAGCGGTGCAGATCTGGCTGGATTCGCTCGCGACGCCGCGCGCCTTGAAACTCGACTGGCGGGACGCGTTTCATCTGGACCAGGGCAGCGGCGGCTGGGAATCCACCGTGCTTCGCGCGATGGATGTCGTCGACGGCACCTACTTCCCTGCCGGCAACTGCATCTGGGTGCTGCATCTGCTGACGCGCTATCCCGTCGAGCAAAGGATGGCATCCTTCGCCTATACGGAAACCGTCCGGGAGCTCTTCCCGGCTTTGGCCAAGGTTCCCATCAACCCACCCGGCAGGATTGCGCGGGTGAAACGCCGGGCAAGGCGCCTCCTGGGGGAACGGGCGACCAATGTGTTGAAGTCGTACCTGAGAAGGCTCAAGCTGCGGTGATCGTCGAGGTAACAGGGCGCGCATGACCCAATCCTTCCAGCTTGCCTGCGTGCAGAATTCCGCGGTGGCGGAGGTGGCGCGCAACACCGACATCACGCTGCGGCTGACGCGCGAGGCCTGCGATCGCGGGGCGCAGCTGGTCTGCCTGCCGGAATACTTCTCCGGCGTGGAGCTGCGCGGCGGGCTGCTGCATCCGGCAGCCTTCGCCGAGGACCGCCATCCGGTGCTGCAGGCCTTCGGCGACCTGGCGCGGGCGCGGCGCGCCTGGCTGCTGCTGGGTTCCCTCGGTGTGCTGGCGGATGACGGGCGCATCTTCAACCGCGCCTATCTGCTGAACCGCGGCGGCGCAATCGCCGCGCGCTACGACAAGATCCACATGTTCGACGTGGAGCTGGCGGAAGGCCAGCCGCTGCGCGAATCCGCCACCATCGCGCCGGGGGATCGCGCCGTCGTCGCGTCGACCGACCTTGCAAGGATCGGCTTCTCGATCTGCTACGATCTGCGCTTTCCGCATCTGTATCGCCGCCTGGCCCAGGGCGGCGCCGAGATCCTGACGGTGCCGGCCGCTTTCACCAGGATGACCGGCGAGGCGCACTGGCACGTACTGAACCGCGCCCGCGCCATCGAGAACGGCTGCTACGTGGCGGCGCCCTGCCAGTTCGGCATCCTGCCCGGCGGGGCGGCCTGCTTCGGCCATTCGCTGATCGTCGATCCGTGGGGCGAGGTTCTGGCCGATGGCGGCGAGGATGAGGGGGTGGTGCTGGCCGGAATCGACCTCGCCAAGCTGCGCGCGGCGCGGGCCAGGATTCCCGCCATCACCCATGACCGCGCCTTCGTCGGGCCGGAAGCGGGCCACGCCCCGGCGCCGCGCCTGGATCCGCGCGAGGTCGCCGGACTCGGCTGACCCAGGGCAGAGCCGGGAATTGGGCCTAAATTGGTCTCATATGGCCTTTGCGGATCATTAACCCTCTAAGGCGATATTCCTGCCCAGTGGGGAAATCCTCTGGAGGCGGAATGTCGGACGTGACGCAGGCAAGCGCCGGCACGGGTGGCGGGAGCGACGCCGCCGGGCAGCAGAGCCATCAGGGCGGCGTGGCCACCAATGTCCTGGAGAGCGTGGCCAGCCGCCTGAACGGCTTCTTCTACCGCTGCCAGAACGATGCCGGCTACACCATGCTGGTGATGACCGAGGGCATCGCGGCGCTCACCGGCTATCCGGTTTCCGATTTCCTCAACAACCGGATCCGCACCTTCACCTCCATCGTCTGCCCTGACGACACCGCTTTGGTCGATGCCGCCGTGGGTGCCGCAATCGAAAGCCGGGGCAAGTGGGAGATCGACTACCGCCTGATCAAGCGTGACGGCAGCACTTTGTGGATCCACGAAAGCGGCGCCGGCATTTTCGACGAAGCCGGCCAATTGCTGTTCCTCGACGGCGCCTGTATCGACATTTCCCTGCAGAAGGAGCAGGAGCAGAAGCTGGCCGACTTGATCGCCCAGCTCTCCGGCACCAGCAACGAGATCGTCGAGGCGGTCCAGCGCATCCTGAAGGAACTGCGCACGCTGAAGCTGCTGGCCTTGAACGCCCGGATCGAGGCGGTGCGCGCCGCCGAGCATGGCGTCGGCTTCGCGGTGGTGGCCGAGGAGATGAAGGCGCTGACCGAGACGACGCGCAGCGAGGCCGACCGCATCAACGCGCTGATGGAAACCCTGCAGCGGCTGATGAAATCCGGCACCTGAGTCTTCCCTGACGTCTCCCGCGGCGCTTGCGCTGGCGGGTTCCGCCCCCAAATCTATCTGGATCATGGCTCCAGGAGGCGGAAGCATGCGCAGTGCGGCAATCGCCATCGGCCTGTTCATGGCCCTCGCCGGCTCTGCCGCGGCGACTGAGGAATTTCCCTCCGCAGCCGGCCCGCTTGCGGTCACCACGGTGGCGGAGGGGCTGGAACATCCCTGGGGCTTGGCCTTCCTGCCCGATGGCCGGATGCTGGTGACCGAGCGGCCGGGCCGGCTGCGGGTCGTCGATGCGGCTGGCCAGGTCTCCCCGCCGTTGGCCGGCGTGCCCGAGGTCTATGCGCGCGGGCAGGGCGGGCTGCTCGACGTGGCCGTCGATCCGGATTTCGCCGCCAGCGGCTATGTCTATCTTTCTTATGCCGAGCCGGGCGGCGCGGGCGGCAGCACAGCGGTGGCGCGCGCCAGGCTCGCCGGCGACCGGCTGGAGGATCTGCAGGTCATCTTCCGCCAGGTGCCCAAGCTCGACAGCGGCCATCATTTCGGCTCCCGCCTGGTCTTTCTCGGTGACGGCACGCTGATCGTGACGCTGGGCGATCGCAACATGCGCGACTACATCTCCGACATGACATCGCATGTCGGCAAGCTGGTGCGCATCAATCGCGACGGCAGCGTTCCCGCCGACAATCCCTTCGTCGGGCGGCAGGGCTATGCGCCCGAACTCTATTCCCTCGGCCATCGCAACGTGCAGGGCGCGGCGCTCAATCCGGCGACCGGCGAATTCTGGACCGTCGAGCACGGCGCGCGCGGCGGCGACGAGATCAACATCCCGCGACCGGGCCGGAACTATGGCTGGCCGGTGATTTCCTATGGCCGCGAATATTCCGGCTTCAAGATCGGCGAAGGCACCGAAAAGCCGGGCCTGGAGCGGCCGGTCCATTACTGGGATCCGTCCATCGCGCCCTCCGGCATGGAATTCTATACCGGCGATTCGTTCCCGGCCTGGCGCGGCAACGTCTTCGTCGGCGCGCTGAAAGGCCAGATGCTGGTGCGCCTGACCTTGGATGGCGATCGCGTGGTCGGCGAGGAGAGGCTGCTCGAGGCTCTCGACGAACGCATCCGCGACGTGGCGCAGGGCCCCGATGGCGCGCTCTATATGCTGACCGACGACGACGACGGGCGGATCCTGCGCGTGGCGCCCGCGCGCTAGCCGAGCAGCCCGAAATCCCAGCGCGCCAGGGTCATCACGCCGAGGAGGATGAACAGGCCGGCGGCGAGCCCATGCACCAGGTTCATCGGCACTTTCCGGGCGATCAGGTCGCCGCAGAACACGGCCGGCGTGTTGGCCAGCATCATCCCCAGCGTCGTCCCCAGGGTGACCAGAAGGAGCGTCTGGAACTGCGCCGCCAGTGCCACGGTGGCGATCTGCGTCTTGTCGCCGATCTCGACCAGGAAGAAGGCGACGAGGGTGGCGAAGAAGGCGCCGGCATGGCCCAGCGCCTTCGGCGCGTCTTCCGCCTTGTCGGGAATCAGGCACCACCCGGCCATGGCGAGGAACATCAGCCCGAGGATCCAGCGCATGAGATCCGGACCGAGCCAGGCGGCGGCGAGCGCGCCGGCTGAGGCCGCCAGGGCGTGGTTGCCGAGTGTGGCGAGCAGGATGCCGAGCAGGATCGGCACCGGCTTGCGGTAGCGTGCGGCCAGGATCATCGCCAGCAGCTGCGTCTTGTCGCCGATCTCGGCGAGGGCGACGATGCCGGTCGACACCAGAAGGGCTTCCATGAAACGAGACCATCTGCGGGACCGGGCATGGACCAGTGACTTCTCGCGTCGCCCGATCCCGCGGGCAGGAACGCAAGGAAGTCAAAGGTCTCGCCAAGCTGCTGCCGGATGCGCCATGGCCGACGGTTGACGCCGGACCAAGTCTGTTGACGCATCCCCCTCTTCGACGAGGGCGGCTACTCCCCAGAGACGGCGGTGATATATCCGTTTTCTCTCCCGTTTGGCAAACGGCATTTGGTCGCGGCCGTTGGCACTGCGAATGCAAATCGGTTGCGTCCGCGTGCTCGTTACGGCTGTGGCGCGGACGGCGAATCGTCTATCGTCGCGCAGTCGCAGCGCGGATGGGGTTTCAGGCGTGTTGAATTTCTTTGCCCGGCGGGCGCGGCGCGTCTACCGGTTTTTCGTGCCGAAGCCGAGTTGCTGCATCTGCGGCTGCACGCGGTTCAACCGCGGCGCGAAAGGCCGGCTGAGCATCACCGGCAAGCTGCCGCATTGCCGGAGCTGCAAGTCGCTGGAGCGGCATCGCATCTTCCGCAAGATCCTGCTGCAGCTCCGCCCGGAGCGTTTCGGAGGCTGGCGCTGCCTGCAATTCAGCCGCGACCCGACCGTCAGGCCGGAATGGTTCGCGAGCTTTGAAGTCAGCATCTATGGCAAGGTGAACAGCCTCGACCTGCAGAAGATCGACCGGCCCGACGACGCCTACGACGTCATCATCTGCAACCACGTCCTCGAGCATGTCCCGGATTATCGTGCCGCCTTGCGCGAACTCCGCCGGGTGCTGAGCCCGCGCGGCTTCCTGCTGCTGTCCTTTCCCGACCCCTATCGCCTCGCGCGCACGGAGGATTGGGGATACCCCGACCCGGAGCAGCATCACCACTACCGGGTGTTCGGCCGCGACGTTGAGCCGGTGATCGCGGCGGAGATGCCGGATTGCGAGATGGTTCCGATGGTGGAGCGCGACGACGTCACCGGCACCGTCGACATGGCGTACGTCGTCACCCGCAACGCGAAACTGGCGGACCGGGCCCGGCGCAGGGGCCGGCGATAGGCCCGTCCCGCGCCGTACCTTTATTGAACGGTCATTCAATATTCGCTTGGCCGCCGTTCTGGCTCGTGCCATCCTGAACGCGGTTCCTGAACCGACCATCAGCGGGGGCGAGATGCGTCTGAAGCAAATCCTGTCTGGATTCCTGTTGGCTTGCGCGGTCGCCATTGCGGCGCCGGCCGCGGCCGAGTCGGTCAAGCTCAAGGTCATGATCTTCAACATCTGGCGCAGCGGCGTGCAGCTGAGCCTGCAGCAGGTCGTCACCGCGATCAAAGCCGCCGACCCTGACATCGTCGCGCTGCAGGAGCCGGAGGGCAATTCGCGCAGGATCGCCGACATGCTCGGCTGGGCCTACGCCGATGAGCGCGTGCACCTGATCTCCCGCTTCCCGCTCTACATGGGCACGCAGGACGACGTGCATTTCTCCTATGTCGAAGTGCGGCGCGGCGGGATGGTGGCGGTCTCCAACCTGCATCTGCCCTCCGACGCCTATGGCCCTGAACTGGTGCGCGACGGCAAGACGGTCGAGGACGTGCTGCAAGGCGAGGCCGACAACCGCATGTATATGCTGGAACCCTATGCCGCGGCGCTGCCCAAGGTCGCCACCACCGGTATCCCGGTGATCCTCGGCGGCGATTTCAACTCGCCCTCGCATCTCGACTGGACCGAGGCGATGACGAAGGCGCGGCCGGCGGTGAAATATCCGGTGGAATGGCCGGAGAGCAAGCTGATGGCCGACAGCGGCTTCGTCGATTCCTACCGCGCGGTGCATCCCGATCCGGTGGCGAAACCCGGCCTCACCTGGACGCCGGGCTATCCGCACCCGTTCGTGCGGCCGACCGAGACGCATGACCGCATCGACTACATCTATTCGATCGGCGCCAAGGCGGTGGAGAGTAGGGTCGTCGGCGAGGGCGGCGGGCCGGATGTGGAGATCGGCGTCGACCCCTGGCCGGCCGATCACCGCGCCCTGCTGACGACCTTCGAAATCGAGCCGGCGCCGACGCCCGACCTGATCACCGTCGAGCCGCGCCTGGTGAAGCCGGGCGAGGTCTTCATCCTGCGCGTCGCGACGCAGAAGCAGGAGAAGCTCGGCGTGTTCGGCATCTATCCGGCGGGCGCCGCAGAGGATGCGGCGCCGATCACCTCGCTGCCCTGCGACCCGGCCGACCATCTGGCAGCACCCTTCGGCACCGCGCGCCTGCAGCCCGGCGAATATTTGGCGGCGGTCAGCGACGCCAACGGCAAGCGCCTCGCCAGCGTGCCATTCTGGGTCACCGATCCCGCGGCGAAGCCCGGCATCGCGGTCGCGCAGGCGAGCGTCAAGTCCGGCGATCCCGTGGAGGTGAGCTGGAGCGCCGCGCCGGGCAACAAGTTCGACTGGCTCGGCATCTACAATGCCGACGATCCCGACCTCTACAACTACCTCGGCTATCTCTACACCAACGCCACTGTCGCCGGCACGGCTACTTTCACCACGGAGGATTTCGGCGAGGCGCTGCCGCCCGGCGACTACGAAGCCCGCCTGATGCGCGACGACGCCTATGTGGAACTGGCGATCACTAGGTTCACGGTGACGGCGCCGTAAGGACTTCTCTCTATCGTCATGTCAGGGCTTGGCCCTGGCATCCACGAGTCTGCCTGCTGCCGCTTGATCCGTCTGAAGGAGACTCGTGGATGGTCGGGCCAAGCCCGACCATGACGCAAGAGAGTGTCGCGGCCTTTGCGATTCTCAGAACCCGTTCGCATTCCCCGGCAGGATGGTGCCGGTGCCCAGGCTGGCGCCGCCTTTCAGCCAGCGTAGCTGATCGCCGCTGAGTTCGACATTCCAGCAGTCCTTCGGCGTGCCCTGGTATTCGAAGCACATGGCATCGCCTTCGATGGACCATCTGCCCGTGTAATCCTTGCCCTTGATCGTGCCATCGGGCGCGTAGAACTCCGCATAGGCGCCGCTCGCATCCATGTTGCCCTGCACGGTGTTGCCGGAAATGGCGGCGCGGATCTCGGTGCCGGTTGCGGCGAGGGCCGGCGTGGCGGCGAGCAGCAGCAGAAGTGCGACAAGACCGCAGCGAGCACGCATGTCCGTCTCCCGGTTTGGACCGCACAGCGGGCGCAGTATACGCGACGTGCAGCTGGAATGGATCATGGCTTGGTGACCCGATAACCTTCAGGGGCAACCTGCAGGGGCGCCCCTCAGGCGGGGTTGCCCAGCATGGCCAGCCCCTGGCGCGCCAGCTTCGCCCATTCGCGCTCCTCGGCGCCGACGCGGAACCTTTTCGCATGGTCGACCACGCGCTCCAGCTCGGACCGCGCCCGCGCGACCTGGCCATCCTCATAGAGCAGCTCGGCGTAGCGATAGCGCGCTTCCAGCCCGACGAAATCGTTGAGCAGCGCGGCGATCTCCTGCAACGCGGCGACGCGGTCGCCGGACTTGGCCGCCGCGCGGGCCGACATCAGCGCCACCTCCTGTGGGTAATGCTTCGGCGCCTCCGTCTGCAGCAGCTGCAGCAGGCCGCGCGCCGTGGCGTGTTGGCCGTTGAAGAAGCGCGCGCGGGCGAGGCCGTAGAGCAAGTCGGGCGCGTTCACATACTGCCCCTCGCGCGCGCTCTCGTAGAGCCGGATGGCGTCGTCGAACATGCCGCGCTCGACGCATTCATGCGCCAGCTTCAGCTTGTTCTCGACGCTGCCGCAGATGGCGAGCTCTTCCGCGTGGCGCCGCATGTCGCGGTCGGGGTTCATCGCCTTGGCGATGTCGCTGCCGAATTTCTTGAGGCCGCGCTCGGAGCGGCTGCCGGGCAGCAGCTCGACGATGGCATAGACCAGGCACCCGATCACCGGGAACGCCATGATGATGAAGATCCAGTAATACGGCCGCCCGGTCTTCATCGCATGGATGATGACCGAGATCTGCAGCAGCAGGACGGCGCCCCCGATGATGGGCATGATGAAGATCCCCGAAGCCGATTTTCCCCGGGGAGAATTTAATCTTAGGCTAGGTTAAGATTCAATTGCCAAGAGCACCCGTCCCGCCGTTGGAAAGCTGCCTCAGCGCATGCGGCCGCGGCGGATCAGGTTGACGATGGCCAGCAGGATCAGCGCGCCCAGGAACGAGATCAGCAATCCGCCGATCGAGAAATTGGCGGCGTTGATGGTCGGGATGCCGAGCAAAGGCGAGAGGAAGAAGCCGGCCAAGGCGGCGCCGACGATGCCGACCACGATGTTCAGGATGACGCCCTGCTGCGCGTCGGTGCGCATGACCTTGCTGGCCAGCCAGCCGAGGATGCCGCCGATGATGATGATCAGGATCCAGCCCATATTCCATGCTCCAGGGAAGTTGCCGTGGCGGTGAAACACAGGAACCGGGCGGCCGATCCCTGGCCAGGGGCGGTCCGCAAAGAAAAAGGGCTGCGCCTCCCGGCGCAGCCCTCTTGGAACAGGTCTCTAAACGGCGTTGGCCGCTTAGAAGTCCATGTCGCCCATGCCGCCCATGCCGCCCGGAGCGCCGGCCGGGGCCGACTTCTTCTCCGGCCGCTCGGCGACCATGGCTTCGGTGGTGATCAGCAGGGCCGCGACCGAGGCCGCATCCTGCAGGGCGCAGCGCACGACCTTCGTCGGGTCGATGATGCCGGCCTTGAACATGTCGACATACTCGGCGTTCTGCGCGTCGAAGCCCAGATTGCCGCCCTTGCCTTCCAGCAGCTTGCCGACGACGACCGAGCCGTCCACGCCGGCATTCTCGGCGATCTGACGGACCGGCTGCTGCAGCGCGCGGCGGACGATGTCGATACCGGCCTTCTGGTCCGGATTGTCGCTCTGCAGCTTCTCCAGCACCTTGGTGCCGTAGAGCAGCGCGGCGCCGCCGCCGATGACGATGCCTTCCTCGACCGCGGCGCGGGTGGCGTGCATCGCGTCATCGACGCGATCCTTGCGCTCCTTCACCTCGACCTCGGTGGCGCCGCCGACCTTGATCACGGCCACGCCGCCGGCCAGCTTCGCCAGACGCTCGGCCAGCTTTTCCTTGTCGTATTCGCTGGTGGTCTCTTCGATCTGGGCGCGGATCTGGGTGCAGCGGCCCTCGATCTCCTTCTTCTTGCCGGCGCCGTCGACCACCGTGGTCTCTTCCTTGGTGATCACGACCTTCTTGGCCTTGCCCAGCATGTCGACGGAGACGCTCTCCAGCTTGATGCCCAGGTCTTCGGAGATGACCTGGCCGCCGGTGAGGATCGCGATGTCCTCGAGCATCGCCTTGCGGCGATCGCCGAAGCCCGGGGCCTTCACCGCCGCGACCTTCAGGCCGCCGCGCAGCTTGTTGACCACCAGCGTGGCCAGCGCCTCGCCTTCCACGTCCTCGGCGATGATCAGCAGCGGACGACCCGACTGCACGACCGCCTCGAGGATGGGGAGCATCGGCTGCAGTGAGGAGAGCTTCTTCTCGTGCAGGAGGATGTAGGGGTTCTCCAGCTCGGTGGTCATCTTCTCCGCATTGGTGATGAAATACGGGGAGAGATAGCCGCGATCGAACTGCATGCCCTCGACGACGTCGAGCTCGGTCTCGAGGCCCTTGGCCTCTTCGACCGTGATCACGCCCTCATTGCCGACCTTCTGCATCGCCTTGGCGATCATGTCGCCGATTTCCTTCTCGCCGTTGGCCGAGATGGTGCCAACCTGGGCGATTTCCTCGGAAGTCGAGACCTTCTTGGAACGCTTCTGCACGTCGGCGACGACGGCGGCAACGGCCACGTCGATGCCGCGCTTCAGGTCCATCGGGTTCATGCCGGCGGCAACCGCCTTCACGCCCTCACGGACGATCGCCTGCGCCAGGACCGTCGCGGTCGTGGTGCCGTCGCCGGCCATGTCGTTGGTCTTCGAGGCCACTTCGCGCACCATCTGGGCGCCCATGTTCTCGAACTTGTCGGAGAGCTCGATCTCCTTGGCGACGGTGACGCCGTCCTTGGTGATGCGCGGGGCCCCGAACGCCTTGTCGATCACCACGTTGCGGCCCTTCGGGCCGAGCGTCACCTTCACCGCGTTGGCGAGGATGTCGACGCCGCGCAGCATGCGGTCGCGGGCGTCACCGGAAAAACGAACGTCTTTGGCTGGCATAGCTGAGTGCCTCCAGTTGAATGTCTATCGATCAGAAACGCAAAAGGCCGCGTGCTTACGCGACCTTCTTCTTGGCGACGGCGCCCTCGATGATGCCGAGGATATCGCTCTCCTTCATGATCAGGAGATCCTCGCCATCGACGCGCACCTCGGTGCCCGACCACTTGCCGAACAGGATGCGGTCGCCCGCCTTCACGTCGAGCGGGGTGATCTTGCCATCCTCGCCCTTGATGCCGGCGCCGGCGGCGATCACTTCGCCTTCCTGCGGCTTTTCCTTGGCGGTGTCCGGAATGATGATGCCCCCGGCAGTCTTCTCGACTTGCTCGACGCGGCGGACCAGCACGCGGTCATGGAGCGGGCGGAATTTCATGGAAACCCTCCGATTGTCTTTGAGTTTTTGGTCGCTTCCCTTTGGAACCCGACCGGGCGGAGGCGCCCTGTTAGCACTCCCCGCCCGTGAGTGCCAGCGATTTAGGACGCCTTGGGCGGTCCGTCAAGAGGTGGCGCGGCCGGAATCTGCGCCGGGCTGGCAGCACTCGGAGTTCCTGAGTGATAAGCCATTGGAATCGCGAAAGCTTTTCACTTTTGTTAAGGAATTTGTTTTAGCCTTCGATTATCGTGAGTCGGCGTGGGTTTGCCCGGCTGATCTGGAACCTGCCGCTCTGGAACCTGCCGGGAGGCCCCGTCGTTGGAAACGACACGAGGTGCCGAATGGCTGGTTTGGTGCTGCAACTGAAGCAATACAGGCTGACGACGGCGGAGATCCTGTATCACATGCCGGATCATCCCTCCCTGCTGCAAACCTATCTCTGGCAGGATTACGACCTCGCCCCGCAATTCCCGAGCTTGCGCAAGTTCCTCGACTTCTGGTCCAGCAACCTGGACGGCAGGCTGCATTCGGTGAAGGTGGCGAGCGTCGACATGATCCGCCCGCCGCAATGGCGCAACGCTCAGGACCTGCTGACGCTGCATTGAGCCCAGCCCCCGGCCCGGCGACCGATTTGCGGTCGCCGGCCCCTGTTGCTACACAGGCACCCGATATTCCCAGCCCGGTGCCTCCCTTTGCTTCGCCCCCTCTACAACTGGACCATGGAAAAGGCCCGCCACCCCAAGGCCATCTGGTGGCTGGCGGGGGTGAGCTTTGCCGAGAGCTCGTTCTTCCCTATCCCGCCGGACGTGATGCTGGTGCCGATGGTGCTGGCCGACCGGCGGCGCGCCTGGGCGATCGCCGGGGTTTGCACGGTCGCCTCGGTGCTGGGTGGGATGCTCGGCTACTACATCGGGCACGCCCTGCACCAGACGGTGGGGCAGTGGATCATCGCCGCCTATCACATGGAAAACGGCATGGCCGAGTTCCAGGCGATGTTCGACCAGTACGGGTTGTGGGTGATCCTGATCAAGGGCATGACGCCGATCCCCTACAAGATCGTCACCATCGCCTCCGGTGTGGCCGAGTTCAGCCTGCCGGTCTTCATCGCCGCCTCCATCGCCACCCGCGGCGCTCGCTTCTTCCTGGTCGCCGCCTTGCTCTATTGGTTCGGCGAGCCGATCCGGGCTTTCATCGAAAAGCGCCTGACCCTGGTCACGACATTGTTTGTTGTCGCCCTGGTGGGCGGCTTTATCGTCATCAAATATGTCGTTTGAGCGATTCGCCATGCCCGCCCGCCAGCCGCTTTTCCCGGCTTCCTCCGTGCCCTGGCTCGCCACTGGCGGCGCCTTAGCCGCACTCTGCATTGCCTGGATCGCGCAATACGGCTTCGGCCTGGCGCCCTGTGAGCTGTGCTACTGGCAGCGCTACGGCTATTGGGCGGCGATTGCGCTCGGCATCCTCGCCATCCTGCAGCCGGCGCGCACCGCGCGGCGGACCCTGGCGCTGTGGCTGCTGGGCCTGGCTTTCCTCGCCACCGCCGGCGTCGCCCTGTTCCATGTCGGGGTGGAGCAGCAATGGTGGAAGGGGCTCGATACCTGCACCGGCCAGATCGGTGCCGGGATGAGCGCCGAGGATTTCGCGAACGCCATCGAGAACGCCCCCATCGTGCGCTGCGACGAGCCGGCCTGGACCCTGTTCGGCATCTCCATGGCGGGCTACAATCTGCTCTACGCGCTGGCGCTGGCGATCTTCGTCTTCCGCGGCGCGCTGAGGAGCCGAGCGGCGTGAGCGAAGAACCGAAGGAAACCGCCGGCGAGCGATTGCCCGGCGACCTGACCAGGGACCAGCTGATCGACCGCATCATCCGCGTCGACCACGCCGGCGAATTCGGCGCCAAGCGCATCTACGAGGGCCAGCTGGCCATCCTGCGCGGCAAGCCCGAGGCGCATGTCATCGAGCACATGTACGCCCAGGAGCTCGAGCACCTGAAGGCCTTCGAGAAGCTGATGGTCGAGCGCCGCGCCCGGCCCAGCGCCCTGCATCCGGTCTGGAACGTCGCCGGTTTCGCCCTTGGTGCCGCGACCGCGCTGATGGGGCCGAAGGCGGCGATGGCCTGCACCGTCGCGGTCGAGGAAGTGATCGACGAGCATTACCGCCAGCAATCGGAGCAGCTCGGGGCTGACGAGGCGCCGCTCAAGGCCAAAATCGACAAGTTCCGCGCCGAGGAAGCGCAGCACCGCGACACCGGCCTCGCCCACGGCGCCGAGGAAGCCGCCGCCTATCCGCTGCTGACCGGCGCCATCAAGGCCGGCTCAAGGCTCGCCATCTGGCTGGCGGAGCGGGTGTAGTCGCGCATCGCGCGCTGCACCCAACCCCCTCCCTGACCCTCCCCCAAGCTTGGGGGAGGGGATCGTGCTTCCTCCCCCGGGACGGGGGAGGTGGGGTGGGGGCAGTTGCAGCGCCTGGTGCTCTCCGTGCAAGCTGCTTCCATGCAGATCAGACCCGCCGCCGCCGCCGATGCCACCGCTTGGGCCGCCATGCGTCATGCACTGTGGCCGGACTCGGATGCCGGCGCGTTGGCGGATGAGGCGCTGGCCTTTCTTTCGGGGGAGACGCCGGCCACTATGCTCGCCGCCGCGTTTGTCGCGGCAGCCTCCGATGGCGCGCTGCTGGGCATGATCGAGTTGTCCCTGCGCCCCTACGCCGATGGCTGCGAGTCCTCGCCGGTGCCCTATGTCGAGGGCTGGTACGTCGTCGTGGGGCATCGCGGCCGCGGCATCGGGCGGGCGCTGTTTACTGCGGCGGAGGACTGGGCGCGCCAGCGCGGCCACACAGAAATCGCATCCGACGCACTGCTGGACAACACAATCAGCGAGCAGGTCCACAATGCGCTCGGTTTCGAAGAGGTCGAGCGCGCGATCCGCTTTCGCAAGAGCCTGAAGAGCTAGCTGCCGCGCGGCGGCGGCAGCCGGTAGTCGGGCAGGAAGCGGTGCGCGTGGGCCAAACTGAACTGCACCACCGGCCCGATGCCGAAGGCAAAGACGATGGTGCCGATGCCGAACTTGCCGCCCATCAGGATGCCGATGCCGAGCGCTGAAGCTTCGACCAGGGTGCGCGACAGACGGAGGCTCCAGCCGGTCTTGCGGTTGAGGCCGATCATCAGCCCATCGCGCGGGCCGGCCCCGAGGCCAGCCGGCAGATAGAGCGCGCTGCCCAAGCCGACGCAGGCCATGCCGAGGAACAGCATCCCCCCGCGCAGCCAGTAGGACTCGATCTCCGCCGGCAGCAACCACAGGCCGAGATCGGTCGCCGGGCCGATGGTCAGCACGTTGCCGATGGTGCCGAAACCGGGCCGCTCCTTCAGCGGAATCCACAGCAGCAGGATGAATGCGCCGGTGATGATGCTGGCGGTGCCGATGCTCAAGCCGGTCTGGAAGCCGAGGCCCTGGTGGAACGCGTCCCACGGCCCCATGCCGAGATTGGCGCGCACGAACAGCGCGAGCCCGAAGCCCCAGGCGGCGAAGCCGGCGAACAGCATGACCCAGCGCCGCGGCGCGATGGAGAGGATGGAGCGCATGACGCGGTTGGCTTAGGTGGGCGGCTGCGCGCCGTCAATGCCGGGATTGGGTGGATACATTGCGACTATGATCGCCCCTGTTCGTCATGCCAGGGCCTGGCCCTGGCATCCACGAATTTGCGTCGGGCGACGGGTCCTTACAGATCGAAACTCGTGGATGGCAAGGCCAAGCCTTGCCATGACGATGGTGTGGAACGGTGAATGCTTCCCGCGATCCGGCTCAGCTCGCTTCCAGTTCCGAATCCCAGTAAAGAAAATCCCGCCAACTCTGGTGCAGATAGTTTGGCGGGAAGGCTCGACCGTTCTCCTGCAGCTCGTGGGTACTGGGCTGCAGCGGCCGCCGTTTCGGGTGCATGCCGACCTCGTGCGGCAGGTGGCTGCCTTTCATCAGATTGCAGGTCTGGCACGCGGTGACCACGTTGATCCAGCTGGTCCGCCCGCCGCGCGAGCGCGGGATGACATGGTCGAAGGTCAAATCCGGCGTCGGGAAGGTGTCGCCGCAATACTGGCAGCGGAAGCGGTCGCGCAGGAACACGTTGAACCGGGTGAAGGCCGGCCGGCGCGATTGCTGGACGAATTCCTTGAGCGAGATGACCGAGGGCAGCCGCATGGTGAAGGACGGGCTGTGCACCTCGTTCTCGTATTCGGAGATGATGTTGACCCGGTCGAGGAACACGGCCTTGACCACTTCCTGCCAGGGCCAGAGCGACAGCGGGAAATAGCTCAGCGGCCGGAAATCGGCGTTGAGGACCAGGGCCGGACAGGATTCAGGCGATGCCTGCACGCGCAACACCTCCGAATATTCTCGGCGGCGGCGCTGGGTCCGTCGCCGGAACGACCATCACAACACATGATACAAGTAGCCGGGCGGGCGCCAAAACACAAGATGTAGAGCACGGCCGGATTGCCGCATCCCGTTGATTTCACTCGCTTGTCATCAGTTCGCGGCTGCCGCCTGGAAGCAGCGGCGCAGGAACAGGGCGCCCTTCTGCGCCCCCACCTGGTCGATGGAATGGACCAAGCCTGGCCGCGATTCGGTCTCCACCGGCACCCCGACAGCCTTCAGGACCTGCTCGGCGGCCGCCAGGACCTCATGGGGCACTACCTGGTCGGCGGTGCCGTGGACCAGGAACACCGGCGGCCGGGAGCGGATCTCCGCCTCGAGCACGTCCGGGCCGATCAGCGAGCCGGAAAAGCCCAGGATGCCGCCGACCGCCTGGGGCCGCCGCAAGCCGACATGCAGGGACATCATGGTGCCCTGGGAGAACCCGACCAGCGCCAGGTCGCGGGCCGAGAGCCCGCGCCTCGCCAGCTCGGCATCGAGGAAGCGGTCGAGGATCTGCCCCGCCAGCTGCGCCCCGCCCAGCAGCATGTCGGGCGAGCGACCCTCGAAGCCGAACCACTGGAAGCCGAAGGCCGACATCTCGCAGGGAAACGGCGCGTTGGGCGACAGGAATTCCGCCCCCGGCAGCGCCTGGGCGAAGAACGGCGCCAGGCCGATCAGGTCTTCGCCGTTGGAGCCGTAGCCGTGCAGCAGCACGACCAGCTGCTTCGCCTTGCCGCCGCCGGCGGGCGCCTGGGAGGGGCCGGAGAGTTCGATCATGTGGGCGTCCTTGTTGCTGCGCCTTGCATCTACACGAGCGCGGGCGGACAGCACAAGGGAAGCGGCCGGTCAGCCGTGCCGTGCGAGGGTCCGCGACTGGCTGTTGGCCTGATCGGGCAGCGCCACCGTCACGATCGTGCCATTCCCGGGCGCGCTCTGCAGGTCGAAGGTGCCGCCGAGAAGCTCGGCGAATTTCCGGGTGAGCGGCAGGCCGAGGCCGATGCCCTGGCCGTGGCGCTGCAGGGCATTGCCGATCTGGCCGAAGGCGGCGAGGGCCACCGGAACATCCTCCGGTCGCATGCCGATGCCGGTATCGGCCACGCGCAGGATCGTACGGCCGTCGAGCGGGTCGCCGGCGATCGACACGGTGACGCTGCCGCCCTCGGGGGTGAATTTGAGGGCGTTGGAGATGAGGTTGAACAGGATCTGGCGGATCTTGCCCTCGTCGCTGGTCATCGGATCGGCGGTGCAATTGGCGGCGAAGCGCAGCGCGACGCTCTTGGCCGCGGCCTGCGGGCTCATCAGCCGCACCACGTCGCGCCCCACGTCGCACACATCGACGGTGCCGAGGGAGACCCGCGCGCGCCCGGTCTCGATCTGCACCAGGTCGAGCACGTCGTTGATGATGCCGAGCAGGTGGCGGCCCGAGCGCTCGATGTCGCCGGCATATTCCTTGTAGCGCGGCGTGCCGATCGGCCCCAGGATCTCGTTGGTGATGAGCTCGGCGAAGCCGAGGATGGCGTTGAGCGGCGTGCGCAGCTCGTGGCTCATATTGGCGAGGAACTCGGACTTGGCCCGGCTCGCGGCATCGGCGCGGGCGGCCTGCTCGGCGAGGACGACGGTATGGACATGCTGGCGCTCAAGCGCGCGCTCGGCGAGCCAGACGATCGCCGCCAGGACCACGAAGATCAGCAGCAGCACGATGGCCGAGGTGCCGACGAGCAGGGAGCCGGTGAAGTCCAGTTCGGCATGGAAGGCGCTGATGTCGGTATAGGTTTCGGCGATGCCGACGATCTCGCCGTCCGGCCCGCCCGGTCGGATGGCGATGTAGCTCGACAGGACCCAGACGTTGCGCATCGCGCCGTCGATCGCCTGGAACGTCTCGCGATGCTCGATCTCGCTGGCGATGGTCCCGGCCATCGCCGCTTGGAACCGTTCGTTCGCGCTGTAGTCGCCGCCGATCTGCTGCGGATCGGTGGAGAAGACCGTCAGCCCCCCGGTGCCGTAGATCTTGATCTTGAGCACGCTGGTTCCGCGCACCAGATCGCGCACCGCCTCGCGCAGCGCCGCGGTGTTCGGGTCGTGGCGGATCTCCTCGGCGCTGCGCCCGCCGGCTTCGGTGAGGAACGCGGCGAATTCCGGCCAGACCGCATTGGCGAAGGCCTGGGTCAAAGCGGCGTTGTTCTGCTCCGCCAGGCGGGTGAACTGGTCGTTGGAGACGCTGCGATTGACGTAGGAGAGCGTGAAGGCGCCGAGCAGAATCACCAGCCCGCCCAGGATCAGGAAGACATGGATCAGACGCAGGCGCGACTGCCGCCGCGGCGCGGCGCCGGGCAGAGCGCTCTCTTGGGTGATTGGTGTCGTTTCAGCCTGCACGCGAGTTCCCCCGAACGACGAAGCGCGTATGGTCGCTTTGCTGCGCAGAGCCTTGCCGTGTATCGGGCCGATCCTAGCTTCGTAGACCTTAACAATGCGTGGATGTGTGGTATTGCCCGGCAGAGTTTCGCCTTAGGCGGGCAACGGCGGATCGCGTGCATTTGAGATAATTTGTCGCCATCCGCGCACGATCGCGCGGCGCAGCGAGCCTATTGGACGCAGCCGGAGCGGGCGGCGAGGGCGTAGGCCCTGAGTTCGGGCCGCAGCTCGGGGTTGGCGGCGAGAAACCCATCGATGGCGCCGGCCGCAAACATGGGATAGGCGCCCGCCCAGTGCCCAAGGCCGTGCAAGGCGCTCTCCTGGCAGGCGGGATTCGCGAGGGCCAGTGTCTCACGCATGACGGAAAGGCAGGAGTCGTCGATGGGGTTCGGGCGATGGCCGCCGGGCTCAGCGAAGAGCGGCAGCACGTCCCACCACATGTAGCAGACCATGTTGAGCAACCCGCCGCCCGGTTCATCGATATGCGACAACACCGGCCGGCAGCGCGGGTCGAAGACACCCCGGAACAGCGCCGCCATGGAATTGATCGCGTCGATGCGTTCGTCCTGGGGCACTTCGCCGTTGTGAAGGAAATGCCCGTGATCGCTCACCATGGTATTTGTGATGTAGTCCAGCCCCCGGGCGATCTGCGCGTCCGAGTATCGGCGGAGCGTCAGTGCGGCGTCGCCGAAGGCCCGCGTGGTGTATTCCGCCGCGCGCCGCGGCGAGAGCTCGATCGCGGCCGGCTCGCTCGAGTACCAGGCTTCGCCATCCTCCGTCGCTTCGCGATCGAAGATGTAGGTGAGCCAGTCCTGGTACGAAGCTTCGGCCAAGATCGCGCGCTCTCGCGGCTACAACGGCGGCGCGTTGCGATAATAGTGCCACAGCATGCGCGCGGCATAGGAGCGATAGGGCCGCCACGGCTCGGCCAGCGCGCGCAGCTCCTTCGGGCTCGGTCGCGCCTCCAGGCGTTTCAGCCGCTGCGCCGCGACGATGAGGGCCAAATCCTGCGCCGGCATGATGTCGGGCCGCCTGAGGTTGAACAGCAGGAACACCTCGGCCGACCAGGTGCCCAGTCCCTTGATCGCGGTGATGGCGGCGATGGCCTCCTCGTCGCTCTGCCGGCGCAGCCTGGCGATCGACAGCCGGCCATCGCGGAAGGCAGCGGCCAGGTCGCGGCCATAGACCATCTTCTGACGGCTGAAGCCGACCGCCTTCAGATCCGCGTCGGTCAGGGCGAGGAAGGCTTCCGGCGTGGTGGCTTCCATGGCTGCCTCCAGCCGGTCGGAGATCGCCTTCGCCGCATGGGTCGAGACCTGCTGGGCCACGATCACGTGCAGCAAGGCCATGAAATTGGCCGGGCGGCCGCGCGGCGGCGGCGGGCCGATCTCGGCGATGGCGCGGCCGAAATCGCGGTCGGCCTTGCCCAGATGGGCAAGCGCGCGTTGCAGCAGGTCGCGATCTTCTTTAGGTCTAGCCATCGGTGCCTTGCCCATATTCTCAACTCTAGCCGCCGCCGCCCGTGATCGTCACCCGATTCGCCCCCAGCCCGACCGGGCTCCTGCATCTCGGCCACGCGCATTCGGCGCTGTTTGGATGGCGCAAGGCGCGCGCCGCCGCTGGCCGATTCTTGCTCAGGATCGAGGATATCGACCCCAGCCGCTGCCGGCCGGACTTCGAATCCGCGATCCTGCGCGACCTCGCCTGGCTCGGGCTCGATTGGGACGGGACGGTGCGGCGCCAGTCGGAGCATCTGGCGGAATATCGCGCCGCGCTCGACCGCCTGTCAGGTCTCGGGCTGCTCTATCCCTGCTTCTGCAGCCGCAAGGACATCGCCGCCGCGGTCAGCGCCCCGCACGGTCCGGAAGGCCCGGTCTATCCCGGCACCTGCCGCGCCCTGGCGCCCGAGACCGCTGAAGCCCGCAAGGCCAAGGGCGATCCCTATGCCTTGCGGCTCGACAGCGCCAGGGCCTCGGCGCTGGCCGGGCCGCTCAGCTTCGAGGACGAGCGCGAGGGCGAGACGCCGGTGCGGCCGGGGCTGCTCGGCGACGTGGTGCTGGCGCGGCGCGACGCCCCGGCCAGCTATCATCTCTGCGTCACCCTGGATGATCACCTGCAGGGTGTGACCGTGGTGACCCGCGGCCTGGATTTATTCCACGCCACCCACGTCCAAAGGCTGATTCAGGCGGTTCTGGGCTTGAATATCCCCCGCTATGCACACCATCTCCTGCTGACCAATGCCGCGGGGGAGCGGCTCTCCAAGCGCGACGGGGCCCTGGGCCTAGCCGCATTGCGGGACGCCGGCCGGTCTGCTGCGGAGGTGCGCGCGCTGGCCGGATTCCCGGACTAGAAGCCGGTGGTCCGTTCCGGATCCCGATCCGGCCCTCTGCACTGGCATTTTCGCGCGAGGGCAGGGCCTGGCGGCTAGGCGCGGCGAATCGGATCGTCTATAGAAGGCCGGCCGCAACAATCATGCGAATTCCCCGATGGATCTGACCGCTCTCTGGCCCGAACTGATCGCCCTCGGCCAAGTCATTGTGATCGACCTGGTCCTGGCGGGCGACAATGCCATCGTCGTCGGCATGGCCGCGGCCGGATTGCCCAAGGAAGATCGCGGCAAGGTCATCCTCATCGGTATCGCCGCGGCGACGGTCCTGCGCATTCTCTTCGCGCTGGTCACCAACCAGCTGCTGCTGATCATCGGCCTGACGCTTGCCGGTGGCCTGCTGCTGCTCTGGGTGTGCTGGAAGTTCTGGCGCGAACTGGTGCATCAGCGGCGCGAGCGGCTGCGCGAAGCGGCGAAGGCGCGGCACGAGCTGACCCGCGACGAGCGCCGCGAGCTCGCCGAGCCGCAGGAAGCCCTGCCGGGCGCCGTCCCGCCCAAGACCCTGCGCCAGGCCATCACCCAGATCATCATCGCCGACGTGTCCATGTCGCTCGACAACGTGCTGGCGGTGGCCGGGGCGGCCAGCGAGCACACCTGGGTCCTGGTCGTCGGCCTTGTCCTGTCCGTCGGGCTGATGGGCGCGGCGGCCACCGTGATCGCCAATCTGCTGAAGCGCTATCACTGGATCGCCTATGTCGGTCTCGCCATCATCCTCTGGGTCGCCGTCGACATGATCTATCGCGGCTCCATCGAGGTGATCGACGAGGTCGACGACGTGGGACTGATTTTCGAGAGCCAGTAGCGGCGGGCCTATGCCCGCCACAGGCCCAGCGCGAGGTCGCTGTAATCAGGCTCGTCCGGCGCGATGGCGCCGTGGCGGATCAGGAAGTCGATCAGCACCAGCGCGACGTTGAACTTGAAGTCCTGGCCGCGCACCAGGATGTCGCGCACCTCGCCCAGCTCCATCAGGCGGAAGCTGGCAATCTCGCCGTCATTGTTCCTGGGCGTGAAGTCGGCCGGCAGCTCCAGATCGTAGACGAACATCGTGTCGTTGCGCAGCCAGCCCTGATGCTCCATGCGGTAGCGGATGGCGCCGACCGGCCGCGCTCGCGCCATCAGCGCGGCGGGGATCGAGGCTTCCTCCTCGCCTTCCTTTATCAGGCATTCGCCAACGTCGAGGCCGAGCGGGATGCCGCCGGCGACGAGATGGTCGAGCTTGCCGGGTTCGATTGGCCGGTTCTCGGCGCGCTTGCCGACCCAGAGCCGGATGCGCTCGCCGTCGCGCACATAGCCGTTCATATGCACGCCGAAGCCGTGCACGCCGAAGACCGGCACCGCCGAGCGCTCCAGGCGCAGCAGCGGTGCGTCGCCGAAACGCGGCAGCACCGGGAACCATTCGCCGCGCCAGCCGGTGAAGATGCCGGATTCGTAGAGGTCGCGGGTGACATCGCCGACCGCGGCCGAGCGGTGGTTGAAGCCGGCGAGGTGTGCCTTCAGCCGGACGCTCTCATCGTCGACCGAGAACACCGTGGGGTAGCCGGCGAGCCGCTCGGCCACGTCGCGGCGGATCCAGCCGACACGCTGCGCGTCGATCTGCCAGGGCAGGAACTTGCCCATGTCGGCGTTTTGGCAGCGATGGATATGGTCGATCAGGCTCATGAGCGCACGAAGGGAATCGCCGGCCGCAAATTCGGGATGATGTCGAGATAGTCCGCATCGTCCGGTCCGATGCGGCCGAGGCGGATCAGCAGGTCGAGATTGACCAGCGCCACGTCGAACATGAAATCGTCGGTTTCGCGCAGGCTGCGCTCGAGTTCGTCCAGCGACCAGAGCTGGAACTCCGCCACTTCGCCGTCGGTGTTGCGGGGCGTGAAATCGGCCGGCAGCTCGAGGTCGAAATTGAACTGCAAGCCGATGCGCAAGCCCTCGGCGGCGGGAATCACCATGGTCACCAGGCCGACCGGACTTGCATGCCGCGCGACCTCGGGCGGGATGCCGGCTTCTTCCGCGCATTCCTTCAGCAGGTTGTCGTGGACCGAGATGCCGTAGGGCAGGCCGCCGCCGACGATGATGTCGAGCATGCCCGGATCGACATGCTTCGTCGCGCTGCGCCGGGCCACCCAGACCTTCCAGTCCGCACCGTCCCGCACCAGGCCGTTCACGTTGACGCCATAGCTCAACAGCCCGAACAAGGGCGTCGCCGCGCGCTCCATCAGCAGCAGCGGCGCCTCGTCGAAGCGGCGGTTGACCGGATAGAGCTCGTCGCGCCAGCCCGGCACCAGGTTGCGGCCGCGCAATGAGGCGAGCACGTCGGCCACCGCTCGGCTGCGCGCCTCGACGCTGTCGAAGTGGTCGTGCAAAAGCACAGATTGGTCGTCGAGGCGGAACACTTCGGGGAAGGTTGCCAATTCGCGGGCGAAATCCGGCGTCACCCAGCCGACATGGTGGTCGGCGACGACGAAGCGGCGATAGCGGCCGAACTCAACCGCCGGATAGCGGCGGAACTGGCGCATGAAACCCGCCGGCCCGGTCTGCACGCCCGCCATCTCCTTCCGCAAAAGCCACGATCCGGCCGCAATTGCGCCCCAGCCGCGCCCAGTAAGGCAGGCATAAGCGCACGACCTGCCGCTTCGGTACGGTTCTAGAGGAGGGGAAGCCAAATGCAAAGGTCAAAGCAGCCAGGCTCGCGCCTGTGGATCGCCGGCGTCTCGACGGCGCTGGTCCTGTTCGGCTGCGAGGCGCAGCAGCTGAGCCAGCAATCGGCCAACAGCAACCAGGCCTATCCCGCTGAAACAAAGAGCAAGGGGGTGCCAGCCGACACCTTGGGTGCTCTTGCGGACCCTCAGGCTGCTGCCGCTCCTGCCCCTGCGACGTCCTATCCGCCACTTGTCATAACGAAGGCTGTGATTGAACCTGGCTATGAGCGGGTCGTCATCGGCGGTGCGGTGGGAGCGATACCCATCGACACTGAGACCTACGCGCCTATTAACGAGACTCCCATCAAGCAGGTGGCCGAGGCGCCCGTCTCCACCTTCTCCATCGACGTCGATACCGGCGCCTATGCCAATGTGCGGCGCTTCCTGATGAACGGCCAGCTGCCGCCGAAGGATGCGGTGCGCATCGAGGAGATGATCAACTACTTCGGCTACGATTATCCGGCTCCCGACGGCGGCGAGCAGCCCTTCAAGGCGACGACGTCGGTCGCCCGCACGCCGTGGAACGCCGACACCTATCTGCTGCATGTCGGCATCAAGGGCTATCAACCGCCGCAGGGCGAACGCCCGCCGGCGAACCTGGTGTTCCTGGTCGATGTCTCCGGCTCGATGGCCGATCCCGACAAGCTGCCGCTGCTGGTTTCCGGCATGAAGCTGCTGGCTGACCAGCTGCGCGGCGACGACAAGGTCTCGATCGTGGTCTATGCCGGCGCGGCGGGCCTGGTGCTGGAGCCCACCTCCGGCAAGGACAAGGCAAAGATCAAGGCGGCGCTCGACAATCTCAACGCTGGTGGATCGACGGCGGGCGGCGAAGGGCTGCAGCTCGCCTATGCCACGGCAAAGCAGAGCATGATCAAGGGCGGCATCAACCGGGTGATCCTGGCGACCGACGGCGATTTCAACGTCGGCGTCACCGATGTCGCCCAGCTGAAGGCGATGATCGAGGATGCGCGGGAGAGCGACGTGTCGCTGACCACGCTCGGCTTCGGCGAGGGCAATTACAACGACGCGCTGATGGAGCAGATCGCCGATGTCGGTAACGGCAATTACGGCTATGTCGATTCGATCAAGGAGGCCAAGCGCCTGCTGATCGACCAGCTCGGCGGCACCATCCAGACCATCGCCAAGGACGTGAAGATCCAGATCGAGTTCAATCCGGCGGTGGTCGACGAGTATCGCCTGATCGGCTACGAGAACCGCGCCCTCAACCGCGAGGATTTCAACAACGACAAGAAGGACGCCGGCGAGATCGGCGCCGGCCACACGGTGACGGCGATTTACGAAATCGCGCTCAAGGGCTCAAAGGGGCTGCGGGTCGATCCGCTGCGCTACGGCGGCGGGCAATCCGATGGCAGGCCCGACCCCAACGCCACCGAATTCGCGTTCCTGCGCCTGCGCTACAAGGCGCCGGACGGCGATGTTTCCAAGCTCATCGAAAGCCCGCTTTCCGTCGCCGCGCTCAAGGACACGGGCGAGGCACCGGCGGATGCGCGCTTCGCCGTGGCGGTCGCCGCCTTCGGGCAGAAGCTGCGCGGCGGCGACTATCTCGGCGCGTTCGGTTTCGCGCAGATCGCCGAGGCCGCACGGGCTTCCCGCGGCAGTGACGAAGACGGCTACCGCGCCGAGTTCATCGAGCTGGTGGAGATCGCCGAAGTGTTGAAGCCCGGCGACTGAGCCTGTCGACCGTTTCCCTGCGGGGTGCCTCCCGCATGCCTGGGCGGCCCGGTGCCTTGTGGCATCGACCGCCCTTTCTTATGTTGAGGCGGTGGCATTGGAGGGTCCGGTGAAGCGATCGCCCTGGTTCTGGCTTGCCCTGTTGATCGGCGGGACCGCGTTGCTCGTCATGTTCCTGGAAAGCCGCTTCCCGGGCACGCTGGGCGACCCCGACAACCGGCTGGAACTGGCGACCAAGCTCGGCTGGCTGGCGCTCATCGCCTCCTCGATCATCGTCGGCTGGCGTACGCGGCCCAAGTCCTCGCTGCGCAACGCGGCGATCTGGGCGGTCATCTTCCTGGCGCTGGTCGGCTTCTTCGCCTTCCGCCAGGACGCTTCCATGATCGGCCAACGGATCATGGGCGTGCTGACGCCGACGCAAGGGACGCTGCGGGGGGATGGCACGATCAGCTTCGAGGCCGGACCGGACGGACATTTCCGCATCCAAGCCTTGGCGAATGGCGCGCGCGTCACCTTCCTGGTCGATACCGGCGCCACCGACGTCGTGCTGGCGCCCGACGACGCGCGGCGCATCGGCTTCGACCCGGCCAATCTCAGCTTCACCCAGTTTGCCGAGACCGCCAACGGCACGGTGCGCGGCGCCTCGGTGCGCCTGGGAAGCCTGGTCGTCGGCCCGATCAACCTCGCCGACCTGCCGGCAACGGTGAACGAAGCGGAGATGTCCGACAGCCTGCTGGGCATGGAATTCCTCAACCGCCTCAACGGCTGGGGCGTGCAGAACGGCGTGCTGACGCTGGTGCCTTAGCCGACTAGAGCGTGATGGGTTTGCTTTGAATCGAATGGGGATTCCCGAATCGGGGGATTTTTGATTCAACCTGCTGGCTGGGGAGGAGGCCAGCACGGATGGCAAGGCCCTATTCG
>Ga0268299_1000691_pt1 | contig 90196 bp, 80 predicted proteins | sample NOBtaG_FD_193484 | JGI IMG/M metagenome (GOLD analysis project Ga0268299, IMG submission 193484) | Activated sludge microbial communities from bioreactor in Nijmegen, Gelderland, Netherland - NOB reactor | ecosystem: Engineered > Bioreactor > Aerobic > Activated sludge | place: Netherlands... | reverse complement strand
CCGCCCGCACCCGTCCGCACCTGCCCGCCCCAGCACCCGCCCGCACCCGTCAGCACCCGTCGGCACCCGTCCGCACCCGACCTATACTTTCCCGCGGAGGAATCGCCATGTGGAGTCGCCGTTCGTTCCTGCGTAGTGCCGGAGCCGCCGCGGGCGCCGGGTTTGCCGCTACACGTTATGGGCTGGAGGACGTCGCGGCGCTCACCCAGTCGGTTGCGGGCCGGACGCCGGAGCAGGTGGCCGCCGACGAGGACTACTGGCGCGAGATCCAGTTCGCGTTCACGCTGGACCGCACCCTCATCAACCTGAACAACGGCAACCAGTGCCCGAGCCCCACCGTGGTGCACGAGGCGTGCAAGCGCTACATGGACTGGGCGAACCAGGCCCCCGTCTACCACCGCGGGATGATCGACCGGAACATCGAGACGGCCCGACGGCGGCTCGCGCAGGAATTCGGCGCCGATCCCGAGGAGATCGCCATCACGCGCAACGCGAGCGAGTCGCTGCAGATTGCGCAGATGGGCATCGACCTCGAACCGGGCGACGAGATCGTGACCACCGAGCAGGACTACGGCCGCATGCTCACCACCTGGGACCAGCGCGTGCGGCGCGACAAGGTCACGCTGACGCGCATCGACTTCCCGGTGCCCACGACGCAGCAGGACCTGTTGGAGCGGCTGACGCGCGCCGTCTCGCCGCGGACCAAGGTGCTGCACTTCTGCCACATCACCAACCAGTCGGGACAGCTCTTCCCCGTCCGGGAGCTCAGCCTCTGGGCCCGCGCGCGCGGCATCATCACCATCGTCGACGGCGCTCATGCGATGGGGCACTTCCCGTACAAACTGCGCGACCTCGAGATGGACTACTACGGGGTCAGCCTGCACAAGTGGCTGCTGGCGCCGCTCGGGACGGGGCTGCTGTACGTCCGGCGGGACCGCATCAAGTCCACCTGGCCGCTGCAGGCCGCACCGGCCACACGGGACACCGACATCCGCAAGTTCGAGGAGATAGGCACCCATCCGCCGGGCCCCCGCGCGGCGATCAACGAGGCCGTGGCGTTCCAGCAGGCGATCGGCATCGAGCGCAAGGCCGCGCGGCTGCGCTACCTGACGCTGCGCTGGGCCAACGAGTTGAAGAAGGAGCCGCGCATCCGGCTGCACTCCAGCCTGGAGCCGGGGCAGACGTGGGGCCTGGCCGTCGTCTCGATCGACGGCATCGACATGAACAAGCTGGTCCCCTACCTCTGGGACAAGCACCGCATCGTCATCGTGGCGGTGGGCCACGAGAACCCGAAAGAGCCCTCGATGACCTATCGCGGACTGCGGGTCACCCCGAACATCTACACGCCGCTCGAGGAGATCGACACCTTCGTCGAGGCGATGCGCGGCGTCATCAAGACCGGCCTGCCGGCGTAACCGGTCGGGGTCAGGTCATGAACGTGACGCCACGTCACGTTCGAGCCGGTCGGGGGTCAGCCGGTCGGGGTCAGGTCATGAACGTGACTCCGGAGATGGATGTGTGGTCATGTTCATGACCTGACCCCGGAGCCGGAGCGGCGGAGCACCGGCACAAGGGCCGCGAGGACGAGCCCGGCCAGGATCGCGAACGCGGCAACCGCGCCGAAGAGCGTCGGCAGCGACATCGACTCGTAGAAGCCGGACACGCGCCCGCCGATGAAGTTGCCGACGGACGTGGCCAGGAACCAGACGCCCATCACCAGCCCCGCGATGCGCGGCGGTGCCAGCACCGTCATGGCGCTCAGGCCCACGGGACTGAGCGCCAGTTCCCCGATGGTGTGCAGCAGATACGTCAGCGTCAGCCAGGCCGGGCTGGCCAGGGTCCCCGACTCCGCGCGCGCCGCCGGCCCGATCAGCACCACGAACCCGAGCCCGACGAACACCAGGCCCCAGACGAACTTGGCGGGGCTCGTGGGCTCCTGCCCCCGCGCGGCCAGCCACTGCCAGATCCACGCGAACACTGGCGCCAGGATGATCAGGAACAGCGAGTTGAGCGACTGGAACCAACTGCTCGGGAACGGCTGCCCGAACACCCGGTTGTCCGTGTTGCGATCCGCGAACAGGTTGAGCGTGGAGCCCGCCTGCTCGAAGACGGACCAGAACAGCGCCGCGGCCAGGAACAGCACGCCAATCACGTAGAGCCGCTTCTTCTCGTCGGGGGTCCAGCCGGACGAGAAGAACAGCCAGCCGAAGAAGCCCGCCGTGGACAGCAACAGGAACACGCCCGCCGCATCGGACACCTGTGTAGGCGTCACGGGCACCAGGCCGGTGTATCCGCCGAGGCCGACCACCAGCACCAGCGCGAGGCCCACCAGGCCCCAGGTCCACGCGGTCCGGCGGTCGGCGGCGGCCGCCGCCGGCGACGCGGCGGGGGCCGGATGGAGCCCCGCGTCACCGAGCCGCGCGCTGCCCATCAGGTACTGGATGACCCCGAGGGTCATCCCCACCCCCGCGGCGCCGAACCCAAGGTGCCAGTCGATCTCCTGGCCGAGGTACCCGCACAGGATCGGCGCGACGAAGGCGCCGAGGTTGATGCCCATGTAGAAGATGGAGAACCCGGCGTCCCGGCGCTTGTCCTCCGGAGCATAGAGCTGGCCGACGATGACGCTGACGTTGCCCTTCAGCAGGCCCGTGCCGATGACGATGAGGAAGAGCCCGAGGTAGAACATGGGGATGGAGGGCACCGCCATGCTGAAGTGGCCGCTCGCGATCAGGAGCCCGCCGTAGAGCACCGCCTTCCGCTGACCGATGAGGCGGTCCGCCACCCAGCCGCCCGGGAGGCACGCCATGTAGACCATCGAGGTGTAGAGCCCGTAGATGGCCCCGCCCTGCGCGGCGTCGAAGCCCAGCCCCCCGGCGGTGAGCGGCGCCGTCATGTAGAGCAGCAGCAGCGCGCGCATGCCGTAGTAGCTGAAGCGCTCCCACATCTCCGTGAAGAAGAGCGTGGAGAGCCCGCGGGGGTGGCCGAAGAAGGCGCGATCAGCGGAGGCGGCAGTGGGCGTCGGCATCGGGCGCTATTGTATGCGCGACCTCAGTTCCGCACGCGGTCCACGTAGCTGTCGCCAGTGATCATCCGGATCACCCGGCCGCCCTCTTCGACGAAGCGCCCCACCTCGCCGACGGGCCCACCGGCGCGGCGCCAGCCGCCTTCGCCACGGCCTCGCGCACTGTGTTCATCAACTGCGTCGCGATGCCGCTGGCATCGCCGTCCTGCGCACTCCTGAGGACGATAACACCCACCTTTCCCGGCAAGTCGATCACCGCCCGTGTGATGTACCCGGGATAACTGCCGCCGTGGCCGACGTAGGTCTTGTCCCGGTTCCGCGTGACGGCAAAGCCGATCGCGTAGCCGCGCGTCCAGTTGTTCTCGAGCATGCGCACGCGGTGCATCTCGCGGAGGCTCGCCGTGCCGAGGATGCGATCGCCGCCTGCGGGGCCCTTGCGGAACCGCGCCGACACGAAGCGCGCCATGTCCTCGACCGTGGACGTGATGCCGGTGGCGGCCGCCATGCCCCGGGCATCGACGAGGGCATCGCGGACCGCGGACCGTCCGGCATGCGCCGGCCGCAGCCGACCGCCAGCCCTGGCACGTCGCGGTCCACGCTCGAGTCGTGGATGCCCAGCGGCTGGAAGATGTGCCGCGTCACGTAGTAGCCCACGATTCGCCGCTCACGGCCTCGACGACCATGCCGGCGAGCGTGTACGCGAGGTTCGAGTACTTCCAGCGCGTCTCCGGCGCGAAGGCGGCCTGCCGCTTCGGCACCAGCAGCTCCGCGCGCGTGGGGAACTCGAGCGTCGTCCAGTGGTCGGCCGCCTCGCGTGGGAGACCGGAGCCGTGCGTGAGCAGCGGCCCCCTGGCATGTATCGGGCGACAGAAATCGCCATGGGTGTGCCTCTGTAGCACGGCGACCACCACCGGTTCGCGGACCTGCCGCGGAATCCTGCGCCAGACCCGCGCCACGCGCTGGTACGGGTCTTGACCGTGGACATCGACCATGTCCAGACGCCTCGCCGTCGCGATGTTCGTCTCGGTCCTCGGCGCCCTGTCGGCCCTGCCCGCGGCGCAGCAGCCGCCGGGACTGGCACGGCGGGATGCGTCCATCCGCCTGCGGGCCGGCACCTTCAACCCGGCGCGCGTCGAGCCGCCACAGCCGACGGACCAGCGGCTCGGACAGGCCGGCGACGTGCAGTCGCGGGAATTCCTGGTCCAGTTCGAGGGACCCGTGCAGGACGCGTGGAAGGCTGCCGTCTCGGGCGCCGGCGCCACGCTGCTCGAGTACATCCCCGACTTCGCCTTCCGCGTACGCATGGACCCGGCGGGGGCCGAGGCCGTTCGACGACTGGCCTTCGTCAACTGGGTGGGCCCGTACCATGCCGCCTACAAACTCGCGCGTGTCGGCACCGATGCGGCGGAGCTACCGATGCTGGTTCGCCTCGACCGCGACGCCGCACCCGACGCGCTGGCGGCCGCCATCGCCGGCATGGGCGTGCCCGTCTCACGTGCGGGTCACTCGCTGTTGCTCGTGCGAGTCCGGGTGGACGGGCTGCCCGCCCTTCTACGACTGGCGGGTGTGGCCGGGGTGGAGCCGTACCCGCTGCGCGTGAAGCACAACGAGTTCGGCGGCGGGCTCGTCCTCGGTAGCCAGCTCGCCAACGCGAACGGCTACGACGGGTCCTCGCAGGTGCTGGCCGTCGCCGACACGGGTCTGGGCGCCGGCACGGCCGCCGGCGCACACGCCGACCTGCCGTCCAGCCGCGTACGGGCCATCTTCAACCGCCCGGGCGTACCGGACGCCTGCTTCGACGTCATCGCGGACGACGGCGCGGCCGACGTCGACTCCGGGCACGGCACGCACGTGGCGACCGCCGCGCTTGGCTCGGGCAATGCCTCGGGCGTCGGCCGTGGCACGGCGCCTGGCGCGTCGCTCGTGTTCCAGGCCATCGAGAACTACGCGATCCCCTCGCTGTACTGCAGCCTGCTCTACGGCGTCGCCGAGGGGTACTACCTGGTCGGCATCCCGGCGGACCTTGGCGATCTGTACGCGCAGGCATACGACGAGGACGCACGCGTGCACTCCGACTCCTGGGGGAGCGCGGCCAACGGCGCGTACACAGCCGATGCCGAGAACACCGATGCCTTCGTCTGGGCCCACCGCGACATGACACTGCTGTTCTCCGCCGGGAACCAGGGCGTGGACTCGGACGGGAACGGCCAGGTCGATGCGGGATCGATCGGATCGCCGGCAACGGCGAAGAACGTGCTCGCCGTGGGCGCCAGCGAGAACGACCGCCGGGCCCACTGGCCGTGCGACACCAACCTCTCGTACACGGCGTGTGCCGCGCAGGGCGGCCAGAACACCATCCCCACTTATGGGGCGTCCTGGCCCGGTTCCTATCCCGCCAACCCGCTGCGGGACGATCCGAGCGCGGGCAACGCCGAGCAGATGGCGGCCTTCAGCAGTCGTGGACCAACGACCGACGGCCGCATCAAGCCGGACGTGGTGGCGCCGGGGACGTGGACCCTCTCTGGCTACGGCGACCTCTACCAGCAGCAGTACGACCAGGCGCCCAATCCTCAGAACGGCCAGTACCAGTACGACGGCTGGGGCATTCCGGCCGACTCGTCCTACAAGTACATGGGCGGCACCTCCATGGCGGCGCCGCTCGCCGCAGGTGGTGCGGCCGTCGTCCGGGACTTCTACCAGAAGGCGCATGACCACCACGCCACCGCCGCGCTGGTGAAGGCGACGCTCATCAACAGCGCAGTCGATCTGCTCGACGAGAACAACGACGGCGCGCTGGACAACGCGTTTCCCATCCCGAACATCCACGAAGGGTGGGGACGCGTGGACCTCGCTAACGCCACGGACAACACCCAGCAGTTCTCGGACGAGGCCGCGCCGCTCACGACCGGCGCCACCGCGACGTACACCTTCCCGGTCTCCGACGCCGGACGGCCGTTCAAAGCCACGCTGGTGTGGACCGACTACCCCGCATCCCCGTCGGCCGCGGTGAGCCTGGTGAACGACCTCGATCTCACGCTGGTGGCGCCGGACGGCACGACCTACCTGGGGAACGTGTTCGTCGGCGGATGGTCGGCCATCGGCGGCGCACCCGATCGCGTGAACAACGTCGAGAACGCGTTCGTGCCGTCCGCGGCGACCGGCACCTGGACCGTGATCGTCACCGGCTACAACGTGCCGATGGGCCCGCAGCGATTTGCCCTCGTCGTGGACAACGGTCCCGTGGGCAACGGCCTGCCCGTCGTGCGGCTGTCGGTCGACGATGCCACCGGCACCGAGGCCGGGCCCACCAACGGGGCGATGCGCGTCATGCGCACCGGAGACAGCACTGCCCCGCTCACGGTGTTCTACACGGTGGGGGGCACGGCCACGCCAGACAGCGATTACCAGGCCCTTCCCGGATTCGTGGTCGTGCCTGCGGGATCGACCGAGGCCGTGATCCCCGTCGAGACGCTCGACGATCTGCTCGTGGAGCCCGGTGAGACGGTGGCGCTGACGCTGGTGAGCGACGACGCGTACACCGTGGGATCGCCCGCCAGCGGGAGCCTGACGATCACGAGCGACGACCTGCCGCCCGACCTCGTGCTCACCTCCGTGACGGCGCCTGCGCAGGCTGGCGCCGGTTCCTCGATCGCGGTGACCGATACAACGCGAAACCAGGGGACCGCCGGCGCGTTGCCGTCCGAGACCGGCTTCTACCTGTCGGCCAATGCCACCCTGGACGCATCGGATGTGTTTCTGGGTAGCCGCACTGTGAGTGCGCTGGCGGCCGGCGGGTCGCACGCGGCCACGACCACGCTGCTGATTCCAGAGTCGACGACGACGGGCAACTACTACATCGTCGCGAAAGCCGATTGGAACGGCCAGCTCGAGGAAACCAACGACGCCAACAATGTCCGCGCCAGTGGCACCGTGCGCGTCGGCCCTGATCTGGTCGTGTCCACGGTGAGCGTTCCCGCCACGGCGGCGCCGGGTGGGGTCGTCACCGTGAGCGACACGACGAGGAACCAGGGCGCCGGCGCGGCGGACGCGAGCGTCACCGTCGCCTATCTCTCGCAGAACACGACTCTCGACGCCGGCGATCCACCTGTCGGCCAGCGTGCGGTTCCGCTGCTCGCGGGCGGGGCCGCGTCCACCGGCTCGATGTCGGTGACGATCCCCCCAACGACGACCGCCGGCACGTACTACCTGCTCTTCAAGGCCGATGCCGAGAGCACCGTGGCGGAATCCACCGAGACCAACAACGTGCGGTCGGCGACCGTCCGTGTCGGCGCGGACCTGACCGTGACCACGCTGACCGGCCCGGCGTCGGCCGGGAGTGGCGACACCATCACCGTGGCCGAGACCACGAAGAACAGCGGCGGCGCCGAGGCACCGGAGTCGACGACCGCGTTCTACCTGTCAGCGAACGCGAGCCACGACGCCGGGGATACGGCGCTCGGGTCGCGAGCGGTGCCCGCACTGGCGGCCGGTGCCTCGAGTGCCACCGGCGTCGCGCTCGTGCTGCCGGCAGGCACCGAGCCTGGCACCTACTACGTCCTGGCCCGAGCGGACGATCCAGGTGACGTCGCGGAAACCAGTGAGTCGAACAACGTGAGGGCCAGCGGCGTCGTCCGCGTCGGGCCCGATCTGACGGTGACCAGCCTGACGGCGCCATCGACGGCCGAGGCAGGCGGCACGGTGAGCGTGAGCGACACGGTCAGGAACCAGGGCGGCGCGTCGTCTCCGGGCACGGAGACGGCGTTCTACCTGTCGAGCAACGCGTCGCTCGACGCCAGCGACGTCGAGCTGGGCCGCCGCGTGGTCCCGCCTCTTGGCCCATCGGCCTCGAGCTCGGCGATCGTGTCGCTGGTGCTGCCCGCATCGCTCGCCACCGGCAGCTACTACGTCCTCTCGGTCGTGGATCCGGACTCGATGGTCGCGGAGGCGGCGGAGAACAACAACCTGCGGGCCAGCGGCGTGCTGCGCGTGGGGCCGGATCTCACGGTCACGTCGCTGACCGGTCCCGCGAGTGTCGTCCGGGGCACGGCCATCGCCTTGACGGACACGACCCGTAACCAGGGCGGCGGGGCCGCGCCGGGATCCACGACGCGGTTCTATCTCTCGGCCAACGCCTCACTGGATGCCTCCGACGTCCTGCTGGGCGAGCGTGCGGTTCCGGCCCTTGCCGCGGGCACGGCGAACCCGGCCACGACGTCCCTGACGATCCCGGCTGGCACCGCACCCGGGTCCTACTACGTGATCGTGAGGGCCGACGATCCGGACGCGATCGAGGAGACGGCGGAGAACAACAACGTCCGCACGAAAGTGGTCCGGGTCGATCCGTAGCCAACGGCTGCGCAGTCCGGCTTGAGCTTTGCGCCGAAGCGGCGCACAATACGCCGTCACCTCACCCGGAGGATCCGATGGCTGTGCGCCGTTCCGCGTTCTCTGTGCTCCCGCCGCTGGCCGCCTCGCTCCTGCTGTTCGGAATAGTGGCGGTCGTCTCACCGGATGGCGCCCGCGCGCAGGACGCCGAGAAGCCGCGCACCAACCCGCTCCAGGGCAATCCCACCGCGCTCAAGCAGGGCCAGAACATCTACCGGGGCCGCTGCGCGGTCTGCCACGGCATCGACGCCAAGGGCTATCGCGGCAGCGATCTCACGACCGGCGACTGGGTGCATGGCGGCAGCGACGCCCAGATCTTCCAGACCATTCGAGCGGGCGTGGCGGGCACCGAGATGCCCGGCCACGGCAACATGTCAGAGGAGGAAATCTGGATGGTCATCACCTACCTCCGCACGCTCAGTGCGCCGGGCGGACCTGCACCGGAGCGAGGTGACGCCGCACGGGGTGAGCAGCTCTTCTGGGCCAGGGATCGGGGCAACTGCGGGCAGTGCCACATGGTGGGCCCGCGAGGCGGTCGGATCGGCCCCAACCTGACACGGATCGGCGCGGCGCGATCGGTGGCGGCCCTCGAGCGCGAGATCCGCCGGCCCGCGGAAGTCATCCCCGTCGGCTTCGAGACGGTCACCATCGTCACGAAGGACGGCAAGCGCATCCGGGGCGCCCGCAAGAACGAGGACACCTTCTCGGTGCAGATCATGACGGCGAGCGAGGACATCCTGTCGTTCTCGAAGAAGGACGTGGAGGTCGTGCCGGAGCTCGAGCGATCGCTGATGCCCGCCTACGGGCCGGAGCGACTCGGCGACGGCGACCTGGCGGACGTCGTGCGCTATCTGCGATCACTGCGAGGCGAAAGGGGGACGCGATGAGGGGCGTGATGCGCGGCATGATGGGCGTCTGGGCCCTCGGGCTCCTGGCAGCGGGCGGCGCCTTCGCCCAGTCGGTGACCAACGCACAGCTGCAGAAAGGGCTGGGAGACCCCGCCGCGTGGCTCAACTACGGGGGCGACTACGGCAGCCAGCGGCACAGCCCGCTGACACAGGTCACGCCCGCCAACGTGGACCAGCTGTCGGTACAGTGGGCCTTCCAGACGAATACGCTCGGCAAGTTCGAGTCCACGCCGCTGGTGCTGAACGGCATCATGTACTTCACGGGGCCGAACAACACGGCATGGGCCGTGGATGCCCGCACCGGCCGCCAGATCTGGGCGTATCGCCGGGAGTTGCCCGATGGCCTGGACCTGTGCTGCGGGCGCGTGAACCGCGGGTTCGCGGTGCTTGGCGAGCGGCTGTTCATCAACACGCTCGATGCGCACCTGCTGGCGCTCGACATGAAGACCGGCGCCGTCCTCTGGGACTCGGTGATCGACGACTACACGCAGGGGTACAGCGCGACCTCGGCTCCCCTCATCGTGAAGGACAAGGTCATCGTCGGCATCGCCGGCGCGGAGTACGGCATCCGCGGGTTCATCGATGCCTACGATGCGGCCACGGGTAAGCGCGCCTGGCGGTTCTGGGTGGTCCCGGAGCCCGGCGTGAAGGGCAACGAGACCTGGGAAGGCGATTCGTGGAAGCGGGGCGGCGGCTCCACGTGGGTCACCGGCAGCTACGACCCGGCCCTCAACCTGATCTACTGGGGCACCGGCAACCCGGGGCCGGACCTGTACGGCCACGATCGCGACGGCGACAATCTCTACACCGACTCGGTCGTCGCGCTCGATGCCGATACAGGCACGCTGAAGTGGCACTACCAGTTCACGCCGCACGATACGCATGACTGGGATGCGACGCAGGTACCGGTCCTGGCGGACCGTGTCATCGACGGCGTGCCTCGCAAGGTGCTCCTGTTCGCCAACCGGAACGGGTTCTACTACACGCTCGATCGAACGAACGGATCGCTGCTGGCGTCTCGGCCGTTCGTGCGAACTACCTGGGCCGAGAAAATCAACGCCGACGGGAAGCCGGCCGTGCTTCCCAACACGGACCCGACGGAGAACGGCACCCTCGTGTGCCCGGACATCGCGGGCGGCACGAACTTCCAGTCGCCGGCCTACAATCCGAAAACGGGCCTGCTCTACGTGACGGCGCGGGAACAGTGCGCCACGTACTACGGCTGGGAGCAGGAGTTCGTCGCGGGCGAGTACTACTTCGGCGGCGCGGCCCAGCGCGCCGCGCGGGGCTATAGCGCGATGCGCGCGATCGACCCCGCGACGGGCGGGGTGAAGTGGGAATTCAAGTACCACACCCCGTCGATGGCGGGCGTGCTGTCCACGGAGTCCGGCCTGGTCTTCGGCGGGGACATGGATGGCAACCTGATGGCGTTCGATGCCGCATCCGGCAAGAACCTGTGGCACTTCCAGACAGGTTCGGCGATCTATGCGGCGCCGATCACCTACATGCTCGACGGCAGGCAATACGTCGTCCTGGGCTCGGGCACGACGGTGTATGCACTCGCGCTGCCGCAGCGCACGCGATGACATGCCACTCGACGAATATCGCCGCAAGCGTGACTTCTCGAAAACGCCCGAGCCCGATGGATCTCTACCCGTCAAGAGGCGGGGCGCGGACGATGGCCTGTTCTTCTCGGTGCAGAAGCACCTGGCGTCGCACCTGCACTACGATCTGCGGCTCGAGTGGAACGGCGTGCTGTTGTCGTGGGCCATTCCGAAGGGGCCGTCCATCGATCCCGCGGACAAGCGGCTGGCGATGCAGACCGAGGATCACCCGTTCGACTACGGCACGTTCGAGGGCGTGATCCCCGAGGGCTACGGCGCCGGGATCGTGATGCTGTGGGATCGGGGCACCTGGACGCCGGAGTCACCGGACGTGGATGCGGCGCTGCGGAAGGGCGACCTGAAGTTCCGGCTGAATGGATACAAGCTGAAGGGCTCGTGGGCACTGGTGCGCACCCGTGGGTTCGGGTCCGGCACCAAGCCGAGCTGGCTGCTGATCAAGCACCGGGACGAGTGGGCCGGTCCCATCAACATCACCGAGTTCGCGCCGCTCTCCGTGAAGACGCCGGACGCCGACTTCGCGGACATCCTTGCGGCCGACGACCCGGCGGTGTGGACGTCCAATCCGCCCGCGAAGACGGGCGATACCGGCACGCTCTTTCAGCGCATCATCGCCCGGGCCGTGGCGCTGAAGACGGACAACACGAAGGACACGAAGGTCACGAAGAGAAGCACAAAGGCGGGACGGCCCAGGGGCACGAAATCGACAGCCTAGGCGCGGTGCCCGTGGCCGCGCCTTTCACGCGATATCGAGCCAGCGAAACCAGACCGGGTGGTTCGCGCGATACCACGTCAGCACCCTGCGAATGATCTCCTGGTTCTCGCGCGGGACGACCTGTTCGTCGAGGCGGTCGAAGTGAACCCGGACCGTGTCGCCGTCGTGCTCGAGCGCTTGAGACAGCATCGTCTGCAGCTCGTTCCGAATCCGGCCGGAGTCCGAGATCTTCACCGGGCGCGTCGTGTGATCCACGCCAGACATGAAGCGGACCAGGAGGGGGCTGAAGACGTGCCGTGCGGAGGCGAGCGGCTCCATCAGCCGGAACGTGAACGACATGCGGCTCGTGGCCCTGCGCGTGGCCAGCCGGGTCGTTACGCGGTACACGCCATCGGCGAGCTGGGTGACGCCGTTCGAGCCCGTGTAGGGGTCATCGCAGATGTACGCGGTCGAGGCCAGCACGTGCCAGTGCTTCTCTGGCAGGAAGTCGCCCGGGCGCAGCGCTGACCGAGCGAGAGGAAGATTGCAGGCCGCGGCCTCTCGGATGGCCTCCGCGTACGACCGTACCCTGCCGGTCTCCACGTCATGACCGCCCAGCAGTTCCGCCACGTGCCGGGCGAACTCCGGCGCGGCCGGGTCCAGCTGCATCAGCTGTCCTTCGACGCGGCAGGGCTGATCGAAACTGGGCGAAAAGAGGGCCATCGAGCAGTCCACGTCCAGGACCTCGGACAGGCTCGCCGCCTGCATGGCCTCGGCCGTCGCGGCGTAGCCGTCACAGAGGAAGACGTGCGTCGCCCCTGCCGCGTCCTTCCAGCTGCCGACGAGGAACGTGGGCGCGTAGGTGCCCGAGTCGGTGAAGACCGCGAACCCCGAGGGCGTCTGCCACCCGTCCTCGACGAGGTGCACGCCGAGCGCACGCCACTCCTCCCACAGCGCGCCCAGTCGTGCCACACGGCTCTTGCCCTGTAGTGTCCAGACGTGAATGTGCTGCCGACTCACGTCAGGGTAGGCCGCCTCGATCGCCTGCACGATCTGCGCGCGGGGCGTCCGGTAGTCCAGCAGCAGCGACGCGCGGTCGGCCGCCTCGGCGACGCGCCGAGGCACCGTCAGGCAGCCCATGTACGATTCGTACGGGCGGGAAAGGACGAGCGGCGAATCGAAGAGATGGAACACGGCCATGGGGCCCGTCGCCTTCCCCTCGGCGAAGCGGGAGGTGTTCTCCAGCGTATCGACGGCGGCGCCCCACAGGGTGATGCCCCGGCGCTGCAGCCAGTCGTGGAACTGCTCGAACGTATGGCCTGGTTCGTTCAGGAGGCGGCGGACCCGGCGGTCGACGATCCGCGCGACCTCGGGACGCGCGTAGACGCGACCGAAGCCGAGCAGCGGGTTCGCGCCCATCTCCGGCGTCTCGCCCGCCTTCGGCATCAGCCCCTCGCCCAGCGACACCATGATGGCGTGATTCTCGGGCAGGCTCCGAGTCAGGTGCCACAGGCCCTCGCTCATCACGTAGGCACTGATGGCATCCGCCGCCTTCTTCACCTGGTTGTAGGCGACTTTGTCCTTCCCGGCCCCGTCCCCGAACCCGCCGAAGAGCCGTGTCCCCAGCGCGGTGGCCGCCGAGGTCATCGCCAGGCACCGGGCAATGCCGCGCGGCGTGAACGCGTGCTGGGAGACCGCCTGCGCCTGTGACCGCTCCACCTCGACGTCCTCCAGCCACAGGTGGAAGCGGAGCAGCACAGGGCGCGTGTCGAAGGCCCACTGGGCGATCAGGTTGCGCTTGTCGATGTCGGTCACGGCAACATCCCGGAGTTGGCCCAGCCGTGACTCAGCGTTACCTGGCCCGTCCGGCTCGCCTGCGTTATCGGTGTGCCGCAGACTATAGCCCACGTGCAGGGTCGAGAGACGCCGTCCTGTATGCCCGGCCATGGGCCACGACCGGGCTTGCGGGTGGAGACCGCACCCGTGGCGGCCGGGCAGCCTACGGCAGAACGGTGAAACTGCGCTCGGAAATGCCCGACCGCAGGTTCAGCGTGCCGGCATCGGTCAGCACCGACATCCACGTGTAGGTGCCTGCCGGCGTGCCGAGCGGCACCTGCAGCCGCACCAAGACGACGTCGAGGTCGACGGGGATGAAGTTGCGCGCAATGGGCACCAGTCCGGGCACCAATGCGGATCCCGTCCACGACAGCATCTGACCGCCCGGCATCCGCAGCACCACATAGGCGTCCGCCGGCGTGGCGACCGTTCGATCGCGGCGGAGCCGCGCCGACACCTGCAGCGTCTGGCCCCCGCGCAGCACGGGTGCGTTGACATCGGTGGTGAGCGTGGACGTGTGGAACTGGATGTTGCCGTTCCGCACCTGTCGCATGCCCTGCTGGTCTACGACCTCGCCGTTCAGGACGATGGTCACGCCGAACCGATCGTCGCGCCCTGGCTCGCCGTTGTCCTGCACCAACGCGCTGAAGGTGCAGTTGGAGATCCCGTCGCAGGTGCCGGAGAACCGGACCGTCTGCGCCACGCCGTCCGCGTCGGCGTCCACGACGTCGACACCGGTCACCGTGCCGTGCAGGTGATAAGGGGGCGGCCCCTGCGTGTGATTGAGGTAGTTGAACGACCCCGTCGCCGGCACACCTGCCGAGCCGGGATGTGCGTTGAAGCCATAGTTGGCGAAATCCTGGCGGCCCGCGCCCTGCACGGGGATGCTCCCGCCGCCGGTGACCTTGATGGCCGTGTACGCCGGGAACTTGCGGCCCTCGGTACATGCCGTGACGGTATTGCCCGCGAGCGTGACGTCACCTTCGTGCGACAGCACGCGGCCGTCCACCGTCGTCCCGGGCCCGAGCGAGACATCCTCATGCGCCAGCAGCGTCCCGATGAACGTGTTGGTGGCGCCCAGGGTGGCCGTGGCCCCGGCGACACGCCAGATCACGTTCGAACCGTTGCACCGATCGGCCGTGACGGGCGCCGGGGTGTAGATCACCTGCACGCCGGCGGCGGTCGTCAGCGTGCCGCCCACCTTGAGCACGAACTGGCCCGGCCCCGTCATCGTCACGTTGCCGGTGATCTGTACGTTGTCCTGGTCGAAGCAGTAGACACCTGGTGTCGGCAGCGTCCCACCCGCGTACACGCCGCCTGCCGTCACCAGTGTCGTTCCGCACGCGCGGCCACCGAGGTCGCTGAACACCTCATCGACGTCGGCGGCGGCCTGCGCCGCCACCGCGTCGCCGGGATGACGCGACGCCCCGGTGCCCAGTGTCACCGTCCCCACTGCCGGCAGGATCGAACCCGGGAACACCCCCAGGTCACCATTCAAGGTGGTGGCGCCGGTGGAAGCCACGCTGGTGGCGCCCAGGACCGCAAAGGTCTCGGCCGAACCGAAATCGACCGGTTGGGCCGGCTGCGCAAGCGCCGGCACGGCGAGCATCAAGGACGCCAGACCAGCGCCCACGACCCGGAGGGTGTGTAGAAAAGACATCATCGCTATCCTCATTCCAGGATCCCTTACAGGTTCCGCCACACAAACGTGCAAATGCGTTGTCAGATGCGGCGACTGCCCTGTATTCGTGGTTAGTCAAGCAAACTTCGCGCCTGTCCACTACGAGCGGCCTGACCGCTGCCCCGGACATTCGATAGTCTGCTTGGAGGCGGACTATCCCGCCGACGCGAGGCGGTCGGCGAGCGCGCGCACCAGGGCGCCGTGCTCGTCGAGATGGAACGCGGGCGCGATGGCCCAGTCGTGCAGCCAGACGGGTTGCCGCCGGCGCTCCGCGGGCTCCCATGCGTAGCGCGGCACGATGTGCGCATGCAGCGCGGGCTCGACGTTGCCGAGCATCTCGTAGTTGAGGCGCTCCGCGCCGGTCACCGCCAGCACGGCATCGCCGAGCCGGACCATGTCGTGGAGGAACTGCTGACGCGCCGCGTCGGGCAGCGCGTTGAGGTCGGCCACGACGGGATCGGGATACAGGAGGCAGTATCCCGGCAGGATCTGCGGGTCGCCGAGCACGGCCCACCCCGAGGGCATCCGCGCGATGGCCCGTCCCAGCTCACCCTTGCGAGCCTGCTCGACAAACCGGTGAATGGCTGTCATCGGCCTCCTGTCTCCTGCCTCCTGTCTCCTGTCTCCTGTCTCCAGACTCCTACTTCCTGTAGTCGAGCGCCGGTTTACGGTCCGCCAGGCGGGTCGTGTACTTGAAGGTGGGCCCCCGCCGCTTGTCGAACTCGGCGCGGGCCTGCCGGATGTGCGTCGGGTCGCTGAACAAATCCATGGCGGTGAGCGCCATGCTCTTGGCCGCCACCAGCATGCCCTTCACACCAATCGACGTGCCGCCCGCGGCCACGGCCTGCCAGCTGTGCGCCGGCGTGCCTGGCACCCACGTCGCCGCGGTGAGCTGCACCGTGGGTATGTTCCAGCTGATGTCTCCCAGGTCCGTGGACGCGCTGCCGATGCCCGGCTCGGGCGTAAACACCTGGTTCGAGCTGTCGATCGGGGGCAGGGTGCCCGTCAGCGACTTGCGCAGCACGTCGGCGAACTGTCGCTCGGCCGGCGTGTACTCATACCCGCCCACCGACTGGAGGTTCTTCTGCATCAGCCCGACCAGGTACGTGTTCGGGAGCACGTTCCACACCGCCCCTGTCATCTCCACCTCCATGGTCGTCCCGGTGCCGAGGGCCGCGCCCTTCGCGGCGTTCTGGATCCGATCCCAGATGTCGTCGAGCACGCGCATGTCGTTGTGGCGCGCGTAGTAGTAGACCTCAGCAAAGTCCGGGACGACGTTCGGGGCCTTGCCGCCATTGGTGATCACGTAGTGGATGCGCGCGTCGGAATCGACATGCTCGCGCAGCATGTTGACCATGTGGTCCATGGCTTCGACGCCGTCGAGCGCCGAGCGTCCACGATCGGGCGCCGCCGCGGCGTGCGCCGACAGCCCGCGGAACCGGAACTTGCCCGTGATGTTGGCGAGGTTCGACGAGGCGCTGGCCGCGTTGCGGTCGCCCGGATGCATCGTCACGACCGTGTCGACGTCGGCGAAGAGCCCCGCGCGCAGCATGTAGACCTTGCCCGCACCGCCTTCCTCCGCCGGCGTGCCGTAGAAGCGCAGGGTGCCGCTCCGCTTCGTGGCGACCAGCCACTCCTTGACGGCGATGGCCGCGGCCGTCGAGGCGGTCCCGAAGAGGTGGTGGCCGCATCCGTGCCCGGCGCCCTCCGCGTCGAGCGCGCGCCGCTCGGGCTCGGCCGCCTGGGACAGCCCGGGCAGCGCGTCGAACTCACCGATGATGCCGATCACCGGCGTGCCACTGCCCCATTCCGCCGTGAACGCGGTGGGAATCTCCGCGACGCCGGCCTTCACCGTGAACCCGGCCGCCGTCAGCTGCGCCTGCAGCAGTGCGCTGCTCTTCTGCTCCTGATACCCGACTTCGGCGAAGCCCCATATCTGCAGGGCAATGTCACCGTACTGCTTCGCGCGGCTGTCGATGCCAGCGAGCGCGGCCTGCCGATCCGGTACCTGTGCCCGAATCGACGTCTGGGCCAGCAAAGCGAGTGTCACGATGGTCAGGATGTAGCGCATGGTGCCCTCTCGTCGGTGCGGGTAACGTGGTGCGGTCAGATGAACAGGCGGCGGGCCAGCACCGCCCAGACCGCGTAAGAGAGGCGGCGCCGGTGATGCCGTGCGATCTCCGATTGCCAGAAGCGGCCGGTGACCAGTTCGCACCCCCGCGGCATGTCGCCCAGCGCGAGTGGCTCCTTGTGCTCGGCGCGATAGCGCGCCAGCACCTCGTCGGACGGGTAGCCCTCGTTGGCGATGACGACGTCGACCGGCCGATTGATGGTGCGACCGATCCACGACACGGCGTCGGCTGCGGTGAAGCCGTGCATGCCTCGGCCTTCGGTCAGCAGGTTCGTGACCAGGATGATCGGGCCTTCGACGGCCCGAAGCCGATCCGCCACGCCGTGCACCAGCAACGTCGGCATCAGGCTCGTGAAGAAGCTGCCCGGCCCGATGACGGCGGCGTCGAACCCGTCGATGGCCTTCCGTACGGCCGGATGGATCCGCGCGTGGGGCTCGAGCCACACGCGTGTGACGCGGTGACCCCGCTCGTGGCCTTCGTCCACTTCGACTTCACCGCGCGTCACCGATCCGTCGGCGTACTCCGCGCAGAGCGTCGCGCGCTCCACGCTCACGGGCCAGACGCGGCCCCGGCAGCCCAGCAGCCCACGGAGGCCGTCCACGGCCGCGAGGAAATCACCGCTGTACTGCTCCATCATCGACAGCAGCAGGTTGCCCCCGGTGTGCCCGCCCAACCGATCGTGCTCCAGGGTGGGCAACCGCCCGAGGAGCACCCGCCGCGCCTCGCCTTCGTTGCGTGCCAGCGCCAGGGCGCAACGGAGCACATCGCCGGGCGGCAACACGCCCAACTCGTCGCGCAACTGTCCCGAGCTGCCGCCCGAGTCGAACGTCGTGACCACCGCGTGAGCGTTGATCCACGGGTTGCGCTTCAGGCCACCGAGCAGGGCCGGCAGGCCGGTTCCCCCGCCGAAGCACCCCACGTTGATCTGGCGAAGCTGCATCGAGGCCAGCATTGTACCCGGAGGCCGGTGCAACATCCGCTCCTGCGCAGCGTCTACACTAGAAAGAGCATGGACAGCGCCTCCCGACCCACAGCCGATGCGCCGGTGCCGGACCTGCAGCGGATCTTCGGCGCTCGGCTGGAGGCGGTGGTCGCATACGGCGACAACCCGCCGAACCCGTCTCGAACCCTGGCGCTGGTCTCGTCACTCACCATCGACGACCTGTCGGCCATCGCCCTCGTGGTGCCGTCCTGGCATGCACGTAGCCTGGCCACGCCGCTCATCCTGCCCCGCGCCGAGTTCGCCCGGACGCTCGATGCGTTTCCCGTCGAGTACGGGGAGATCATCGATGCGCACCACGTCCTCCTCGGTACGGATCCGTTCGAGGGTGTGCGGATCACCCCGCACGATCTGCGGCGTGGCCTCGAGGCACAGACCGCGAGCCACCTGCTGCACCTGCGGGAGAACTACATGGAACACGGGGGCCGTCACGCGGCGGTGGAGGACCTCGTCCGGGAGTCGGCGCCGGGATTCCACGCGATCCTCCGGCGCATGGCACGCATGGACGGCGCTCCGGCCGACACCCCCGTCGCGGTGGCGCGCTGGGCGACGGCGAGAGCCGGGCTGGATGCGCGCACCATCGGTGACGTGCTCGCGCTGGCCACCGAGGCGTCGCCGGGCGTGGACGCGGTCCGCCTGTTTCCCGCGTATCTCGGAGCGCTCGAGACGCTGCTTCACGTGATCGATCGATGGCCCGCGCCCTGACCTGCGCGACGCTGCTGCTGGTCGCCTCGCTGGCGTCGGCGCAGCCACTGCCGCCGGAGCTCACGGCGCCGGTCAACGACTTCGCAGGCGTGATCGACGCCGCCACCGAAGCCCGACTCGACGCGTTGATTCGCGGCCTCGAGACCGCCAGCGGCGATGCCATCGTCGTCGCCACAGTACGCACCTTCCGGCCGTACGCGGACCTGCCGAGCTATGCCGTCAAGATGTTCGAGAACCACGGGCGCGGCATCGGCGCGCGGGGCCGGGACGGCGGCGCGCTGATCGTCCTGGCCGTGGACGACCGCCAGGTCCGCATCGAGGTGGGGTACGGCCTCGAGGGCATCGTCACCGATGGCTTCGCGGGTGAGACGAGCCGCGACGTGATGGTGCCGTTCTTCCGTCGCGGAGAATACGGCGAAGGCCTGCTGGCGGGCGCGACGCGTGTCGCGCTGCGCGTCGCAGAGGCCCGGAACGTCACCCTGGACGTCCAGCCGATGCCCGTTCGGCGGCCGGAGCGCTCCGTCGGGATTCGGGTGCATCCGCTGACCCTGATCGTGCTGCTGTACATCCTCTATCGCCTGCTGCGCAGCGGCGGGCCGCGGGGCGGCATGCGCGGCGGGCGGCGGGGCCGCTGGTCGAGCGGGGTCGGGCCGTTCGGCGCGGGCGCCGGGTGGGGGGCCTCCAGCAGCTGGGGGTCCGGCGGGCTGGGTGGCGGGTTCGGTGGCGGATTCGGTGGATTCGGCGGCGGACGGTCTGGTGGCGGTGGTGGTGGGGCCTCGTGGTAGAAAGGTACGGTATGCAGAAGCTGATTCGGTTCGTCGGAATCCTGATCGTCTCGCTGGCCGCGGTGGGTACGTCGGGCTGCTCCTACAACACGTTCGTCGGCCAGGAAGAGGCGATCAAGACGCAGTGGGCGCAGGTGGAGAACCAGCTCCAGCGGCGCAACGATCTCATCCCCAACCTGGTTGAGACCGCCAAGGGCTTCGCGCAGCAGGAACGCGACGTCTTCGGGGCCATCGCCGAATCCCGGACCAAGCTGGCCGGCGCCCAGACACCAGAACAGCGCATGGCGGCCGCCAACGAGCAGTCCACCGCGCTCGCGCGGCTCCTGGTCGTCGTCGAGAACTACCCCGACCTGAAGTCGAACCAGACCTTCGCGCGCCTGATGGACGAACTGGCCGGCACCGAGAACCGCCTGGCGGTGGAGCGGATGCGCTACAACGAGGCCGTGCAGGCCTACAACACGCAGCGCCGATCCTTCCCCTCGAATATCACCGCCGGCATCTTCGGGTTCAAGGAACACCAGCTGTTCCAGGCTCCGGAAGCGGCCAAACAGCTGCCGAAGGTCGACTTCAGCCGGCCGTAGCCTCCTGCCAGCCCGGGGAGTGGCCTCCACCACTCCCCGTTCCAACCCTTCCTGCCGGCGCATCATCCAACCTCATGCCGGTGGACGACGTCGTCCTTGCAGCCAGTGGAGACACCGCCGCGTTCGAGCGGGTGTACAGCGCCCATGTGCCACGGGTGCACGGTCTCGCACGTCGAATGGCCGGGCCGGAGGCCGCGGACGAGCTGACCCAGGACGTTTTCGTCAGGGTCTGGCAGAAGCTGGGCACCTTCAGGGGAGAGTCGGCGTTCGGTACGTGGCTTCACCGCCTGGCGGTCAACGTCATCGTCGAGCGGTTCCGGACGCTCGGCGCCAGACGGGACCGGTTCCTGGACGACGGCGACCCAGTGCTGGAGGCGACTCCGGCGCCGGTCAGGGCCCGACCGGACCTGGCGATGGACCTCGACGCCGCAATCGCCGAATTGCCGGACGGCGCGCGCACGATCTTCGTCCTCCACGACGTGGAGGGCTATCGGCACGACGAGATTGCCGGGATGCTCGGGATCTCATCGGGGACCTCGAAGTCGCAACTGCACCGGGCAAGGCACACGTTGCGGTCCTTGCTCACACGAGAGAGAACGGCGGTATGACACAGGGAACGAGACCACAGACGCGGCTTCCGGGACCGGCCGGAGACGACCCCTTCGAGGCCGGGGACCCGCTCGAGATGGCCGTCGCACGGTTGCGGGATGCTGCGCCGGCAACGGACCTGTGGCCGGGCATCGAGGCACGGCTGGCGCCCCGATCGGGGACGCCGCGCGTGGTCAGCTTCACGTTGCCACAACTGGCGATGGCGGCGACCCTGCTGATTGCCGTCTCGGCCGGTGTGTCCTGGCTGGCCCTCGGGCCGAAGCCGGATGCGGCGCGCCCAGAGCCAGCCATCCGCGCCATCGTCGAGCCCCTGGAGTCCGTCCAGCCCGACGTGCAGCGTGCGACATTCGCGGACGCCCAGTACGACGCGGCCGTGGCCGACCTGGAGCAGATTCTTCGCGAGGAGAGCCAGCGGCTCGATCCGCAGACGGTGATGGTCATCGAGCGCAACCTCCGGGCCATCGACGAGGCCATCCGGGAATCGCGGGCGGCGCTCGACGCGGACCCGGCCAATACCTATCTGAACTCACACCTGGCGGACGCGCGGCGACGCAAGCTCGAACTGCTGCGGCGGGCCACCGGCCTGTCCACGACGGGAGGGTAGCAGGTCGCTGGCGGGGCCAGCGACCTGAAGTGAAAAGTGAGAAGAGAAAAGAGAAAAGCTTGACGAGGACGACGAGCATGCGACAAGGGTTGAGAGTGTGGTCGATGGCGTGCGTGGTGGGGCTCACGTTCGTGCCGCTCGCCGCGCGCGCGCAGGATCGTGGCGCGAACGACGCGGCACAGGCGCCCATCCAGGCACGGCCGGGTGGACCGGAGAGTGCGCCGCGCACGAGCCAGGAAGTACCCGTCGGCAAAGGCACCAGGCTGGTGCTGACCAACAACGCCGGCGAAGTGGTCGTGACGTCCTGGGACCGCGACGTCGTGAAGGTCGAGGCATCGCACAGCGACCGCGAATCCGTCGACGTGCAGACCGCCGATCAGACGGTGCGCATCCGGAGCCGCGCCACCCGCGGGCCGTCGGGCCTCGTGGACTATCGCCTCACCGTGCCCCGATGGATGCCGGTGAACCTGTCGGGCAGCTATCTCGAAGCCGCCATCGAGGGCACGAGCGCCGAGGTGACGGTGGAGACCGTCCACGGCAACGTGCGGGTGGTTGGCGGCTCGGGTGCGGTGTCGGTGCGGTCGGTCATGGGCGTCATCTCCGTGGACAAGGCCAGCGGCCGCGTGCAGGCGACCACGGTCAACGAGGGCATCCGGCTGACCAACGTCACCGGGGACATGACGGCAGAGACGACCAACGGCGACATCGTCATCGAGAACGCCCAGGGCGCATCGCTCGAGGCGTCGACGGTGAACGGCGACATCACGTTCAACGGCACCGTCCGCGACAGCGGCGCATACAGGTTGACCACGCACTCGGGGGACATCCTGGCGGGACTGGGCGGTGCACGGAATGCCACGGTGTTCGTCCGCACGTTCCAGGGGGACTTCTCGTCGGACTTCCCCATCCAGTTGCCGGACGGACAGGGCGACGACAGCAGCAAGCGATTCAACTTCACGCTCGGAAGCGGAAGCGCGCGGATCGAGGTGCAGTCCTTCAGCGGCGACATCCACCTGGCCAGGGGCACGGTGACGAGCAAGGCCGAGGCACGCGAGCAGCGCCGCCGGGGACGCGGCACGACGCCGGTTGTTGCGCCGGCACCGCCCGTCCCACCTGTCGCGCCGGCGCCGAAGGCCGTGCCCGCGCCGAAGCCCCCACCACCGCCTCCCGGGCTCGACGAAGCCGTCCTCGAGGAATTCGAAGCGCTGGCGGCGGCTCGGGCCGAAGAGGCGCTCGAGGCGATTGACCTCGACGCCATCATGGAGTCCGTGACGCCACTGCTGCCGTTCCTGCTGGCACCGCCGGTACCGCCAGTGCCGCCAGTGCCGCCAGTGCCGCGCATACAATAGGCGGATGAGCATCGCCGAGGCCCTCCTGCCGGAATTCGACCGCGAGATGGGCGTCACGCGCCGGCTGCTGGAGCGCGTGCCCGACGGGCAGTTCGCGTGGCAGCCGCATCCCACCAGCATGACGCTGGGCCGGCTGGCCGAGCACCTCGCAGAGTTGCCGCAGTGGGTCGGCGTTGCGGTCAGTCAGTCGTCCTTCGACCTGGCTGAGGGGCGCCGGCCCGAGGGGTACCAGCCGCCGGCGACGCGGGATGCCGCGCTCGCCATGTTCGACGCCAACGTGACCTCGGCGCGCGCGGTTCTCGGCGGGAAGGGCGATGCCGAGCTGATGGCTCCCTGGACCCTGCTGCGTGGCGGGCATCAGGTCTTCACGATGCCCAGGGCTGGCGTGCTGCGCGCGTTCGTGATGAACCACATCGTGCACCACCGCGGGCAGCTCAGCGTCTACCTGCGGATGCTCGGGGTGCCCATGCCCTCCATCTACGGTCCGAGCGGCGACGAAGCCCTGTAAGCGGCCGGGGCCGACGTGCGACTGCTGACCCACGCCGCGGCGGTCACGGCGTTCCTCGTCCTCGCGACGCTGAACGCCGGCGGGTACCGGTACGGCGCATCCGATCAGGCGTTCTACATCCCGGCGATCCTGAAACAGCTCGACCCCGCGCTGTTCCCCCGAGACACGGCGCTCATCGGGCCCCAGTCACGCTACTTCTTCGTTGACGAGATCGCGGCCGGGGCCATCAGGATCACGGGGTGGCCGATCGAGTGGTGGTTCGCAGCCGGCTACCTCATCACGCTGCTCGTGTTGTACGTCGGCCTGTGGCAGCTGGGACACCAGCTGTTCCGGACCCCGCATGCCACGTGGGCGCTCGTCGCCGCAGAAACGCTGCGTCATCGCATCACGAAGACTGGCGTCAACACCCTCGAAGGGTACTTCCACCCACGCGTGCTCGTGTTCGCCGTGGGCGTGTGGGCGATTGCCGCGTACCTGCGCGGGCGCCCGGTCATCGCGATGTCGGCCGTCCTGCTCGCGGGGCTGCTGCATCCCACGACCGCGGCCTTCTTCGTCGTGTTCCTGGTGCCGGCCATCTGGGTCACCGAGCCGCGCATGCGGCGCCCGCTCGGCGCCATCGTCACGATGGCCGTCGTGGGCGCGGCCTGGATGCTCCTCGCGGGACCCCTGTCCGACGGCCTCACGCCGATGGACCCCGAGTGGCGGGCACTCCTCGCGTCGAAGGACTACCTGTTTCCGATGCAGGACTGGCAGGCCGGGGCCTGGGTCGCCAACCTCGGAACTGCGGCCCTCGCCATCGGCACCCTCGCCTACCGGGTGACGCACAGCGACGCCGACGGGCCAGCATCGTCGTCCGCCGCCGCCGGATTGCTGGCGGGTGCCATCGTCCTCACGCTGGGCTTCCTCGTGACGCTGCCAGCCGTCACCGCCGGCTGGGCCTTCTTCGTCCAGCTGCAGATCTCCCGCGTGTTCTGGATTCTCGATCTGCTGGCCACCGTGTCGCTGCTGTGGCTGCTCCTCGATCGGGGACGGCCCGGAATGGTGCGTGGGCGCACGTGGATGCCCGGCCTGGCCGTACTGCTCACCGTGTTCTCACTCGCGCGCGGCAGCTGGGTGGTGTGGGTGGAGCATCCGGATCGGCCACCGGTCGAGCTGTCGCTCCCCGACGACGATTGGACGGGCATCGTGGAGTGGGCGCGCACGCAACCGGTCGGCACCCACCTGCTGGCCGACCCCGGGCATGCGTGGCGTTTCGGCACGCCGCTCCGCTTCAGCGGGCGCGACGTCTTCCTGGAGGGCGTGAAGGACACCGCGATGTCGATCTATTCCCGTGACTCGGGCGCCCGGGTGATCGAACGTGAAGCGGCGTTGGGCGATTTTGCCACCCTGGACGCCGCCGGCGCCCGTGCGCTGGCTGCCAGGTACGATCTCGACTACCTCGTCATCGACCGCGACCTGGCGCTGCCCGAAGCCCGGCGGGTCGGCCGCTTCCGCATCTACTCGCTGCACTGACGGCCGCGGGGCCATTGTCGATTGCCAATCATTCCGAATGGGCAATGCCCCAGTCGGCGGTCGCCCGATGAATCGCCCGATTGGCAATTGGCAATCGGCAATGGCCAGCTGTCGTAGAATGCCCCGGAGGCCCTGCCATGACCCCATCCGTTTCCCGGCGGCACTTTGCGCGACTGTTCGCCCTCGGCGGCTCGGCGGCCCTGTTCGCGGACCCGGTGTGGGCACGGCAGTCCCCACCCCCGCCCTCCCTGGCGCCGGGCGGCGCGTCGGCGGGCGAGGCCTTCTGGACGAGCGTGCGCGAGCAGTTCGTGATGCCGCCAGACCTGGCGGTGATGAACGCCGCCAACCTCTGCCCCGCCTCCCGTCCCGTCCTCGAGACGCTCACGCGCGAGAGCCGGAGCGTCGATGCCGATCCCTCGCCGAACAACCGCGCGCGGCTGATGCCTGAGAAGGAGAGCACGCGCAAGGCCCTCGCCGAGTTCCTGCGGGCGACGCCGGACGAGATCATCATCACGCGCAACACGAGCGAGTCGAACAACCTCGTCTCCAGCGGCCTGGACCTGAAGCCCGGGGACGAGGTGGTGGTGCACGCCGACAACCACCCGAGCAACCTGAATGCGTGGCGCGAGAAGGCCCGGCGCTTCGGCTTCACGGTCGTCACCGTCGCGCAGAAGAACCCGCACCCGGGCATGCAGTACTACGTGGACGCCTTCGCCCGGGCCATCACGCCGCGGACGAAGGTGATCGCGTTCACCCATCTGTCCAGCACCGTTGGGGACCTGATGCCGGCCAGGGAGCTGTGCGAGCTCGCACGGCAGCGGGGCGTGATGTCGCTCGTCGACGGCGCCCAGAGCTTCGGCCTTCTCGACGTGAACCTGGCCGAGATCCAGCCGGACTTCTACAGCGGCAGCGCACACAAGTGGCCGTGCGGCGCACGCGAATGCGGGGTGCTCTTCGTCGACAGGCGCGCACAGGACCGGCTCTGGCCGTCGGTCTACTCCGCCTATCCCGGCGCGGTCGGGTTCTCCAAGACCTTCGAGGGCTTCGGACAGCGCGACGAGGCGACGATGATCGCGTTTCGCGAGGCGCTGGCCTTCCAGACGAAGATCGGCCGCCCGGCGATCGAGGCTCGGGCGCGCGCGCTGACGACGCAGCTGATGGGCGGCCTGGCAAAGCTGCCTGGCGTGAAGGTCTGGACCTCGTCAGACCCCGCGCTCCGGGCCGCGGTCGTGTCCTTCGTGCCCGGCTCGCTGGACGCCAACCGGCTGGCGACGACGCTGTACGAGAAGGACCGCGTGGCCGTCACCACGCGCGGCGGCCAGGACCGCCCCGGCCTGCGCGTCTCACCGCACTTCTATAACAGCCCGGCGGAGGTCGACCGCCTCCTGGCGGGCCTCGCCCGGGAGCTCACGGCGTAAAGGCCGATTCGATCGCGATCGGGGCGAGGGTCAGCACCGGCTGATCCTCCGCGCCGAACCAGAGCGCAATCGACGCGCCGTCCACGCGCGTCCCGGGTTCCGCCAGGTCCCGTTCAGGGCCGACCGCGGCCGGCCACGGATCGCTGGTTGTCTCGCAGACCACGTCCTGCGCCATGCTCAGCACGCTCCACGCGGCGTCGGCGTAGTCCTGCAGGTCGAGATCGTCCCGGTCCAGCAGGCCGGCCAGCGCCGTCCCGCCACCGAACCCGTCCGGCGCGTCGACCGAGACAACGTCCCCGTCGGCACGCGCGGCGAACCCGGCCGGGAGGACGGGAATCAGGCGCTGCACGAGCCCGGCCGCGAACTGCTCTGGTGTCATCACGTGCGTGCAGCCCCCAACTCCCGTCTCCCGATGCGCGACACCAGCTAGTGCTCCTGCTGTGGCTTCGGCGCGTCGGTCCGCACGGTCGGATACGTGATGCCGAGCTGCTCGAGGTACGTTGTGTACTTCGTGGGGTCGTAGTAGTACTTCCGCATCTGCTCCCGGTACTTCGCCAGGATCTCTGTGTTCAGGTGCGTCGGCGCGGGGGTGTCCTTCGTGATGAAGGGGATGTACTTCACGTCCTTCGTCTGCACGTTGTTGAAGTAATCCCAGGCCTGCGTGACGAGCTCGGGCTTGGTGAGCAGGTCCAGGATCGTCATCGCCTGCACCTTGGCGCCGGCCACGACGCCCTTGTGGGCGATGGGGGTCGCGCTGGCGATCGCGCTGGACCAGTTGTGACCGGGGAGGCCCGGGATGTTCGACGGGTAGCTCAAGGTCACCGTCGGCATGTTCCAGGAGATGTCGCCGATGTCGTCCGAGCCGCCGCCCATGTTGTCCTCCAGGGCCACGGGCTTTCCGAGTTCACCCAGTTTCACGGCCAGCCCGGGTTGCGTCGCATTGCCCAGTTCCTTCTGCAGCGCCTTGGCCAGCGTCTGATCGGCGTCGCTCCATTGCGGCAGGCCCACCTTCTGGATGTTCGCGTACATCGTCTCGGCCACCGTCTTGTTCATGTGGCGCGGGTAGGCCGTGCCGAGGATGCGCGATGACCATTTCGTGTTGGTCATCAGGGCGGCGCCCTCGGCCATCTTGTTGCCAATCTCCACAAGCTCGGCGATGTGCGGCTGGTCGATCTCGCGGAAGTAGAACCAGATGCTCGCGTTGCGCGGCACGACGTTCGGCTGGTCGCCGCCGTTGGTGATGATCGAATGCGAGCGCTGCGACAGCCGCAGGTGCTCGCGGCGGTACTGCCAGCCAATGCTCATCAGCTCCACGGCGTCGAGAGCCGATCGGCCGCGCCATGGCGCGCCCGCGCTGTGGGCCGTCTCGCCCTCGAAGGTGTACTCGATGGACACGAGGCCGGTCCCGCCCGCCTGCCCCCACGAGACACCGAGATTGCCGCCGACGTGCGTGAACAGGTTCACGTCGACGTCCTTGAACATGCCGTCGCGCACGAACCACGCCTTCGACGCGACGAGCTCCTCCGCCACGCCCGGCCAGAGCATGATGGTGCCGGGCAGCTTGTCCCGCTCCATGATTTTCTTCACCGCGATCGCGGCGACGATGTTGAGGGGCATGCCGGTGTTGTGGCCTTCGCCGTGGCCGGGCGCGCCCTCGACGATGGGGTCGTGATACGCGACGCCGGGCTTCTGGGAGGCCTGCGGAATGCCATCGATGTCCGAGCCGAGCGCGATCACCGGCTTGCCGCTGCCCCACGTGGCCACCCAGGCGGTCGGCATCCCGGACTGTCCGCGCGTGACCTTGAAGCCGAACTTCTCGAGCTGCCCGGTCAGGTACTTCGAGGTCTCGACTTCCTGCATGCCGAGCTCGCCGAAACTGAACACCGAGTCCACCATCTCCTGCGCCAGCTTCGCCAGCTCGTCAACGCCCTTGACGGCTTCCTGCTTCTGGGCTACCAGCCGTGGGCTGTCGGACGTGGCCGCGGCCGGCGGCTGGGACCCGGGAGCCTGTGCCAGGGCCTGTGCGGGAGCCAGCATCGTCGCCAGTGCAACGGCCATGAATGTCGTGCGTGTCATCGTCTCCTCCGAGCGGCGCCCGCGATCGGTGGCCGCACCCGGCATTGTAGCGGCTCGCGGCGCCGATGGGGCGATGGTGCAGCTCGACGGTACAATGTCTGGCAGGTCCGTGACGCCGCCTGTTCCACCCTTCACGCCGCTGCCCCGCTGGTCCGGCGGCCACACGATGACGGTCTACGCGTGGGCGCGCCCACGCCGGTTCCCGGCGCTGCCGGCGCCCGAGCCCCGGTTCTTCGACGTGGCGCCCGATGCCCGCGTGCTGGCGCACTGCCACTGGCAGGAAGACCGCCGCGCGCGGCCGACGGTCCTGCTGTTGCACGGGCTGGAGGGCTCGAGCGAGGCGCACTACATGGCGGGGATGGCCGACAAGGCCTGGGCACGCGGCTTCAACGTCGTCCGGCTCAACCAGCGGAACTGCGGCGGTACCGAGCACTTGTCGCGCGGGCTGTATCACTCGGGCCTGACCGCCGATCCCCGGTTCGTCCTGACCGAGCTCCGCGACAAGGACGGCCTCAGGTCGTTCGGCGTGGCGGGCTACTCGCTGGGCGGCAACCTCACGATCAAGCTGGCCGGCGAGCTCGGCACGAGCGAGCTGCCGGAAGTGCGGGCCTTCTGTGCCGTGTCCCCCGTGCTCGAGCTCGAGGCGTGCGTGCGCGCCATCGAGCGCCGCGAGAACCGCGCCTACGAGTGGAACTTCTGCCGCAACCTGCAGAGTCGCATGCGCCGCAAGGCCCGCGCGTTTCCGGACGTGTTCGACCTGCGGGGGTTGTGGAAGATCTGGTCGATTCGCGCCTTCGACGAACGCTACACCGCGCCGCACCACGGGTTCGACGGCGCCAGTGACTACTACCACCGGGCGAGCGCCATGCGCATCGTGGACCGCGTGGCCCGGCCCGCGCTGGTCCTGGCCGCAGCGGACGACCCCTTCGTCCCGGCCGACATCTTCACCGCCGATCCGCTGCGGGCCAATCCGCACGTGACCACCGTGGTGACATCGCTCGGCGGCCACTGTGCCTTCGTCGGACCGCCGAATGGCTACGACGGCTACTATGCCGAGCGAGTGGTCGTGGAGTTTCTCGCCGGCGTCTTGGGGTCTTGAGGTCTTGGGGCTGCACCCTGCACCCCTGCACCCCTGCACCCCTGCACCACCCCTGCACCCCTGCACCCCTGCACCCGTTTTTGGAGTATCCTCGCCACTGCCGAGGTCCCGATGAGATCCATGCGCGTGATCCTGTTCACCCCAGCGCTCGGCTGCCTCCTCCTCCTGTCCGCCACACCGCACGCGCAGGCCCCGCAGCCGGCGGCGGCCACCGCGCCCGAGGCGTGCGCACATACCTGGGTGGGCCGGGAGGCGGAGTTCGAGCAGTTCCTGAAGACCGCGAAGGTCACTGGCCTGAAAGAGGTCCCGATGGGCGTCACGCGCCCGAGCCGGGCCTATCTCGAACCGGGCGGTCTGGCCGACAGCATGGCCTGGAAGCCGATCGATCCAGGGGTGAAGAACGGCTTCTACGAAAGCTATCGCTCCGAAATCGCGGCCTACGAGCTCGACAAGCTGCTTGGCCTCGGCATGGTGCCACCGACGGTCGAGCGGGACGTGGATCGGAAGACGGGTGCAGCCGTGCTGTGGGCATCCCCCACCAGGAGCTTCAAGGAGCTCGGAGGCGCCCCTGGCCAGGGTGGCATCCCGGGCCCGCCGCCGGCCCGCATTGCGGGCTGGACGCGCCAGATCGTGCGCGCCAAGATGTTCGACAACCTGATCGCCAACAAGGACCCGAACCTCGGCAACTGGCTGGTGGACCCCGACTGGCACCTCATCCTGATCGACCACTCGCGGTCGTTCACGGGCCTGAAGAGCATGGTCCACAAGATGGACAACATCGACGGCCCGCTATGGGACAAATTCAAGACGCTCGACGAGGCCTCGCTCACGACGGCCATTGGCAAGTGGGTGGGCCGCGGAGAGATCAGGGCCATCCTGCAGCGCCGCGACCGCATGCAGCAGGAGATCGAACAGCTGGTCAAGGCACGCGGCGAGTCCGTGATCTTCAGATAGGCCGCTGGCCCCGACGCCGATGGACGGGCCGTCAGGGCGCGAGGGTCGGTGTGTACTGCGGCGCCTTCCGTGCCTTCGTCGCCTGCTCGAAGGCATACCCCCAGGCCAGGAGGTCCGCCTCGGTGTAGGGTCGGCTCATGAAGGTCAGCCCCAGCGGCAGGCCCCGCGCGTGTCCGACCGGCACCGTCAGGCTCGGCGTTCCTGCCACGGCTGCGACACCGTAGCCAGCGCCGGTGAAGTGGTCCCCGAGCACGTGGTCCGTCGGCCACGCGGGCCCGACGCTCGGCGCGATCACGGCGTCGAGCGTCTGCGTCTCGAGCGTCGCCAGCAGGCCCTCCTTCCCCGCCAGCCGCTTCGCCGCATCGCGGGCCTTGATGTATGCGGGATCGGTGAGCGGTCCCTTCGCCTGCGCCTGCACGAACAGCTCCTGGCCGAAGAACGGCATCACCTTCTCGCGGTTCGCCGCATTCCAGGCAATCAGCGCCTCGAGCGACGCGTGCGGGGCGCCGCTGGTCTTCAGGTACCTGTTGAGCCCGTCCTTGAACTCGTAGAGCAGGACTTCCATCTCGGGCCCGCCCCAGCGACCATCGCCGGCGATCGTCGCGTCCACGACCTCGGCTCCCGCTGCGGTCAATGCCGTGATGGCGGATTCCATCGAGGCGTCCACGTCGGGGTGATATCCCATGGCGCGACGCAACACGCCGAAGCGCCGTCCCTTCACCGCATCGGCTTTCAACGCCGCGGCGTAGTCCCGGATCCGTCCGTCACCGGCCGGGCCCGCCGGATCCGACGCATCAACCGCCGCCATCGCCGTCAGCAGCAGGGCCACGTCCGTGACGGTGCGGCCCATGGGGCCTGCCGTGTCCTGGGACGCGGAGATCGGGATGATGCCGGACCGCGAGACGAGGCCCACCGTCGGCTTGAGCCCGACCAGGCCGTTCACCGACGCGGGGCAGATGATGCTGCCGTCGGTCTCTGTCCCGACGCCCACAACAGCCAGGCTCGCCGCAATCGCTGCACCCGTGCCCGAACTGGATCCGCACGGGTTGCGATCCAGCACGTACGGGTTCTTCGTCTGGCCTCCCCGCGAACTCCAGCCCGATGACGATCGCGTGGACCTGAAGTTCGCCCACTCGCTCAGGTTTGTCTTGCCGAGGATGACGACGCCGGCCTCGCGCAGCTGTCGCACGAGGAAGGCGTCTTGCGCCGGCCGATGATCGGCCATGGCGAGTGAGCCGGCGGAGTTGGCCATGCCGGCGACGTCGACGTTGTCCTTGATCAGCACGGGCAAGCCGTGCAGCGGGCCGCGGACCCGGCCGGCCGTGCGCTCGGCATCGAGCGTCTGGGCCTGCGCCAGTGCCTCGGGATTGATCTCGATGACGGCATTGAGGCGCGGTCCCGCGTCATCGATCGCGGCAATCCGATCGAGGTACGCCTGCGTCAACGCACGAGCCGTCAACGTACCGGCCCGCATGCGCTCCCGCGCCTCGGCCGCGCCGAGCTCGACCACATCGATCGCGGGCTGGCCCTGCGGCTCCGCCGCCGGCGCGGTGGTGGTCTGCGCCGGCGCACAGGCCACGCTCACACACCACGCCGCGCCAGCCAGCCATCTCACATGCGTCGCCGTCATCATTGGCCCTCGTGTGTGATCCGGCCACCCATCATGGTCAACCTGATGGCGCCCTTCAGGAGGTCGTCCGGGCGCGTGCTGCCGACGACGAGCGGGTCGATGTCCATGACCGTGATGTCGGCCCACCGCCCGGGCGCCAGCACGCCCGTCTCCTGCTCCTGGAACGAGGCATACGCCGCCCATGTCGAGTAGCCGCGCACGGCTTCTTCGGGGGTCATGTTCTGCTCGGGATACCAGCCGCCCGCGGGCTGCAGCGTCTTGTCACGGCGTGTGACGGCGGCGTGGAGCCCGTAGAAGATGTTGTGATCCGAGCCCGTGAGATCCGAGTTGAAGATCAGGCGGACACCGGCTCGTCGGAACGTCCGCCACGCATAGGCGCCCTTGACGCGGTCCGGGCCGAGGCGGTCGCCGGCCCACGGTTTGTCCTCCACCGCGTGAGGCGGCTCCATCGACGCCACCACCTGCTGCTCGGCAAAGCGCGCGAAGTCGTCCGGGTGCACCACCTGCGCGTGCTCGATGCGGTTCCGGTTCTGCCGGACGGCAGGTTGCTCGGCCTCGACGCGCCTGAGGAAGTCGAGGGTCTCGCGGTTACCGGCATCGCCGATGGCGTGAATGCCGACCTGGAAACCGGCCTTCATCATGTCGGCCACCAGCGCCTGGTCGAATCCGTAGGATCCGCCGCTCACGCCGCGGTGCCCCTTCTGGTCCGTGTAGTCGTCCAGGAGACGCGCGCCGCGCGAGCCCAACGACCCGTCGTAGTAGGCCTTCACCGAGCGGACCGTCAGCAGCCCTTCCGGGTCGATCGACGGCCCCTTCGCCTGCCACGCGCGGGAGAGCTCCGGCTCGCGCGCCGAGAGCATCGCGTAGACACGCGCGGGCAGCTCACGGGAGGCCCGGAGCGACTCGAACGCCGTCATCAGCTCGGCGTCCGCGCCGGCTTCGTGGACCGCTACGTACCCATCCCGCGCCATGCGCCGCAGGCCGGCCAGCACCCAGGCGCGCGCCTGGTCCGGCGTGGGCGGCGGCACGGCGCCCATCAGCAGCGGGGTCGCCCGGTTCAGGACGGTGCCGGATGGGCTGCCGCTGGCGTCCTTCAGGATGGTCCCGCCATTCGGCGCCGGCGTGTCGCGCGTGATCTTCGCCCGATCGAACGCCAGCTTGTTGCCCCACATGGCGAAGCCGTGCAGGCTGGCCAGCACCACCGGATGATCCGGGACCTTCTCGGTGAGCAGCGCCATCGTTGGATAGCGGTTCGCCCACGCTCCCTCGTCCCAGCCGCGTCCGACGATCCACTCGCCCTTCGGCACCTTCGCCGCATGCGCGACGACGCGGTCGACGGCCTCCTGCTCGGTCTGCACGCCCGTCAGGTCGAGATAGCTCTCCATCTGCCCGAGCTCGCGGATGTGCACGTGTGAATCGACGAGGCCCGGCAACGCGGTGGCGCCCTGCAGGTCGATCACGCGGGTCGAGGGCCCGCGATAGGCCTCGGCGTCGCGCGCGGTGCCGACAAAGGCGATGCGTCCTCCCGTGACGGCGATCGCCTCGGCGTCGGGATGCCACCCGTCGGCCGACCTCGGGGCATCGGCGGATGGCGTGCCGTCGGGACCCGGCTCACCCCAGGTGAAGGTGTAGACGCGACCATTCGTGAGCAGGGTCTCGGCGGGCTCGACCGACGGGGGCGACGAACACGCGCCCGCACCCCCTCCGACGATGGCGACCACGACGAGCACAGGGACCAGACGACGCATCACTACTCCTTGTGAACGAACTGCCGGCGCCAGCCGAGCGCCATGGCTGCGATGGCCTGACCGACGGCGGCCTGCGTGGGATCGATCACGGGCACGTCGAGCGACTGCTCGACGCGATGCCGGTACCGGGCCATGCCCGCGCAGCCGAGGATCAACACGTCGGCGCCATCATGGTCCCGCAACTGGCGGCCCACCTCGATCAGGCGCGTCGTGGTGTGCGCCTCGTCGGACAGCCCGCTCACGCCGATGTCGATGGCGCGGTCCCCGGCGAGACGGTTCCGCAGGCCGAGGGCGTCGACGTACCGCAGGTGCCGCGGAATCGAGCGGTCCAGGATGGCGATGATCCCGAAGCGCGCGCCGAGCGTGATAGCCGCCGCGCAGGCGCTCTCGGCGATGCCGAACACCGGCGCGTGCGTGTGCTCGCGGGCCGCGAAGAGGCCCGGATCCGAGAAGCACGCGATCACGTACGCGTCGGCCTTGTCCCTGGCGATGGCGGCGGTGACGTGGGCGCTGGCCGCATCCACCTGCGCCTGGGTCTCGATGCCCGGCGGCCCCTCGACAATCGTCATCGTCGCGATGATGGGGCCCCCGGTGAACCTCAACGGATCGAGCGCACGATCCAGTGCCCGGGTCACTTCGACGGAGCTGTTCGGGTTGATGACGAGAATGCGGGACACGCTCTGGCCATTCTAGCCCGCCGCGAATCGCCCAAGGCGGAAGGCGCTGATGTCGTGGTCCGTGCGATCGCGGGTGACCAGGTCGGCCACGATCTCTCCGATGACACTGCAGAACTTGAACCCGTGTCCGGAGCACGGGGACACGACGAGCACGGCGCCGGCATCGGGGTGCCGGTCGACGATGAAGTGCTCGTCCGGCGTGTTCGTGAACAGGCAGGCCGCGGACCGCAGGAGCGGCCCGTTCGCGGATGGGAAGTAGCGCGCGACGGCGGCGCGCAGAGCGGCCTCGTCCGCCGGATGGCAGGCGCGGTCCATCGTGTCGGGATCGACCGCCTCCGCGAGATGGTGGTAGCGCCCGATCTTGAACCCTGGGACCTCGAACTCCGGGAACCCGTAGAACCGGCCCTCGTCGGCGTCGTGCACGAAGACCGGAAATCGCGCCGGGGCGAACGCCGCCGAATCGCTGATGGCGAACCAGCCCAGCACCTGGCGCTCGGGGCGCATCAGGCCGGCCAGCGGCGGGAGCAGCCCGCCCATCCACGCCCCGGCGGACAGCACCAGCTGCCCCGCCTCATAGCTGCCCTTCGACGTGCGGACGCGCACGCGTCCGCCGCTGGTCTCCCACTCGAGCACCGGCTCGTCCTCGTGAACGACGGCACCGGCCTTGCGCGCGCCGGCGGCGTGCGCCAGGACGCAGCGCTCCGGCGTCAGGAATCCGCCATCCGGCTGGAAGACCGCCGCCGCCTGGTCGTCGATACGCCACGCCGGGAAGCGCCGGCGCAGCTCGGCCCCGGTGAGAATGTCGTGCGGCAGCTCGTGCTCGATGCACGAACGCCGCGAGCCTTCGAACACCTCGCCGCCGGGCGCGCCCACGTCGAGTGCCCCGGTGACGTGCAGCAGGCGCTCGCCGACCTCGGCCTCGAGCGAGCGCCACAGCTCGAAGGCCCGCCTGAGCAGCGGCACGTAGGAGGGGTGCTCGAAGTACGCGAGCCGGATGATGCGCGTGAGCCCGTGCGACGACCCGCGGTCGTGCGCGAGGCCGAAGCGCTCCAGCACGAGCACACGCAGCCCCCGCGTGGCGAGGTGGTACGCCGCGGCGGTGCCCATCCCGCCAGCCCCGGCGATGATGACGTCGGCCGTCACCGCGCGAGGTGCTCCCGCATCAGCTGTCCGAACGCCGCGCCCTTCCCTTCGTCCTCGTGCTTGAAGTAGACGAACACGTCGCGGCACCGCGTACCGAGGTCTCGTGCCGTGTCCGCCCATCGCCCGATGTCCTCGGGCGTGTAGCCCTCGTCGCGCAGCCTGAGGTACGCGTAGTCGGCCGTGGCGAGCACGGGCGTCTGACGGGCCTCGCTGTCGGCGATACAGAGCGCCACGTTCCGGTCACCGAGGGTGGCGTACACCTCGTCGCTCAGCCAGGACTCGTGACGGAACTCGAAGGCCGCCGTCACCCTCGGCGGCAGCAGCGCGAGGAACTCCGACAGCAGCGGCACGTCCTTCTTGAAGTTCGGCGGCAGCTGGAACAGGAGCGCGCCCATCCGCGGGCCCAGCTCCGTGGCGGCCGCGACGAAGGCACGCAGCGGATCGGCCACCTCCGCCGGGCGCAGGCGCTTGTCGTGCGTGATGCGGCGCGGCGCCTTGAGCGTGAACCGGAACGTCTCCGGAACCTGCGCGCACCACCCCGCCACCAGCTTCGGCGTGGGCATCCGGTAGAAGGTGTAGTTGATCTCGACGGTGTCGAACCGCCCGGCATAGTACGCCAGCATCTTCGCCGCAGGCAGGTCGGCGGGATAGAAGCTGCCCTTCCACTCGGGGTAGTTGTAGCCGGAGGTGCCGATCAGCAACACAAGGAGACAGGAGTTAGGAGTTAGGAGTTAGGAGTTAGGAGTTAGGAGTTAGGAGTTAGGAAATAGGAAATAGGAAGTAGGAGGCAGGAAGTAGGAGGCAGGAACAGGGTGCTGCAGGTGGGAGGCAGCCTGCGGTCGTCGGAGGCGGAGCCGTGAGACGCAGGAGCTGGCCGGGGAGGCCGAGTCCATCGGCCGCGTGCCGGCCCTCGCTCCCGGTTCCTCGAGCTACTGCCCGGCCTGCGGCTTGCGGCCTCCTACTTCCTACTTCCTACTTCCTACTTCCTACTTCCTGCTTCCTACTTCCTGCTTCCTAATTCCTAACGCCTAACTCCTAACTCCTGTTCTGTCACCAGCGTGGCTCGCGGCGTCCGCCGCCACCGCCGCCGCCGTAGCCGCCGCGCCCGCCACCGCCGCCACCGAAGCCGCCCGATTCCTTGGGCCGCGCTTCGTTCACGACCAGGGCGCGTCCGTCGTACTCGTACTGGTGGAACTCCTGGATGGCCTTCTGGGCATCCTCGTCACTCACCATCTCGACGAACGCGAAGCCGCGGGCGCGGCCGGTGGCCTGGTCGCGCATGACGCGCACGTTGTCCACCGCGCCCGCGCGGCTGAACAGCTGCGTCAGATCCTCGTCCGTTGCCTTGTAGGGGAGATTGCCGACATACAGTCTACGGCCCATGGAGCGCTCTGCCTCGTGCGCGCTGAACACCTGGGGACGCACCCGCCGCGCGCGCAAGGCGGGTGCACCAGAAAGCGCTCGCAATAGCCGGGTCTGTGTGGACCTCGAACCGACACCAACCTGCCTGAACCTGCGGGCTTTCGGATCGCTGGCGGAGTATAGCAGGAGCCGGGGCCCCTGGTGGCGCGAGAAACGGCCCGGGACGGGGCCCGGGACCGCCGCCGGCTGCGGTAGAGTCTCGGCACATGCCACGTCGTGCCACGCCCCTCGCCCCGGCGCTCACCCGGGGCGAACGCGCCCTCATTCGCGCCCTCCCGACCCCGCGGGCCGTCCAGGCCTGGCTGAACGCCCTCGAGTACAACGTGGAGGCCGGCGGCGAGACACTGCGCAGCTTCCGCGGCGTCGCGCGGACACGCTCGGCCCACTGCCTCGAGGCGGCGCTGTTCGCGGCGGTCGTGCTCGAGCAGCATGGCTATCCGCCGCTGGTGATGAGCCTGGAATCGCAGGACAACCTGGATCACGTCATCTTCGTCTACCGCCGCAACGGGCGATGGGGCGCGGTGGCACGGTCGCGCGACCCCGGCCTGCACGGCCGGAAGCCCGTCTTCCCGACCATCCGGGGGCTGGCCTACAGCTACGTGGAGCCCTACATCGACTACACGGGCCGCGTGCGCGGGTACGGCGTGGCCGACCTGTCCGTGGCGATGGGGCGATACGACTGGCGATGGGCGGACGGCAACGTGTGGAAGGTGGAGCAGGTGCTCATCGACTGGCCGCACGTGACGTTGCCCAGCTCCGATGCACGGTACCGGCGGCTGAAACGCTGGTACCGGGCCTACCGCAAGGCCCATGACGACCGGAAGCCCACGGACTACCGCGGCCGGGAGACGTGGTCACCGCTGCCCGATGAGTTCCGCTAGTCCAGATCGAACCCGCGGAGCGGCTTGCTGACGGGCTCCTTCCGGGCCTGCTGGAGCGCCTCCTCGAAGCGCTTCGACAGGGCGTCGCCCTTGTTCTTCTCGTTCTGGACCGATTGCGCGAACAGGGCCTCGCGGCGAGCGGCCTGCTCGGCCAGGATGCGTTCGGCCTCGCTCAGTTCCGGCCGGTGCCCGCCGGGCGGCTCCGCATGGGAGACGACCCGGCCGAGGTTCAGGTCCACCACCAGCGTCGCCCCGCAGCAGGGGCACGTGAGCTCTCGCTCGCTCTCCAGCCGTGTCATTTGCCGTTCCCTCCCGGTTCCTTCAGACTAGTGAGAACGGGCCCATGGCGCAAGACGAGTCGAGACGGACGCACACGGTCCGCGTGGCCACCTACAACATCCACCGCTGCCGTGGCCTGGACGGTCGCACACGTCTCGAGCGGATCGCCGCCGTCCTGGCCACCGTCGACGCAGACATCGTGGCGTTGCAGGAGGTGGTGGGCGCGTCCCCGCTCAAGGCGGGACAGGCGGCGGAGCTGGGGGCCGCGCTCGGCATGGGCTGGGTGATGGCGCCAACCCGGCACCTGCGCACGGCGCTGTTCGGCAACGTGGTGCTCAGCCGCTTTCCGATCCGCCATCACACGCAGCACGACCTGACCTGGCAGACCTGCGAGCCGCGGAACGTCCAGCGCGTGGATCTCGAGATCGGCACGCACGTGCTGCACCTCTACAACGTGCACCTGGGCACGGCCCTGCTCGAGCGCCGGCACCAGGCCGCCCGGCTCGCCACGCTGGTGCACGACAGGCGGGTCAACGGCCCGAAGATCGTGCTGGGGGACTTCAACGAGTGGGCCCGGGGCCTGGCGACCGACATCCTGGCGGAACGGCTGCACAGCGTGGACCTGCGCCACCACCTGCGGCGCAAGCGCACCTACCCGGGGTTCTTCCCGATCCTCCACCTCGACCACATCTACTACGAGGGGCGCGTCGAGGTCCTCACGGTCACCCTGCCGCGCGACCGGCTGACACTGGTCGCCTCGGACCACCTGCCGCTCGTCGCCGACCTGAGGATCGGGTTCTGAGTCCGTGCGCCCTATTCCCCCACCCTGCCCAGCACCATGTGCACGAGGCCGATGTTCCGCGTGCGGAAGGCGGCCTCGCAGGTGGCGAGGTAGTACTCCCACATCCGGATGAAGCGATCGTCGAAGCCGAGCGCGCGGACGCGATCCAGCCGATCGAAGAAGCGCGTGCGCCACGCCTGGAGCGTGCGCGCGTAGTCGATGGGCCGATCCTCCAGCGCCACGAGCCCCAGCCGCGTGTGCGCGGACGTCACGCGGACGACCTCGCCGATGGAGGGCAACAGCCCTCCCGGGAAGATGTACTTCTGGATCCAGTCGCAGTGCTTCCGGTACTCGGCGAAGCGCGCGTCGACCATGGTGATCGCCTGGATGCCCGCTCGCCCGCCGGGCGCGAGCACCTCGTCGATCTTCCGGAAGTAGCCCGGCCAGTATGCCTCGCCGACGGCCTCGATCATCTCGATAGAGACAACCTTGCTGAAGCGACCCTGGATGTCCCGGTAGTCGCAGAACCTGAACGCCACGCGGTCGCCCACCCCCTCGGCCACCGCCCGCGCCTGCGACAGCGCCAGCTGCTCGCGCGAGACCGTGATGCCGGTCACACGGCACCCGCGTGTCCGCGCGGCGTGCAGCGCCAGGCCGCCCCACCCGGAACCGATCTCGAGCACGTGGTCCTCCGGGCCGATCGCCAGCCGTTCGCACCAGGCCTCGAACTTCTGCTGCTGCGCGGTCTCGAGGGTGTCCTCGGCCGTGCGATACACGCCGCTGGAGTACGCCATGGACGGGTCCAGGAACGTCTCGAACAGGTCGTTGCTGAGGTCGTAATGCGCGCGGATGTTGCGCCGGCTGCCCGCGCGGCTGTTGTGCCGACGGCGATGGCGCCAGTCGTTCGCCACGTTCCCGAGGCGCGACAGCGGTGATTCCAGCGGCAGGTACGCCTGATTGCGCAGGACCAGCTCGCAGAACCGTGCCAGATCGTCGGTCCGCCAGTCGCCGTCCATGTAGGACTCGCCGGCCCCCAGGTCTCCCCGCAACGCGAACTTCGTGAAGAACGATTCGCGCTCGATCCACAGCACCGCGTGCGGCTCGGCCCCGTCGGCGCCCGCCGCCAGCAGCGTGCCATCGGGCAGATGCACGGTCAACCGCCCGACGCGCCACGCGCCAAGCGCGCCGACGAGCGCCCGACGCGCCGCCGGTGCCACCAGTCGATCCACCACCCCGCGCGGCGCCGCCTCCGGGGCCGCACTCCGGACGTCAAGACCTGCGTGTTCCATGTGTGCCTTAAGACTCGCTCGCCCGCCGGGCGGATTCAGGGTCGTACGCCGGCTTCGGGTGATACGCCGCGCCCTTCCACCAGAGGCGCAGGGCCTCCCAGTGAATCGCCGCCGTCACCTTCAGCGTGATCAGCGGGTACCGGATCAGGTGCCGCAGGATCTCGCGATCGGTGAGCGGGCGCCGCCCCAGGCGGAGATGCGAGACGAACTGCAGTTCACCGCCCCTGAAGAGATCGATGCCGGCGTCGAGTTGCCCATCGCTCACCGAAAAGCGGAACCGATAGGTGCCGTCCAGGGTGAAGAACGGCGAGACGTGGAAGACTTTCTTCTCACGCCACTCGCTGGGAGCGGCTTCCGCCCGCAGCACGTAGGTGTGGGATTCGCCGAAGGTGTTGTGCACCTCGCAGGCAATCGCCACCAGGCGATCACCCTCGCCGTAGCAGAAGAAGAAGCTGACAGGGTTGAACACGTAGCCGAACACCCGGCAGCTCGTCACCAGCTCGATGCGCGCAATCGCCTCTTCGACCCCGTGCGCAGCCACCAGCGCCCGGACGTCCGGCAGGTGGTCGGCACGGCGGAAGCTCACCGGCCGCGCCCGGTCGACCCCGAAGAGCCGAAGCCGCCGACCGATCGCGTCGAGTTCGTCGAGGTCCAGCCGGTACATCGCGATCCCGTACCGGAAGCCGTGTGGGAACGGCTTCACGCGCCGGTGCATCACCATACCGGCCATGATCGCGGAGCGCACAGGGTCAGAACTCGACACCGAGCCCCCTGGCCACGGCCACGGCGGACAGCACGCCATCTTCGTGGAAGCCGTAGCGCAGGTGCGCGCCGCAGTACCACGTCCGGCGCTCGCCGTTCATCCGGCTGACGAGCCCCTGCCCCTCGATGGCCGGGCCATCGAGAATGGGATGGGTGTAGGACATGCGCGCGATCACCTCGCCCCGGACCGGCGCCAGCGGATTCAGCGAGCACAGGAGCGCTCGACCCGGACGATGGCCCTGCAACCGGTTGAGATCGTAGGTCACAGACACGGGCGATCGAGCATCGAAGCAATCAGCCAGGTCGCAGTTCCACGAGGCCTGGGCAAAGGGCTCCTCGGGAAGCAGGGCCTCGTCCGAGTGCAGCCAGGTGTCGTTGACGGAATAGCGGAAGCGCCCGAGCGCATCACGCTCGTGCGGGCTCGGGTCGCCCAGCAGGGCCAGGGCCTGGTCCGCGTGCGTGGCCACGACGACGGCGTCGTGCTCAGACGACACCTCGTCCGCCAGGTGCACCGTCACCCCGCGATCGTGGCGAACAAGCGCGCGGACCGGCACCCCGGTGCGTACGGCGTTGCCGAGCCGTGCGGCCATGGCCTTGACGTAGGTGTGGCTGCCACCGCGAATCGTGCGCCAGCGCGGCTGGCCGGACGCGGCCAGCAGGCCGTGGTTCTCCATGAAGCGCAGGTACGACGCGGCCGGGAATGCCCGCATGTCCGCCGTGGAGGCCGACCAGATCGCACCGCCCATGGGCAGCACGAAGTGGCGCGCGAGCTGGTCGCCGAAGCCCCCTTCGTCCAGGAATTCGCCGAGGGTCCGCACCTCGTTCGCCCGTTCGAGCGCGGCCCGCCCGAGCCTGAAGAAGCGTCGGATGTCGGCCAGCAGCCGCCAGTGCGCGCCGCTGGCGAGTCGGCGACGCTGCGCGAAGAGCCCGTTCAGACCGGCGCTGGAGTACGCCAGGCCGCACCGCCAGCAGCGAACGCTGAACGACATCTCGCTCGGGCGGCTCTCGACGCCGAGCGCCCCCAGGATCCGGATGAAATTCGGGTAGGTGCGGTCGTTGAACACCATGAAGCCGGTGTCCACGGGATACATGCGACCGCCGAGCTGGACCTCGTGCGTGTGCGCGTGACCTCCGAGGCGCGCGTCCTGCTCGTACAGCGTGACCTCGTGCTTCCGGGCCAGCAACCAGGCAGCCGTCAGGCCTGAGACCCCTGCGCCAACGACTGCGATCTGCACGTCATCAGAAGGTAACCCCGTCGAGGCTCCGGTTATTCCGCTCCCGATGACCTGTCTGGCAGGGGGCCCCAGCAGCTGCCCCTTGACAGCGAATGCGATATAAATATGATATCACTATGCAATCTCGATCCCAAGGAGGGACCATCGTCATGATTCGCGAGCGCGAAAGCCACGGCATCCCCGGCCTACCGGTCCTGTTCGCCCTGCTCCTCGCCCTCGGCCTGCTGATCTGGCTCCTGATCGGCGCGGTCCAGGGTCGAGACCCCGCGATGATCGGCGCCGCGTCCGTCGGCCTCGTGGTGGCCACCCTGCTGTTGTTCGGCCTGTTCATGGTGAACCCGAACGAGGGCAAGGTGCTGCAGCTCTTCGGCCAGTACGTCGGCACGGCGCGGGTGCAGGGTCTGCGCTGGGCGAACCCGTTCTACACGAAGAAAAGCGTGTCGCTGCGCGTGCGCAACTTCGAGAGCTCACGCCTGAAGGTGAACGACCTGGAGGGGAACCCCATTGAGATTGCGGCGGTGGTGGTGTGGAAGGTGGTGGAGACGGCCGAGGCGGTCTTCGAGGTGGACGACTACGAGAACTACGTCCACGTGCAGAGTGAATCGGCGCTGCGGAACCTGGCAACCAGCTACCCGTACGACGGGCATACCGAGGATGCGGTGTCGCTGCGCGGCAACACGGCCTCGGTCGCCGAGCACCTGAAGAAGGAGATTCAGGAGCGGCTGACGAAGGCCGGCGTGGAAGCCATCGAGGCCCGGATCAGCCACCTGGCCTACGCCCCGGAGATCGCCGCGGCCATGCTGCAGCGCCAGCAGGCCGGGGCCATCATCGCCGCGCGCCAACGCATCGTGGAGGGGGCGGTCGGCATGGTCGAGATGGCACTGGCGATGCTGAACGAGAAGTCGCTCCTCACGATGGACGATGAGCGACGGGCGGCGATGGTCAGCAACCTGCTCGTGGTGCTCTGCGGGGATCGCAACGCGCAGCCCGTGATCAACACCGGGACGATCTACCAGTAACGCGGCGGACGCATGGCGGAACGCAAGGCATTCCTGCTTCGGATTGATCCCAGGCTGCTCGATGCGGTCCAGCGGTGGGCGAACGACGACCTGCGCAGCCTCAACGCGCAGATCGAGTTCCTGCTGCGCCGCGCGGTCCAGGATGCCGGGCGTTCCGCCGCGCGTCAGTCCCCCTCCACCGATGGCCCGGGCTCCGCCCAGCCGGACCCGGCCACGCCACCGGAACCCGGGTCCTGAGCACGGCCGGTCAGCACGGCGCCGGCACCACTCACCCCGGGAATTCCACCACCCGTCCATGGCCCGCGAACCTCGCCGGGCCCCTGACGTCTTACACTACCATTCGTATTCCGTTGCCGGCGGCCGCCGCCGGCGCGGCCGTTCGCATCGTTCGAGGTCCCCAGCCGTGTCCGATTCCATCGACGACCTGTCCGCCCTGCGGATCGACCGCGCCCCCGCGCCCCCGCCCCGGCGCGCCTGGGTGAAGTGGCTCGTCCTGCTCCTGGCGGTCGGGGGCGCGGCGGCTGGCGCCTGGGCGTGGTTCACGCGACAGCGCCCGATCGAGGTGGAGGTGGCCACCGTCAGCGTACGGGCGGCGGGCACACAGGCGTCGGTGCTGAACGCCTCGGGCTACGTCACCGCTCGCCGCCGTGCCACCGTGTCGTCCAAGGTGACGGGCAAGATCGTGGAGGTGAACGTCGAGGAAGGGATGGCCGTGCGCGAAGGACAGGTCCTGGCGCGCCTGGACGATGCCAATGTGCGGGCGGCGCTGGCGCTGGTGTCGGCGCAGCTCGAGGCCGCGCGGCAGGCCATCCCCGAAAGCGAAGTACGCCTGGACGAGGCACGCCGCACGCTGCAGCGACGCGAGAAGCTGGCGGCCGATGGCCTGGTCACGGACGCGGACATCGACCAGGCGCGCGCCGAGGTCAACTCGCTGACGGCGCGCATCGCGGCGGCGCGCGAGCAGGTAAACGTGGCCGAGCGACAGGTGGCGCTCCAGCAGACCGAGCTGGACAACATGGTCATCCGCGCACCGTTCAGCGGCGTGGCCATCTCGAAGGACGCGCAGCCCGGCGAGATGGTGTCACCGGTGTCGGCCGGCGGCGGCTTCACGCGCACCGGCATCTGCACCATCGTCGACATGCGTTCCCTCGAGATCGAGGTCGACGTCAACGAGAGCTACATCAACCGGGTGCTGCCGTCACAGCCGGTCACGGCGGTGCTGGATGCCTACCCGGAGTGGCAGATACCGGCCCGGGTGATCACCACCGTTCCGACGGCCGATCGGCAGAAGGCCACGGTCCTGGTGCGCATCGGCTTCACCGAGCTCGATCCGCGCATCCTGCCCGACATGGGTGTCAAGGTCACGTTCCTGCGCGAGGCCGAGGCGACGGCCGGGCCCGCGGACCGGGCCGTCACCCTGGTGCCGAAGAGCGCGGTCCGCACCACCGGCGGCGCAAGCCACGTGTTCATCGTGCGGCAGGAGACCGTCGAGCGCCGGGCCGTGCAGACGGCCGGCACCGACGGGGATCGCCTCGAGGTCACGGCCGGCCTGGCGTCCGGGGATCGCGTCGTCGTCGCGCCACCCGACACCCTGGCCGAAGGCATGCCCATCGTCGTCAAGTAGAGAGACAGGAGACCGCCCGGCATGAGCGCATTGGTCCGTGTGAACGGCGTGCACAAGTACTTCACCCGCGGCAGCGAACGCATCGACGTGCTGAAGGGCGTCAACCTCGATATCCCGCAGGGCGAGTTCCTGGCCCTGATGGGGCCCTCGGGCTCTGGCAAGACGACGCTGCTGAACCTGCTGGGCGGCCTCGATTCGCCCTCGGCGGGCACGGTGGAGATCGCGGGGACGAACATCGCCGGCCTGTCGGGAGGCCAGCTGTCGCGCTGGCGGGCAGACCACATCGGCTTCGTCTTCCAGCTGTACAACCTGCTGCCGGTGCTCACGGCCGAGCGCAACGTGGACCTGCCGCTGCTCCTCACGACGCTGTCGAAGGCCGAGCGTCGAAAGCGGGTGGCCATCGCCCTCAAGGTGGTCGGGCTCGCCGATCGCGCGAAGCACTACCCGCGCCAGCTGTCAGGAGGGCAGGAGCAGCGGGTCGGCATCGCCAGGGCCATCGTCACCGATCCGACGCTGCTGCTCTGCGACGAGCCGACCGGCGACCTGGATCGCAAGTCGGGCGACGAAATCCTGGACCTGCTGCAGGCGCTCAACCGACAGCACGGCAAGACCATCGTGATGGTCACCCACGACCCGCGGGCGGCCGAGCGGGCCACGCGCACCCTCCACCTGGAGAAGGGTGTCCTGCTCGAGGAGGTCCAATGAGGTTCCTACCGCTGCTCTGGAGCAGCCTCTGGCGCAAGAAGCTCCGGACCATCTTCACGCTGCTGTCGATCTTCGTGGCGTTCCTGCTCTTCGGGTTCCTGATGACGATCCGGACGGCGTTCAGCTTTGGCGTGGACATCGCGGGCCTCGACCGCCTGGTGCTCATCCACAAGGTGAGCCTGATCATGCCGCTGCCCATTTCGTACCTCGAACGGTTGCGGGCCACCGAGGGCGTGGCGCTGGCCACGCACAATACCTGGTTCGGCGGCGTCTACCAGGATCCGTCGAACTTCTTCGCGCAGATTGCCGTGGATCCGGAGCCGTTCCTGCAGCTCTATCCGGAGTTCAAGCTCCCACCGGACCAGAAGGCCGCGTGGCTGGCCGATCGCCAGGGTGCGGTCGTCGGCGCCGACCTGGCGCGCCGGTTCGGCTGGAAGGTCGGCGATCGCGTTCCGATCCAGGGCACCATCTGGCAGCCCAAGTCCGGCCAGGTCTGGGAGTTCAACATCGCGGGCATCTACGACGGTGACCCTGGCGTGGACAAGACGCAGCTGTTCTTCCGCTACGACTACCTGGACGAGAACCGGCAGCAGGGCGAGGGGCTGGTCGGCTGGTACATCGTCAGGATCCAGGACGCCTCGCAGGCCCAGGCCATGGGAGCGAAGTTCGACGACATGTTTGCCAACTCGTCGGCCGAGACCAAGACCACGACCGAGAAGGGCTTCGTGGAGGGCTTCGCGAAACAGGTGGGGGATATCGGCGCCATCATGATCGCCATCCTGGTGGCGGTGCTCTTCACGATGCTGCTGGTCGCGGCCAACACGATGGCGCAGTCCGTACGCGAGCGCACCAGTGAAGTCGGCGTGCTGAAGACGCTCGGCTTCTCGAACGGCGCCATCCTGGCGCTGGTGCTGGCCGAGTCGGTGCTGATCGCGCTCATCGGAGGCGGGTTGGGGCTCGGCGCCGCCTGGCTGCTCGTGCAGCGGGGTGACCCGACCGGCGGCATGCTCCCGATTTTCATCCTGCCGACGCGCGACGTGGCCCTGGGCGCCGGCCTCGTGGTGGTGCTGGGGCTCGTGGCCGGGCTCCTGCCTGCGGTGAGCGCCATGCGGCTGCGGATCACCGACGCGCTGCGGCGCACGTAGGGAGACGTCATGTTCAGCTGGATTGCGCAGACGGTGGCCGTCACCGCCCTCAACCTGCGGACCATTCCGCAGCGCCTGGCCTCGTCGGGCGTGGCGATTGTCGGGATCGCCGGCGTGGTGGTCGTGCTCGTATCCGTGCTCTCGATTGCGGCCGGCTTCACGGCGGCGATGCGCGACTCGGGATCACCCTCGCGCGCGCTCGTGATGCGGAGCGGCGCCGACAGCGAGATGACCAGCGGCCTGGGCGGACCGGACGTGGACGTCATCAAGCAGGCCCCTGGCCTCCGCCGCGACGGCCAGTCGCCGCTCGCGTCCGCGGAGCTCTACGTGATCATCGACTTGCCCAAGCGGTCCACGAACACCCCGGCCAACGTCCCCATGCGCGGCATCGAGCCGACCGCGCCGCTCGTCCGCGACGAGGTGTCGATCATCGAGGGCCGGATGCTGCAGTTCGGGACCAACGAAGTGGTGGTCGGGCGAGGGGCCAGCGGACAGTTCGCCGGGCTCACGGTCGGCAATGCGATCGTGTCGGGCCAGAACACGTGGACGGTCGTGGGGGTCTTCGAGGCAGACGGTGGTGTGGCGGAGACCGAGATCTGGTGCGACGCACGCGTGCTGCAGGGGGCCTATCGTCGCGGCAACTCGTTTCAGACGGTGCTGGCCAGGCTCGACGCGAGCGACACCTTCGACTCGTTCCGCGATTGGCTGACCGCGAACCCGCAGCTCAACGTGCAGGTGCGCCGCGAGACCGAGTACTACGCCCAGCAATCGCGGGCGCTCAGCGGCCTGATCCAGGGCGTGGGCTTCGGCATCGCGGCGCTCATGGGCATCGGCGCGGTCTTCGGCGCCATCCTGACGATGTACACCGCCGTGTCCACGCGGGCGCGCGAGATCGCCACCCTGCGCGCCCTCGGCTTCAACACGACCTCGGTGGTGGTATCGGTCCTCGTCGAGTCGCTGGCGCTCGCCGCCATCGGGGGCGTCATCGGCGGCATCGGCGCCTACCTGGCGTTCAACGGCTATCAGACGTCCACGATGAACTTCCAGACCTTCAGCCAGGTCGCCTTCGCGTTCCGCGTGACACCAGAGCTCCTCGTCCTGGGCCTCGTGTACGCGTTGGTCATGGGGCTGATTGGCGGCCTGCTCCCGGCGATTCGCGCGGCACGATTGCCCATCCCGGAAGCCCTGCGCGAGCTGTAGGCCCTCGCTACTCCGCGTCGGGGACCGGTGCGCTGCCGAGGGCCGAAGGTTGTGCGCGCTCCGCCTCGGCGTAGATGCGGGGCGGGACCGGCTGGAGGTTCCACGCCAGGCCTACCGAGGCCATCGCCCGGATGACGTAGTAGGTCGGATCGAACTCCCACCAGTAGAAGCCGTTGCGCGCCGCTCGCTGGTACCGGTGATGGTTGTTGTGCCAGCCCTCGCCCACGGCGAAGAACGCGGTGAACGCGTTGTTGGTCGAGTCGTCGCGGGTCTGGAAGCGGCGGCTGCCCCACAGGTGGTTCACCGTGTTGATCGCAAACGTCGCGTGCGCGAGCGTCACCGTCGGAAGGCAGAATCCCCACGCGAGCCAGGGCCATCCACCCGTCGCGAAGAGCGCCAGGGCCAGGAGCAAGGGGGGCGCCCAATAGTGGCGGTCGAGCCAGCGCAACTCTGGCACGTCGCCGAAATCGCGATAGACGGGATTGGTCGCCGCGACCCGCTTCCACCGAGCGTCGTTCAGGAACCAGCCGATGTGGGCGTGATAGAAGCCGCTGATGGCCGGGCTGTGCGGGTCACCCTCGCGATCGGCGTACCTGTGGTGGTCGATGTGATTGCCGGCCCACCACAAGGGGCCCTTCTGCATCGCGGCGGTCCCGGCCAACGCCCAGAGAAAGCGTGGCACGCGCGACATCTCGAACGCGCGGTGTGCGAAGTAGCGATGGAACGAGAGCGTGAGACCGATGGCCCGAAGGAAGTGGGAGGCGGCCCACAGGCCGACAAGTGGCCACTCGAAGGGCACGAAGAAGACGCTGCATGCGGAGGCCTGGACCAGCCAGAACACCGCCATCGACACCCCGGCCGGCACTAGCCTTCTTCTTCGAATTCCTCTTCGCCGATGGGGCCGAGGCGCGTGGAGGGACGGAGTGCTTCCCGATAGTCGTACAGCGGCAGGCCCGAGACATGGCGTGGATTCACGCACCCGGGCGCCTTCGCGTCGAGCATGACGAGCACGGGACTGCCGGCCGAGCCCTCGCGAAACGCGAGGCGGCATCCGCAGGAGAGACGAGCAGAGGTGAAGCCCTTCAGCATGACGCTGATGGGAATCATACTACAGGAGGGCCTTGATCTCTTTTTCGAAGGTCTCCTTCGGCGCGATGCCCATGTGCCGCTTGCAGACCTTGCCGTCCTTCGAAATCAGGAACGACGCGGGGATCCCCCAGATGGGTCCATACGCGTCCTGGACGTCCTCGCGGCCCAGGCCGAGCAGGACCGGATAATTGATCTTGTACTCCGTCGCAAACGCACGCGCCTTCTCCGCCGTGTCATCCACGTCGTAGCCGACGACTACGAGATCTTTCTTGTAGGTGTCCTGCAGCTCCACGAAGCCCGGGATTTCCGCCTTGCACGGCCCGCACCAGGTGGCCCAGAAGTTCAGCAGGATCACCTTGCCCTTGAAGGAGCTGAGCGAGACGTCCTTGCCGTCCAGATCCTTCATCGTGAAATCCAGGTTCGCGGGCTTGGCGTTGGCATCGCACGCCGCACCGCCCTGCTCGTCGCCGGCCTCCCCGGCATGCGACGCGACCGGCGCGAGGCCGGAGACCGCTGCGGACAGCGCGTGGTCCCCGCGTTCGGCCACGACGTCATCCTGCCAGACGAACGGCACGCTGATCGCGAGGAGCGCAATCACCGTCGCGGCCAACGCGGCGAAGCGAACCGTGGAGCTGGGCTGCTGCTGGTCCATCCCGTTATTCTGCACCATTCTGGAGATTGGATGCCATGGCCTGCAGCCTGGTGTGCTGTGAGGCATCCGCGACGAGCATGTAGGTGCGGCCGTGCTGGCTCCAGACCACCTCCGACTGCCCCAGCACGGCGAGATCGGCTTTCGGGCGCTCCACGCCGGGCAGGATGAACAGCGAGACGGGCTGCCCCCCGACGGTGTAGAGCAGATGGGCGGCCCGCCCATCCCCGTAGATGCAGCGGCGCACGGCCACGAGATGCCCATCCGTAGCGCCCGCGGTTGGGGGCACCGGAAGATCCCACCCGTAATCCCGCTTCAGTTCGGCCTCGGCCTCGGCGACGGTCACCGACTCGCCGTGGTCGTGCGGCTCGATGGTGAAGCACTTGAGGTGGTCCAGGGCCAGCTGGGCGGCCAGCACGACCGTGGACCGACCGGTGATGACCGGCAGCGCCACGGCGCTGACGGCCAGCACGACGAGGGCCGCCGCCGCGAAGGCTGACAGGCGGAAGCCCCACCAGGCTTGGGCGACCGGATTGTGCTGGGCCGCAAGCGTGGCCGAAATGCGGGTGGCCAGTCCCGGGGGCGCCTGTGGCACGGTCGAGCGGCCGTGGACGGCAAGCGCCTGCCGCATGGCCATCTGCTCCTGCAGGTCCCTGCGGCACGCCGGACATTCCTTGAGGTGCGCCTCGACATGCCGGCAGTCCTCGGGGACCGCCATCCCGTCGACGTAGGCGGCCAGCATCAGGTCCATATCTTCGCAAGCCATAGTCACATTCACCCGCTCGTTATCCTTAAGACGCACGTTCACCGCGGGGGTTGCGTCTGGCCTCGGTCAAGGCCCGGTACAGCTGTTTGCGACCCCGGGACAGCCTGGACATCACGGTGCCCACCGGGATCTCGAGCACCGTGGCGATCTCCTGATAGCTCAACTGCTCGACGTCCCGCAGCCAGACGGCCTCCCGGAAGCCCTCCGGCAGCGCGTCCAGGGCTTCTCTCAGGTCCTCGCTGAGGGTCGCGTTGAGCAGCAGGTCCTCGGGGGTGTCCGGCCGAGGCGACAGGCCGTCCGCGCCTTGCTCCGCGAGCCCGTCGACGGCCTCCGAATCGGCCTCCACCCTGTCGCGGGCGTGATCGCGGCGACGGTTGCGCCACGTGTTGTGCAGGATGGTATAGAGCCAGGCCTTGAGGTTGGTGCCCGGACTGAACCGCCCCCTGGCGCGAAACGCCTTCAGGTAGGTGTCCTGGACGAGGTCCTGGGCGGCATCCGGGTTGCGGGTTAGTCGCACCGCAGACCCATACAGGGCATCCAGGAACTCGAGCGCATCCGCCGTGAACTGGTCGGCGCCGGGGGCAGGAGGCTCCGATGTGCGTCGCCCGAATGGCATCGTGGGGCCAGGCATTCCCGAAGTGAGGACGGGCTGGGAGCCCGCGTCATCAGTATAGGACAAGCCGGGCCGGATCGAATCTTGCTGCGAACGTCGCTCGGGACCCGCGTGTTTGCGGCCCTCGTCACAGGATCAGTAAGATGCACCGAGGAGAACGGATATGCGGCTCACGATCCTGACCCTGCTGGCGGTCCTGGCAGCGGCGGCGCCGGCGGCAGAGGCTCAGACCGGCTACATTCCCTACTACGGGAAGAACGCCATCCGGTACGACCGGTTCGACTGGCACATCTACCAGACGGACCACTTCGAGATCTACTACTACCCGGAGATCGAGCAGCATCTCGAACGGATTGCGGGCTATGCGGAGAGCGCCTATCAGCACGTGAGCTCGGAGCTGAAGCACGACCTGGCGTACCGCGTGCCCCTGATTCTCTTCACGACGAGTGCGGAATTCTGGCAGCAGAACGTCATCCCGGGCGCGGCGCAGGAGGGCGTGGGCGCCTTCGCCGAGCCGAGCCGCAGCCGCATCGTGATGCCGATCGACGAGCCGTCGGATCTCCTGTACCGGCTCATCACGCACGAGCTCACGCACATCTTCCAGTTCGACATCATTCCCACCGGGCTCATCCGCCGCAACATGCCGCTGTGGACGATGGAGGGCATGTCCGACTACATGACCGGGTATTGGCGCCCCCTGGACCTGATGACGGTGCGCGACGCCGCTGTGTCGGACATCATCCCGAAGATGAGCGAGATGCAGGACTACGGCGGCTTCAGCAACCCGCGCCTCATCTACAACCTCGGCCACGCGGCGTTCGAATTCATGGAGGCGCGCTGGGGCAAGGAAGGCGTGCGCTCCTACGTCTTCGCGCTGCGTCGCAGCGTCATCGGCGGCAGCGACGACGCCTACCAGGAAGCGTTCCAGATGTCGGCCGAGGAGTGGGATCAGCAGTTCGACCGCTACATGAAGGAGCGGTTCAAGCCGTTCCGCGACAAGGAGCGGCCGGCCGACTACGGTCGCAACCTGGCACCGGACCCGCGGAAGAGCCGCTTCAACAACGTGCTGTCGATCGAGCCCTCCCCCTCCGGCGATCTCATCGCGGCGATGACCGGCAACGGCCGGGACCGCGAGCTGGACATCGTCCTCATTTCCACCCGTGACGGCGAGATCCTCCGCAATCTCACGAGTGGCTTCGACCAGAGCATGGGCTTCGAGTACTTGTCCACGCCGGGCGGCCGCTGGAACTCGGTGCCGTGGATGTCGTGGAGCGCGCAGGGCGATCGCCTGGCGTACTTCGTGCGCACCGAGAAGGACCGCTCGTTGATCGTGCAGAACGTCGTCACGCGCAAGATCGAAGTGCGCGTGGAGCTGAACGACATCGATGCTCCCGAGTCGCCCGACTTCTCACCGGACGGCAAGCTGATTGCCTTCTCGGGCATGCAGGGCGCGGACGCAAACATCTATACCATCAATCTGGACACGAAGGAGATCAAGCCGGTCACGAAGGACCCGCTGCCCCACTATGCGCCGACGTGGTCGCCGGACGGCACGTACCTCGTCTACCTGGCGCGCGTCAGCGGCAACGAGAAGCTGTTCCGCGTGAACGCCGATGGCAGCAACCCGCAGCAGCTCACGTTTGGCACCCACGACGAGGGCGGCGCGCAGTTCTGGGACGCGGACACGCTGATCTTCGCGTCGACGGCGGTCAACCCCGCCGAGCCCATCGACCCGGAAGTCTCGCGCAACGGCCAGATCTACAACCTGTGGACGCTCAACCTGAAGACCAACGAGCTGAAGCAGTACACCGATGCCCTGACCGGCAACCTCTCGCCCGTGGTGCTGCGTGATGGCTCGAGCGTCCGCCTGGCGTTCGTCACCTACCTCAAGGGCGACTACGGCCTGCACATCCTCGAACGGAAGGACGAGATCAACACCGTGGCCTCCGACGACTTCGGGGCGCCAGGCCCGATCATCGACTTCCAGGCGCCGCTCACGCACACGCTGGTGCAGGACAACGCGAAGAAAAAGGGGCGCTTCGAGAAGATGTTCCTCGAGGGGCGACCGCCGGTCGCGCTCGGCGTGACCAGCGGCGGCGACCTGTTCGGTGGCACCCAGGTGACCTTCACCGACGTCCTGGGCGATCAGCAGTTCAACCTGTTCGCGTCGTCGGTCTCGCAGTTCCGGACGCTGTCGCTCTCGTGGCTGAACCTGGAGCGTCGCTTCAACTGGATGCTGCAGGGCTACTCGCAGACGCAGTTCTACTACGGGCAGGTGGGCGGCGTGTTCTACGACCCCGCGTTCAGCGGGATCGTGGACCGGGACCTGGCCATCGCGACACGCACCATGCAGGGCGGCACGGCGTACGGCATCTATCCCTTCAACCGGTACCGCCGCATCGAGCTGTATGGTGGCATCAACTACTTCGCCGAGGAGTTCGCGGACCAGGGCCTGGAGCAGTACTCCCAGGAGTACCAGGAGCAGATCTACGGACGCCAGTTGTTCAACAACGGCATGCAGATGCCGCTCGGCGTCGCCTTCGTGCAGGAGACGACGATCTTCCGTGAGTTCGGCCCGCTGACGGGCAGCACGATGCGGCTCGCGTACGAGGTCGCCCCCAAGATCGGGAACTCCCTGTCACGCCAGACCATGGACGGTGACGCGCGGAAGTATTTCCGCATCGGCGGCACCGGCCTGCTGGCTCTGCGGGCGCGCGGCTTCAAGAGCTGGGGCCCGAACCCGAGCTTCACCTACTTCGGCGGCAACAGCGAGCTGCGCGGCTACGACTTCCTGTCCTTCGCGGGACAGAACGCCTTCTTCATGAACGCCGAGCTCCGCTTCCCGTTGATCCACGCGATGGCCACGCCGATCGGCATCCTGGGCGGTATCCGGGCCTCGCTGTTCGCGGGCGTCGGCGGCGCGTCCTGGTCGCCCTGCACGGACTTCCGCTGCGACGTGGACAACTTCCAGGTGTTTGCGAACAACACGCAGGTCCAACAGCCGGTCATCGGGTACAACCAGAACTTCGAGCCCATCCTCGGCGCGCCCATCGTGGTGGACGGTCTCCGCTTCCAGGACGCCCGCGCCAGCTATGGGGTCAGCCTGATGACCTTCGCGCTGGGCTTCCCCATCCACTTCGACTGGTCCTGGCGGACGCTGATGAACCGGGAGTGGGAGGACGTGGTCTACTCCTACGACGCCATCATCGACGGCTGGAGCGGCCGTGCCAGCGACTGGTTCCGCCGGCCCAAGTTCACGGTGTGGATCGGCTACGACTTCTGAGACGGCGGCGACGGCGTGCACCGTCTCAGTCAGAGGACTGAGACGGCGACATCCGCAGCTGGCTGCGGTCCATGTCCATGGCCACTCGATAGGGGCTGAGGAACTTGTGCCCCACGATGCCGCCGACCTCGAAGCCGAGCAGGACGCTCGGCGCGCGCAGGTTCAGCACCACCACCGAGAAGTTCTGGTAGTCGATGGCGTCCGAGAAGCGCAACCGCTGGCCGGGCAGCAGGAACGCGTCCCGGTCCCAGCCCGAGGTCCCGTAGACACGCAACCCGATCTTGCGCGCCGGCTGGGCGTTGATGGCATCAGCCGTGGCCGTGCTGATCGAGATGACCTCGCCACCCGTGTCCACCACGAAATACGTCGGGTGTTCCTCGTTGATGAGGCCTTTCACCAGCGAGAGCCGGTGGTGCCGCATCGGCAGCGTAATCGTGGAAGGCTCGTCCGGCAGGCGGCGGCCCATCGTCAGCTTCCGGGTCCCGTAGTCGATGATCATCGACATCCCGAGCGCCAGCGGTGAGAAGCTCTCGGTTTCGCGCTTGGGCAGTCCGCGAAGTGCCGGCGCCTTGATCATCACCGGCACGTTGGACAGCTTCAGCGTGCCGATCTCGAACGAGTCCAGCCTCCCGAGCTGCAGGCCCCGCAGCCCGACCTCTCCGACACCGGCGCTGAGCGTGTACGTGATCGGGCGAACCCCCGCCGAGGAGGCCGTCTGGCGGGAAATCGTGGTCTGCTCGGATCCGGTATCCAGGACGAAGTCCTGGAGGTTCTGGCCGTTCACGCGCGCCCGGACGATCACCTTGTCGTCCACGAGCTTGAAGTCCACGGTGTGGAGCTGCTCGGCCGCCTTCTCGTCGACGGCAATCGGCTCGCGCTCCCCGAACGACTTCAGGAACCGGACCTGGGCGCGAGACCAGGACGCCTTCTCGCTCCGGTCCTTGTTCGGCAGCAGGTTGATGTAGTTCGTGTAGGCGGCCGCGGCCTGCTCGAAGCGCCGCATCCGCTCGAAGATGGCGCCGACCGTGTGGTGGAGCTCGGGATCCCGGGGCGACTCCTTCAGCGCCGCCTGCGCGGCGTTCATCGCCTCGTCGAGCTGATTGTGGGACGCCAGGGCCCGGGCCAGGCCGTGCAGGCCCCGTGAAAGGCCCGGGCTCCGGACCAGGGCCTCGCGGTATTCCGCCTCGGCCTCGTCGAACGCACCCGCCGACCACAGCGCGTCCGCATGGACGGTGAGCGCCTCCGGGTTGTACGGCGCGATGTCCTTGAGCGACGCGGCCTCGCGCTGGGCCTCGGTGAACTCCCCGATGCGGAGCGCGGACTTCACCAGTCCGATGCGCGCCGGCACACGGATGGAGCTGTCCTCCGACTCCGCCGCCTTGCGGAAGGCCTCCAGCGCCTCCGCATAACGTGTCTCGTCGAAGAGCAGGCTCGCCAGCTGGAACTGGACGGCGGCGTCGCTGCCGGGGGCGCCGCCCCGGGCGCCCACCACGAGCGCCGCGCTCAAGGCCAGTACGGTGAGAGGCAGGCGGGTTCGTCTCGGCATACCACCCTCTTGGACGTCGATGCCGGCCCCGGGGGCGCACCCGGGCCGGCCGGAGTTCGGGATCTGCCGCCTATCTTACTTCCGATAGTGTGCCGCGTTCACCTCGATGTAGTCCTTCCACTTCTCGGGCACCTCGTCGAGCGCGAAGATGGCCTCGACCGGGCACGCCGGGACGCAGGCGCCGCAGTCGATGCACTCGTCCGGGTGGATGTAGAGCTGGGTCGCGCTCTCGAAGTCCCCCTCATCCTTGCGTGGATGGATGCAGTCCACTGGGCATACGTCCACGCAGGCCGAGTCCTTCGTGCCAATGCAGGGTTCACAGATGATGTAGGCCACGCTCAGTCTCCTCCAGGGTCAGTCAGCAAGAAACACCAGTCAATCGGCCGGTCGGGACGCCCTCAGGCCGTGCTCTCGAGGGCGGGCGGCAGGTAGCCCAGCCGCATCGAAATCCGCCGCGCCAGGTCCCAGACGCCGCGCTGATGGTCGGTCAGGATGGGCCGGTCGTCCGCACCGTGCCCGAAGAGCCCGACGCGCGCGACTTCCTGGCTCGTGTAGTCCCAGACCGGGGCACAGGTGCAATACAGCCGTTGCGACGCTTCGGGCCCTGCGGGCGGCGGTCCCAGCCGCAGCAGGATCCGCTCCGGATCCGCCACTTCGTCCCGGCTCGCCAGCTTCAGGCAACTCAGGCGACGGGTGGCCTGCTGCGGCGAAAAGTACAGCGAACAGTGCGATGGCATCTCGCGCCCGTACACCGTGTGCATGGCCACCTCGTCCGGGCCCGAGCGCCACAGATACGTCACCTCGCCCGAGGCCGGGATGGCGATGAACCCGCGATGCGACGTCGCCAGCACGTGTTCGCGCATGACCGGGTAGGCGTGCAGGCGGAGCTCGGACCGGCCCAGCGCCTTGAAGCTCAGGTCCAGCATCTTCAGTGTCAGCGCGTAGCGCTGCGTCTCCTCGTCCTGCCGCACGTACCCCCGCCGCTTGAGCACGGCCAGCAGCCGATGGATGGTCGAGGGTGGCTGCCGCAGTCCACGCGCGAGGTCCGAGAGGCTCATGCCACGAGGCTGACCGCTCAACAGTTCGAACACCTCGAACGCTTTGTCGATGGACGTCGGCACTGCCGCGCGATCGCTGGGTTGCTTGATTTCCATTATGCGGAACGACGTTTCAAAATCCATGATCCGCTTCCGCGCACGTTCCTGTCAAGGTAAGGTGGGCATAGGATTGGCGGTCCGGAGCGTGTCGAACTCCCTCATTGGCCAGACCCTTGGGCATTACCGCGTCACCGACCAGCTCGGAGCGGGCGGGATGGGTATCGTCTACCGAGCCGAGGATCTGAAGCTCGGTCGACAGGTCGCCATCAAGGTCCTCCCCTCGGGCCAGGCCTCGGAAGAAGCCGTACAGCGCTTCCGTCGCGAGGCGCGGACGGCCTCGTCCTTGAACCATCCGAACATCTGCACGATCTACGGGTTCGACGAAGAGGGTGGCCAGTGCTACCTGGTGATGGAGCTGCTCGACGGCGAGCCGCTGGACCAGCGCCTGAACGGTCGGCCGCTCGACCTGCGGCTGCTGCTCGACATCGCCATCCAGGTGGCCGACGCGCTCGATGCTGCGCACGCTGAGGGGGTCCTCCACCGGGACATCAAGTCGGCGAACATCTTCATCACCCGTCGCGGCCAGGTGAAGGTGCTGGACTTCGGCCTGGCGAAGCTGACGGCGGATCGGCGCCAGAGCCATAGCGAGATCATCGAAACTCGCGCCCAGCACTTCACCAGCGTGGTCGGCACGACCGTCGGGACCATTGCCTACATGTCTCCGGAGCAGGCTCGCGGCGAGGACCTCGATCCGCGAACCGACCTGTTCTCGTTCGGCGTGGTGCTGTACGAGATGGCCACGGGCCGACAGAGCTTTCCGGGGCACACCACGGCCGTCGTCTTCGACGGCATCCTGAATCGCGAGCCCGTTCCCCCGAGCACCGTCAATCAGGATCTGCCGGCCGACCTCGATCGCATCATCGCCAAAGCGCTGGAAAAGGACCGTAGCCTGCGCTACCAGACGGCCGCCGACCTCAAGGCCGACCTGCAGCGGCTCCGGCGCGACTCGAGCTCCCGGAGCGGGCCCTCGACGATCGGTGCCATGGGCCCGATCTCGATGACCACGGTACCCGGCGGGACTCCCGCGACGGTGACCGGACCGCCGTCGACCGCCTCGGGCCCCACGCCACCACCCGCCCCGAACGCGACGACGGCCGCCGGGGCCGGCGCCGCGGCCGTGCCCGCGACACATCAGGCCACCCACGATTCGAAGCGATGGGTGACGATCGGAGCGGCAGTCCTCGGGGTGTCGGTGATCGCCGGCGCCCTGTTCGTGTTTCGCGGATCGTCCGCAGGACCAGCGGGGGTGGGCGAGCCCACCGCACCGTCCGCGCCCCCAGAGACGACGGCTCCTGGTCTACTCGTGGATGCCGCGCCCCCCTCGCCCCCGACCTCGACGCCAGCGGCCGCCGCCAGTCCGGGCCCACCGGTGACGCCGCCGGTGGTCGCGTCGGCAGGCGCGGGCGGAACGCCGGCGGGGACCGTGAAGAGACCGCCCCCGAAGACGGCCGTACCCGCGGCAACGCCCGTGGACGTGCCGCCGGTCAACCGCGACCGCGAAGCCACCGAGCGGCTGGAGGTAGCGAGGGCGAAGCTCGCCAGCCATCTCGTCGACCAGGGGGTGGCCGACCTGCGGCAGATCGTCCTCGACTACCCGGGCTCTCCCGTCGCGGTAGACGCCACCTTCCTCGCGGGTGACACGCTCGAGAAGGCCGGCCGTCCCGACGATGCCATGGCCATGTACATCGAGTTCGACCGTCGCTTCGCGGGTCACGCGCGGGTCGCGGAGAGCAAGCTGCGGCGCGCCCGGCTCCTGCAGAGCGCCCGGTCGCAGCCCCGGCAGAGCGAAGGCTACCTGCTCTTCGGCGACGTCGCGCGCGAGTTTCCGGGCACACCCGAAGCGCGGGCCGCGCTCCAGGCGCGGCGACAGATCGAAACCGAGCGGCGGCAGTTGCGAGCCCTGGACCCGGTGCTCAACGTCGAGGTCCCGGCGCTGCTGGTGACGCTTCGGATGATCGCCGACCAGTTCCCCGGAGAAGCCGCTACCATGGTGGCACTCAACCAGCTGGCGTCGGGGTACGAGGACCTGGATCGCCACCAGGCCGCTGCGGAGGTCCTGGAGCACATGGCGGCGCAGTTCCCGGGCAACCCGATGGAGGTCTGGTTCCGTCTCGGCGAGCTGTACGAGCGGCGACTCCGCAACCTCGAGAAAGCGCGCGAGGCGTACGGCAAGGTGCCGCCAGAATCCCCTCGCTACCGCGAGGCGCAGCAGCGCCTCAGGCGCCGGTAGCTCAGCGCGTCCTGATCTCCACCCGTCCCGTGACCACGTCGATCGAGATCACGGGCTCGCCCTTTCCGAGCGTGGCCTCGCTCCAGCGCGGCCCCCAGGTGTCGCGGCTCGTCATCGGAATGTCCGACTGAATCGTCCCGTTCAGCGCCAGCGCCATCACGCGCGCATCGGCCGGCGGCCCGGGCATCTGGAGGCGGACGTCCCCATTGAAGGCGCGCAGTCGGAGCAGGCCGCCGGGACTGAGCCGCGCATTCCGGAGCGTGACCGATCCGATCCCGGTCTCCAGGCGCAACGCACCCGCCACCTCCACGGCATCGATCGGGCCCCGGCGCACGTCTGCAGTGAGGGCACCCCGGAACGTCTCCACCGCAAGCTTGCCTTCCATCACGCGGACGCGTTCGATCACGGCGTCCACCGGCACCCGCAGGACCACGTCGGACCGCAGGGCCGGGTCGGTGTTGCCACCGGCCTGCACGAAGCGCACCGTGACGCGCTCGGGCGTCTCCTCGAACACGAGCGGCACCTGCGCCAGCGCGTCCGCTGTCGGGGCGGTGCGCTGCACCGCCACTTCCACGTCCGTCCGCTGCACGCCGACGATGCGCACGTCGCCGTTCGTGACCTCGAGGACGAGCGCGCGGGCGGTCGACCAGGCGAACGTGCGCGTCTGCCGGTCGGTGGCCGCCGCGGCGGGCGCCGCGATCACCAGGGACAGGAGCAGCGGGATGGCGCTCCGCATCGGCCGATTATACTGGCCGCAGGTATCTGACATGTCGCTGGTCCGCGTCATCGCGTGCCTGCTGCTCGTCGCGGCGCGAGCGTCCGCGCAGGGGCTGCCGTCGGAAGCCGTGTCTGTCGCGGGCGGGCGCGTGGTGTTCGGCGGCGAGGTGTTCGTGACCGTCGGCGAGGACGATCCCGGCTGGTTCAACTACACCGACTACGAGTTCAGCGCGTTGCGCAACATCCGGGCGTCGCTCTCCACCGAAGTGCGCCCCTCGGCCCGGGTGCAGGTGCTCGCCGAGGTGCGGCTCGATCACGGCGAGTACCTCTCGGCCTACGCCTTCTTCCTGCGTGTGCGCCCCTGGCCCGAACGGCGCTTCGACATCCAGGTGGGCCGCGTACCACCCACCTTCGGCGCGTTCAGCCGGACGATGTACGCCTACGACAACGTGGTGATCGGCCAGCCACTCGCCTATCAGTACCTGCTCACGCTCCGGACCGATGCCGTCCCGCGCAACGCCGACAACCTGCTCCGCGCGCGCGGCAACGGGTGGCAGGTCGGGTACCCCGTCGGCAGCCCGGAGCGCGGTCCCGGCGTGCCGCTCTTCAACAGCAACCGGTTCGACACCGGGGTGCAGGTGCACGGCGTGGCCGGTCCGTTCGAATGGACGGGTGCGGTCACCGCCGGCTCGCTGTCCGACCCGCGGCTGTCGGACAACAACGGCCGTCCCCAGGTCGCTGGCCGCGCCATCGTGCGCATCGGCCCGGCCGTGCGGATTGGAAGCTCGGTGGCGCGCGGGGCCTGGCTGGACGAATCGCTCGACGCCGACCTGCCGCCGGGCGAGTCGGCCGGTGGGTACCGGCAGAGCGCCGTTGCGATGGACGCGGAGGCCTCGGCCGGCCGCTGGCTGGCACGGGCCGAGTGGATCCACGCCTCCTGGCGCCTGCCGGCGATCGCCTCCCCCTTCATCCGCGCGCCGCTCACGACCCGGTCGCTCATCGTGGAAGGCCGCTACCGCCTGTGGCCCGGTGCATCACTGGCCGCACGGGCCGACCGGCTGGACTTCAGCGACCTGACCGGCTCGGGAGGAACGCTGCCGTGGGAGGCGCCGGTGCAACGGTTCGAGAGCGCGCTGACCCTGGCGGTGACTCGCAATATCAGCGGCAAGGTGGCGTGGCAGGTCAACCGTCGTGACGGTGGCCGCGTACGTCACGACTCCCTGTGGGCGGGCCAGCTCCTCTACTGGTTCTGACGATGCGAGCCGCCCTCCTCGTCATCGTCGTCGCGGCCACCGCCCTTGCGTCGTCATCCGGCGTGCTGACCGCGGCCGCGGACCTTTCGGTCCAGTCCCAGGCCCAGGGCACGGGCGGCATCCGCGGACGGCTCATCCTGGCGCGCGTGCCCCACAGCAGCGAGCGGCGCCCCGAGGTCGCCAGCCCCGGCTCCGCGGGACCACGGGATCCCAACGATCGGCGCCCTGGAGTAGTGTACCTGGAGCAGGCCCCGCGCTCCGCGTTCGACGAGCCCGCTCCGGCGCGCGCGGTGATGGACCAGCGCAACGAGCGCTTCGTGCCGCACGTCCTGGCCGTCACCGTCGGCACCGTCGTGGACTTCCCCAACAGCGATCGGACCTACCACAATGTGTTCTCGCTGTCGCGCGCCAAGCGCTTCGATCTGGGCCGCTATGCGGCAGGCAAGTCGAAGAGCGTGCGCATGGACCGTGCCGGCGTCGTGCGGGTGTTCTGCGACATCCACTCGCACATGAATGCCTTCGTCCTCGTGTTCGCGCACCCGTTCTTCGATGTGACGGAGCCCGACGGCCGCTTCGCGCTGCCGAACGTACCGCCGGGCACCTACACCGTCGTGGGATGGCACGAGGGCGACGCCCGGGTGACGCGGCCCGTGACCGTCGTGCCCGGCGGCTGGACCGAGATCGACCTTCCCGTGCCGTGATGCACCTGCTGCGGTCGCTCTCGAACCGGATCTTCCTGGCGAGCGCGCTGCTCGCGGCGCTGTCCATCGGCGCGGCGCTCTTCTTCGTCCGCGCGCGGCTCACCACCGAGACGCAGGAGGCACTCGACCGCGACCTGCAGACGGCTGCGAGCCTCGCAGACCAGCAGCAGGCGTCGCTGTTCGACACCTTCACGCGCTCGGCACGGCTGCTGGCCGATCTGCCGCGGTTCAAGGCCGCGGTGGACACGGGGGACGCACCGACCGTGCAGCCCATCGCCGAGGAGTATCTGGAGCAGCTGGGAGCCGACGTGCTGCGCGTGCGGGATCGGCGCGGCAGCCTGCTGGCCACGGTGGACCGGAAGGTCCCGGGGGTGTTGCGCGAGGTGGAAGTGCCCATCCAGGTCGACCAGGACCGCCTCGGCACGCTGTCGGTGGGCTACGTCCTCGACGAGGCGCGCGCGCTGGAGCTCGGCGGGATGACCGGGGCGGAGATCGCGTTTGCCGCCGACGGCCGCGTGCTCGCCTCAACCCTGGGCGACGCCGCGCCGGACGTGCTCAGCGGCCTGCCGGGAGGCGCGCCGCGCACGCTCCGGATCGGCACCACGGACTACGTCCTGCTGGCCCGCCCACTCCATCCGGAGACGGCCGACCGTCCCGCCTCGGTCATCGTCCTGCACTCGCTGTCGGCGCGCATGCAGACCCTGAGCGCCATCCAGACCTTCCTCGTCGGCCTCGCGGTCGGCTCGGTGCTGCTGGCCGTCGGCCTCAGCTTCTGGGTGGCCCGCACCGTCACCCGTCCGCTCGCCCGCATCACCGACCACATGCGGCAGGTGGCGAGGAGCGGTGACCTGACCAGCACGCTGACGCTCGCCGGGCAGGACGGATGGTCCGACGAGGACGCCCAGGTGCTGGCGCGGACGTTCAACAGCCTCATCGAGGCGATCACCCGCTTCCAGCGCGAGGCCGCGCAGCGCGAGCGGCTGTCGGCGCTCGGACGCCTCTCCACGGTCATCGCCCACGAGGTGCGCAACCCGCTGATGATCATCAAGGGCGCCCTGCGCACCGTGGTACGCCCCGGGGTGGATCCGGCCGACCTGAAGGACGCCGCTGCCGACATCGACGAGGAGATCGCCCGCCTGAACCGGCTTGTCCACGACGTGCTCGACTTCGCACGGCCCATCCGCTTCGAGTGCGCACCGGCCGACGTGAATCGGGTGTGCGAGGACGCAGCCCGCGCGGTGGCCGTGGACGGGCACGCGACGCCCAGGCTGGAACTGCAGCCCGTGCCGGCGGTCGTGACCGACCGCGAGCGGCTGCGCACCGTCCTCGTGAACCTCCTCACCAATGCCCAGCACGCCGTAGCGGCGACGGGACAGACGGACGGCGAAGCCATCTCAGTGACCACGATGCCCACGCCGGATGGTGTGGCGATCCTGGTGCGAGATCGCGGACCCGGAATTGCCCCCGATGACCTGGCCCGCGTCTTCGATCCATACTTCACGACCAGGCGCGGTGGTACCGGTCTCGGCCTGGCCATCAGCAAGAACATCATCGAGGGTCTCGGGGGTACGATCACGGCCAGCAGCCGTCCCGGCGACGGCGCCGAGTTCCGCGTGGACTTCGTGGCCGCGCCCCCGACCCGCACCGACTGACATGTCAGGAACCATCCTGCTCGCCGATGACGAGGAGAAGATCCTCAAGACGCTCGGCCGCGCCCTGCGCGACGAGGGGTTCGACGTGGTGACGACCCCGAGCGCACGCGAAGCCTCGCGCATGCTGGCCGAACGTGCCTTCGACCTCCTGATCGTCGACTACCTGATGCCGGAGCGGACCGGCCTGGACGTCATCCGCGACGTCGTCACCGCCACCGCGGACGGCGATCGCCCGGCGATGGTGATGATGACGGCCCATGGCAGCATCGAGAGCGCCGTGGAGGCGATGAAGCTCGGGGCCAGGGACTATCTCCAGAAGCCGTTCGAGGTGGACGAGCTGCTCGTCATCGCCAGGCAGGCCATCGACGACCAGCGGGCACGGCTGGGCCTCCGCTACCTGCTCGACGAGCGCGACGTCGAGTTCGGCCACTATGGCATCGTCGGCACGAGCCGGGCGATGCGGGAGTTGCTGGCGCGGGCCGAGCGGGTGGCCGAGTCCCGCAGCACGGTGCTGCTGACTGGCGAGACCGGGACGGGCAAGGAGCTGGTGGCCCGCGCCATTCACGCGCGAAGCGCCCAGCGCGACCGGCCGCTCATCAAGGTCAACTGCGCCGCCATTCCCGAGACGCTCCTCGAATCCGAGCTGTTCGGCCACACACGCGGGGCCTTCACGGGCGCGGTGACCTCCCGGAAGGGACGGTTCGCGCTGGCGGACGGCGGCACGATCTTCCTCGACGAGATCGCGACCATCAGCCAGGCGGTGCAGGGCAAGCTGCTGCGTGTGCTGCAGGAGCGCGAGTTCGAGCCGCTCGGCTCCGAGCGTACGGAGAAGGTGGATGTCCGGGTCATCGCCGCAACCAACCGCGACCTGCGGCAGCTGGTGGCCGAAGGCCGGTTCCAGGAGGACCTGTTCTACCGCCTGAACGTCATCCCGATCATGCTGCCGCCGCTGCGGGACCGACGCGAGGACATCCCCCTGCTGGTGGACTACTTCGTGCGGAAGTTCGCCACGACCACCGGCAAGCGCATCGACGGCGTCGAGCGCGGCGTGCTGGACGAGCTCACCCAGTACGACTGGCCGGGCAACGTGCGCGAGCTCGAGAACACCATCGAGCGCGCCGTGGTGCTGGCCAGCGGTTCGCGACTCACACGCGATGCGGTGTGGCTGATGGGGGCGACGACGCCGGCCCGGGGCTCTGGGCTGCCGTCCCTTCGGCTCCATCAGAACGTCGAATGGGCGGAGCGGGAGACCATCCGCCGTGCGCTCGAGCGGGCGCGCGGCGTGAAGAAGGACGCGGCAGAGGCGATGGGCATCAGTCAGCGCGCCCTGAGCCACTACCTTTTGAAGTACAAGGACTCGCTCTGAGTCGTCACAGTCCGCGGCGCTTTCGCGTCGCGTAAGCCCTTACCCGCCTCGTCGGTCTGCGCGAGCCGCGCGACCGCGACTCTCCAGTGAAAACGCTCGTCTGGTTCCGGCATCCGGTTTGCTCACCAGATCGGCATGTTCGCGACGCAGTCCCCGGCGTCGCACCGGGAAGCCGTGGCGGGGACGGCGCACCTGCTCGAGGTCACAGTTCCGTGGCCGGTCCAGCAGGGCCCCGCCACGGCCCTTGCCCCTGACGCGCGCGACGCCATCGGAGCCCATCGGATGATCCCAGCAGTCAGACGGATAGTAGTTGCCGTGGTCCTGTCCATGGCCGGTACCGCGTGTGACGAGAGCCTGAGTGACGTCGCGGGCCCGACCCCCGATCTCGAGCCGACGTTCTCGAGCATCCAGCGAGAGATCTTCAACACGACCGACAGCAGCGGACGGCAGGCGTGCATCACCTGCCACGTGGCCGGTGGCCCGGCGGGGTTCATGCCGCTCGTGGAAGGCGCCTCGTACGGCAATCTGGTCGGGCGTGCCTCGGGCGCCAAGCCGGGCGCCATTCGGGTCATCCCAGGGGATCCCGACAACAGCTACCTGATCCAGAAGCTCGAAGGCGCGCCCGGCATCGTCGGGCAACGGATGCCGCGAACCACCGGCCCCTTCCTGACGGATGGCCAGGTCAGCATCATTCGGCGCTGGATCGAGCTCGGCGCGCAGAACGACTGATGGGACGTCACGCGTGAACGCTGCTGATCCGGCCGATACCGTCCACCAGGAGACGCTACCGTGATGCCCTTTGTCCGCTACACCCTGCTCGCGATCGCCCTGACCGCCCTGACGGTCCCGGCGGCCCTGGCCCAGACGCCGACGACCGACGAAGAGGACCCGGACCTCGAGGTCAACCTCGCGCAGCCCGATTTCACCCTGCAGGACCTGCCGACGAACCTGCGCCTGCCGAAGGGCAAGTTCGCCTTCCGCGTCACGCACCGCTTCGCGCGGCCGCTCGGCGAAGGTGACTTCAGCGACCTGCTGGCCGATTTCTTCGGGTTCGACACCGGCGCCCAGATCGGGCTGGAACTCCGGTACGGCCTCTGGCGGGGCGCGCAGGTCGGCATCAACCGCACGTCGGACCGGACGATCCAGCTGTTCTCGCAGTACGAGCTGATCACCCAGTCGCGCTTCCCGGTGGGCGTCAGTGCCTGGGGCAGCGTGGATGGCACCAACAATTTCAGCGACAGCTATTCCCCCGCACTCGGTGCTGTCATCTCTCGCGAGCTGGGCCAGCACGGTGCGCTCTACGCACAGCCCGTGTGGGTGAACAACAGCAATCCCGAGCCCACCGAGCTGGTGGACGACAACGATACGTTCATGCTGGGCCTCGGCACCCGTCTCCGCCTGCTGCGGACCGTGTATGTCACGGCAGAGTTCGCGCCGCGGCTGGCCGGCTACGCACCTGGCGATGCGCTCATGAGCTTCGGCGTCGAGAAGCGGGTCGGCGGCCACGCGTTCTCGCTCAACTTCTCGAATGGCTTCGCGACGACCATGGCGCCAATCGCCCGCGGGGGCACGAGCAACGACGACTGGTACATCGGGTTCAACATCGCCCGGAAGTTCTACTGACGGCGGGGGATACGGCCTCCGGCGGTGGCGCTACACTACTCTACGCAGGCTGCTGAAGGACGCAGGCTGAAGTGAACAGTGAGAGAGCGGGCCAGACGGGCAGGACGAGGATGACACACACCACCAGACGACGGCGACACGCGATGGGGCTGGCGGCAGTCCTGACGGGGGCACTGCTCGCGGTCGCCGCAGCGTGCGGCGGAGGCGGGTCGGGGCCGACCTCGCCGACGTCCTCGCCGGCCGGTTCTACGGGATCCGGCGGAGGGGCGCCCGATTCGGTGACCATCACCATCTCGAACGCCGGTGTGGCCTCCCCCTCGAACGTCACCATCCGTCAGGGCGGCCGGGTGACCTTCGTCAACAACGACTCTCGCCCGCACGACATGTCCTCGGATCCGCATCCGACGCACGAGGACTGCACGCCGATGGCCCAGGTGGGGTTCCTCACACCGGGACAGTCGAGGACGAGCGGCAACTTCAACGACGTGCGGACCTGCGGGTTCCACGATCACAACCAGCCGACCAGCACCGGCTTGCAGGGCCGCATCACCATCGTCCCGCAATAGGAGATAGGAGATAGGAGATAGGAGATAGGAGATAGGAGATAGGAAACAGGAAGTAGGAAGCAGGAAGTAGGAAGCAGGGACTGCCTCCTGCCTCCTATCTCCTATCTACTACCTCCTATTTCCTGCCTCCTGCGTTTTAGAGTTCGGTCCTGACGTATTCGAAGTCGATCGGCATGCGGTTGATGCCGCGCGCCGGTGGCGCGATGTAGTTGGCGAACTGGCCGGGCTTGTAGACCGGCGCGGCCTGGATGCTGTGCAGGTACGCCTTGTCCTCGGGCGAGGGCAGCCACTCGCACTTGCGGCGCTCCCAGTCCTCGGCGCTCAGCGGAGTGCCCCACGGGTCGAAGTGCTTGCCTGCGTAGACTCCGACCTTGCGGTTGAACTTGCGGGACGGGAGCGCGATGCGGTCGGACATGCCGTGCGCCTGGAGGACCCGCGTGTTCCAGCGATCGACCCCGGCCTGACAGTCGCCCACGTACCAGTCGCGCAGGACCTCGTTGAGGGCGTTGCGCATCGGCACTTCCTGCCGGATGATGCGTCCGCTATCGTCCATCATGTCGAGCACGTACAGGTTGGCCGCCAGTACGTGGTCGTCCTCGTACTTGTCCTCCTCGGCGCGACCCTTGAGGCCGTTGGAGAAGTAGGCGGCCGCGTTGCTCGACACCTCGCTGCCGTGCAGGTCCAGGCTCTGGCTGAACCAGAAGTTGACGAACTTCTGAATCAACGGGATGTCGATGCCCCCCAGCGTGCGCACGTCGCCCGAGAAACCGCTCTCCCGCAACAGCTGGCAGGTCCGTTCCAGGATGCGCGAGATGCCCGTCTCGCCCACGAACATGTGGTGCGCCTCCTCGGTGAGCATGAAGCGCGTCGTGCGGGACAGCGGGTCGAGCGAGCTCTCGGACAGGGAGAGCAGCTGCGACTTGCCGTCCCGGTCCGTGAACATCGTGAAGGCGAAGAAGTCGAGCCAGGTGTCGATGGGCTCGTTGAAAGCTTCGAGCATGCGCGGTGTGTCGGAGTTGCCGCTGCGGCGCTCCAGCAGGGCCTCGGCCTCCTCGCGCCCGTCCCGTCCGAAGTGAGAATGCAGCAGGTAGACCATCGCCCACAGGTGACGGCCCTCCTCCACGTTCACCTGAAAGAGATTGCGGAGGTCGTACAGGCTCGGGCAGTGCGCGCCGAGCTGGCGCTGCTGCTCGACGCTGGCCGGTTCGGTGTCGCCCTGGACGACGATGAGCCGGCGCAGCTGGTTGCGGAACTCACCCGGCACTTCCTGCCACACGGGCTGGCCCTTGAAGTCGCCGAACCCGATGCGGCGGTCCGGCGTCGGCTCGGCCAGGAAGATGCCCCAGCGGTACTCGGGCAGCTTGACGTAGTCGAAGTGCGCCCAGCCGGCGGCGTCCACGCTGATAGCGGTCCGGAGATAGACCTGGTGGTGATCCTGGAAGCCTTCGGGCCCCATGTCGCGCCACCAGTCGAGATACGCCGGCTGCCAGTGCTCCAGCGCGCGCTGCAGGCGCTTGTTGCTGCCGAGGTTGACGTTGTTCGGGATCCGTTCGCTGGAGATCATGAGGTCCGCCTCTTCTACCTTCTGCCTTCCGCCTCTTGCCGTTTGCCTTCCTACGTCCGTTTCCAGTCGAACGAGGGACGGCCCTCGCGGCCGTAGGTCATCAGGGCACCGCGCTCACCGACGGCGTTCGGCCGCTGGAAGATCCAGTTCTGCCACGCCGTCAACCGGCCGAAGATCTTCGTCTCCATCGTCTCCGGGCCTGCGAACCGCAGGTTCGCCTCCATGCCCGTGAGCGCGTCCGGCGAGAACGCGGTGCGCGCCTCGATCGCCATGCGCACCTCGTCGTCCCAGTCGATGTCGTCCGGGGCATCGAACACGAGGCCGCCCTCGACGGCCTGGCGCGCGTCGAACGGGCCCTCGTGCGCGAACGCGGCCTCGAGGGAGTCCGGCTCGCCGAGGAACCGGGTCTGCAGGCGCGAGAGCCCGTTGCTCATCGGGTAGGCGCCGCGGTTCATGACCGAGAGCTGGATCGTATTGGCCTCGTCGGGATCGTCGATCATGAACGAGCGGTCGGCCGCCAGGGCGAGCTCGAAGAGCGTGCCCGCGAAGGCGTTGCCCGGTTCGATCAACGCGAAGAAGCTGCGGGCCGTGAGGTCCATGCGCTTCAGCGTGCGGCGGATCTGCCCGATGATCTCGCGGACGAGCCAGTGGCTCTCGTAGGAGGCAAGCGTCTCGTCCACCGCGAGCACCGCGGCCGGATCGCCGGTCGCACGGACGATGACGGTACCAATCTCCGGCTCGTTGAGCCGCAGGCGCAGCAACGCGTCATCGAGTTCGCGGAAGCAGCGCAGGGCCCACGCCTGATCACCAGCAGCCAGGAACTCGTCAGGGGTCGTGGGTTGCGGCGTGTTCGGCGCCAGCACCGTCAACTCGCACACCCGCTTCGCGCGATCGAGGTCACCCTGCACGAACATGTACGTGAAGCGATCGGCCTCCAGCACCGGCGCGAGCGGCCCGAGCGTGATGCCCGGGCCCGCCGCGGGCCGATCGGACATCGCCGCGAGTTCGCGTGCGCGACGGTCGACCCCATCCTTGAACTGGCTGGTCGGCCACACCTTGTCCACGAAGCGCCAGTCCACGGCGCGCTTGCCGCGGACGCCTTCGGTGAGCGTGCTGAAGTGATCGGCGACGTCGCGGCGCACCTTGCGCTTGTCCACGACCCGCGTCAGCCCGCCGGTCCCCGGCAGCACGCCCAGCAGCGGCGTCTCCGGCAGCGACACCGCCGCGCTCCCGTCGTCCACGAGGTGGATTTCGTCACAGGCCAGCGCCAGCTCGTACCCACCGCCCGCGCAGATGCCGTTGATGGCCGCCAGGAACCTGATGCCGCTGTGGGCGCTCATATCCTCCATGCCCAGGCGGGTCTCGTTGGTGAACTTGCAGAAGTTCACCTTGAACCCGTGGCTGGAGGTGCCCAGCATGAAGATGTTGGCGCCGGCGCAGAAGATGCGCGGCTTCAGGCTGGTGAGCACGACGGCATGCACGTCGGGATGCTCGAACCGGAGGCGCTGCACGGCGTCGGCGAGCTCGATGTCCACGCCGAGGTCGTAGGAATTGAGTTTCAGCTTGTAGTCGTTGGGCCGGAGGCCGGCGTCCTCACGGACATCCATGGCCAGCGTGGCCACGGCACCGTCGATCGTCAGTCGCCAATGGCGGTACTGGTCCGGCGAGGTCTCGAACGAGAGGGATGGGGACTGGGTCGGGCTTTCCACGCTGGGAGTGTACCACGGGTTTAAACGGTCGTTCAAATATATGCTACGCTCTACCTGAGCGATGGCGGCAACCGATCGGCGTGTGGAGATCCTGAAGAGCGCGGCGGCCGCGTTTCGACGCCGGGGCTACCACGGCGCGAGCGTCGACGAGATCGCGTCGGCGCTGAAGATGACGAAGGGGAACCTGTATTACTACTTCCGGAACAAGGAAGACATCCTCTACGCGTGTCACGAGTACTCGCTCGACATCCTGCTGCGGTTGATGCACGACGTGCAGCACGATCCGGTCCCGGCCGATCGGAAGCTGCGCAGGCTGATCCTGGCTTTCGTCCATCTGACGCTCGACGAGCTGCAGGGCACGGCGTTGACACTGGATCCCGAGGCGCTGTCGGCGCCGCTCTTTGCGAAGGTGGTCGCCAAGCGCGACGAGTTCGACCGCGGCATGCGCGCAATCATCCAGCAGGGCATGGATGAGGGGCTGTTCGCCCCTGGCAATCCGAAGATGCTGGAGTTCGCCATCATGGGCGCGGTGAACTGGATCACCAAGTGGTTCGACCCCGCCGGCCCGATGACGTCGCAGCAGATCGGCGAGGCGTTCGCGGATTACCTGGTCGGTCAGGCACGGGTACCGATGATGAAGGTGTGAGTGAGACCGCGAATCTGATGATCTGATGATCTGGTGAGCTGGAGATCTGACGTAGCGATCTGGGGATCTGGGGATCTATCTGGGGATCTGGGGATCTATCTGGGGATCTGGGGATCTATCTGGGGATCTGGGGATCTTTCTGGGGATCTGGGGATCTTTCTGCTGCCAGCGCGTGGTGTCATCCGTCTGCTCCGGACGTGGCACTCTCCTCCGCGCCTACTCCGCAGTCTGGCCGGGTTCGAGCGCCAGGACGTCGATGCCGGATCCCGCGAGGTGTTCCTGCAGTGCCTCGGGCGTGCCGGTGAGCAGCGGGAACGTGCCCCAGTGCATGGGCACCACCTGCTTCACGCCCAGCCAGCGGGCCGCCATGGCCGCGGTGTCCGGGCCCATCGTGAAACGGTCGCCAATCGGCAGAAACGCGATGTCCGGCTGGTAGAGCTCGCCGATCAGCTTCATGTCGCTGAAGAGCGCGGTGTCGCCCGCGAAGTAGATCGCCTGGCCGTTCTCGAGCCTGACGACGTAACCGGCCGGCTCGCCCAGGTAGACGATGCCGTTCTCGTCGACGCTGCTGCTGTGGACCGCCTCGGTCATCGTGATGCGCAGCCCCTTCGCGCTGATCGTGCCCCCCTTGTTCATCGGCTCCACGGCCTGGACGCCCTTCGAGCCGAGCCACGACACCACCTCCCAGATCCCGACGACAGTGGCGCCGGTGGCCTTCGCCACGGCAGCGGCGTCGGTGATGTGATCGCTGTGGCCGTGCGACACCAGGATCAGGTCGGCCTTGGTCGGCCTGGCGCCCTCGGGGAATCGGGGGTTTCCGGTGTACCAGGGGTCGAAGAGCAATTCGAGGCCACCCGGCGTGCGGAGGCGGAAGGAGGAGTGGCCGAGCCAGGTAATGGCGAGGTTCTGCATCTGGTGATCTCGTGATGTGGTGATCTGGCGATCGATGTCGGGATCGTGTGATCTGGTGATCTAGCTGGTGATCTGGTGATCTAGCTGGTGATCTGGTGATCTAGCTGGTGATCTGGTGACCTATCTGGTGATCTGACTCGTGATCTGGTGATCTTGCGACTTATCGTGCTGGCCTCGAGATCTATCGTCTCTTCCCGGGCCCTTGGTGGTTCTGTTTTGCGGTCCGGCACGAGGCGGCGAGGATGGCTCGCAGTTCTTTGGCCTCGGCGAGCAGCGTCTCCACCGTGGCCTGGTCGCCCAGCGCGGTGCTCCGGAAGAACTCCAGCCAGTACACGACCTCGTCCGCCTCCTCGTTGGCGATGCCCAGTTTCGCGATGAATTCAGCGCGCGAACGGGCACGCCCCGATGCCCGGTAGTTTGCCCCGACCGAGGTGGCGCAGTCCAGCAGCTGGTCGGCCGGGCGCCTCCCTCCGGGCCGCTCCCGCACCAGGTTCGCAAGACCGAACACCGCCACGGCGAGCGCAGCGGTCCGTGCTTCCAGATCGGTTCGTTCCATACCCCGATCCGGTGCAGGCGGCATGCCGCGCCCGATCACGCCCAAACGCGCTTCCCACCCCTCGAACCGCCGCAGCTTCTGCCATCCCCTGCCGCTCGGCGGGACGCAGCTTCTGCCGAGCGTCACCACCTGGACCCGCAGACCCTCGGGTCGATCCCAGGGTCACTCCCCTACGAAATCCCCAGGTCGCCAGATAGATCCCAAAATCACCAGCTAGATCCCAAGATCACCAGCTAGATCCCCAGATCATCAGCTCATCACATCGATCACCAGATCACCACATCGCCAGATCATCAGATTCGGCTTTCAGCTACACTGAACAGAGCATGGTCGAAGCCCCTCTGGCCTTCATCAGTCCCCGCTCCCCCAAGCCCGACTGGCTGAAGGTCCGCGCCCCGGGGTCGGAGAACTACCTGCGGCTCCGCGGAATCATGCGCGACCTGAAGCTGAACACGGTCTGCGAGGACGCGCACTGCCCGAACATCGGGGAGTGCTGGCATCACGGCACCGCCACGTTCATGATCCTGGGCGATATCTGCACCCGCGCGTGCGCGTACTGCGCCGTCGCGCACGGCAAACCGAAGGAGTTGGACCTCGAGGAACCCGTGCGTGTGGCGGAGGCCGTCGAGCAGATGCGCCTGAAGTACGCCGTCATCACCTCCGTCGATCGCGACGACCTGCCGGACGGCGGAGCCGGCATCTTCGCGTCGACCATCCGCGAGATCAAGCGCCGCATGCCGGACACGCGCGTCGAGGTGCTCATCCCGGATTTCAAGGGCGAGTACGCGCCGTTGGCCACCGTCCTGGACGCGAAGCCCGACGTCCTGAATCACAACACCGAGACCGTGCCGCGCCTGTACCGTATGGCGCGTTCCGGCGGCAGGTACACGCGGACCCTCGAGTTGCTGGACCGCGCCCGCACCCACGCGCCGGACATCCCCACCAAGACGGGCCTGATGGTCGGCCTCGGCGAGGAGACAGACGAGCTCGTCGAGGTCTTCAAGGACCTGCGCTCGGTGGGGGTCTCGATCCTCACCCTCGGGCAGTACCTGCGTCCATCGCTGGATCACGCCGTGATGACGCGCTACTACCATCCCGACGAGTTCGCTGAGCTCAAGCGTATCGCGCTCGGCATCGGGTTCGTCCACGTCGAAGCCGGCCCGCTGGTCCGCAGCTCCTACCACGCCCACGAACAAGCCGACGCCGCCGAAGCCGCCCTGGCCAGGTAGGGCTCGGCACGTGCCTGGCGCTACTTCAGGATCCGCAGGGTCAGGGCGTGCACGTCCGCACGCTCCACCCCGAGCGCATCGACGTTCGTCGCGGGCGCCACCGCCTCGAAGGCCGCGTTCCTGCCGCCCTCCATCACCTTCAGGATGCCCACGCCGGGCGTACTGCCAGTGCTGACGTGTGGGTCGGCGGTCAGCGGATTCGGTCCCCGCAGTGACAGAAACGCGTGGGAGCCGTTCGGGGAGACCATCACGAGGTCTGGTGTCGGATCGTCGGACACTTCGCCTTCGAGGGGAATGATGTTGGCGATCTCGTCGGTCGCCGTGTCCACGGCCCAGAGGAAGTTCCGCCCGCGATCGGCGATCCACAGATATCGCCCGTGCTTCGTGAGGCCGGCACCGTGGGCATCTGCGTCGTCCGAGTCGTCCCTGAAGATCAACTGGCGCTCCGGCACGTTCGGGGGATTCGACGCGGAGTAACCGCTCACCGGGAACGAATACAGGTCGGCCTGATAGAGGTTCGAGGCCGTCCCGCCGCCTGAGTCGATGTACATCTTGCCAGGCACCTCCGCCCCCAGGCACCCGTTGCCGCTGACCACGCGCGTGTCGTACTCGCCGACGATCTGCATCGGCGTCGCGCGGCTGTCGACGACGAACAACCCGCCACCGCGCAGCGTCACGAACGTGAACCGGCTGGTTGATTCCGTAATCGGGCAGATGGGCGCGTTGTCCGGCCGAAGCGTCGGGTCCTGGCACGGGATGCCATTCGGCGTCGTGCAGCTCGCGAGATCGAGCGTGGCCGCGGTCTCGTGCACGAACGTGTTGGTGGCGTAGTTCGTGCGGATGCGCTCGAAGAGCTTGCCGTTCTGGTTGGCAACCGTGACGTAGGTGCCGTCCGGTGACGGCGTCGCCATGTGCGCCTGGCGGGCGCCACCGGCCCCAGGAGAGGTCCGGAAACAGGCGACGGGCATCCGCGTGGCCGCATCCAGGAACAGCACGTGCCCGGTGGCCACGAACGAAATCACGGCGTGCGTCTGTGCAGGATTCATGGCCATCATGTGCGGCCGAACGGGGTTCACTCCGGTCGACGCCAGGCAGAACGCGGCTGCAGCACCACCGAGATCGATGTGCTCGGCCGTCGCCGTCGCGGCCCGGTGGCGGTTCTCGAGCGCGCGCCCATCCCAGATGTACAGCGTTCCGCCGAATGTCCGGCCTGGCGAGTTGGATTGGTCAATCGCCCAGACCTCGTATTTCCCGTCTCCGCCGGCTCCGGGGTGGAGCACAGCCGCCATCGACATCACGACCGAGAACGCGATCAGACGCATGGGACGCCTCCTTGGGGAGGACGGGACGATAACCGATCGCGGCTCCGGATGCCAGGCGGCTGGGGCCGGGTGGCTGGGGCCGGGTTGGGTGGGACGACGGTACTGCGAAACGCGCCGCCAGCCCCAGCCACCGGTCAAGTCAACCCCTCGCCAAAGAGACCACCAGAGCCCACGATCCGGTCACCGGGTCCCCGGACAGAGCTACAGATCCCGGATGCCAAGATCGTTCATCAGATCCAGGGGTCACCGTTCAGATCATCAAGTCGGACACCAGATCCCGAGATCCCCAGATCCCCAGATCCCCAGATCTCACCGGGTCGCGAGCGTACCCCCGGTCGCGACCTCAGCTATCCTTCCCTTGTGAGCGGCGAGCTATCCGGGCCCGGGCAGAACGTGACCGTGCTGCTCCAGGCGTGGCAGCGAGGCGACCGGGCGGCGCTCGACACCCTCATGCCCCTGGTGTACCAGGAGCTGCACCGGCTCGCGGTGCGCCAGATGGCCGGGGAATCCCGGTCGCACACCCTGCAGAGCACCGCCCTGGTCCACGAGGCGTTCCTCCGGCTGGTCGGACAGCGGGCCGACTGGCAAAGTCGCGCGCACTTCTTCGGGATTGCGGCGACGGTGATGCGCCGCATCCTCGTGGACCATGCCAGGCGCGCCCACGCCGATCGACGTGGCCATGCCGTGCCCCCGCTTCCCCTTGACTCATCGGTGGGCGTCGCGGCACCGGATCATCAGGTCGTGGACGCGCTCGCACTCGACATTGCGCTGTGTGAGCTCGAGGTGGTCGACCCGCAGCAGGCCCGCATCGTCGAACTGCGCTTCTTCGGCGGGCTCACCGTGGAGGAGACGGCCGAACTGCTGGCCGTCTCGGCGTCCACGGTCAAGCGCGACTGGGCGGTGGCGCGCGCCTGGCTGTACCGCGCGCTCGAGCGGGGCACGCCCGACCCGCCCCAGCCGGGAGACTGACGACGGCCATGGCGGAGACAGGGCGCTGGCCAATCGTGAAGGACCTGGTGGCGCGCGCGCTCGAGGTGGACGCGGCAGACCGGCGCGCATGGCTCGACGCGCAGCCCGTGCCCGACGACGTGCGGCAGGAGGCCCGTGCGCTGGTGGACGCGGACGCGCGTGCACAGGGCTTCCTCGACGCCCCGGCACTCGAGCGTCCCGGCGCGGCCCGTGTGATCCACGAGGCCACGCGTGCCTGGCTGCCGTCCGCCGCGCAGCCCGGCCAGATGCTCGGCGCCTACAAGGTGCTCCGGCCGCTGGGCCAGGGCGGCATGGGCACGGTGTACCTGGCCGTTCGTGCCGACGAGGCCTTCGAGAAGCACGTCGCGATCAAGGTGGTCAGCGTGGGGGCGGGCGGCACGCACCTGGCGGATCGCTTGAGGGAGGAGCGGCGCCTGCTCGCCTCGCTCGACCATCCATTCATCGCACGGTTGCTCGACGGCGGCACCACCGCGGAGGGCGCCCCGTACGTGGTGATGGAGTACGTGGAGGGCGAGCCCATCGACGCCTATTGCACCGCACACGCGCTGCCCCTTCGCGCCAGGCTCGACCTGGTGCGCCGCGTGTGCGCCGCGGTGCAGCACGCGCACCGCAACCTGGTCGTCCACCGGGACCTCAAGGCCAGTAACATCCTCGTGACCTCGGACGGGACGCCGAAGCTGCTCGATTTCGGGATCGCGAAGGCGCTGGCGGACGACCGGGGACTGCGGACGCTCACCGGCTATGGCGCGATGACGCCCGAAAGCGCCAGCCCCGAACAACTGCGTGGCGAGCCCGTCACGGTGGCGACCGACGTCTGGGGCCTCGGCGTGTTGCTGTACACGCTGCTGACCGGACGCGGCCCCTTCGCTCACGCCACGAGCCCGGCAGCGCTGACCCGGGCGATCTGCGACGAGGACCCTGCACCGCCCGGCCGGCGCGCGGGCGCGCTGTCGATTCCCGTGGACGTCGACCTGATCGTGAAGAAGGCGCTCGCCAAGCGGCCGCAGGATCGGTACGACACGGCGGCCGCGCTGGAACAAGACCTGGGCCGCTTCCTGGACAACCGGCCCATTGCGGCCGCTCCCGATTCACTCGCCTACCGCGCCCGCCGCTTCGCAGGACGCCATCGCGTTGGCACGGCCGTGGCGGCGGCCACGTGCGTGGCGCTCGCGGGCGGCGTCACCGCGACCCTGTGGCAGGCCCGCATCGCGGAGCGCGAGCGCGCACGCGCCGAACGGCGCTTCGAGGAGGTGCGACAGCTCGCCAACACCATGATCTTCGACCTGCACGATGCGATCGTGCCGTTGCCGGGATCCACCCCGGCGCGAAAGATGCTCGTCGAACGGGCCCTCCGCTATCTCGACGGCCTCCTGGGCGAGGCAGGCCAGGACGCGGGACTGCAGCGGGAGCTCGCCGCCGCCTATGAGCGCCTGGCTGTCGTCCAGGGGCGTCGCGGGGACGCCAATCTCGGCGACGCGGCCGGTGCGCGTGCGAGCCTCGAGAAGGCCGAGACCCTGCGGCGGCGGGCGGCCGCGGCGCCGGGCGCGGGCCTGGCCGACCGCGTGGCACTGGCCGTGGTGTACGACCAGCGCGCCTACCTGGCCGAGACGCGGGCCGAGCGGTTGTCGCTCGTGGACCACGGGCTCGGCGTCCTCGATGCGCTCACCGCCGAGGAGCGCGCCACCGAGGACGCCGCGCGGGCGCGGGCGACGCTGCTGTGGAACGGCGCCGCCGCACGCGTCGAGGCCAAGGACTATGCCGGGGCGCGTCCGATGTACGACGAGGCCCTCCAGGGGTACGAGCACCTGCTGGCGATCGCCGCTCCGAGACAGCAGGCGCAGGCGAGCCGCAACCTGTCGATCGCCTGCAAGAACTACGGGGCGCTGCTCTGGGTCCAGGGCGAACGCGAGGCCGCCATGACCCTCTATCGACGGGCGCTGGCCCTGGACGAGGCGCGGCTGGCCACGCAGCCGGACCACACCACCTGGCGGCTCGACCTGTCCTTCAGCCTCGCGTCGCTGGCGCACGCCGAGCTGGGGACAGGCGACGTCGCCGGTTCGGTCCGGCACTACGAGCAGGCGCTGCAGCTGAGGACGCTCGCGCTCGCCGCAGACCCGCAGAACGCGCAGGCGAAGGCCGCCGTCGAGCGCGGGGAACAGACACTGGCTCGCGCGCGGGCCCGGGCTCGAGAGGCGCGCGCCCGCAAGAGATAGATCCCCAAATCCCGAGATAGATCCTCAGATCACCAGATCACCAGATCGATCACCAGATCACCAGATCACCAGATCACCAGATTCGCCCTTCACTGCCTCTTCTTCGGCTTGTAGACGTGCGTGGCCTGCCCGAAGAACTGCTCGGCGGCCTCCATCACGGTCTCGCCCAGCGTGGGATGCGGATGGATGGTCAGCTTGACGTCCGACGCCGTGGCCCCCATCTCGATGGCCAGCACGCCCTCGGCGATGAGCTCGCCCGCGCCGGATCCGACGATGCCCACGCCGAGGATGCGCTCGGTCTTCGGGTCGATGACCAGCTTCGTCATCCCGTCCACGCGATCGATGGCGATCGCCCGCCCGGAGGCGCCCCACGGGAACCGCGCGACGTCCACCGTCAGCCCCTGCTTCTCCGCATCCGTCTCGGTGAGGCCCGCCCAGGCGATCTCGGGATCCGTGAACACGACGGCCGGGATGGCCGCCGGCTCGAATACGGCCTTGTGCCCGGCGATCGCCTCCACCGCGACCCGCGCCTCGTGCGACGCCTTGTGCGCCAGCATCGGCTCGCCCGCCACGTCGCCGATCGCGAACATCGTCGGCTCCGCGGTGCGGCGCTGGCCGTCGGTCTCGATGAAGCCCTTTGCGTTCACCAGCACGCGCGTGCGATCCAGGCCGTCGATGTTCGCGTGCGGCCGCCGGCCGATCGCGACGAGGACGTAGTCGAACATCGCCTCGGCTGGCGCGCCCTCGCCCTCGAAGGCGACGGTGATGCCGCCGCCGGCCTCCTTCATCGCGGTCACCTTCGTCGAGAGGTAGATCTTCTCGAACACCTTCTCCGCGCGCTGGTTGAGGATACGGACCAGGTCGCGGTCGGCGCCCGGCAGCAGTCCCGGGGTCATCTCCACCACCGACACCTTCGTACCGAGCGCGGCGTACACCGAGCCGAGTTCGAGGCCGATGTAGCCGCCGCCGATGACCAGCATGGTCTTCGGGATCTCGGGGAGGTCCAGCGCGCCGGTCGAGTCCAGCACGCGCGGCGAGTCGAGCGCCAGGGACGGGATGCGCGTCGGATGCGACCCGGTGGCCAGGATTACGTAGTCGACGCTGACGGTCTCCTCGCCGCCCTCCGTCTTCTGCACCCGCAGTGTCTTCGGGTCTACGATCGAGGCGCGCCCCTGGATGTAGTGGACCTTGCGAAGCCTGGCGACCTGACCAGTCCCGCTGGTCAGCTTCTCGACCACCCGGTCCTTGTAGGCGCGGAGCGCGCCGACGTCCACCTGCGGCGGGCCGAACGTCACGCCCCATTCCGCGGCGTGGTGTGCTTCGTCGATGACCTTCGCGACGTGCAGGAGCGCCTTCGACGGGATGCACCCCTTGTACAGGCACACGCCTCCGGGGTTCTTCTCCTCGCCGATGAGCGTGACGGCCATCCCGAGGTCGGCCGCATAGAACGCGGCCGCGTATCCGCCGGGCCCGGCGCCGAGAACGGCGACTTTCGTGGATCCAGAATCGGGTGAACTCATGATGTTGTGATCTCGTGATCGATCGGGTGATCTCCTGATGGATTGATCAAGCGATCGGATGTGGCAATCGCGCGATCCATCGATAGATCCAAAGATCGACCGGTCACCCGATCGATCTCCAGATCATCACATCACGAGATCACCAGATTCGCGAATGCCGCTAACCTCTGAGCGCCAGCGCGAACGGGTTCTCGAGGGCTTCGGCAACCCAGCGCAGGAAGCGAATCGCGTCCGCGCCGTCGATGAGGCGGTGGTCGTAGCTGAGCGACAGCGGGAGCATCTGCCGCGGCTCGAAGGCCGTACCGGACCACACCGGCTCGAAGACACCGCGTGAGATCCCGAGGATGGCCACCTCGGGCCAGTTGACGATCGGCGTGAAGGCCGTGCCTCCGATGCCGCCGAGGTTCGAGATCGACATCGATCCGCCGGACATGTCATCGAGTGTCAGCTTGCGGTTGCGTGCCTTCTCGGCGAGCTGCTGGATTTCGATGGACAGTTCGGTCAGGTTCTTGCGATCCGCATCGCGGACCACCGGCACGAGCAGGCCGTTGTCCGTATCCACGGCGATGCCGACGTTGATGAACTTCTTGTAGACGATGGCCTCGCCGGCCATGTCGACCGAGGCGTTGAACTGCGGGAACACCTTGAGCGCGCTCGCGATCACCTTGCAGGCGACAGCCGTGACGGTGAGATTCCCGCCCTTCTTCTCGACCTCGGCCCGGTAGGTCTTCCGCATCTGCTCGAGGCGGGTGATGTCGGCCTTGTCGAACTGCGTGACGTGGGGGATCGTGTTCCAGGCCGCGCTGAGGTGCTCAGCCGTCTTGCGGCGGATGCCGGACATGGCCTTCCGCTCGGTCTCGCCGAACTTCGAGAAATCCGGCAGCGGCCGCACCTGCAGCGGGGCGCCGCTCGACGCCGCGGCGGCCTGCCCGGCGCTGCCGAAGCTCTGCATCACGCGCCTGGCGAAGTCTTTCACGTCGTCGATCGAGATGCGGCCACCGGGCCCGCTGCCCGTGACCTGCGTGATGTCCACGCCAATCTCCCTCGCGAGGCGCCGCACGGACGGCGCCGCCGGCCCCGACGTGTGCGCGGCGGCGGGAGCCGGGGCCGCCGGCACCGCCTGCTGGCGTGCGGCGGCGATGTCCACGACGGGCGCCTTCGGCCGCTCAAGCTCCGCAGGCGCCGGCACGGAGGCGGACGGGGGCGCCGCCGCGGCAGCCGGCGCGGCAGCGGTGTCCCGCGGCGGTTCGGCCTGCGGCGGCGCGCCGGCGATCCCCTGGTCCACGACAACCACCGACTGGCCGGGTTTCACCTTGTCGCCGACCTTGACCTTGACGTCCGTGACCACGCCGGCGAGGGTGGAGGGCACCTCGATGGTGGCCTTGTCGGTCTCGAGTTCCAGGACCGGCTGATCGACCTTGATCGCATCACCCGGCTTCACCAGCACCTTCAGAACGTCGCCCTGCGCGACGCCATCACCAAGATTCGGAAGGACGAAATCTGCCACTCCTGCCTCTTTCTGCCTTCTGCCTTCGCGCCTCTGCGAAGGCTACGGCGGACTCGCCGCAGCGTCCTCGCCGCGGAGGCGGCGCCTGTGTGCCGCTTGCCCTGTGTCTCAGCTGATGGCCGGGTTCGGCTTCTCGGGGTTGATGCCGAGATCGGCGATGGCCTTCGCCACCACGCCCGGTTCCACCTGCTTTTCCTGCTGGAGCGCGTAGAGCGTGGAGAGCACGATGAAGCGGGCGTCCACCTCGAAGAAGTCGCGCAGCGCCTCGCGCGTGTCGCTGCGCCCGAAGCCGTCGGTGCCCAGGGCATGCAGCTTCTTCGGCAGCCACTGGTCGATCGCGTCCGGCAGCACCTTCAGGTAGTCGGACGCGGCGACGAAGACGCCCGGGGCGTTCTTCGTGACCTGCGTCACGTACGGCACCTTCGGCTTGTCCGCGGGATGCAGCCGGTTCCACCGCTCGCAGGCGTGCCCGTCGCGGTAGAGGTTCACGTAGCTGGTGACGCTCCAGACGTCCGCACCGACGTTGTACTGCTCCTCGAGGATCTGCTGGGCCTTGATGGCCTCGGTGAGGATCGTGCCGCTGCCGAACAGCTGTGCCCGCAGCTTCGCCTTCGGCTTGCTGGTCGGCCTGCAGACGTACATCCCCTTGAGGATGCCGTCCTTCGAGCCCTCGGGCATCGGCGGGTGCTCGTACTGTTCGTTCATCACGGTCAGGTAGTAGAAGATGTCCTCCCGATCCGTGTACATCCGCTTGATGCCGTCCTCGACGATCGCCGCGAGCTCGTAGGCGAACGCCGGGTCGTAGGACTGGCAGTTCGGCACCGGCAGCGCGAGCACGTGGCTCTGGCCGTCCTCGTGCTGCAGGCCCTCACCGTTCAGCGTCGTGCGGCCCGAGGTGCCGCCGACCACGAAGCCCTTCATCCGCATGTCGGCGCCAGCCCAGATCAGGTCGCCGATGCGCTGGAAGCCGAACATCGAGTAGAAGATGAAGAACGGCAGCATGTTGATGCCGTGCGTCGCGTAGGCCGTCCCCGCCGCGATGAACGAGGACACCGATCCTGCCTCGTTGATGCCCTCCTCGAGAATCTGCCCGTCGAGGGCCTCCTTGTAGTAGAGCAGCGTGTCGCGGTCCACGGGCTCGTACTTCTGGCCCTCGTGCGCGTAGATGCCCACCTGGCGGAACAGCGCCTCCATCCCGAAGGTCCGCGCCTCGTCAGGCACGATCGGCACGATGTACTTGCCGATGGCCTCGTCGCGGAGCAGCTTGGACAGCATCCGGACGAACACCATCGTCGTGGACGCCTTGCGGCTCTCGGTGCCCTTGTGGAACTCCTCGAACGTATCGCCGAACTCGACGCGCACCGGGGCGGAACGGTCCTGGCGCCGCGGCACGGGCCCGTGCAGCGCCTGGCGGCGCTCCTTCATGTAGCGCATCTCCGCGGACTGATCGCTCGGGCGGTAGAACGGCGCGTCTGCGACGTCCTCGTCGGAGATCGGGATCCCGAAGCGCGTGCGGAACGCGCGCACCTCGTCGTCGTTCAGCTTCTTCTGCTGGTGGGTGATGTTCTTGCCCTCACCCGCCTCGCCCATGCCGTAGCCCTTGACGGTGCGGGCCAGCACCACGGTGGGCATCCCCTTCGTCTCCGTGGCGCGCTTGAACGCGTTGTACACCTTGACGGGATCGTGGCCGCCGAGCGTGAGCTTCTTCAGCTGCTCGTCGGACAGGTGCTTCACCATGTCCAGCAGGCGCGGGTCCGCGCCCCAGAAGGTCTTGCGGGTGTACGCCCCGGACTCGACGGCCATCTTCTGGTACTCGCCGTCGACCACCTCGCCCATGCGCCGGACGAGCAGGCCTTCGGTGTCCTTCTCGAGCAGATCGTCCCACTCGGAGCCCCAGATGCACTTGATGACGTTCCAGCCTGCGCCGCGGAAGATCGCCTCGAGCTCCTGGATGATCTGGCCGTTGCCCCGCACCGGGCCGTCGAGCCGCTGCAGGTTGCAGTTGATGACGAAGATCAGGTTGTCGAGCTTCTCGCGCGACGCCAGCGTGATGGCGCCCAGCGACTCGGGCTCGTCGGTCTCGCCGTCGCCCAGGAACGCCCAGACCTTGGCGTCGGTCTTCGGCTTCAGCCCCCGGTCTTCCATGTAGCGGTTGAAGCGCGCCTGGTAGATGGCCATGATGGGCCCCAGGCCCATCGACACGGTCGGGAACTCCCAGAAGTCCGGCATCAGCCACGGATGCGGATAGGAGGACAGGCCGCCACCGGGCTTCAGCTCGCGCCGGAAGTTCTCGAGCTGCTCCAGGCTGATCCGCCCCTCCAGGAACGCACGGGCGTAGATGCCCGGCGAGCCGTGGCCCTGGAAGTAGATGATGTCACCCTCGTTGCCGTTCTCACGGCCACGGAAGAAATGGTTGTACCCCACTTCGTACAACGTGGCCGACGAGGCGAACGTCGAGATATGGCCGCCGATGCCATCCTCGATGCGGTTGGCCCGCACCACCATCGCCATCGCGTTCCAGCGCACCAGGCTCTTGATGCGCCGCTCGATCTCGCGGCTGCCGGGATACGGGTTCTCTTCGCGAGGGTGGATGGTGTTGATGTAGGGGGTGTTCGCGGTGAAGGGGAGCCTGGCGCCGTTCTTCTCGGCATGAATCCCGAGGTCACGGAGGAGGCGGCCCACACGGACCGACCCGCCGTGGCGGAGGACATCATCGAGCGAGTCGAGCCACTCACGTGTCTCGAGGGCTTCCAACTGGGCGGCATCGGTCGGAGCAGTATTTCTCATGAGCGTCTATGACCTTCCATCGCTTGCGGGCAAACCGTACCATTGTAGTGTGAAGCCGCCGAAAGGCACACACCTTCGCCCTCCTTCCTCCCTGCCGGCCGTACGCGACGCGATCGTCGGGTGCGAACGCTGCCCGCGTCTCAGGAGCTACTGCCGAGCTGTGGCGCGCGACAAGCGCGCGGCCTACACGGACTGGACCTACTGGGGCCGCCCGGTCCCCGGGTTCGGGGACGAGCACGCGCGCATCCTCATCCTCGGGCTGGCGCCCGCCGCGCACGGCGCGAACCGGACCGGCCGGGTGTTCACGGGAGACGGGGTCGGCGGCTCGGGCGACTTTCTCATGGCCGCGCTGCACCGTGCCCGCCTCGCCAACATCGCCACCTCGCGGCATCCGGATGACGGCCTGACGCTCAGCGGCGTGTACATCGCCGCGGCGGTGCGGTGCGCGCCCCCGCAGAACCGGCCCACGCCCGACGAGATCGCCACGTGCCTGCACCATCTCGAGGCCGAACTGGCATGCCTGCCGCGGGTGGACACGGTGGTGGCGCTCGGCCGGATCGCGTGGGACGCGTGGCTGCAATTGCTGGCCCGCCACACCGCGCTTCCGCGCCCGAGGCCGGCATTCGGCCACGGCGTCGTGGTGGACTGGCCCGCGCAGGCGCAGGCCTCAGGTCCGCTCCGCTCCGGATTGGCGCATCGCCTGGTGGGCTGTTATCACCCCTCGCGCCAGAACACCAACACGGGCATGGTCACGGCCGTCATGTACGATGCGGTCTTCCAGACGGTCGCGCGGCGTCGCTGACGATGGACCGCCATCGCGAGGGTCAGAGCGGATCGATGGAGAGCACGATCGCAAGGGGCGCTCGCACGTAGCACACCCGATAGCGCCGACCCTCGCGAAGCGCCTCTGCCTGTGCGGCCTCGAGGACCGGCACCGCGACGCCGCCAATCGGCACCGTGCGCACGCTGCGGGAAGCCGGGTGGCCATCGCCGTCATGCCCCGGCGGGCCCGCAACCCCTTCGGCGATCGACATGCGGTCGTGTACCTGGTCCCGGACGTGGCGGTAGGTGTACAGGAACGACACGCCGATGATCGCGGTGATGACTCCAGCCCCAATCCACATGCCTGCGGCGTCGCTCGACAGGATCGAGGTGCGCCCATCGCCGGCTCCGAGCAGCACGGGCATGGTCGCGAGGCCGAGATAGGTGACCCCGAGCATGGTCGCCCCCATGGCGAACATGCCGTGCCGGCCCGCCCGCAGGTTGGCGCGCTGCCGCGCGGAGAGCCCGCCGGCGCGATTGGCGCACAGGTCCTCGGCGTCGAAGGCAAACGCGAGCATGAGCGCGCGCTGGTCCGACGGGACACTCGCATCGAGATCGTCGTGGCGCGGCGGCGTCAGGGCCCGTGCGTGTCCGCGCAGGAACAGCATCAGGCTTCCGATCGAGAGCAGCAGGAGGACGGCGGACAGCCCGAAGAGGGTGAGCAGGCCCAGCACGCCGCCGTTGTTGATCGGCGTGCGGAACAGGTAGGCGATGAACGGCGTCGCGAGCACGAGCATGCCGAACGCCAGAGCGGCGCCCAGCATGCTCCGGGACGTCGGCTGCGGGCCAGCAGGCGGGGTCGGGACGGACAGAGCCATCCCGAGATGCTACGCCACGACCCGACTCGTGGGATGTCACGCCTGAACCAGGAGCGGCCGCTCCGTTGTCGCGGCCGATTCCCGCGACCAATCGCCCGGGATGACCGCGACCGATTCAGCCGTTACGTGCCACTGGCGGGCCGTGGCGGCATCCTGGAGCGAAGGACTAGCGGGGCTGGACCCAGGTCTGTCCCGTCGCCAGTGTGAAGCTCCCATCGGACAGTGAACCGATGGCGAACACGAGATAGGCGACGAACGGACGCAGCCGCAGGTTGACGGGCCCGAAGACCGGGTTCGGGTCTCCCGCCGGTGCGATGGCCACCTCATACGACCCAGGACGGAGGCCGGCGGCCGCCGAGTCGCCGTTCTCCACGTCGGTCAGTTCGAGGGCCGTGCGGCCACCGCGCGTCACGGCGATGTCAACCGCAGGGGCCGCCGCCAGGTGAAACACGTTGACGCGCGCCTTGCCGAAACCGGCGGGACGCAGGTTGACCTCGAACTTGCCGGCCGTCGGCTGGCCGTCCGCCGTCAGATGGGCCACGATCGCCGCGTCCTCACCGGCTTCGAACGGCACCGGAAGCGGTCCGAGCACCGGAGCGGCGCTGCAGGCGGTCCTGTTCGCAGGCCGGATGGCGACGGTGTAGGTGCCAGCGGGCACATGCCAAGGTCCCGCCACGGTGGCAAACCTCACGGCGGGCAGGCACGCACGGATGCCGCCCGGGCCCGACACCGAGATGTCGACCGGGAAGCCGTTGGCCCCCGGAATGCCGTGGGTGATGAAGACGGTGGCGGGGCGGTTGTTGGCCAGGACAGGCGCAGCGAGGGAAGGCAGCGCAACGAGGGCACACGCGAGAGCGAACGAACGGTAGACCATGAGGCATCCTCCAGAGCGTGTCCTGCGGGTGCAGGACAATTACCGCTCGGTAGGACACCCGAACCCGCAACGTGGATCCCGCCGGCGTTCAACCGCCGACAATCCACCGCAGCTTCGCCTGATCGAGGTTGCCCCCGGACATCACGCACACCACACGCTGGCCGACGAGCGTCCCCGCCAGCTTCAACGCGGCGGCGAGCGAGGCCGCTCCCGCGCCCTCGGCCAGGTTGTGCGTCGTGCGGAGCGCCAGCCGCACGCCCTCGGCGAGCTCGTCCTCGGAGAGCAGCACGAAGTCGTCGAGGTACTGCTTCAGGATGCCGAACGTCAGGTCGAAGGTGACGCGCGTGGCCATGCCTTCGGCGAACGTGTTCGCCGACTCCCCCACCACGCGCGCCGGACCACGCCACGAGCGCTCGATGGCATCGGCGTTCCGCGCGCCCACGCCGATGATCCGCGCCTTCGAGCCGATGGCATTGCGCACGGTGATGAGCCCGCACGCCCCGCTCCCGCCGCCGATGGGCACAAGGACCACCTCGGCATCCGGCAACGCCTCGAAGACCTCCAGCGCGTAGGTCCCGACGCCGGCGATCAGCAGCGGCTCGTTCGCGGAGTGCACGTAGCGCGCCCCGGTCTCCCGCGCCCGCTGCTCGCAGCGCCCGCGCGCCTCGTCGAAGTCCCGGCCGCCTTCCTCGACCAGCGCGCCGAAGGCGCGCATGGCCGCGTTCTTCTCGGGGTTGTTGCCCTCGGGCACGAACACCGTGCACGCCACGCCGTGCAGCCGCGAGGCGAGCGCGATGGACTGGCCGTGGTTCCCGGTGCTCGCCGTGACGATGCCCCGCGAGCGTTCGTCCGCGGTGAGGGTGCCGACGAGGTTCACACCGCCGCGGACCTTGAAGGCGCCCGTCGGGTTGTGGTTCTCGTGCTTCACCCAGACCGAGAGGCCGGTAGCCTCGTCGAGCAGCGGGTGCTGCATGAGGGGTGATGGCGGCACGTGCGGGCGCACGCGGGCCCGGGCCTTGTAGACGTCTTGAAGAGTTGGAGGGATCATGTGGGTTCCAGGTTCCAGGTTCAGGGTGCCAGGTTCAGGGTTCAGGGTTCGGTGTCGCCCAGCGGTTGCGCACGGGCACGGTGACGTCAGGACGATCGGAGATGAGGCCGTCCACGCCCCACGCGAGCAGCCGCTCGGCGTCGGCTTCGGTATCCACGACCCACACCTGAATCACCTGACCTTCGCGGTGCACGTGGCGGATGAACGCGGGCGTCACGACCCGCAACCGGCCCGACCGCTCGGGCACCTGGAACGCGACATACGGGCGCGCGGACACGAACGGCCACCGCACCCACGAACGGCGGAGGGTGCGCTTCGCCTCGGGCTGCGAGGCGCTCGTCGCGATCTCCGGCGCGAGGGCACGGACCGCGTCGAGCGCTTCCTGCTGGAACGAGCCGAGGCACACGCGAGCGGTGGCTCCCATGCGACGCACCACGTCCACCACGGCCCGTCCGAGGGCGGCGGTCCCGAATTTCATCTCGATGATGATGCGCGCACCCGAACAGCGATCGAGCACCACCTCGAGCGTGGGCACGCCGTGGCCCCGCTCGCGAAAGGGAAACCCCAGGTCCGGGCCGAACGTGGCTCCGGCATCGACGCCGGCCAGCTCCGCCGCGGTTCGCGCGGCCACCGGCCCCTGCCCATTGGTCGTGCGGTCGAGCGTGGCGTCGTGGATCACGACAGGGACCCCGTCGCGCGAGAGATGGACGTCGAGCTCCAGCCCGTCGGCGCCGAACGACAAGCCGTGCTCGAACGCCACCAAGGTGTTCTCCGGCGCCAGTTTCGCCCCACCGCGGTGCGCGAAGACGAGTGGCCGGGTCGCCTCGAAGGGGGACGGCAGCGAACCAACGCGACGGCGCACGGAGTCATAATAGCCATATGTCCGCGCCACCCCGCATCGAAACCCTGGGACAGCTGAAAGCCGCCGTCGATCGCGGCGAGTACCGCCGCCGGCCGGTGAAGGACGAGGTGCGAGAGAACCTCGCCGCGCGCCTGCGCCGGAAGGAGACCCTGTTCCCCGGCATCATCGGCTACGACGACTCGGTCGTCCCGCAGCTGGCCAATGCGATCCTGTCGCGGCACCACTTCATCCTGCTCGGCCTCCGGGGCCAGGCGAAGACGCGCATCCTCCGGGCCCTGACGGCCCTGCTCGACGACTGGCTGCCGGTGATCCCGGGCAGCGAGATCAACGACGACCCGCTCGCGCCACTCTCGGCCTACGGACGCCACTCGGTGGCCGAGGAGGGGGACGCTCTGCCAATCACCTGGCTGCCGCGCGAGGCGCGCTACATCGAGAAGCTGGCCACACCGGACGTCACCATCGCCGACATGATCGGCGACATCGATCCGATCAAGGCGGCGAAGACCGGACTGCAGCTCGGCAGCGAGCTCGCGATGCACTTCGGCCTCCTGCCCCGGGCAAACCGGGGCATCTTCGCCATCAACGAGCTGCCGGACCTGGCCGGGAAGATCCAGGTCGGGCTGTTCAACATCCTCCAGGAAGGGGATGTGCAGATCAAGGGCTACCCGGTGCGCCTGCCGCTCGATGTCATGGTGGTCTTCTCCGCAAACCCGGAGGACTACACCGCACGAGGCAAGATCATCACGCCGCTCAAGGACCGCATCGGCGCAGAGATCCGCACCCACTACCTGGCAAGCCGCGCCGATGCGATGGCCATCACCGCGCAGGAGGCCTGGGTCGACCGGGGCAGCGACGTCCAGATTCCGAACTTCGTCCGCGAAACGGTCGAGGAACTGGCCTTCCAGGCAAGGCAGGACCGCCGGGTGGACAAGCGCTCCGGCGTCAGCCAGCGCATGCCCATCAGCGTGCTCGAGAGCGTCGTGTCCAACGCCGAGCGCCGTGCGCTCGCGGCCGGCGAGAGCCTGGTCGTGCCACGCATCATCGACATCTACGCCGCACTGCCGTCCATGACCGGCAAGCTCGAGCTCGAGTACGAAGGTGAACTGAAAGGGGCCGACCTCATCGGCCGGGAGCTCATCCGCGCGGCGGTGTCCCAGGTGTTCGATGGCCACTATCCAGACGCGGACGTGCGGCCGATCGTGGAGTGGTTCGACCTCGGCGGATCGTTGAACCTCGGGGACCTCGAACCGGCCGCACAGGTGGTCGAGGAAGCGACGACAGTGCAGGGCCTGCTGGATCTCGCCAGGCGCGCCGGCGTGCCCCCGAACGCGCCCGCGCCGCTGCTGGCCGCCGCCGTGGACTTCGTGCTCGAGGGCCTGTATGCGCAGAAGCGGATCAGCCGCAGCGATGGCCGGGGCTTCCATGGCGCGGAGCCCCCGCGACGGCCGCCGCAGGCCGACCGCCGCACACCCGTCCTGACGCCGGACGACGATGACGAGACGGGCGGTCAGGAGGGCGGGGGCAGGAAGAAGAAGCGGTACTACAACTAGAGCGGGTGCGGGGGTGCGGGGGTGCGGGGGTGCAGG
>Ga0268299_1000690_pt1 | contig 90243 bp, 82 predicted proteins | sample NOBtaG_FD_193484 | JGI IMG/M metagenome (GOLD analysis project Ga0268299, IMG submission 193484) | Activated sludge microbial communities from bioreactor in Nijmegen, Gelderland, Netherland - NOB reactor | ecosystem: Engineered > Bioreactor > Aerobic > Activated sludge | place: Netherlands... | reverse complement strand
TTCAACAAGATCAAACACTATCGTGCAATTGCAACCAGATACGCCAAGAAAAGCCGAAACTATATGGCGTTCATTGACCTCGTGTCTGCTATGCTATGGATCAAATGAATGTCAACAGAACCTAAGGTTATAGCTAACAGATTCTGGTGAGAAAACAGTGTCCAATCCCACATCCGCTTCCGACAAGGCTCTGGTGCTGTTTTCCGGCGGTCAGGATTCGACTGTCTGTCTGGCCTGGGCGTTACAGCGCTATCCGATGGTTGAAACCATTGGGTTTGATTACGGCCAGCGGCATCGGGTTGAGCTGGATTGCCGCCCCCGGATTTTGGCCCAATTGCGCAAAGATTTCCCCTGGGCGGGCGGATTGGGCGAGGATCATCTGATTGATCTGAAAGTGCTGGGCGAGATCAGCGCCACCTCCCTGACCCAGGACATGGCCATGGAAATGGCCGGTAACGGTCTGCCAAATACGTTCGTTCCGGGGCGAAATCTGCTGTTTCTGACACTGGCGGCGGCGGTGGCGTACAGGCGGGGGATCGGGGCGCTGATCGGCGGCATGTGCGAGACCGATTATTCCGGCTATCCCGACTGCCGCAATGACACAATCCAGGCGCTGCAAAAGGCCGTCAGTCTGGGCATGGACCGGCATTTTGAGTTTCTGACCCCGTTAATGTGGCTGGATAAGGCCGCAACCTGGGCGCTGGGCGAAGAACTGGGGGGCCCCCGCTTCACGGAATTAGTGGGCGAACATAGCCATAGCTGCTATATGGGCGCGCGTGAACAGCGCTTTGACTGGGGCTATGGCTGTGGCGAATGCCCGGCCTGCCAGTTACGGGCGAAGGGCCACGCCGCCTGGCAGGACGCCTGAGCCATAATTCTTACAAAAGTAAGTCCATGACCTATTCGGTAAAGGAAATTTTTTACACCCTGCAGGGCGAAGGCGTGAATGCCGGCCGTCCGGCGGTATTTTGCCGCTTTGCGGGATGTAATTTATGGAGCGGGCGCGAGCAGGACCGGGCCACCGCCCAATGCCGCTTCTGCGATACGGACTTTGTGGGAACCGATGGACCCGGCGGTGGAAAGTTTGACACAGCGGAAGCGCTGGCGCAGGCAGTGCGCAGCAAGTGGCCCGCCGACAATGATGGCAAAGCTTTTGTCGTATGCACCGGCGGTGAACCATTACTGCAAATAGACGCAGTGCTGATCGACGCCCTGCATGCGGCGGGATTTGAAATCGCCATCGAAACCAATGGCACCCTGGAGCCGCCTCCGGGCATTGACTGGATCTGTGTCAGCCCGAAATCTACGGCCATCCTGCATGTCCGCAAGGGTGACGAGCTGAAACTTGTGTATCCACAGCACGATGCACCGCCGGAAAATTTTGAACAACTGGATTTCAATTATTTTGAATTACAGCCCATGGACGGCCCGGATCGCGTTCGGAATACCGAACTGGCGACAGCCTATTGCCTGGCGCATCCAAAATGGCGGCTTAGTCTGCAAACCCACAAGTTCATCGGAATTCCATAATGTTTGAGATCAGCAAACAATTTTATTTTGATGCGGCGCATTTCATGCCCCATATGGCGCAGGGTCATGCCTACCGGCAGATGCACGGCCATTCGTTTCATGTGCAAATCGCCATTCAGGGGAACCCCGATCCGGAAACCGGGTGGGTGATGGATTTTGAGGCGCTGGATACGATCATCGCCGAGGTGCGCAGCGAACTGGATCATCGCGTGTTAAATGAAATTGAAGGCCTGTCCACCCCAACGCTGGAAAATATTTGCGCCTGGTTATGGCGGCGGCTTTCCAGCCCCATTCCCGGCCTGTCCCGCATCACGATCTCGCGGCCCTCGGTTGGTCAAAGCTGCACCTTGACGGCCTGATTTACTTTCAATGTCATTGCTGACTTTGACTATCAGGCTGCTGAAAACCCCCTGGCGCAACATGAAAGGCATGCGCAACCGGATTGCCCATGGATATTTTGACATAGATATCGATGTCGTGTGGGAGACGGTGCAGACAGCCCTGCCACAATTGCTTGCCCAACTGCCAGCCATACGCGATGCGGCGAAGAATGAGGGTAAGGTATGAGCGATAATGACCCGCAGAAACAGATCTTTTGGCGGCGGCTCTCAACTGGCAATTCAGCGATAAAGCTGATCAGGCTTTCGTTACTGTAAACGGAAAGCGCCAACTCTTCGTAGCGTAGAGAGGGGAATTGCCGTGTGCCTGATGCCCGGAAAAGTGTGCATAGGTTTTACGGATTCGGTTTTTTGCTTTTTCGTTATCCACACCAAGTTCCCCCGTGACTGGAGCATGTTCATCGGGTTTGAAGTCCGTGCACACCACCGGGATGTGATCCTCTTCCAGATTAACTGTCATGTTCATGGTTTAATATTCCACCTCCCTACCATGCCGCACGGCAAGAATGGCGATCTGCTTGCCATCGTAGCGATACAGGGCCACGTAAGCGCTATCGCCGGATTGGATGATCCATTCGCGGAACTCAGACGGCATGTCCTCGACCGGTCGGCCAATTTCTGGATGGGTGGCTAGCGCTTTCACGCACTGCCGGATGGTTCGAACGGCACGGCGCGCCGCACCCCGATTTTTTGCAGCCAGTAAATCATGCAGCCGCGCCATGTCGCGCAGCGCGGGCGGCGTCCAGATCAGCCGGGCATTGGTCAAGTGTGGGATGCGGGCGGTTCGGCATCCTCACCTGCTTCAAGACGCGCGAGCCAGGCGTCAGCCTCGTCCGCCGTCACATGTTGTCCGGTTGCCTGATACTCGGCCCACGCCGCCAGCGCGTCCCGGTTCAGTTGCTCACGTTTCTCCTCACGCTCAATATATTGCGTTATGGCCTCGCGCATCAGCCAATGCGCCGAGCGGCGGCGGACTTCCGCCAGGCGCAGCACACGGGCCTTGGTTTCGGCATCGAGCTTCAGGCTGGTAGTGGGCAAGCTCGCCATAGGGAGAGTCCATTGCTGGGTGTTAATTAGTGTTACCAAGAGCTAATATAACCTGTATCAGGTTATATTACCAGTGTCGTGAAGCTTCCCGATACGAAATTTGCAGCTCGTATGACTCCCTACCGCCCCTTGACCTTGACATAACTTCCCGGCGCGTCTTCCAGCACGGGCAGCGCACCGCTGCCCGGTTGGCGGGCGGGCACTTTCTTGCCGCTTTTGGCGGAATGCCAGGCGTGCCAGTCGGTCCACCACGAACCCGGATGTTCGACTGCGCCCTTGCGCCATTCTTCCACATCATCGGGCAGGGCGTCATTGGTCCAGTACTGATATTTATTGGCGGCGGGCGGATTGATGACGCCCGCAATATGCCCCGATCCGGCGATAATAAAGCGCACATCGCCACCCAGCAGTTTGGTGCTTTTATACACCGAACGATAGGGCGCGATATGATCCTCCACGGAGGATTGCAGATAGACGGGGATTTTAATTTTGCCAGGATCGAGTTTTTCGCCGCCTAAAACCATCTCGCCTTTGGAAAGGGTATTGTTGAGATAGCATTCACGCAGATAAAACAGGTGCATTTCTTTCGGCATATTGGTCTGATCCGCATTCCAGTAGAGCAGATCAAAGGGCGCCGGCTCCTTGCCCAGCATGTAATTGTTCACGACAAACGACCAGATCAGATCGTTGGAGCGCAGCATGTTGAAGGTGTTGGACATCTCGCTGGATTCCAGCAGGCCGCCCGCCTGGTCCATCTTCTGTTCCAGGGCCGCGATCTGATCAGTGTCGATGAATACTTTCAATTCGCCCGCTTCGGAAAAATCCGCCTGGGCGGCAAAGAAGGTGGCGCTTTTTATGCGCTTGTCGCCTTTTGCCGCCATATGCGCCAGCGCCGTTGTCAGCAGCGTGCCGCCAATGCAATAGCCGATGGCGTTTACTCCGCGCTCGCCTGTCGCCTGTTCAACGGCCTCCAGTGCGGGGTAAACACCTTCCAGCAGGTAGGACTCAAAGGTCTTGTTGGCCAGTTCATCATCCGGGTTGGCCCAGGACACGACAAACACGGTATAGCCCTGCGCCACCGCCCATTTGATGAAGGATTTTTCAGCCGTGAGATCCAGAATATAAAATTTGTTGATCCAGGGTGGAAAGATCAGCAGCGGACGCTGATAGACGGTTTTGGTTGTGGGGGTATACTGAATAAGTTCGATCAGCGGATTGCGGAAGACCACCTTGCCCGGTGTGATCGCGATATTGCGGCCAACCTCAAAGGCGTCCATGTCGGTCATGCGGATGGCCAGCTTGCCATGACCGCGTTCCAGATCTTTCAGCAAGTTTTCCAGGCCGTGCAATAAATTCTCGCCGTTCGATGTTAGCGTGGCGCGCAGAATTTCCGGATTGGTCAGCACAAAATTGGATGGTGAAATCGCATCGACAAATTGCCTGGTGTAAAACGAAACCTTGCGGGCATTTGTCGGGTCCATTCCGTCAACCCCGGTGACCGTCTGCATCAGCCAGTTGCTGGCCAGCAGATAGGATTGCTTTATGAAATCGAAGGCGACGCTTTCGCTCCATTCCGGGGCCTTGAAGCGCTTGTCGCTACGGTCCGGTGTTACGGTGGGCGGTAATTCTTCGCCCAGCAAACGGCGTGTCGTGGCTTGCAGCAGTTGCAGATAGGCGGGCCATAGCTTGCCCTGCGCTTCGATAATATAATTGGCGTTCCCCAGCAGATGCCTGGCAAGATCCAGAAACGCCGGTGCAATGGTGCGCACACGGTTGGGATCGCCCAGTTCAGGGGGGGCGGCCTGACGTTTGATCTGCTGGCTGGCGAAGCCCTGCATCAAGCGCTGCCCACGTTCGGCCACTTTCATCATATTGCGTATGAACAGCGCAGGATCGGGAATGGTAAAACCCGGCTTTTCTTGTTCCATTTGCCTGAAACCCTTATTTTACGACAAAACTATGCCACGAAATGACTTATGCTGTAAGAAGACTTAATATAGCCATTCTTTGAGCAACTATGCCACCTTGGCTATGGAATATACGTATAGTTTCATTTCAATTTGAGTGCGAATCGTTGACAGATAAGCAGGGACAAGGATGTGGGCGGTTGGAGGGCTTAATGCTTAAAACAGACAGGCGTAGTGCGGCGATGCGGCGCTTTGGTGCACCGCTAGCGATAGGGCTTGTCATGATGGCCGTTTCGGGCTGCTCCATGCCCGGTGTGTTTGGCTCTGATAATAGCCCCTTGCCGCTTCCTCCACCTCTTGAGACGGATGCGGAAGGTAAGGTTGCGGATAATACGGGCCGCAAGAAGGATGATGCAGAGGTTTCCCCTGCGCCAGAGGCGGACGGGGAATATCCCGATCTGGCGGATGTGCCGGAAGGTGCAGAAGCCACGAAAGCCGCAGAAAAAGCCCCCGAAGCCCAGGCCCAGCGTGAGCAACTGGCCAGCGGGCTTGTGGCGGATCGTGAGCAGGCAAAATATACCGACGAGGAATTGCGGGGTGGCAAGGTTGCCGCTTTATCCCCGCCGCGTCCGCAGCCGCCTGCGCCACCGCGTTCGGAAGAACCCGTTGCGCCAGCAGCGCCCGAACCCGTGGTTCCGCAAGCGCCTGTCGCACAGGTTAGCCCGCCTGCACCGGCCCCGGTGCGCGCACCTGCGTCCACTCCGGCATTGCCCCCTGTATCACCCCCCCCACCTTCGGCGACCCCGTTGACGCCGCAGGCGCCTCGGTCCGTGCCGCCCCGTACGGCTGCTGCCGCACCGGCGCAAGCGGCGACGGCCTATAGCACGACGACCTTCCAGCCTTCCCGGGCGCAGCCGCTTCCGGCGGATTTGGCGGCGTCATTGCCCGCAGGTGTGGCGCAACGCTATCAGGAAACCTTGCGTCAGCCGGTTCCAGGCGCGCCAGCAGGGCTTCCTGTCGCGCCGGTTCCGGGTGGGCGCGCCGGCGGGGCCTATGTCAGCATTCCGTTTGCTTCGGGATCATCGCAATTATCCAGTGGTGACCAGCGCACCATCGCCCAGGTGGCGAGGGCCGCAAAGGGTGGCTTTTCACGTATCCGGGTGGTTGGTCATGCCTCCAGCAGTGCTTCTAGCCAGTCTGAAAGTCAGCGTCTGCTTGCCAATTGGGAGGTTTCCCAGGCCCGCGCCACGGCAGTGGCGGACGAACTGGTTCGTCAGGGGGTGGATGTAGCCAGGATTGTTATAGAAGCTGTCGGTGACAGTCAGGCCGCATCGGCTGGTGGATATATGGATGCAGAAGCCGCTGCCCGCCGGGTAGACCTGTTTCTGGAATAGGCCTATATAGGGCCAGGATTATAGAGATAGATAAAACGTCATGGACTTCGAGTTTCACCGCATCAAGCGCCTGCCCCCCTATGTGTTCGAGTCAGTCAACCGGCTGAAGGCGCAGGCGCGCGCAGCAGGCAAGGATATTATCGATCTTGGCATGGGCAATCCGGATATGCCGACGCCCAGGCACATTGTCGATAAACTGATCGAGAACGTGCAAAAGCCGCGCACCAACCGGTATTCCACGTCGCGTGGCATTCCGGGCCTGCGCCGTGCGCAGGCAGCATATTATCAACGGCGTTTTGGCGTTGAGCTTGATCCGGAAACGGAAATTATCGCCACACTGGGTTCCAAGGAAGGGCTGGCCAATCTGGCGATGGCGATCACTTCGCCCGGTGATCAGATTCTGGTGCCGAACCCGTCCTATCCGATCCATCCCTATGGCTTTATCATTGCGGGTGCGGCGATCCGCCATATACCTGCGGTGGATTCGCAGCGCGAATTTATGGAAAGTCTTGCGCGCGCCGTGCGCCATTCCGTGCCGCCGCCAAAGGCGCTGATTGTCAATTTTCCGTCCAACCCGACGGCGCAGGTTACTGATCTGGCGTTTTATGAAGAAGTGATCGCCTTCGCCCGCAAGCACGAAATCATTGTACTGTCGGACATTGCCTATGCAGAAATTTATTTTGACGGCAATCCGCCGCCATCCATTCTGCAAATTCCCGGCGCGAAGGAGGTTGCGGTTGAATTCACATCGCTGAGTAAGACCTATGCGATGCCGGGCTGGCGCATTGGATTTGCAGCGGGCAACCGCCATCTGGTTGGCGCATTGACGCGCATTAAGTCCTATCTGGATTACGGCGCGTTTACACCCATTCAGGTGGCCGCAACGGCTGCGCTGAACGGGCCGCAGGAATGCGTCGAGGAAATTCGCAACACCTATAAGGTCCGCCGCGATGTTCTGATTGAAAGCTGGGGACGTGCGGGTTGGCAGATACCCTCTCCGCCCGCCAGTATGTTTGCGTGGGCGCCCATTCCCGAACCATTCAAATCTCTGGGCTCGCTTGAATTTTCAAAACTGCTGTTGCAGCACGCGGACGTTGCGGTGGCGCCGGGGCTTGGCTTTGGTGAATATGGCGATGGGCATGTGCGGATCGGTCTGGTTGAGAATGAACAGCGGATCCGGCAGGCTGCGCGCAGCGTCAAACGCTTTCTGGCGGATGCGGATTCCTTTGTTGCAGCGTCAGCAGATCAGCGCAAAGCGGCGGCTTTTTGATTAGGATGGCTGTACGTGAGTAATCCATTACGGCTTGGTGTTGCAGGCCTTGGCACCGTTGGCGCCGGGGTGCTGTGTCTGCTGGAAGAACAGCAGGAATTGTTGCGTCAGCGTTGCGGCCGCGCCTTGCAGGTGACCGCCGTGTCCTCACGCGATCGCACAAAAAAACGTGGCGTGGATTTATCGCCTTCGGTTGCCTGGTACGATGATGCGCGCGCACTTGCGAAAGCGGCGGATGTCGATGTTGTCGTTGAATTGATCGGCGGGGCAGAAGGCATTGCCCGGCAGGTTGTGGAAACAGCCCTGGATGCCGGCAAGCATGTGGTGACAGCGAACAAGGCGCTGCTGGCATTGCATGGCAGCGCGCTTGCGGCGCATGCGGAAAAAGCCGACCGGGCATTGTGTTATGAGGCGGCGGTGGGCGGCGGCATTCCGGTGATCAAGGCGATCCGGGAAGGGCTGGCGGCGAACCGGTTCGTGCGTGTCTATGGCATTCTGAACGGCACCTGCAATTATATCCTGAGCAAGATGGAAAACACCGGCGCGGATTTCGGTGAAGTGCTGTCCGAAGCGCAGGATCTTGGATATGCCGAAGCCGATCCGAGCTTCGATGTGGACGGCATTGATACGGCGCATAAGCTGACCATACTGGCAAGCCTGGCCTACGGTACGCATGTTAATTTTTCTGGTGTCTATATAGAAGGCATCCGGCATGTGGGCGCGCTGGATATTCAGTTCGCGCGTGAATTTGGGTATCGCATCAAACTGCTGGGGCTGGCGCGGCGCACGGCGCATGGGATCGAGCAACGCGTGCATCCCTGCATGGCGCCGCTGGGTTCGCCGATTGCCGAGGTTGGCGGTGTCACGAATGCTGTGGTGGCGGTTGGCAATTATGCAGGACAAAGCGTATTCGAAGGCCCGGGCGCGGGCGCTGGTCCCACTGCATCGGCGGTCATCGCCGATATTGTTGATATTGCACGCAGTCAGATTTTGCCCCCTTTCGCAGCCCCTTCAAGTCAGCTTGAACGCGCGCCCGTAAGCCCGATGGAATTGCATCAGGGCGCCTATTATGTGCGTCTGACTGTGCTGGATCAGCCGGGAGTGATGGCGGGCATTACGGCGATCATGGCGGAACATGGCGTATCCATAGATAGTATCATTCAGCGCGCGCGCGCGCCGGGCGCCGGGGTTCCCGTGGTGCTGATTACGCATGACACGCAAGAGGCGCATATGAACCGTGTGCTGGCGCAGCTTGCCGCACTGAAGCATGTCATCGAGCCACCTGTACGCATACGTATCGAAAAACTTTAACTAAAACGCCAACCGGTTTAGGAGAATTCACATGGCAGAGACAAAACCAGTTCTGGACCGCGTGTTCAGCATGGAAATTGCGCGCGTTACAGAAGCCGGCGCAATCGCCGCATCGCGCCTGATCGGTTGCGGTGATGAAAAGGCTGCGGATCAGGCGGCCGTTGATGCGATACGCACCGCACTGAACAAGCTGGATATGCGTGGCGTGATCGTGATTGGCGAAGGCGAACGCGATGAAGCGCCGATGCTGTATATCGGCGAAACGGTCGGCACCGGCAAAGGGCCGGAACTTGATATTGCACTTGATCCGCTGGAAGGCACCACGATCACCGCCAAGGCAATGCCCAATGCGCTGGCGGTTGTGGCCTTTGCCGAAAAAGGCAATCTGCTGAATGCGCCGGATGTTTATATGGACAAGCTGGCGATTGGCACGGGCTATGCCCCGGGGATAGTTGACCTGGACAAAACCCCTGCGGAGAATATTAAAGCGCTGGCGGCGGCCAAGGGTGTGCCGGTAACAGAAATTACCGCCTGTGTGCTGGATCGTCCGCGTCATGCCGAAATCATCAAAAGCATTCGCAGTGTGGGGGCGCGCATCCAGCTTATCCCCGATGGCGATGTCGCGGGCGTTATTGCGACCACGCAACAACATACAGGCATCGATATTTACATCGGTTCTGGCGGCGCACCCGAAGGCGTTCTCGCGGCGGCGGCATTGCGCTGTATCGGCGGACAGATGCAGGGACGCCTGCTGTTCACCAATGACGAACAACGTGACCGCGCCCGTAAAATGGGCGTGAAAGATCTCAATCACAAATATGTGCTGGAAGAACTGGCGGCGGGTGATGTGATTTTTTCAGCAACGGGCGTGACCGATGGCTCCATGCTGCATGGCATTCACCGCGAAAAGGATGGTGCGGTTACCACGCATACGGTGGTGATGCGCTCGGCAAGCGGCACAGTGCGCTGGATTCGTGCACGCCACACGGATGAAAGCAAATTCGTATAATATGAACCTGCCGCCACCCATGTTAGGGGTGGGGCGGTCGCTGAGCGGCCGGTGCTGGCGCTTGCGTCCCTGTGACGAACGCGCTGCTCTCGCCATTGCGCAACGGCACGATCTGCCGGAAATGCTTGGCCGGATACTATCCGGGCGCGGTGTGTCCATCGATGCGGCGGAAAGTTTTCTGCACCCCAGCCTGCAAAATGATCTGCCTGACCCTGCCTGCCTTATGGATATGGAACGTGCGGCGGAACGCCTGGCCAGGGCTGTCATGGCGAATGAGAAGATCGCCGTGTTTGGCGATTATGACGTGGACGGCGCGACATCAAGCGCGTTGATCAGGCGTTTTCTGGCCGCCATTGGCGTGCCGCTGATACTTTATATCCCGGATCGGATAAAAGAAGGTTATGGCCCAAATGCGACAGCGTTAACGGCGCTGGCGGGGCAGGGTGTTCGTATTGTCATCACCGTTGACTGTGGCACGCTGGCCTACGGGGCGCTGGCGGCGGGGACAGGCAAGGGACTGGATATTATTGTCGTGGATCATCATCAGGCGGAGGCGCATCTGCCCGATGCGTTTGCGGTGATTAATCCCAACCGGCTGGATGATAGTTCCGGACACGGACAATTGGCGGCGGTGGGGGTGGCGTTCCTGTTGCTGGTGGCGCTGAACCGCAGTTTGCGCGAGACGGGCTGGTACACGCAAAAAGGCCTCAGCGAACCAAATTTATTGCAATGGCTTGACCTGGTGGCGCTGGGAACGATTTGCGATGTGGCGCCGCTGACCGGCGTTAACCGGGTGCTGGTCCGCCAGGGCCTGAAGGTCATGACGCGCCGCCATAATGCGGGCCTGCGGGCGCTGGCGGAAGTGGCGGGAGTGGATACCGATCCCACCACCTATCATGCCGGGTTCGTGTTTGGCCCGCGCATCAATGCGGGCGGTCGGGTCGGAAAATCCGATCTGGGCGCGCGCCTGTTATCCAGTGACGATCCGGATGAAGTCGGCATCATTGCCCAGGAGCTCAATCTGCTGAACCGTGAACGCCAGGCCATTGAAGCGCTGGTGCTGGAAGCGGCACTGGCGCAAGCGGAAGGCCGCAACACGAACGAACCGCTTATACTGGTGGCGGCAAAAGGCTGGCATCCCGGCGTGATAGGCATCGCGGCCAGCCGGTTAAAGGAGCGCTTTAATCTCCCGGCGCTGGTGATCGGGATTGATGAACAGGGCATAGGCAAAGGCTCCGGCCGGTCCATCACCGGCGTCGATCTGGGCAGCGCGGTCATTGCGGCAAGCCAGGCTGGACTGCTGATCAATGGCGGCGGGCATAAAATGGCGGCGGGACTGACCGTAGAGGCGGGCAAGATCGATGCCTTGCGAACATTTCTGATACAGCGTCTGGCGGCGCAAGTGGATGCAGCAAGCGATGCGGGCGACCTGACCATTGACGCCACGCTGGTGGCGGGCGCGGCCACGGTTGAACTGATCGATGCGCTGGCGCTGGCCGGTCCGTATGGCGCGGGCAATCCCGAGCCGCGCTTTGTCATCGCCAATGCCAGCGTGGTTAATTCCAGCATTGTGGGCGCCAAGCATGTGCGCTGTGTATTGGCGACAGGGGGTGGCCAAAAACTGTCCGGAATTGCTTTCGGTTGCGCTGAAACGCCACTGGGACAGGCGCTGCTGGCTGGCATGCGCAGCGGCCCGCTGCATGTGGCGGGCAAGCTGCGCGCGGATCAATGGCGCGGGGAGCGCCGGGTGCAGCTTCACGTGGAAGACGCGTACAAAATAGCCCGCTAAACACTTGCCAATTGGCCTTGCTGCCCATATAACCCCCTCAGCGACCCGTTGATTTCATATCAGCCTCCCGGGCGCCCTTCGTCTATCGGTTAGGACGCTAGGTTTTCAACCTGGAAAGAGGGGTTCGACTCCCCTAGGGCGTACCATCTGCGCGCTATATTTCTGACTTTATCTATGGAAATGTATCGAATTTTAACACGTGCAGCGTGCGTGTGCGCGCTTGCGCACGTGTAATGAGCGTCGGCGCGCATGTGTAATGAAACTGTCATATTTCTGACCCATGCCGTTAGGGATTTTGCTTTTATGTCCCGGCACACAGCCTGATTTTTCCCGGTCCAGGTTGGCTGTCCAATAAAACGACGCCGGCAGTGTTGCTTAAGGAGTTCCCGCGAATGTCACGAATTTTCTCAAATTTCTCTATTGGTGTCCTCGCCCGCGCAAAACAGATTGAATCCTGTATTGCCGCATTTGATGAATCGATTGAAGGCGCGCTGGAAACACTTGCCTCTGCCTCGATCGGGCTGCAGACAACGGCGCAGTCCATGTCGTCTTCCGCCGAAGAGGGGCAGCGTCAGGCAAGTTCGGTTGCAGCGGCCTCTGATGAGGCGTCAACCAATGTGCAGACGGTGGCGTCGGCGGGTGAGGAATTATCTTCCTCGATCAACGAAATCTCCCGTCAGGTTTCCGAATCCGCGCGCATCAGCAACGAGGCCAGCGCCCATGCGCAACAGACCAATGAGCAGGTCAAGGGATTGGCGGAAGCCGCCCAGCGCATCGGTGATGTGGTCAGCCTGATCAATGACATCGCCAGCCAGACCAATTTGCTGGCGCTCAACGCGACGATCGAAGCGGCCCGCGCCGGTGAAGCCGGAAAGGGTTTCGCCGTGGTCGCCTCGGAAGTAAAAAATCTGGCGACCCAAACCGCCAAGGCCACCGAAGATATCAGCGTCAAGATTGCCGAAATGCAATCCGCGACGAATGCCTCGGTCGAGGCCATTCAAACCATTACGCTTACGATAGGGCGTATCAGCGAAATCAACACCATGGTTGCATCGGCAGTGGAAGAACAGGGGGCCGCTACCCGGGAAATTGCCCGAAATGTACAGGAAGCCGCCAAAGGGACGGCGCATGTATCCTCCGGCGTCTCGGGCATTACCGGGTCCATCAGCGAAACCGGCGTTGCGGCAAACCAGGTGGCGTCATCAGCCAATGATCTGGCGCGCCAGGGCGAAACCCTGCGGGGAGAAGTGAACATTTTCCTGGAAAAAATCCGCGCGGCCTAAACAGATAGGGTCTGTTTCATTTGAGTTGAACCCATTTTCCTCCCTTCGTCATCGCGAGCCGCACAGCGGCGTGGCGATCCAGGAGTCACAAATGAAGGCCCTGGGGTGTGACTCCTGGATTGCTTCACTTCGTTCGCAATGACGAAGCGGGAGGACGCGCGTCAATCAGATCAGAAAACGATATGGTCCGGTGTACAGAGCCACAAACGAAGACGGCGCCGTGTGACTCCTGGAATAAATCCGGGGTGACAGCGGTTGGGTAGAGGCCAAACCCAATCGAAACGGCTATTCCACCGCCGGTGGCTTATTCGGCCCCCATCCGATTTCAGAACCAGTGATCCGGTTTTTGAGTTTTTCGTGTAAATCTTCCGGTGATGTCCAAAGAATGAAATTTTGTTGCAGTATGTCGAAATGGATTTTTTCGGCGCTAAAGCGTTTTTTTAAGCAGGTATAAATCACTGGGATGTTATAGCCGCGCGCGAAACCAGCTTCGTAATACACGCCGCCGCGCACCCCGGTATCCCCGTGGGTAAAATCGGCGACGAGAAATTTGGAGCGTCTGATCTCGGATATGATCTTGTCAGTAATCTGATCATTATGCGGTAGGTCGTTAATCTTTAGCGGATCATATCCTGCTTGCCGAATTCCTGGATCGATCCCTTCGTCATAGGCTTTTTGAATGAGGTCATAATCCTTATTCTTTTTATCGGGAAACCACATGGCGACAAAGCCCCGCGATGAATCCTTGTTCTCTGCGTCAAGCTCGGCGATGCGGGCATAGCCTTTGACCGTGATTGTGGTCAATATATCGCCTCTATCATTTCTGAACTTATCGACCCAGCCTTGCTCGGCTAAATAATTTCCCAGATAGTTTAATTCCTTAACTGACAGTGATTCTGAGCAAGCCTTCATTTCCATTACTACATCGTTTTGATCTGTAAACTTGGCCTCTACGGGGGAGCCTATAATGGAAGTTTTATCTCCCAAATATCTCAGCAACCGATTAGCCCGTTCATGAACGGGTAAGGGTTGGCGCTGCCTGACCTGTTCAATGATCTCAGCCGTAATTTCCGGACGCTCTGTTCCGGTCAGCCGTTGATCGACAAGCCATGATGTGAGCCGTAGCTTTAGCCCGGTATTAGTGTCAGTAAGAAGCGGGGTGATTTTTCCAAGATCATCCCTGTCCACAATTCTCTGACAGTATTTGCCCCCGGCGCGTGGGGAGTCTATGTGCCATTGGCCGAGACTTTCATCTTTATTGGTATCTGCAGTCGTGTTCCAGATCGGGCAGTGTCCATATTCACTCATAACGGATACTCCTTTAACTCGTGTCACCCCACCCCAACCCCTCCCCATCAAGGGGAGGGGCTTCCCCAGAGTTCAGGGCATCTCATTCATCTAACATATGTGATGGTGCCTGTTGTTTTCTTGAGCTTTTTACATCTGGGCACTGCGCAACAACATATGCCCCCCCTCCCCAGAAGGGGGAGGGGGGTGCCGTCGGGATGCTGCGCCAGATTTTGGTCCTCATCAAGGGCAGGATTTTTTGTGGGGATTTTCGGCACGGCATTCCCCTCCCCCTTGTGGGGAGGGGTTAGGGGTGGGGGGCGGCGGTTCACTCAATACCAAGTTCCAGATAGACAATCTGCATCACGCCGTCGACATTGCTGAGCACATCATTGTTCCAGAAGCGCAGCACTTTATAGCCCTGACTTTCCAGCCATGCCGTTCGCTCCGTGTCTCTGACTATCGCTTCATCATGCGCATGTTGTCCGCCATCGCATTCGATGATGAGCTTGGCGGAGTGACAGGCGAAGTCGGTGATGAAATTTCCAATGGGGGCTTGCCGCCGGAAATGGAAGCCGGAGGATTTCAGGTGTCTCAGTTTGCGCCAGAGTGTTTTTTCAGCGTCGGTTTGGTTTTTGCGTAATTGTCTGGCGGTTTCATTGACCATGCCTGGCAGCCCCCCACCCCTGGCCTCTCCCCACGAGGGGGAGGGGGAAGCTTGTGGCAAATTCAGAGCGAAAATAAAATTACTCCGCCGCCGCCTTGTTGCCCGGTGTGGGGGTGCGGGCGCGTTCGACCTGGGTGACGTCGCGCACGGCGCCGCGTGAGGCGCTGGTGGTCATGGCGGCGTAGGCGCGCAGCGCGGCGCTGACCTTGCGTGGACGGGTTTTTTCGGGTTGCCAGCCATTGGCGTCCATGTCCATGCGGGCGCGGCGCTGCTGTAACTCCCCTGCGCTTACCGCCAGATTGATGCTGCGGTTGGGGATGTCGATGTCGATGGTGTCGCCCGGCTGGATCAGGGCGATGGCCCCGCCTTCGGCTGCTTCGGGTGAGACATGGCCGATGGACAGGCCCGATGTGCCGCCGGAAAAGCGCCCGTCGGTCAGCAGGGCGCAGGCCTTGCCCAGCCCCTTGGCTTTCAGATAGCTGGTCGGGTACAGCATTTCCTGCATGCCGGGGCCGCCTTTTGGCCCTTCATAGCGGATCACCACCACGTCGCCGGGCTTGATGACGCCGGTGAGGATTTTGCTGCACGCTTCATCCTGGCTTTCGCAGATCACGGCGGGGCCGGAAAATTTCAGGACGCTGGCGTCAACGCCGGCGGTTTTCACGATGCAGCCTTCGGTGGCGATATTGCCGTACAGCACGGCCAGCCCGCCATCCTGGCTATAGGCGTTTGCGACGGTGCGGATGCAGCCGCCCGCCCGGTCGGTATCGAGTGTGGCGTAGCGGCGGTTCTGGCTGAACGCCTCGGTGGTGCGCACGCCGCCCGGCGCTGCGCGATAGAAATGGTGCACGGCTTCGTCCTTGCTGCGCATCACGTCCCAGATGTCCAGCGCCTCGCCGATTGTGCGCGTATGCACGGTCGGCACATCCGTGTGAATGCGACCGCCGCGCTCCAACTCGCCCAGAATGGCCATGATGCCGCCCGCGCGATGCACGTCTTCCATATGATATTCCGGCGTCGAGGGCGCCACCTTGCAGATATGCGGAGTGACGCGCGACAGCCGGTCAATGTCCTTCATGGTGAAATCAATGCCGCCTTCGTTTGCTATCGCCAGAAGATGCAGCACGGTGTTGGTCGAGCCGCCCATGGCGATGTCGAGCGTCATGGCGTTTTCAAAGCTTTTGAAATTGGCGATATTGCGCGGCAATGCGGATTCGTCATTGTCCTGGTAATAACGCTTGCACAGTTCCACCGCCGTGCGCCCGGCGCGCAGGAACAGTTCGCGGCGGTCCGCATGGGTCGCCAGCACGCTGCCATTGCCGGGCAGCGCCAGTCCCAGCGCCTCGGCCAGACAGTTCATCGAATTGGCGGTGAACATGCCGGAGCACGAACCGCAGGTCGGGCAGGCGGAGCGTTCATATTTGCCGACCATTTCATCGGACACGCTGTCATCGGCGGCGCTGATCATCGGGTCGATCAGATCGACCATTTTGGCGCTGCCATCGTCCATGATGACCTTGCCCGCCTCCATCGGCCCGCCGGATACGAACACGGCGGGAATGTTCAGCCGCATCGCCGCCATCAGCATGCCCGGCGTGATCTTGTCGCAATTGGAAATGCACACAATGGCGTCGGCGCAATGGCCATTGACCATATATTCCACCGCATCCGCGATGACTTCGCGCGACGGCAGCGAATACAGCATGCCGTCATGGCCCATGGCGATGCCGTCATCCACGGCGATGGTGTTGAATTCCTTGGCGACGCCGCCCGCCGCCTCAATCTCGCGCGCGACCATCTGGCCCAGGTCTTTGAGGTGTACATGGCCGGGCACAAACTGCGTGAAGCTGTTGGCGATGGCGATAATGGGTTTGCCAAAATCTGCGTCTGTCATGCCCGTGGCGCGCCACAAGGCGCGCGCGCCCGCCATATTGCGCCCATGGGTGGAGGTCTTTGAACGATAGGCCGGCATGATGTTTCTCCCTGATGCTATTTGCGAGTAATTCTACACTGGATGAAGAGGCGCGCAAAGGCCTGTTCGGGTGTATATTCCCCAGGAATAGTAATTGAGGGGGAGCAGATGGATATCAATCAGGCGCCACAGGGCGCGGATGCCCTGTTGCCGAAGGAAATGGCTGAAAAGGCGGAACGGATCGGTGCGGATAAAACCCGCCTGCCAGTGCTGAGTTTGCTGACGCTGGCGGTGCTGGCCGGGGCTTTTATTGCTTTTGGGGCCATGTTTTCCACCATTGCTATTTCCGCTACCGACAACCACCTGACTTTTGGGCTTGCGCGGGTTGTGGCGGGGCTGACCTTTTCCCTGGGGCTGATACTGGTCGTGGTTGGCGGGGCGCGTTTTTCAGCAATCTGACGCCAGTTACCATCGGCAATGTGATTGGCGGGGGTATGTTCGTTGGGGCTGTCTATTGGTTCATTTATCTGCGAAGCCGTACTTAAACGTACCCTCGTGAACTAAATTAATTAATCGTTAGAAATAATTGTGCATGGTGCCAAAGGGTGTTGGATGGGGCGTCGGCAGTCCGTGGCGGGGTCAGTGAGCAAGTTATGACAAGCAACATTAATACTGTGAGAAAATCTATTGAAAACACTGGATCATATGAGAAGTATCGGGTTTTAGTAAAAGGCACCAACATTAACGAAACCACGCTTCTTGCGACAGATTATCTTAATCATTTCAATGAAGTAATCATGCTTTTTGATATGATATCTGATATGCCGGATTGCATGGAGGATGTGGCCGTCTGGACACCTAAAAGCTATCAGGATCATTTTCGCGATAGCAGCTTTTCCGACAAAGATCTGGCCGTTGCGGCCTATGACCATGTACCTGTCAGCTACCGCCAGCCGTTTGAGCGTTTAATTAATCAGCTCAATGCGCTGGTATTGCAGGTTGCCTCAAAACTACTGGCTGCTGCGGCTGCCGGGGATCAGGCGGAGATTGCCGCGGCTGCACTGTTTGGCCCGGAGATGCGCCTGCTGCTAGAAAAAGCGGGTGCTATTATTAATGGTGAAATGGAAGGCCACGACCAGGCGGACATCGACGCAATGCTTAGTGCATAACGCTTGCTTCACGGACGCCCCTGCATCTACCATCGCGGTCCTTCGTATAATGACACCCAAGGATGGCAGGAAAATGAACACTAGCACACCGGCATTTGTACAAAAAGTCATCATGGACGCGGCCGGGATGGTCGCCATTCGCCTCTGTGCGCTCGGTAATGAGTTGGGCTTGTTCAGGGATCTGTCCGTCAGGGGGCCTGCGACTAGCGAGGAACTGGCCAGCCGCCTGGGCCTGAACGAGCGCTATGTGCGCGAATGGATGTATGGCATCTCCGCCGCCGGATATCTGGAGTTCGACAAGCAAAGCCGCAAGGCGACGCTTCCCGCCGCACTGGTTCCGGTATTGGTGGAAGAAGGCGGTCCGGCCTATCAGGGCGGCCTGTTCAAGATGTTTACCGGCCTGATGCAGCCGTTCAATGAATTAGTTAAAGCTTTTAGGCAGGGTGGCGGCATAAGTTATAATACTTATGACGGTATTTTCTGGGAAGGGCTGGAGGCTAATTCCTGCGTCCGGTATCGCAATTTGCTGGTCAGCCAGTGGTTGCCGGAAATGCCTGATGTGAAGGCCCGTCTGGAACAGGGCGCCAGTTTTGCCGATTTTGGGTGCGGCGCTGGACGCTCAACGGTTGAACTGGCCAAGGCGTTTCCCAAGGCCAGGTTTTTCGGGTTTGACCTGTTTGAACCCAATATTGAAAAGGCCCGCGCCAATGCCCAGGAGGCGGGCGTCGCGGACAGAATAGATTTCCGTGTGCATGACATCAGCAAGGGCGTGCCGGGAAAATTCGATATTGTCGCCACGTTTGATCTGATTCACGACATGGCCGATCCAAAGGGTGGCTTGCGCGCCCTGCGTCAGGCGGTCAAGGATGACGGTATTTACGTGCTGATGGATGTGGCCTGTGAAGATGACCCGGCCGATAATGCGGGGCCGATGGCGGTGTTCAAATATGGCGCCAGCCTGCATTTTTGTATGACGACCTCTTTGGCGCAGAATGGCATGGGGCTGGGCACGGTCGGGTTGCCGGAGGCGCGGGTTAAGGAATTCTGCAAGGAAGCCGGGTTTAGCTCGGTCCGGCGGTTGCCTATCGAGCACCCGCTGAATGTTTTGTATGAAATCAGGCCCTGACAAACCGGATTTTTCGGCCTATAACCACCTGCTAAAACAGATTTCAGGTGTGTGATGAGCGAAAACTGGACCCCGCAAAGCTGGCGCAGCAAACCCGCCGTGCAAATGCCAAACTATCCCGACCTCAAGGCGCTGGCTGGGGTAGAGGCGCAATTGCGCGCGCACCCACCGCTGGTGTTTGCAGGCGAAGCCCGCAATCTGAAAGACGATCTGGCGGCGGTGTCGCGCGGCGAGGCGTTCCTGCTGCAGGGCGGTGACTGCGCCGAAAGCTTTGCCGAATTCAGGGCCGACAATATCCGCGATATGTTCCGTGTGCTGCTGCAAATGGCGGTGGTGCTGACCTTCGGCGCCAAATGCCCGGTGGTCAAGCTGGGCCGTATGGCCGGACAGTTCGCCAAACCGCGCTCGGCGGATATGGAAGCGGTCGGCGGCGTGGAACTGCCCAGCTATCGCGGCGACATTATCAACGGCATGGATTTCGATCCCAAAGCGCGCATTCCCGACCCGGAACGCATGCTGAAGGCCTATGGCCAGGCGGCGGCGACGCTGAACCTGTTGCGCGCCTTTGCGGGTGGCGGCTATGCGGATTTGCATCATGTGGCGCGCTGGAATCTGGATTTCGTCGCCGATAGCCCGGCCAGCAAGCGCTATCACGCCATTGCGGAACAGATATCCGAGGCTCTGGATTTCATGGAAGCCTGCGGTGTTGGCCCCAGCTCGGTCGCCAGCATGCGCACCGTGAATTTCTACACCAGCCATGAGGCACTGTTACTGCCGTATGAGGAGGCGCTGACGCGGATCGATTCAACAACCGGGGAATGGTACGACACATCGGCGCATCAATTATGGATTGGTGATCGCACCCGCCAGCCTTCTGGCGCACATGTCGAATTCTGCCGCGGCGTGAAAAACCCGCTGGGCGTGAAATGCGGCCCCAGCCAGACGCCGGAAGAACTGCTGCGCCTTCTGGATGTGCTGAATCCGGCAAACGAGGCCGGGCGCATGACCCTGATCTGCCGCTTTGGCGCTGGCAATGTGGACAAGCATCTGCCGAAACTGATTCGCGCCGTGACCCGCGAGGGCCGCAAGGTGATCTGGTCCTGCGATCCGATGCACGGCAATACGATCAAGGCTGAAAACGGCTACAAGACCCGCCCGGTGGACCGTATTCTTACGGAAGTGCGGCAGTTCTTCGCCGTGCATCAGGCCGAAGGCAGCTATGCGGGCGGCGTACATTTCGAAATGACCGGCCAGAACGTCACCGAATGTATCGGCGGCGCGCAGGCCATCACCGAAGCCGATCTGATGGACCGCTATCATACCCATTGCGACCCGCGCCTCAACGCCAATCAGGCGCTGGAACTGGCGTTCATTATCGCAGAGGGGTTGAAGGCGGAGCGCAAGCGAGTGGCGGCCTAAACTGACGGAAGGGATAATCGGATGCCAGCAAAAATCAATCGCCAGGTGGTCATTGCAGGCATTCCCCAGGACCGGCTGGAAGTATCACATTACGCCATGCGCGAGGCGCCGGTCTCCGAACTGGACGAAAACCAGACATTGGTCCGCACCCTGTTGATTTCCATGGATCCGGTCAGCCGCGCCCGCATCACCGGCGCGCCGGGCGGGTTGCAGATTGGCGATGTGATGCCCGGTTCCGGCATTGGGCAGATCGAGGCGTCAAGGCACCCGGAATTCGCCCGGGGCCAGATCGTCGAATGCCAGACCGGCTGGCAGGATTATTCCGTACACGGACCTGAGACGCTCTCCACTTTCACGCGGCTTGGCCCGCTCACGCATCATCTCAGCCTGTATGGCGTCAGTGGCCTGACCGGTTATTTCGGTATGGCCGAGGCGGGCGCGCCAAAGCCTGGAGAGACGGTGCTGGTATCAGCGGCGGGGGGCGCGGTAGGCCATATTGCCGGACAGGTTGCGAAAATTCGCGGCGCCAGGGTTGTGGGCATCGTCAGTTCACAGGAAAAAGCCGGGTGGTTGACGGGGACGCTTGGCTATGACGCCGCCATTGATCGCCGCGCGGGTCCGCTGGGCGCCGCCATCAAGCAGGCCTGTCCCGAGGGTGTTGATCTTTATTTTGATAATGTGGGCGGCGAGATGCTGGAAACGGCGCTGACCCGGATGAAAGATCATGGCAGAATTATATGCTGTGGTTACGCCTCACAGTATGACACTCAGGCGCCAGTAATGGCGACCAAGGGCGTTCCCGCCATGCTGATCGGTAAGCGGCTCCGCATGGAAGGGTTTGTGGTGATGGATTACTATGATCAAAAACAGACCGCGCGCGAACAATTGTCGGCATGGCTGAATGCGGGTAAACTGCGCCTGTCCATTGATCTTCTGGAGGGGCTGGAGCGCGCGCCGGAAGGTTTTGCCGGCCTGTTCAACGGCGAAAACCGCGGCAAGCGGATGATCCGGGTGGCGGAGGAAATTTAGCGGCAACCAAGCTACCGTCCGGCAGCGACGCCTTCCATTATGTCCAGGATAACGCCGGTGGCGATCTGTATGAGCAATATGTCATTGCCTACAACCACCCGCTCGAAATCACGGCTGCGCCGGGGCAGGGCGCGGGCCAGATCATCCGGTAACTGACGTTTTTGCAGCCCGGGCGGCAGCGTCCCATTGCGCTGATATTGCCGTTCCAGGCCCGGCGGCAATTCGTCGCCCCTGGCAAGGCCTGGCGGGAGCATGGCGGTTTTGTCTTTTGAACCCACATGGCCTTTGACTTTGCCCTTATGGTCTTTCTGGGTTTGGCTAAGCAGATTTTCCGTACCACAGGCAGGAATTCCATAATGATCGCAAATTACCCGCCGTTCCATTTCGGTGAAGATGGCTTCTGCAATGCCGGTCTGGGTTGAATGGGAAGGATCATTTTTGGGCGCGGCGATGCCGGATGAGACGCCGGTAAATAATAGCAGCATCGTCATGGCGGCGGACCGGATAGCAGTTTTTTTGCGCATCATATTTATCCTTTCACAGCGCGCGCCATGCGCGATAAAACTTCATCCAGAATTTCCGGAGAAGTCGCAAAATTCAACCGCGCGAATTTATCCGTGTAGGAACTGAAATCGCCGCCGGGGCTGAGCGCCACCTTCGCGTGATCGAGAAAGAATTTTGCGGCTGAACCTGGCAAATTCAACGCGCTGCAATCCAGCCATGCAAAATAGGTCGCCTCGGGTGGAATAAACGAAACACCGGGCAATTCGTTTTGCACAAATTCAGTAACCCGGCGGCGGTTGGCGTCCAGTTGCAGCAATATTTTATCCTGTGTGGGACCGCCAAATTTCCAGGCCGCCTCTGATCCAACGATGCTGAATATGGATGGCGTACCCATGATATGGGTATTGATCTGTTTGAAACGCGCCAGCAATTCGGCCGATCCGAAATGCGCCACGGCGCAGCGAAGACCGGCTATGTTCAATCCTTTGCTGGTTGACGACAGCGTAATGGTGTGTGCGGCTATCTCAGGCCCGATTGAGGCGAATGGCGTGTGCCGTGCGGGCGGATAGACAAAATCCATATGCACTTCATTGGCGACCACAACAAAATCATGTTCCAGCGCCACATCGGCAATGGCGCGCAGTTCATCCACCCCAAACGCGCGTCCGGTTGGATTATGCGGGTTGCACAGCAGCAGAATGCGGGTGCGTTTATCAATAAGTTTCCGCAATCCCTCCATATCCATTTCATAACGGGCATTGCCGCGCCGCAAGGGATTTTCGTCCAGGCGGCGATTGTTTTGTGCGGCCACGGAAAGAAATCCGGGATAGATCGGCGTTTGCACGATAATTCCATCGCCCGGTTCGCTGAACATCATCACCATGGCGTGCATCAATTGCATCATGGTGCTGCCCACAAAAATGCGCGCGGGGTCCGGCGTCCAGCCGTGGCGTGTGGTCATCCAGCCGCAAAACGCCTGTACAACCCGGTCATTGAGGTTTGCCGGCGTGTATCCAAAATCGTCAATATCAATGATCTGGCGTAGCGCCGCGCGAATTTCCGGCGCTACAGGAAAATCCATATCGGCGATCCAGGCCGGTATGACATCGGCGGGATAATGCGACCATTTCACGCCGCGCCGTACGCGCAGTTGGGATTCTGTTAAGTGTAACTCAGACTGTGGGGGCATTACTAATCCCCAAACACCCGGCTGAAAATCCGGTCCACATGTTTGGTGTGATAGGCGAGATCAAACAGTTCGGCCAATTGCTTTGCGGAAACGGCTTTGGTCACCTGTTTATCCGCTTTCAGCAACGCCAGAAAGTCACCGCCCTCGCGCCATACTTTCATGGCGTGGCGCTGTACGATTTCATAGGCGTCTTCGCGGCTGACGCCACCCTGCGTCAAAGCGAGCAGTACGCGCTGGGAATGCACCAGGCCCCCCAGGCGGTCGAGATTTTTTTTCATGTTTTCGGGGTAGACGATCAGTCTGTCGATCATGCCGGTCAGGCGCGCCAGCGCAAAATCCAGTGTGATGGTGGCGTCGGGCGCGATCATGCGTTCAACGCTGGAATGGGAAATATCGCGCTCATGCCATAGCGCCACATTTTCCATGGCGGGCAGGGCATAGCTGCGCACCATGCGCGCCAGGCCGGTAAGATTTTCCGACAGCACCGGATTGCGCTTGTGCGGCATGGCGCTGGAGCCTTTCTGGCCTTCGGAAAAAAACTCTTCCGCTTCCAGAACTTCCGTACGCTGCAAATGCCGTATTTCAGTGGCGATCCGTTCAATTGAACTGGCGATAACGCCCAGCGTGGCAAAAAATTGCGCATGCCGGTCACGCGGAATGACCTGCGTGGATATTGGCTCGACCGTTAAACCCATCGCGGCGGCGACATGCGCCTCAACCCACGGATCAATATTGGCGAAGGTGCCGACCGCACCGGAAATGGCGCAGGTGGCGATTTCCTTTCGGGCCGCTTCCAGGCGTTCGCTATTGCGCTTCATCTCCGCATAGGCCTGCGCCATTTTCAGGCCAAAGGTGGTCGGCTCCGCATGGATGCCGTGGCTGCGGCCGATGCAAATCGTGTCCTTATGTTCCAGCGCGCGCCGTTTCAGCGCAACAAGCAGGGCTTCAATATCCGCAAGCAGTATATCGCTGGCGCGCTTCAGTTGCACGGCCAGGCAGGTGTCCAGCACATCAGACGATGTCATGCCCTGATGCACAAAGCGCGCCTCCGGCCCAACATGCTCCGCCAGATTGGTCAGGAACGCGATCACATCGTGCTTGGTTTCGCGCTCGATCTCATCGATACGGTCAACCTCATATGCGCCGCGTTCCCATACCGCCTTTGCCGCCTCGCGCGGGATAATGCCAAGCTCCGCCATCGCGTCACATGCATGCGCCTCGATCTCGAACCAGATCCGGAATTTGGACTCCGGCTCCCAGATGGCAACCATTTCGGGACGGGAATAACGTGCGATCATGGGGGGTAATTTGCCTTTGTTATTAAATGTTAAATCAAGCCCAACTGCCGGAAGCTGGCGGTCTTGCCACGCCCGATCACGATATGGTCATGCACAGCAATTTTAAGCGGCCTGCCGGCTTCGATGATCTGTTTGGTCATTTCGATATCCGCGCGCGATGGGGTCGGGTCGCCGCCTGGGTGATTATGCACGAGAATGATCGCGGATGCGGAAAGATTCATCGCCCGCTTCATCACTTCACGCGGATAGACAGGGGTATGATCAACCGTGCCCTGCTGCTGCGTTTCGTCGGCGATCAGCACATTTTTATGATCCAGAAACAGGATGCGGAACATTTCATTTTTTTCATAGGCCATGGCCGCATGACAATATTCCAGCAGCGCGGTCCAGCTTGATAATAGCGGCCTGTTCAACACGGTGCTTTGCGACAGATGCAGCGCCGCCGCCTGAATGATTTTCAGTTCGCGCACGACGCTTTCGCCCACAATGATCTCACGCAGCCGGTCCGGTTCGGCGCTGATGACATCCGCCAGCGACCCAAAATGCTTTATCAGTTGTTTGGCCAGCGGCTTGACGTCGCGTCTGGGGATTGCCCGGAATAAAATCAGCTCAAGCAATTCATATTCGGCCAGCCCCGCCGCGCCTGCCTCCATGAAACGGTCGCGCAGGCGGTCACGATGCCCGGCATAGTGTGGTGTTTCATTCATATTGTCCACGATCAGCCGCCAAAGTCGGGCAGATGCAGACCGCGTGGCGATGTGGTGAAAATTTCACAACCGGTTTGGGTAATGCCGATCGAATGTTCAAATTGCGCGGACAGGGATTTGTCGCGGGTCACCGCTGTCCATCCGTCACCCAGGATTTTCACCTGGAACCTTCCGGCATTGATCATCGGCTCGATGGTGAAAATCATGCCCGGTTTCAGCACGATGCCCGCGCCGCGTTCGCCATAATGCATGATGTTTGGCGCGTCGTGGAACACCTGGCCAATGCCATGGCCACAAAAATCCCGTACGACGGAAAAGCGGTTGGCCTCGGCATAGGACTGGATCGCATGGCCAATGTCGCCGGTAGTGGCGCCCGGCCTGGCTGCGGCACAGCCGCGCATCAGGGATTCATAGGTGACCTCGATCAGACGCCGCGCCTTGACGCTAGCAACGCCTGCCACATACATGCGGCTGCTGTCGCCATGCCAGCCGTCCAGCAGCGGCGTCACATCAATATTGAGAATATCGCCATCGTGTAATTTCCGGTCACCCGGAATGCCGTGACAAACCACATGATTGAGAGAAATGCAGGTGGTTTTCGGATAACCGCGATAATTCAGCGGGGCCGACACGCCGCCATGCGCGACGATATAGGCATGGCAGATTTCATCCAGTTCGGCTGTCGTCACACCGGGCTTTACATGAGGGCCTATCATGTCGAGCGTTTCTGCCGCCAGCCGCCCAGCCCTCCGCATCCCCGCAAAGGCATCCGGGCCATGCAGTTTGATCAGTCCGTTATTACGCAACGGCGCATCCTGGGCAGCAATGTAATTCATATCCTATGGATACCCGGCCTGAAGCATTTCGTCCAGATGTTCACATAAGCATTAAAATACCGCAGGCAAAGCCCGAATATGGGGGGACGGAAATTTTCATGATATTTAAGAACAGAGTGGTTTCCAGCGGGCAGGAATTGCGGATAAACTATGCGAATGAACACGACAGATAAAAATTTGACGGGTGAAAAGATCGTCACCGCCGCCATTCTGGTGATAGGGGATGAGATCCTGTCGGGCCGCACCCAGGATACAAATTCATCCCATATCGCCCGCTGGCTGGGGGAGGCGGGGATTCGTTTAAGCGAAATCCGCGTGGTGCCCGATGTGCAGGCGGAAATCGTCGCGGCGCTGAATGCGTTGCGCGGGCGCTATACCTATGTGTTCACCACCGGCGGCATCGGGCCAACCCATGATGATATTACGGCGGATGCGGTGGCGGTGGCGTTTGCTGTTCCCATCGGCTTTCATCCGCAGGCCATGGCGATTCTGGCGGCGCATTATAAACCGGGTGAATTTACCGAAGCGCGCAAACGCATGGCCCGGATACCCGACGGGGCCGAATTAATTGATAATCCAGTCAGCAAAGCTCCGGGCTTTCATATCGGCAATGTTTTTGTGCTGGCCGGGGTGCCCATGATCATGCAGGCGATGCTGGACAGTTTGCGCCACCGCGTGACGGGCGGTGCTAAAATGCTGAGCGCCAGTGTGGGCGGTGCAGTCGCCGAGGGGCATGTGGCGGGGGCGCTGGGGGCGCTGCAAACGCAGTTTCCTGATGTAAGTCTGGGTAGTTACCCGTATTTTCGCAGGGCTGGGCCAGGGTCTGATCAGGTTTCCGGCTATGGGGTCAATTTCGTCCTGCGTTCGACCGATGCAGGCAGGCTGGCGGAGGCGCGCGAGGCGGTTCGCGCCATGATTCGGGCCGAAGGGGCTGTGCCTGAGGACCGCGATTGACCTGCAATTAGCCATGCGGCCTGTCATGTTTTCATCACAAAATGGTGACGCACGCGGGAAAGGCTTTTCAAATAGATGAATAGGTGTCAGATTATGCTGGAAAAGCGTTGTAAAGTAAGTATGGTCTCTGTGCGATCAGCTTGCATAAAAAGCGTGACGACAGTGGAACAATTGAGGGAGAAGCACGGCATGTTGAAGGGAAAAATGGGCATCCTGGGTATGGTGGCGGGGGCCACGATGTTGATGGGCGCCACGGGGGCGTTTGCGACCGGGGTTGAGGGAATGATGGACGTCTCTCATCTTAATTCAGCGCATGAGAACTGGGCCAAAGCAGGCAAGCACGAGTTTTATGTCTCTTGCACCAGCATTGACGATTATATCACCCAGGTGGAAGGGCCGAATCTGAAAGAAACCCAGATGACTGCCTATAAGGATTCAATCGCCAAGGCCGGTGGCAACACCTGCTGGCCGGTATGGCGCGGACTGGTGAAATAGCAATAACTTTGCTCGTCGTTGCCGATTCAGGCAATGGACAGTCTGCTCTATCTCAATGGCGTTTTCAGAATGGCGCGTCTGCGCTGGCCTGACACGATATAGGGCCGTGGATGGAAATTTCCGGATAATGGCGGAGTGTGATTTTACATCCGCCATTTTTCGTGACGGGCGCGCCCTTCCTGTGCGGTGTCAGGGGTTAACCGTCCATCCTCGCGGTAGTTTTGTATCCATGCAAGCTGGCTCTACCCTGATTCAAATGACCCTGCTATATCATGTGCCAGAGTCCCCGTAGCTCAGCAGGATAGAGCACCAGATTCCTAATCTGGGGGTCGTGCGTTCGAATCGCGCCGGGGACGCCATTTTATTCTGGATGCTGGCTGCACACTTATGAACGACGCCTCGCCTAACCCACGCCGCCAGCTTTATGGCGAGATCGCCGTCAACCAGTCCGGCTGGCTGCGCGTGTCGGACCTGCATGATATATATTATGAGGAATCAGGTAATCCCAAAGGCAAGCCGGTGCTGTTTGTGCATGGCGGACCAGGTGGCGGGTGCGATCCGAAGATGCGGCGGTTTTTTGATCCTGCCGCCTATCGCATCATCCTGTTTGATCAGCGCGGCTGCGGTAAAAGCCGCCCGCATGCGGAACTGACGGAGAATACGACCTGGCATCTGGTTGCGGATATGGAAGCGTTGCGCACCCATCTCGGCATTGAGAAATGGCAGATATTTGGCGGCTCCTGGGGTAGTACGCTTGCGCTGGCTTATGCACAGACCCATCCACAGCGGGTGAGCGAACTGGTGTTGCGCGGCATCTTCATGCTGCGGCAAAAAGAATTGCATTGGTTCTATCAGGAAGGCACGAGTTATATTTTCCCCGATGCGTGGGAACAATATCTGGCGCCCATCCCGCTGGAGGAGCGGGGCGATATGATCGCCGCCTATTATAAACGCCTGACCAGTAAAGACGCAGGCGTGCGTTTACAGGCGGCCAGGGCCTGGAGCATCTGGGAGGCGGCGACAAGCTTTCTGACCCAGGATCCGTTGCATATATCGCGTGCGGGCGAAGACAGCTTTGCCGAAGCCTTTGCCAGGATCGAGTGCCATTATTTCGTCAATAAGGGTTTCTTTACCAGTGACGATCAATTACTGGCGGGCGTTGAAATTATCAGGCACATTCCGGCGGTTATCGTACAGGGACGCTATGATGTTGTTTGCCCCATGGTTTCGGCCTGGGAACTGCACCGCGCCTGGCCCGAAGCGTCCCTTCATATCGTTCCCGACGCCGGACATTCGTCCATGGAAGCCGGAATTATCGATCAACTGGTTCGGGCAACCAACCATTACCGCCCATAAAGGGCATCTGCAAAGGATTAAAAATATGCGTTTGTTACCTGAATTTGCGCTTGGCCTGCTTGCAGGGCTGGGGCTTGCCGTGGCTGGGGCCATTGCGCCCGTTTATGCGCAAGACGCCGCAAAACCCGCAGCCGTTGCGCCAGCCGGGGAAAAACCGGCGGAAACAAAAAAGTTTGATGACTGGGTTGTGGCCTGCGGTATTCCAAAAGAGCAAACCAAAAAAGTTTGCCAGGCCGTGCAAACCCTCACCAATAAAGAAGATGGCAAGCGGGTCATGCAGATCATGGTCGGCTATCCGGATGGCGCGACGGATCCGGTCGCGGTATTTGTCCTGCCGCTTGGCTATTTGTTGCAGGCAGGCGGCAAGTTTGAACTGGACGGCAAAGATATGGGCGTTCTGGGGGCCGAGCGTTGCATCCAGAGCGGATGTATCGTTCCGCTGGCGCTGGATGCTGAAATGCTGGCCAAATTCAAGTCTGGCACCGGCGGCAAGATTGTCGTGACGATCGCCAAGGACCGCACGATTGATCTGCCGGTTTCACTGAAAGGTTTTTCAGCGGCGCTGGGTGAACTGAAGAAGAGCTAAGCGGGCTGTCTTTTTATCGTCTTATCGTCAGGCAGATAGCGCCTGATTCCCCGTCATGCATACGGGGCCGCCAAATGATCGCTGCATGCGCAGAACCAAGCGTGTGCAGCGAATAAACACAGGCCTGCGCATCGAATAGCAATGCATATTCACTACAATGTGGGACTAAACAACCAAGCATTTTAGAAGGCAGATAGAGAGGTTAACACATGAACAATAGTAAAACCTGGATCGTCGCAGCAGCATCGGGTTTGATCGCCGTTCTGGCAACATCTTATCTGATGGCAGCCGATCGTGCGCAAGCCCAGGCGCCGATGGTGCGTAATTCTGAGGCGCGTAATGCGGGGGAATGTATCACCTATGGATCAGGCTCCGCCCTGCAAATGTGCTTCCACAAATTCGCGGACGGCACAAGGTGCGTGGCCGCAGGCGGCGGCGGGCTGGCCTCGGCGGGGGCTGGCGCGGCGTTGCAGTGCGATTTCAAGTAAGGGCGGCAGGCGGGAGGGCTTGATTTCCGAACCGGCAGTGAAAGCCGGTGTAGAAAAGTTTGTTTGGATTTGTGTGGCTAAATCGACAATCGCCGCAAGGCCGCGTATATAGGCAGATATGACCAGCATAACAGACGATAAGCCCCGCCATCCGGAAAAGGCCCACAAGCCCGATCAGCCGGTGCGCCGTGGCAAGCCGGAATGGCTGCGGGTCAAGGCGCCGACATCGCCGGAATATGCCGCTACGCGCAAAATCATGCGCGATAACAGGCTGATCACCGTGTGCGAGGAAGCGGCCTGTCCGAATGCTGGTGAATGCTGGGCCAAGGGGCATGCGACCATGATGATCATGGGCGACACCTGCACCCGCGCCTGCGCCTTCTGCAATGTGCGCACCGGCATGCCCGGCCCGCTGGATGCACTGGAGCCGTTCAATGTGGCGGCGGCGGTGCAAAAGCTGGGCCTTGCGCATGTGGTGATTACGTCGGTGGATCGCGACGATCTGGCGGATGGTGGTGCGGCGCATTTTGCGTCCGTCATCGGCGCGGTGCGGGATAAAAATCCCGCTACCAGTATTGAGGTGCTGACGCCGGATTTTTTGCGCAAGACAGGCGCGATAGCATGCGTCGTGACCGCACGCCCGGATGTCTATAATCACAATCTGGAAACCGTGCCGCGTCTCTATCCCTCTGTACGGCCAGGTGCGCGCTATTTCAGCTCGCTGCGGCTGTTGCAGCAGGTCAAGGAAATTGATCCGGCCATGTTCACGAAATCCGGTATTATGGTTGGGCTGGGCGAAAGCCGTGAGGAAGTGTTGCAGGTGATGGACGATCTGCGCGCGGCGGATGTGGATTTTCTGACCATCGGCCAGTATTTGCAGCCAACCGCGAAGCATCATCCGATCGACCGCTTTGTGACGCCGGATGAATTCGCGGCACTGGCGACAAGCGCCTACGCCAAAGGATTTCTGATGGTGTCGGCCAGTCCGCTGACCCGCTCGTCCTATCACGCAGGGGATGATTTTACCCGTCTGCGTGCGGCGCGGCTAGCCCATTTGGGCCGTTAATCATGCCACGGCATGAACAGCGGCGCCCGGTGCCTTTTACGCCCGCGCAAATATTTGATCTTGTTGCGGATATTCCGCGCTATGCAGAGTTTCTGCCCTGGTGCGCCGGTGCGCGCATTACCAAACGCGAGGCGCCAGAGGATGGACGCGAGATTCTGTACGCCGATCTGGTGATTGGTTACAAGGCGTTTCGCGGCACCTATACCAGTCGCGTGGTCCTCGACCGTGCAGGCATGAAAATAGACGTGACCCATACGCGCGGACCGTTCAGACATTTAATCAATCACTGGGTTTTCCTGCAGCAGCCGGATGGAAGCTGCCTGATTGACTTTATGATTGACTTCGAATTTCATAACCCGATCATCCGTAAACTGATAGAGCTGGTCTTTACAGAAGCGGTAAGCCGCATGGTGCAGGCCTTTGAAACACGGGCGCATGCGATTTATGCGCCGGTAACGACGGCAAATCCTATTGACGCAAGCGCCGATTAGACCATTTTCTGATCAGATTGATCCCCTCCTTCCCCCGGAAAGGGGGCCTGAAGATGCATATTTGCACCTGAACCTTCAGGGGTGCCAATAAGGGCCGGGGAGGGGGTCAGCGGGATGCGAAGGGGGAGCGCTGCGGGGCGCCACGCTTCGCTCGCGGTGATGAGATTGCTGATCTTCGATCAGCAACACTCCTTTTTGGTTCATTCATTCCCGCATGGTCTGCTTTATCGCATCAGCCTTATGTAGTGCGGCGATTTCGCTGTCCGAAAATCCCCAGGCTTTCAGTGTGACATCGGTATCCTCGCCCTGCACCGAAGGCGGCATGCGGATTTCGGATCTGGTGCGGTCAAAGCGTGGGGCGGGGGCGGGCTGTGTGAAGCCATCGACGGTTACAAACGCATTGCGCGCCACATTGTGCGGATGTTTGATGCTTTCTTCATAATTCAGAACGGGCGTAAAACAGGCATCCGTGCCTTCCATCAGCGCGGCCCATTCGTCGCGGGTTTTGGTCAGGAAGATTTTTTGCAGGCGCTGTTTCATCGCGGGCCATTGTGTCTGATCGAGCTGCTCTGGCAGATCCTGCGCATCACCAAGCCCGATTTTTTCCAGCATGAGGGCATAAAACCGGGCTTCGCCGCAGCCGACGGAAACATATTTGCCGTCTTTCGCCTGATACACATTATAGTAATGCGCACCGCCATCAATGGTGTTGCTTCCGCGTGTCTCTTTCCAGCGGCCCATGGCTTTCAGGCCGTAAAACATGGTCATCAGCGACGCAGCGCCTTCGGTCATGGCGCAATCAATCACCTGGCCCTTGCCGGAAGTGCGCGCCTCAATGATGCCTGCCAGCAGTCCCATGGCCAGGTACAGGCCGCCACCGCCAAAATCGCCAACCAGATTCAGTGGCACCACCGGCGGCCCATCTTTTGGACCGATGGCGTGCAGCGCGCCAACAATGGAAATATAGTTGATGTCGTGCCCGGCCACATGCGCCAGCGGCCCGGTCTGTCCCCAACCGGTCATTCGTCCATAGATCAGTTTCGGATTGCGCTTCAGGCACACGTCCGGGCCAAGGCCCAGCCGCTCCATCACGCCGGGACGATAGCCCTCGATCAGGCCATCCGCCTGATCAATCAGCCGCAGCACCGTCTCAACACCTTCCGGGGTTTTCAGGTTGACAGCCACATTAGGGCGGCTGCGGTTGCGCAGCTCGCCTTTTGGATCATGCCCCATGCCAAGCCTGGCGTCCTCTGTGCGGTCGACCCGCACAATATCGGCCCCCATATCAGCCAGCAGCATGGCGCACATGGGGCCAGGGCCAATGCCCGCCAGTTCAACGATCTTTACACCCTTTAGCGGTCCCATGACGGATTTCACTAAACGCGCGGGTTCTGTTTCACAACACCAGCCTTGTGCAGCGCCGCGATTTCAGCACTGCTAAAGCCCCAGGCAGCCAGCGCCTTGTCGGTGTCCTCACCGGGTACCGAAGGTGGTTTCTGGATTTCGCATTTGGTGCGATCAAAGCGCGGTGCGGGGGCAGGTTGCATAATGCCGTCGACCGTAACGAAGCTGCCGCGCGCCACATTATGCGGGTGCGCCATGCTTTCTTCGAGGTTGAGGATTGGCGCGAAGCACACGTCGCTGCCTTCCATGATGGTGCACCATTCATCGCGGGTTTTGCTGAGGAAGATGGTGCGTAAGCGCTCGCGCATTTCCGGCCATTTGGCGGCATCAGACTGGCCCGGCAGACCGGGAACCTTGTCGAGGCCGGTTTTCTCAAGCAACTCTGCATAGAACTTGCCTTCGATGGAGCCGACGGAAACATAATTGCCGTCCCTGGTCTCATACACCGTGTAGTAATGCGAGCCGCCATCGATGGCGTTGGTGCCGCGCTCTTCGCTCCAGCGGCCCATCGCTTTCATCGCATAGAAAATAGTCATCAGCGACGCCGCACCCTCGGTCATGGCGCAGTCAATCACCTGGCCCTTGCCGGAGGTGCGCGCCTCGATAATGCCCGCCAGCACGCCCATGGCCAGATACAGGGCGCCGCCACCAAAATCACCCACCAGATTAAGCGGCGGCACTGGTGCGCCTCCCGCCGGGCCGATGGCGTGCAGCGCGCCCACAATCGAGATATAGTTGATGTCGTGGCCTGCTGCGTGTGACAAAGGCCCATACTGGCCCCAGCCGGTCATGCGGCCAAACACCAGTTTCGCGTTCCGCTTCAGGCAGACATCCGGGCCAAGGCCCAGGCGCTCCATTACTCCGGGACGGAACCCTTCGATTACCGCGTCAGCCTGATCAATCAGGCGCAGTACGGTTTCGACACCCTCCTTGCTCTTCAGATCGACGGCAACCGATGGCCGGCCCCGGTTCAGCAGATCGCCTTTCGGGTCGCGCTTCATGCCCAGATCGGCGGTCTCGGTACGGTCGACCCGCACAATATCGGCCCCCATATCAGCCAGCAGCATGGCGCACATCGGCCCTGGCCCAATGCCTGCTAGTTCAACGATCCTGACGCCTGCCAACGGTCCCATGGTTACCTCCCGGTTAATATTTGCATGTGCTTTTGCCCACTATAAGCAAGGCGCAGGCAGCAAGAAAGCCCCATCCGTTCACGGCCCGTTAATAGCTCTTAATGTATTGTAGACGCAGCAGTACTGCCATGAAGGATAAGGGTTATGGCTCATATATCGGCGCTCGCAACTTACACCGCACTCGACAAGGCCGAGCAGCGCAAGGCTGCGGCAATTGCCAACGCGCCGTTTACAAAAGAGCTGAAAAATTTCAAGAGGGACATCGCGAATGTCAAAATCCAGGATGATATTTTCAAAAACCCGGCTTTGTTAAAGACGGTGCTCAAGGCCTATGGCCTGGAAGCCGAAATCAACAATCTTGAGAATCTGAAAAAAGTCCTGACCAGTCAGCTTACAGATCCGAAATCTCTCGTTAATCAAAAATTCAACAAAAAGTTTCTTGAACTTGCTGCGGATTTTGGTCTCAGCACAGGTGTCGTCACGGCTAAAAGTGCGGCTTTTGCCCAAAAGCTTGAAGCCAGGCTGGAGCAAAAATTCGGTGACCCCGCGTTGGAGCCAAAGCAGAAGATCCTGGTGAAAAACAGCGCTCTATTCAAAAAGGATATCGAAATGTTCAAGGCGCGCGCCGCGAACATAGATAGCGTCGATGAGTTGTTTAAGGATTACAGGCTATTGAAAGTGGTTCTTGAGGCTTATGATCTGGATACGGAAATTGACAAAGCAGGCTTTATCAAAAAAGTTCTGACCAGCAATCCGGCTGACAAAGATGCGCTGGTCAATCGGGTAACTGATAACCGCTACCGTGAACTCGCGCTGGATATTGGTCTATTCAATGGTGTGAAAGGACTAAAGACTTCTGCCTTTGCCAGCCGGCTTGAAAGCAAACTTGCACAGATCCGTTTTGAGCATAACGTGGATGATGAGGCGCCCGGCGTCCGCGCCGCCTTGCGTTTCAGGACTTTGGCGGCAAAGATAAAGACACCCTACGATGTCTTGTCTGATCCGGTTCTGCGCGAAGTGGCCTTCAAGGCTAACGGGATTCCGCAGGAGGCCGTAAGGCAGCCCGTCGAATCCCAAGCCCGGCTGCTGGCAAGCAAAATTAAATTTGATAAACTGAAAGACCCGAATTACGTGAACAAGCTCATAAAGCAATATCTGGTGCAGATAGAAACCGTCTCGTCAGCGCCAACCGGCGGAAATGGTTTGCTGGTCAATCTTTTTGCCTGATCAATAAGGCAGGGCGTGGGGACCGTTCAAGAGATCCCCACGTTATGCGACGCAACACAGCACAAAACTAGAAGGCGCGGGCCTTCTGAATGGTTTTGGACATGGTGGTCACGCGATCATTAATTGGCGCATAGGCGTTCTTCATTGCGGTCATGCCCAGGTCATTCACCTTGGTGGCCTGGTTGACAAGCTGATCGAACACAGAGCGGGTATAGTCGCTGTGCATGGTCATAAATTCCTGCGGCGATTTGACAGCCAGCATCGCCTTGCTGGCTTTCACGCCATCTTCGAAGACCTGCTTGGCAAAGCTCAGGGATTCCCCGCTCAAAACTTCAAGTCCTTTTGTCGCGGCGGTAATGCTTTCGACAAAAGCCTCAACATTTTCCTTGTTCATCTCGACGGCCTTCTCGATGCTGTTTTGAAAGGCTTCAAGGGTCGGGCCGTTAGCGCCATTAAAGCCTGCAAAGCCGGTAAGGGGTTCGCTGGCTGTTTCTGTTTCAGATGTGCTCTTCGATTTCGTTGCCATTAACATAGTCTCCAATCGTAAATTCAGCGCAATGTTGCGATGCAGCAATTTAATATTTAGGGGTGGGGGGCCGTATCGTCAAGTTAAATTTTGTGCAGCGCACAAAAATATGTACAGCCCAAAGCAGGGATTAGTTAATTAGTTAAAGTGACGCGTTATTGGCCACACCACTTGTAGCTGAAACACCACAGTAATGCCGCCTGTTTGAGACAAAAAATAACCATAAAAACAATGCTATAGCTGCAATGACGCTAAAATACATGTTTTGGCAGAAGTATAATGTAATATTGTAGCAACGTATCATTCGCTTTATGTAAGCTGTGTCACTATTGGCGCAATCTATTTGAAGACCAGGCAAGATAAGTCATTTTGCATATGGACACGGATTCCCGCATTCCTTACTCTGGGCAACAGGTGATTCGGGCTGAATTTGTGGCCTGCGTCAATGTCTTATCGGCATAAAGGTTTTAGAAAGCTTATGCGCAGATTATGGATATGGTATAGCCTGAATATGTTACAGCCAAACTAGGCTGCTGACTTGAAACCTGTTGCCTCCCTGGGCCTGATCAAGGCCAGAAGCAAGGATAGTAAATGATTTGCAAGTTCCTCAGCAATGATCGCCGTGCGTGGAGGCTAGGCTCTGCCCTGATACAGATTATTGCAGGGGTGGGTATTGCTGGCTTGTTGGTAACGGCTTCTCCTGCGGATGCACGGCAATATGCTTCGATTATTGTGGATGCAGATAGCGGCGCGGTGCTGCATGCCGAAAATGCGGAACTCAGAAACCGGCCTGCTTCGCTGACCAAAATGATGACCTTGTATCTGATTTTTGAGGCAATACGGGACGGACGGCTGACACTGGATAAGCAGATCCCCGTCTCACGCCATGCGTCAGAACAATCTCCAACCAAGCTTTATCTGAAGCCCGGCAGTACGATCCGCGTGGAAGACGCAATATATGCTGCGGTGACAAAGTCCGCCAATGACGCAACGACGGTACTGGCCGAATCGATTGGCGGAACTGAATCCGCATTCGCCAGAATGATGACGGCGAAAGCCAGCGCCCTTGGCATGATGCGTACGCAGTTTCGCAATGCAACGGGTTTGCCGGATGATCAGCAGGTAACAACGGCAAGGGACATGGCGATTTTGGCGCAGGCGCTGTATTCGCACTTCCCCAACCGGACTCATTATTTTGCAACCAGGGAATTTCGCTGGGGCAAAAACCGGTATAACAACCATAACCGCCTGCTGGGTACCTATCGCGGGGTTGACGGCATCAAAACCGGATATACGAACGCCTCGGGTTTTAATCTTGTAACGTCAGTCCGCCGCGATGGCCGTCATGTCTATGCTGTGGTTTTGGGTGGCCAGACCTCCTATTCCCGTGATCAGCAGATGCGCAAACTGCTCGACAGCACCTTTGCAAAAATAACCCCAGGCGCCTATTCGGAACCGCCGCGTGTTGCCTCGGTAAATCCCTCCGCAAAATCCGGTGTTAAAGCCCTGACACTGAAGCGGCCTGAGAAAAAATCCGTCGCTGTGCTGAAGGACAGTGCAAAGACAAAGCGTTGGGCCGTGCAGGTCGGCACCTTTCAGGTCCGCGCGCGCGCGCATGAGCGCGCCCGTCAGGCGGCGCAGGTTGCGCCAAGCCTTTTGAAACCTGCGACAGTATCAATCCTGAAAGTTTCCAAACCCAGTAAGACCTTATACCGGGCGCTTTTGGTTGGGCTGACGGAACAAAGTGCGCGCCGCACCTGCCGGATACTGGCGTCAAAAAACTTCGAGTGTCTGGCCATCCCGCCATCCCAAACGCTGGCAATGCTGGAAGGCCCCGCTCTCAGATAATGGGACGATTGGCGCCGCCTGCTTATGTCAGGCGGTGTTGCGGCCGGCCGATGCTATGATAATCGAACCCTGCTTCGGCCATTTCCTTTGGGTCGTAAATATTGCGCAGATCCACGATTAATGGGTGGGCAAGCAATTGTTTGCAGCGTTTCAGATCAAGCGCGCGAAACGCATTCCATTCGGTGATGATTGCCAGCACATGTGCGCCGCCCATGGTTTCATAGGCGCTGTCACACCAGACCAGATCCTTCAGCAGCTTCGCTGCCTCTTCCATGCCCTCGGGATCGAATACGCGCACTGTGGCGCCTGCCTCTTGCAATGCCGGAATGATGTCCAGGCTGGGGGCATCGCGCATATCATCGGTGTTCGGCTTAAAGGTAAGGCCCAGCACCGCCACCGTCTTGCCGCTGACCGAACCGCCGCATGCGGTGATGATCTTCTGCGCCATGGCTTTTTTGCGCCGGTTGTTTGCTTCTACAACTGCATTGACAATACTGCTTGGCGCGCCGGCCATTTCCGCTGTTCGCACCAGTGCGATTGTGTCCTTGGGAAAGCACGAACCGCCATAACCAGGCCCTGCATGCAGGAATTTCTTGCCGATACGCCCATCCAGCCCGATGCCACGGGCAACCTGGCCCACATCCGCGCCGACCTTTTCACAAATATCCGCCATTTCGTTAATGAAGGTGATCTTGGTGGCAAGAAAAGCATTGGCCGCATATTTGATCAGTTCCGCCGTTTCACGTTCCGTAACCAGGACCGGCGTTTCCAGCAGATATAGTGGCCGGTACAGATGACGCAGCACATCCGCTGCGCGGGCGTTAGAGGCGCCGACGACGATCCGGTCGGGGCGCTTGAAATCATCAATGGCGGAACCTTCGCGTAAAAACTCAGGGTTTGAGGCGACATCGAAATCTGCGTCCGGGCGGGCCTTGCGCATAATGCGTTCAATCTCGCTGCCCGTTCCGACCGGCACCGTCGATTTGGTGACCACCACGGTATAGCCATTTATCCCGGTGGCTACTTCTTCAGCCGCTGCATATACATAGCTTAGATCCGCATGACCGTCTCCGCGCCGGCTGGGGGTACCGACGGCGATAAAGATCGCATCCGCATCGGCTACCGCCGCCGCCAGATCAGTTGTGAATGACAGCCGGCCCGAAGACACATTCTCCGCCACCAGTACATCCAGGCCGGGCTCAAAAATCGGCATTTTTCCAGCCAGCAGGCTGTCGATTTTGGACTTGTCCTTATCAACACAAATGACATCATGGCCAAAATCTGAAAAACACGCCCCGGAAACCAGCCCCACATAACCGGTCCCAATCATGGTAACGCGCATAACAATCTACCCCGCGAACTCGTTGCAATCACCTGGATGCAGTCAAATATTACAAAACTATACCCTGATTTCCTTAAGAAAATCCCGAAGCCCGGACGCCAAATCCGGCCGGTCCAGCGCCAGCGCCACATTCGCCTTGAGAAACCCCAGCTTGTCGCCGCAATCATAGCGCACCCCTTCATACCGCATGCCAAAATAGGCCCCGGTCGCAAGCATGGCCGCCATGGCGTCCGTAAGCTGAATTTCATTGCCCGCGCCACGTTGCTGCCGGGCCAGATAATCAAAAATCTGTGGCTCCAGGATATAACGGCCAATGATGGACAGGGTGGAGGGAGCGGCCGAAGGGTCGGGCTTTTCCACGAAGCCCTTCACCTTCACAAGGACGCCATCGTCGGACGCCACATCCAGAATGCCATATCGATTGGTCATCGCACGCGGCACGTCTTCCACCAGCACCAGGCTGCCGCCCGTCTTGCGATGGGTGTCCACCATCTGTTTCAGACATGGGGTTTTCGATTTGATCAGATCATCGACCAGCAATACGGCAAAAGGTTCATCGCCAATAAATTCCCGGGCGCACCACACGGCATGGCCAAGACCCAGCGGTTCCTGCTGCCGGGTCGAGACGACACTGCCGGCCTTTGGCAGCCAGCCGCGCAATTGTTCCAGCAGATCATTTTTGCCGCGCCGCGCCAGGGTTTCTTCCAGTTCCGGGGCGCGGTCGAAATGGTCTTCCAGGACGTTCTTTCCCCGGCTGGTGACGAAAATAAATTCTTCGATACCGGCCGCCGCCGCCTCTTCCACCGCATACTGGATCAGCGGTTTATCCACTACTGTCAGCATTTCTTTTGGCATGACCTTGGTCGCGGGCAAAAAGCGGGTGCCAAGACCCGCCACCGGAAATACCGCTTTCCTTACAGTTTTGCTCATATTCGCCTCGATATTTCCTGAGATCATCCCTAGCCAGACTTGCTTCTTGCATATCGGCAATTTGCTAACAAGTAATAAGCATTACTTCCTCCTCAAGATAGCAGCACATCCCGGGCGGCGTTGAGGCGCGCCGCCAGATAGCTGGACCCGCCATGGTCCGGGTGGCAGGTCTGCATCAGCCGCTTATGCGCGGCGCGGATATCATCCAGGGATGCGCCTGGATGCAGTCCAAGTATGTCCATGGCCTCCTGCCGCGACAATCCCGCCCGCGCCCGCGCGGTTTGACCAGCCTGCGGTTCCGGCTTTGTGGGGGGCGGTTTCTTGCCCAGTAACCACAAGGCCCAACCAGCCAACAGCATGGCGACAGGCATCCGCCCGGTAATGGCCAGATAGGCCGCGACCGCCAGCAAGAGGGTTGCACCGCCATAGCGCAGCCACTTCGCCATTTTTATGGGGTCCGCCCTGGCGAAGGATCGCAGGAACAGTAATCCCGCCAGTAAAAATCCTGCACCCGCCAATAACCAGATCATGCGATTCACATTTGTCCCAGCGTGGAAAAAAAGATAGGTTGGTGATCACAATAACAGAAAACACAACAGGGAGACACCAGATGAGCGACATGACACATGCAGAACGCCGCGCGCGCGGGCTGGAAGTATTGGCCAAACTTACCGGTACGAAAGATCCGGAAAAAGCCGCCCAGCGGCTGGAAGATGAAAATGGCGCGCTGGGTTCGCACACGATTGACTTCTGCCTGGGCGATGTCTGGTCGCGCACCGGCATCAGCCGCCGCGACCGCAGCCTGATTGTGATCGCCATTCTGGGCGCGCTGAACCAGTTGGATCAACTGAAAGTGCATGTGCGTGGCGGCATCAATCATGGCCTGACGCCCGTGGAAATCCGTGAAATCTTCAACCATATGTGCGGCTATGCGGGTTTCCCGCGGGCCCTAAACGCGATGAAGGTCGCCAATGAAGTGCTGGCCGAACTGGGCCATGCGCCGAAGGAAGGCAAGCTGCCCCCGACCGACCGTCTGTCGCTGTCCGAACGCCGCAAGCGCGCAGCGCCCGGCCTGGCCAAGGTTTCCGGCGGACAGCTTTTCGATAATATCGATATCACCCTGAATGGCCTGGAAAAGCAGATGGGGCCGATCGGCATCTATGCCGTCGATTTCATTTTCGGCGATATCTGGGAACGCACCGAGCTTAACAAGCGCGACCGCAGCCTGATCGTTAATTCCTTCCTGGGTGCGCTGGGCCGGCAGGACGAACTGAAAATCCATATCCCCGGCGCCTTCCGCCACGGCCTCAGCAAGGAAGAACTCCAGGAACTGATCGTAACGCTCGCCGCCTATGCAGGCTTTCCGTTCGCTGTGGAGGCCATCCATGTCCTGCAAGAGCATCTGAAAAAGCAGGCGGCGTAAGGTCTCGCGAATCAGCCGAATTTAGTCGCCCGCGCGTGTAAAAAGGTGTTAAGCTTCCTATAATCGGGAGTGTCTGCACTCTGTACAGCGGGCGGCTGAACAGCCCGTAAATGGGAGAAAACAATCATGCATGATCTGGTGTTACGCGGCGGTACGATTATCGATGGCAGTGGCGGTGCGCGTTTCAAAGGCGACGTTGCGGTTGATAACGGCGTCATCACATTGGTCGGAACGGTTTCCGGCAAGGGTAAAAAAGAAATCGACGCCACCGGTTTACTGGTGACGCCAGGCTTTGTCGATGTGCACACCCATTATGATGCGCAGGTGTCATGGGATGCGCTGATTTCGCCATCCTGCTGGCACGGGGTGACCACCGTGGTGATGGGCAATTGCGGCGTGGGTTTTGCGCCGGCGCGCCCTGAACAGCGTGACGCCCTGATCGCGCTGATGGAAGGCGTGGAAGACATTCCCGGCGCGGTGCTGACCGAAGGCATGAAGTGGGAATGGGAAAGCTTTGCCGAATATCTGAACGCCATTGAACGCAAACCTCATGCGCTGGATATTGGCGCGCAACTGCCGCACGCCGCGCTGCGGGTTTACGTGATGGGAGAGCGGGCCATTCAGCGCGAGGCGGCGACGGACGCCGACATCAAAGAAATGGGACGGCTTGCCGCCGAAGCGATGCAGGCGGGCGCGATCGGCTTTTCCTCCTCGCGCAGCCTGAACCACCGCTCGCGCGATGGCGACGTTATCCCAAGCTACGGCGCGGAGCGCAAGGAACTGGTCGGCATCGCCAGGGCCATGGGTGAAACCGGCAAGGGCGTGTTTGAAATGATTTCGGACTTCACCGATATAGACGCCGAGTTCGCCATTCTGCGCGACATGGCTGAAGCAAGCAAATTGCCCATGTCGATTTCGCTGATCCAGTTTGATCAGCGCCCCGATGGATGGCGGCAATTGCTGGACCGCATCGAAGGCGCGGCCAATGACGGCCTGCAAATGAAAGGGCAGGTCGCGGCGCGCCCGATCTGCCTGCTGTTGGGCCTTCAGGCGACCATGAACCCGTTCAGCACGCACCCCAGCTATCGTGGCATCGCTGATCTGCCGTTGGCCGAACGCGTCGCCAGATTGCGCGACCCGGCGCTGCGCGCGCAAATTCTGTCGGAAAAGGCCAGCGGTAATCCGATGATTGCCGGTTTGCTTAATTCAATGCACAAAATTTTCCCGCTCGGCGAGCAGCCGGATTATGAACCGCCGGTTGAACGCAGCATCAAGGCGCTGGCCGAAGCACGGGGCATGGAACCCAGCGCGCTGGCCTATGACATGATGCTGGAAAATGACGGGCAGGGGCTTTTATACGCGCCGCTCGCCAATTACACGGCGAATAATCTTGATGTGGTGCGCGAAATGATTTTAAGCCCGCATACCGCGTTCGGGCTTGGCGATGGCGGCGCGCATTGCAGCGTTATTTGCGATGCGTCATTCCCGACAACCCACCTCACCCATTGGGGACGCGACCGCACGCGCGGCGAAAGGCTGCCGCTCGAATATCTGGTCAAGCGCCAGACCCAGGACACTGCAAGATTGGTCGGGCTTCTGGATCGCGGCGTTATCGCGCCTGGCATGAAGGCCGATCTCAATGTGATCGATTTCGACAATCTTACCCTTGGCGCGCCGCATATCGTGTTTGATCTGCCTGCGGGTGGCAAACGGCTGATCCAGAAGGCGTCCGGTTATAAGTACACCATCGTGTCTGGTGAGGTAACGTTCAGGGACGGAGAATCGACGGGCGCATTGCCGGGCCGCTTGGTGCGCGGCCAGCAGGCAGCGCCGGTATTACGCGCGGCGCAGTAATTCTAATACTAATAAATACCGGGTGGACTAGGGGCCACCCGGTCCACCCTAATTTTTGCGCTTTTGGCAAGGCCAATAGTAGCTGGTGGAGGATGCGCAGGGGCATCGTGGGTGGCTCAGAATAGATTTACGAATTTATTAAAATTTTAATGGATCGAGGAATTTATCCATGAAACTAGTCAAATTGTCAGTGACGAATTTCAGAAGCATTACGAAAGCTCATCATATTTCATTGTCTGGAACAACAGTACTGGTAGGGAAAAATAACGAAGGTAAGTCTAACTTGCTTAAAGCTCTTTCATTTGCAATGAATGAAATTTCTAGCCATGCTCGCGAAAACAGAGGAGCTATGCGTTTCCCTCCTAGAATTCGGCCGAGGTCTAATGATGATCGTTTTGGAGATAGGTTTGATTGGGAAAGAGATTTCCCATTGTCTCTTCGGAAGAAAAGAGGGGATAAGAAAACAGTATTTGAACTTGAATTTGAATTTAATGAGAACGACGTTATTGCTTTTAAGCAAGAAATCAATTCCAAACTTAATGGCACCCTCCCACTGGTAATCACTCTTTCTGAAAAAGACAAAACAGAAATAAAGGTCATAAAAGGCGGCAGAGGAAGCCAAGTTTTAAACTCTAAGTCTGCTTCCATCACACGCTTCATATCTAAAAGAATATATTTTAATTATATACCTGCTATTCGCACCCATAATGAAACCATGTCCCTATTAGAAGAGATGGTCTCAATGGAATTAATGGCACTGGAGGAAAAGACAGAATATCAAAGCGCCTTACAGGCTATAACCGACCTTCAAGCTCCTGTTTTAAAAAAACTGGCGGAAAGAATTAAAGCTCCACTATCTGAATTTTTACCCAGCATCGTAGATGTAGAAATCAATATTGATGAAGATACCAGGAGGATACGATACAGAAGGGGGTTCAACGTAATTGTAAATGACGGTGTGGCTACGAGTATTGAGTTTAAGGGTGATGGAGTCAAAAGTTTGGCCGCTTTAGGAATGTTAAAAAATAGGTCGTCTACTGATAGCTCATCGATCATTGCTATCGAAGAGCCAGAATCTCATTTACACCCAGGGGCCATACATCAATTAAAAGATATTATCAATTCATTAGAATCCGAGAATCAGATTGTGCTAACTACGCACAATCCATTGTTTGTTAATCGCAATTCCGTGCCATCTAATATTATCGTTGATGGTGGTAAAGCAACGTCGGCCAAAAGTGTAAAAAGCATTCGCGATGTTCTTGGTGTTCGGGTTTCGGATAATCTGACAAATGCGAGGTATGCACTTATCGTTGAAGGTCAAACGGACAAGCAATCCTTGAGCGCGTTATTGCCATACATGAGCGATAAATTGTCTAAGGCGATGAAAAGCCATTTATTAGTTATTGACCACCTAAGTGGCGCAGCGAATCTTTCATATAAATTATCTACTTTGGAAAGCCAATTGTGTGCCTATCATGTCTTATTAGATCATGATGACGCAGGAACAAGAGCACTAAACGCGGCTTTGAATGATGGGGTTCTAAAATTAAAAAGCATTACTCAGACTATTTGCAAAGGGATGCAAAATTCCGAATTTGAAGATTGCATAGATTCAGATTGTTATAAGGATGAACTTTTTACAAAACTTAACATTGACATTGGTTGCGCTGAATTTCGAGCAAACAAGCAATGGGCTCCCCGTATGTCCGCAGTGTGCGCGTCGCAGGGGAAGGCGTGGAACGATAATTTAAAAAAAGAAATCAAGACCATAATTTCTAAATGTATCTCAGACAATCCTGCTGGCGCATTATCAATACATAAACGCAGTTCTATTGATGCTTTGGTCAGAGATTTAGAAGAATTAGTCGGCCCTGATTTGTAAATACATCATGATGGTGTCTGGAGAGGTAACATTCGTGGACGGAGAATCCACGGGCACGCTACCGGGCCGCCTGGTGCGCGGCCAGCAGGCCGCACCGGTGTTGAAGGCGGCGCAGTAACGGCTTCACACAATTGCGAGCGAAGCGAGGCAATCCAGAGTCCCACAGCATGGCCTGTGTATGTGGCCCTGGATTGCCACGTCGCTACGCTCCTCGCAATGACGAAAGAATTTTACCCCTTGCTCAGCGCAAAGCCGTCATAGCCGTCGGCGCGGACCTGGTTGCATTTTGCGACATAGGCCGGGAAGCCCAGATAGGGCATGAATACGCGCGGCTTGCCGGGAATGTTGGCGCCCAGATACCAGCTATTGCAGGTCGGGAACAGCGTATGGTCCGCCACTTCATTCACATGATCCACCCAGGCGTTTTCCGCCTCCACCACCGGTTCGATGCAGTTTAGCTGGCGCTGGCCCAGATCGCTGATGGTGTCGCCGATCCAGTTCACATGCTGTTCAATGCTGGGCACCATATTGGTCAGCACCGACGGGCTGCCGGGACCGGAAATGATGAACAGGTTCGGGAAGCCGACCGTGGTCAGGCCCAGATAGGTACGCGGTCCTTCGGCCCATTTCTGCTGTAGGGTAAGCCCCTTCCGGCCACGAATATCCATGCGCAGCAGCGATCCGGTCATGGCGTCAAAGCCGGTCGCGAACACGATGCAATCCAGCTCGAACTCTGCATTCTTTGTGCGCAGGCCTTTGGCGGTCAGTTCCTCAATCGGCGCGGATTTGACATCGACCAGTTTGACATTGGGCCGGTTGAAGGTTTCGAAATAGCCGCTATCGGCGCACAGGCGCTTGCAGCCCACCACCGTATCGGGACACAGCAATTTAGCGGTGGCCGGATCCTTCACGATACTGCGAATTTTTTCGCGGATAAATTCGGCGGCGGTTTCGTTGGCGTCCCTGTTCAGCAACAGATCGCTGGACGCATATAAGAACAGCAGCCCGCCGATCTGCCAGTATTTTTCATACAAGGCGTCACGTTCCGCCTTGGAAATTTTCAGGATGTCCACATTGCTGCTCTCGAAACGCGAACCGAAAGCGGTCTGCTGCTGGTTTTCTCTCTGCCGGAAAGCTGCGTAGTCCGCCTTGATTTCCTTTTGCAGTTTCTGATCCATGGGGCGGTTTCCTGCAGGCACGGAATAATTTGGCGTGCGCTGAAACACGGTCAGATGTTTGGCCTGTCCGGCAATGATCGGGATCGACTGTATGGCGGATGACCCGGTGCCGATGACGCCAACCCGCTTGCCGGTAAAATCCACACCTTCATGCGGCCATTTGCCGGTATGATAGATTTCGCCCTTGAAGCTGTCAGAGCCCTTGAAGGCAGGCGTGTTGGGCGCGGACAAACAACCCGTCGCCATGACGCAATAGGTGGCCGTCATTGTGGCGCCATCTTCCGTCGTCACCGTCCAGCGGTTTGTGCCCTCGTCAAACACGGCCGACTTTACCCGCGCGTTGAACTGAATGTCCTTGCGCATGTCAAAGCGGTCGGCAACATGGTTAAGATATTTCAGAATGACGGGCTGCGGCGAATAGCGTTCCGGCCACTCCCATTCCTGTTGCAGGGCTTCATCGAACTGGAAGGAATATTCCATGCTTTCCACATCACAGCGCGCGCCGGGATAGCGGTTCCAGTACCAGGTGCCGCCAACGCCTGTGCCAGCTTCCAGCACCCGTACCGAAAGCCCCAGCTTGCGCAGCCGGTTGAGCATCGCCAAACCGCCAAAGCCAGCGCCCACGACGATGGCGTCATAGCTTGCCACAGAGGGTTTATTGGGGGATTTTTCAAGTGTAGCGGACATTTTGCGCGTCTTCCCGATTTGTTAAATTTGGATTACCCTAATTTAGCCTGATGGATGACCCAGCGTCAATTTTACCTCGTAACAGCAGGCCCCTATAACGTCTTTTACCTATATAGGAAAATGACATAGACTGCACCCGCCCTATGTCCCATGGGGTGTTGGGCGCGAAAGGTCAGGAACGTTTCATGAGAGCTGCGTTGTGCAAAAAAATTGGCGAACCGGAAGATATGGTCATCGCCGATATTGCGCCGCCGATATTGCGTGAGGATCATCTGCGCATCCGGGTGCGGGCCTGTGCGCTGAATTTTCCGGACATTCTGACGGTATGGGGAAAATATCAGCGCCAGCCGCCGATGCCCTTTGCGCCTGGCATGGAATGTGCGGGAGACGTGATCGAGGTGGGGCCGAAGGCCAAAGGCGGCTTCAAAATTGGTGACCGGGTGATGGCGCAGCCGGGCGTGGGCTGCCTGGCCGAGGAAGTCTGCACATCGCCGATGAGCGTGTACGCCATTCCCGACAACGTATCCTATGAACATGCCGCCGGGTTTATCGTGACCTATGGCACGGTCTATCACGCCTTTGTTGATCGCGGCGATCTGAAGCGCGGCGAAACCCTGCTGGTGCTGGGGGCGGCGGGCGGCGTGGGACTGGCCGCTGTCGAGCTTGGCAAATTAATGGGCGCGAAAGTGATCGCCGCCGCCAGCAGCGACGCCAAACTGAAAGTCTGCGAACAGTATGGCGCCGATCATGTGCTGAATTATATCCATGAGCCGGTCAAGGAAACCGTCCTTGGACTGACCAATGAAAAAGGCGCCGATGTCATTTTTGATCCGGTCGGCGGCGACGCCACGCTGCAATCGCTGCGCTGCATCAATCGCAATGGGCGGCTGCTGATCATCGGTTTTGCCAGCGGAACCATTGCCGATATTCCCGCCAACCGGCTGCTGCTGCGCCAGTGTCAGGCGGTTGGCGTGGCCTTTGGCGGTTACAGCATCGCCTTCCCGGAAAAAGTGCGCGCTAATATGGCTGTTCTGACCGGCTGGTGGGGCGAAGGCAAATTAAAGCCGCATGTGTCGATGACGTTCCCATTGGCCCAAACCGTGGCGGCGATGAATGCGCTGGTGACGCGCAAGGCCATCGGCAAGGTGGTGGTGAGCATTTAATGATACAAACAAAACAGGGATCAACCCAATGATAGAACATCACATCGACATCAAGACCAAGGACGGCATGATGAACAGCTTCATCACGCACCCCGAGGAAGGCGGGCCGCATCCGGTGGTGCTGTTTTTGATGGATGCGCCGGGCAAGCGCGAAGAACTGCATGATATGGCGCGGCGCATCGCCACGGCCGGATATTATGTGGTCCTGCCCAATCTGTATTACCGCACGACGCCCGAATTTGACATGAGCCGGGATCCAGGCGGCGGAAAGCGCATGTTCGAACTGATGCGTTCTCTTACCAATGATCTGGTGATGGAGGATGTGGGCGCCATGCTGGCCTATGCCGACACACAGCCGGCGGCGCGCAGGGGCAAGGTGGGCGTGGTTGGCTATTGCATGAGCGGTCCGTTCGCCTTTATGGCGGCGTCACGCCATGCGGACCGTGTGGCGGTTTCGGCGTCCATATATGGCGTCAGTCTGATGACGGACCAGAAGGATAGCCCGCATCTGTTCGCCAGGGACATCAAGGGCGAGATGTATTTTGGCTGCGCGGAACATGATGGTTACGCCCCAAAGGAACAGATCGACGCACTTGAAAAACATCTGTCGGGACTAAACATAAATTATCGGATCGAATGGTATCCTGGTGCAGACCACGGCTTTGCCTTTCCGCAACGCGCGGGCATGTATCACAAGCCATCGGCGGAGCGTCATTGGGAAAGACTGTTCGATATGTTTCGCAGGAATCTGAAACCATAAGGTCAGGGAGGGTTCGAAATGCCCTTTGATGTAACACCAGGCGGCGGGGGCGGCCCGTCGCTGGCGGGAAAACTGCTGATCGCCATGCCAAATATGGGCGATCTGCGTTTCAGGCGCACAGTGATTTATATGTGCGCCCATTCGCCCGACGGCGCGCTGGGGCTGATCATCAACAAACATGCCGGGCAGATTTCCTTTCCTGATTTGCTCGAACAACTGGACATGAAATGCGCGCCGGGCACGGAACATATCCGCATTCAGCTTGGCGGCCCCGTGGAAACCGGGCGCGGGTTTATTCTCCATACGGATGATTATTTCCTGAAAGGCGTCACCATGCCGGTCAGGGAGCATGTGGGCCTGACCACCAGTATGGATATTCTGCGCGACATGGCTGAGGGCAGGGGGCCGCAAAAAGTTCTGGTGGCGCTGGGTTATTCCGGCTGGGGGCCGGGGCAGTTGGAATATGAAATTCAGGGTAATGCCTGGCTGCATTGCAACGCCGATACGGATCTGATTTTTTCTGCCAGCCTGGAAGGTAAATGGGATGCGGCGCTGGCCAAGCTTGGTATTAATCCCGGCAATCTGTCCGGCACATCCGGGCGGGCATGAAGACTTATGACATACGGGCGATTTCAACTTACCTGACGCCGCGCCTTGTGCTACCGGTTGCGGCATGCCGGTAATTTTCTGGATCATAGTCACGGGGATGGCGCTGGGCGCTGCGGCGCTGGTGGCGCTACCGCTGCTGCGCGAACGCAGGGGCGCTGCGTCGCGTGGCGCCCATGCGCTGGAAGTCTACCGTCAGCAACTGGCCGAGCTGGAAGGCGAACTGGCGCGTGGGGTGATCTGCGATGATGAAGCGGCGGGCGCGCGACTGGAAATAGAGCGTCGCATGTTACGCGCCGGCGCCGAGGCTGATGCGCCGCAGAATATGGTTGCCTCGTCTCGCGGCAAGTGGCTGGGTGCGGTGGGGGTAGCGCTTCTCACGCCGGCCGTCGCGTTTGCGGTTTATATGGTGGTCGGCAGCCCGGAGTTAACCCCAAATCGCAACGCCGCACAGGTCGCGGGGGCTGATCCCGAACATATGGATATGGTGGCGCTGACAGAGCAACTGGCCGCCCGTCTGGCCAAATCACCAGGAGATATTCAGGGCTGGATGCTGCTGGGCCGGTCTTATGTGACGCTCGAAGATTTTCCCAGGGCCATTGCGGCCTATGCCAGGGCGGTGGCGCTGGCGGGCGACAAACCCGCGCCCATGGTGCTGGCGGAATATGCGGAAACCCTCGTGCAGGGCAATAATGGCCTGGTGGGGGAGGATGCCCAGGCACAGTTTCGCAGGGTGCTGAAAATTATCCCGGCTGAGCCGCGTTCGCAGTTTTATCTGGGGCTGGCAAAGGCGCAGGCGGGAGACGCCAGGGGGGCGCTTGCGGATTGGGTGGCGCTGCTAAAACAGGCTGAACCCGGCGCGCCCTGGGCTGGCGCTGTGCGCGAACAGGCGCAGGAAGTGGCCAATTTACTGAAAGTTGATCTGGCAAGTTTGCTGCCGGAACAGGCGGCGGCGCCATCGGTGGCACAGTCCAGGGCGCCATCCGGACCCGATGCCGGGGATATGGCCGCCGCCGCCGCAATGCCGGAAGGTGACCGCAAACAGATGATCGAGAGCATGGTGGCGCGCCTTGCCGCGCGGCAGGAGTCCACAGATAAAGATAATGTGGATGGCTGGTTGCAACTTTCGCGGGCTTATGGGGTTCTGGGCCGCAAGGCTGACAGTCTTGCGGCGCTTGGCCGGGCGGTTGAGGCCGGACCCGGGCGCATGGACGCGCTGTCGGCCTATGGCGAGGCGTTGCAGGCAGCGGGCGAGACCAGTCCCATTACAGCGCGTTTTGCCCAAACCATGCAGCAGATACTGACCGTTGAGCCTGCAAATAATCAGGCATTGTGGTTCATGGGGGTATTCTCGGCGCAAAATGGAGAAAAGGCCGCAGCGCGCGGCTATTGGGAAAAATTGCGCGGTAATTTACCGCCGGACAGCGATGAATACCGGTCAGTGTCCGGCGCGCTGCATGAATTGGGGAAACCTTGATCCGCGTCAATGAAGCGTAATAAAAATTTGTAACAAGGTATCAGATCGCGCAGATTATTTTTTTCTATGCCATTGTAGACTGTACGCCCATGACTATTCATGGAAAAATGGCCCCTTGGGGACGAATCATGAAATGCTTTCAGGGATATTTCCGTAAGGGCTGCCAATGCAGGATCGGGTAAAAGTCGCAATTGTCGGTTCAGGTCCGGCCGGTCTCAGCGCCGCAGGACGGGCGGCCGCCACAGGTGTTTCGCATGTTCTGCTGGAACAGCGCGATCATGTCTCCGATACCATCTACAAATACCAGAAGGGCAAGCTGGTGATGGCGACGCCGGATGTGTTGCCGCTGCGCAGCGAACTCACATTCCAGATGGGCATCCGCGAGGATATTCTCGGCACATGGGAAAAGCAGATCGCAGAATTGAAGGTGAATGTGCGCTTCAATTCCGAAGTGACTGGCATAAGCGGCCAAAAAGGCGATTTCACGCTGACGCTTTCAGATGGTGCCACGATTAATGCGGAATATGTTGTTTTCGCAATCGGGCTACAGGGCAACATCCGGTTGCTTGGCGTCCCGGGGCAGGACCGCGACTGGGTGCAATATCAGTTAAATGATCCGGATGAATACTCAGATGAAACAATCGTGGTCGTTGGCGCGGGCGATGCGGGCATTGAAAATGCGCTTGCGCTAACCAGGCAGAACAATGTCATTATCCTCAACCGGGGCAGTGAATTTGCCCGTGTCAAGCAGGGTAATCTGACTGCGATCACGGTCGCCATAGAAAAAAAACAGATTGAATGTATCTACAGCGCCGATACGGTGCAGGTGGATGATGACGGCATTGTCGTAAAGACGCCGCAAGGCGAAACCAAGGTAAAATGCGACCGGATTATTGCCCGCCTGGGCGCCTCGCCACCGCGTAAATTTGTCGAAGCCTGCGGCATCAGGTTTCCCAACTCCGATCCTTCTTCATTGCCCGAGCTTTCCGGTCAGTATGAATCGAATGTTCCCGGCCTGTATGTGATCGGGGCGCTGGCCGGATATCCGCTGATCAAACAGGCCATGAACCAGGGCTATGAGGTTGTTGAATATATTCAGGGCAATCAGCTCAAGCCTGCGGATGAACCGCTGCTGGAACAGAAATTCGCCAGTATTCCGGGGAACAGGACGGTGTCTGAAGTTCTGGCGCTCATTCAGGAATCGGTGCCGCTGTTGTCAGGGCTTACGACACTGCAATTACGTGAATTCCTGCTGGACAGCAATGTGCATGCGCCACGCGGCGGGGACATTGTCTTTGAGCGTAATGACTACACCAACAGTTTTTATTCCATCGTTGACGGTGAAGTGAATATTCAGGTCGACCCCGATGACGAAACCAGGATTGTCGCATTGGGAAAGGGCGCCTTCTTCGGTGAGATGGGCCTTTTGTCGGGCCGCCGGCGCACCGCAACGGTGATGGCAAGCAAGCCTTCGTTGCTGATCGAGACTCCGCGCCGGTCGATGATCAAGCTGATCAATTCGGTTGAATCCGTAAAGCGCGTCATGGATGAGGTCGCGGTCGGGCGTCAAATTCAGACATATATTGCGCCGGGCATTCCCTTGCCCGATCTGGAAGATCTTATTCACACGGTTAAAGTAGAGAAATTTGAGCAGGGCGCCATATTGTTCCGCGAAGGGGATGCGGGCGATTGCCTGTATCTTATCCAGCGCGGTTCGGTGACGGTTTCGCGTGAAGTGGGCGGCAAGGAAGCCGTCATCTCCTATGTTGCCGCAGGTAACTATGTGGGTGAAATGGCGCTGATCAGCAATGCACCGCGTTCTGCAACGATCCGTGCGGCGGTTGCGGTTGAGGCCTTGCGTCTGGACGGTGTGCCGTTTCAGGCACTGATGTCGCGCAATGAAGCTGTCCGGCGGACCATTGAGGCGCGCTATCGTGGCCGCATGCTGGAAAATATCGAAACCACCGAACAGCCCGAGGCAAGCGGCATCATCCAGTTTCTGGTCGAACAGGGGCTGGGTGAAGCAACTGACGTGCTGCTGATTGATGAGGCGCTGTGCGTGCGCTGTGATAATTGTGAAAAGGCCTGCGCCGAAACCCATCAGGGCACGTCACGGCTTAACCGCGAAGCAGGCCCAACCTATCAGACGCTTCACGTCCCCACATCGTGCAGGCATTGCGAGCATCCGCATTGCATGGTCGATTGTCCGCCCGACGCATTGCGCCGTAACGCCAATGGTGAGGTGTATATTACAGATAGCTGCATCGGCTGCGGAAACTGTGAGCGCAATTGCCCATATGGCGTTATTCATATGGCAGCGAAGCTGCCAAAGAAGCCGGGACTTCTGCAATGGCTTTTATTTGGACGCGGCCCGGGGCCTGGACAGGCGGTTACTGGCAAGTGGGGGCCGGACAGCAACAAAAAAGAAGGTGGCGGGCCAAAGAAAGCGGTAAAATGTGACATGTGTAAAGATGTTTTGGGCGGGCCGGCCTGTGTGCGGGCATGTCCCACCGGCGCGGCATTACGGGTGGAACCATCAGAATTTTTCAAAGTTGTCTCGCAGGGATTATAAACACCAGATTGCGGATATGCCTTGAGGGGTTGCGGGGAAGTAAATGCATCAGTCCATCCTGGTATTCAGGGGTTTCAGATATCTAAAGTGGGCGGCAGCGATCGTTGCTCTTGCGCTGCTGCTCTATTGGTTTCACGAACCTGATTATGGCGTTCCCAATGGCGGAACATGGCTTGGTTACACCCTGGGCGGTTTTGGGGCTTTTCTGATCCTGTGGCTGATGTGGTTTGGCATTCGCAAGCGCCGTTACGGTGCTGGCGGGGCGCCGGTTGAGGACTGGTTGAGTGCGCATATTTATCTCGGTATGGCGCTGATTATTATCGGCACCCTGCACACAGGATTTCAGTTTGGCTGGAATGTCCATACGCTGGCTTATGTTCTTATGATGCTTGTTATCCTGAGCGGCGTATTTGGGTTGTTTGTGTATATGCGTGTGCCGGAATTGATGACCAATAACCGGCGCGGCATGACGCTGGTGCAAATGATGCACGAAATTTCTGATCTGGATGCGGAATGCCGCGAGGCCGCGTTGACACTTGGGGATGAAATTAACCAGATCGTTCTGAATGCTGCACAGAACACACGTATTGGCGGGGGTGTGATCCGTCAACTTTCCGGCGACGATCCTGATTGCGCCACCAGGGATGCAAATCGTGCGGTACGCCATCTGGCGGACAATGCGCCGCCGGGACAGGCGGAAGGATTTCGCGCGCTTTTGGGCTTATTGGCGCGTAAGGAAGAACTGCTGGCCCGCGCCAGGCGCGATGTGCGGTACAAGTCGCTTCTGGATATCTGGCTTTATGTGCATGTGCCGCTGTCGTTTGCACTGCTTGGCGCCCTGATCGCGCATATTGTCGCTGTGTACTTTTACTGGTAGCGGCATATGGAAATTCTCGTCACATATCTTACACGGCGCCAAAAGGGAGGCGTTTCACGCAGAAGCGAGGAGCGCTCTGCTGAAACCGTTCACTTCGGGCGGAGCACCAATGCGGAAGTCTATCTTGCCGATCCACGCATACGTTTTGAACATGCGATCATACATCAGCGTCCAGGCGGCCTGTTTGTCGAAGTTGAAAAGCTTTCCGATGTGCGCGTTAATGGGCAACCCACCCGAAGCAGGCCTGTCGTTATTGGTGATGTGATTGGCATCGGCCCGTTTGACGTAACCCTTGCCGAACCGCCCGAAGGCAAGGATCTTGCCATTGAAGTGGAGCTGGTGCGGCCGCTGGGGGATGATTACGCCCAGCTTGCCACGCGCAGCACGGTTCGTCTGGTGGATCATGGTTTAAGCCGCAGACTTTGGTCCTGGTTTGGCATTCTCATCGTTTTGGCAATGTTTCTGGTAATGCCGATTTTATTTTATTCGCAGCATACCGAGACGACAGCGGATAAAACGGTTGGCGTGCGTTTTGATATGGTTTGGGATAGTGGCCCAATCTCGACGCCGCACCGGTTCATATCCGATCAGTGCAATCTGTGCCACCAGAAGCCATTCGTTCAGGTTTTGGACGGGGCTTGCCTTTCCTGTCATGCCCCGATCACGAATCATTTTGATGTTGCCAAAGCAGGAATTGCCAGTATTCCGCAGTTCAAAGACCTGACCGCAAACACCTGCAATAGCTGTCACAGGGAACATAATGGGGATCAGGCCCTTACCATCAATAAGGAAAGTTTTTGTACGGACTGTCACAGCGAAATTGAGAAAAACCTTCCCAACGCGGACATCAAAAATGTAGGCAAATTTGATCAGAAGCATCCGGAATTCCGGCCCAATATTGTTTCAGATGCGGCCACTCGCACATTCAAGCGTGTAACACTGGATGACCCTGCGGCGCTGGTTGAGAATTCCGGGCTGAAATTTCCGCATGAACTGCACCTGAAAAAAGAAGGTATCCGGGGCCCGAAGGGTAAGGAGACGCTGGACTGTAAAGGCTGTCATCAGCTTCCCAAAGGGGCGGCAAGTTTTGATCCTATCGGAATGGAGGGAACGTGCGAACGTTGCCATCAGCTGGTGTTTGACCCCAGACGTCCCGACCGGACATTGCCGCATGGCCAGGCGGACAATGCGCAAATGCTGATTCGTGAATTCTATAGTGATTATGGACTGCGTGGGGGCATGAACGACGCACAAGATCCGGCGCCGGAGACAGACAGGCAGCGCCCCGGAGAAAAGACCGCCATTGCTTCGCAGCGGCAGACCGATCCCCGGGCATGGGCGGACCAGCAGGCGCGGCGGGTGGCGGATCAGTCTTTTGGCAAGACCATGTGCGGCAAATGCCACGAAGTTTCATCCGGCCCTGGAAATGGCCCTCTGAACTGGGCTGTCGTTCCGGCGACTGTGAACAAAAATTGGTTGCCGCGTGGCCGCTTTGATCATTCTGCGCATTCTGATATGTTGAAGTGCGATTCATGCCATGCTGCGGAAAGTTCCAAAAAGGCAACTGATGTTCTACTGCCAAAGATTGCTGTTTGCCAGAATTGTCATGGCGGGGAAAGCGCCAGCAACAAGGTTCCGTCGACCTGTATTACATGCCATGACTTCCACCTGCCCGGCACCCCCAGGATGGGGGAAGTAAAGGCGCATGGGAACCGGCAGGCAGATGGAGCGGCGGTGTTCCAGGACGATATGCCAGTACCGGGAAAGAACTAGGTAATGTTGCCACAGGAAATATTCCGAAAAATCAAAACCGGATTTTGTGTTGCGGTGCTGTTTGTCTGTGCTGCATCTGGGGTTTCAGCACAGGAATTGACCACAACAGGCGTTCAACTGGCGCCGGTTGTCCTGTCCGAGTTGCTTAACGGGGTTGTGGAAAGGCAGGTTGCCCTGGGCGGTGACAATGCGGAATCCACGCATGTCGTTGTGCAGCTTTCAGGCAGTCCGCCCCTGATGCGCGACCGGCAGGGTTTGTACCGGCTCTGGGATATTGATCCTGCCCATCTTATTGACAACGGTTTTCCGCAGTCTGAAGGCCGGCTTAACTTCAAAATATTAAATCAGGATCTGTCATCGCTCAATTTTCCCATCAGGGTTACGGTCTATTACCGGGCCAATGGGGAGTTGAAATTTGGTTATTTTGATGTCATGCGGACAAATTGACACCATGAAAAAGAATCAGCGAATGACAGCAAAGGCTTTCATCACGGGTCTGATTGCGCTCGGCTCAATTCTGGCTGGCAGCCGTTCGGCCGGTGCGCAGAGTTTGTCCGGACCTGATATTTATCGTGCCGTCTCCCAGGCGGCGCAGGAAGCGTCTGTGCGTGGCCGTCCTGCCACCATTGCTGTGACCGACCGGGTTGGCAATGTGCTGGCGGTCTATCAGATGCCCGGTGCGCCTCCCACCGTTGCGGTGACATCCGGGCGCACGATACGTACTGGTATTGATGGCCTTGCGGGGCTTGTGCCTTCGGCGTTGGCGGCAATATCAAAGGCCGTTACCGGGGCATATCTGTCTTCATCGGGCAATGCATTCAGTACACGCACCGCCAGCCAGATCGTGCAGCAAAATTTCAATCCCGGTGAAATCCTTGCTCCTGGTGGGCCACTGTTCGGGGTGCAGTTCAGCCAGCTTCCCTGTTCGGATATCAATCGCCGTTTCTTTAATGGCGCCAGCCCTGTGCCGCCGGATCAATTTCGCGGGCCCAAGCGTTCACCTCTTGGCCTGTCTGCCGATCCGGGTGGCTTGCCCCTGTATATTGGCGGCGCTGTTGTCGGTGGCATAGGCGTAGCGGCGGATGGCGTCTATGGTCTGGACGCTGACGTTAGCGACATTGATGCGGATCTGGATGAAATCATCGCTATTGCGGGTTCCTCGGGTTTCGCGCCGCCTGCGGATATTCTGGCCAGCAGAATAACTGTGGAAGGCAAGACACTGCGTTATACGGATGCGAGTGTGCGTTCACTTGCTTCCAACCCGGCGCTGGCGCCCCTGGTTGCGCCGGCCGGTTTTATTGCGGTTACCGGTTATACGGATGTGGGTATCTTTGCAGGACAGACTTATGGAACATCGGGATCAGGTATTCGTCCGGTAAATGCGGCCAGTGATGGTCCAGGTTATGCAAATGTCGCAGCACTTGCGGGGTTCGTGCCGTTCCTGCTTACCAGTGGGGCGGATATGCCGTTCATTCCAATTGTCCCGGGGGCTGCAAATGCGGGTCAGAATCTGACCGCAACAGAGGTTCCGGCCATCCTTGGGCATGCGTTGCGTGTTGCCGCCAGCGCGCGGGCGCAAATTCGCCGTCCTCTGCAAAGCTTCGCGCAGGTTACGGTATCCATTGTGGATGCTGAGGGACAGGTTCTGGGCCAGGCGCGAACACCTGATGCGCCGATCTTCGGCATTGACGTATCACTGCAAAAAGCGCGCAGCGCGGCCTTCATGTCCAGACAGAACGCGGCGGCAAATCTGGAAAATCCTGCTGTCTTTCCCTCCATCCGGGTGGTGGCGAATGCGGTAAACGGCTTGATCCCAGGGCATGCGTATGCCGTGCCTAATTATGCCGCCAATATGCGGGCTTTTGTGGGGCCGGGCTCTTTGTCTGACGGCATTGCCTATACGGATCGCGCCATTGCCAATCTGGCGCGCCCTTTTTATCCCGATGGGGTTAACACCAATGGCAATGGTCCGCTAAGCCGGCCTGTAGCAAACTGGAGCCCGTTTTCAACGGGCCTGCAATTTGATCTGGCCGTTGGAAATATCATCAACCACGTTCTGTTTGTGCGTAATCTTAATCTTGACGTCACCGGAGATGGACAGGGGGATTTTGATCCGGATGGCAATGGTGTTGTTAACGACACCGGTCTTGGCTGTACGCCTGTGGTCTCGAACAGTTCGGGGCTGAATCCGCTGGCCAATGGATTGCAGATTTTCGCGGGCAGTTCGCCGATCTATAAAAACGGGGTGCTGGTCGGCGCCATTGGGGTTTCCGGTGATGGCATTGATCAGGATGATATGGTCGCTTTCCTGGGGCTGCATAATGCCAGCATTGGTCTTGGCACGGGCGTGTCGCATGCGCCTGCTGCGATCCGTTCGGACCAATTGACGCCCGCCGGGGTGCGATTGCGGTATGTCTCTTGTCCGTTTTCGCCATTTATCAATTCGAATGAACAGCGCGCCTGTGAGGGGAAATAATATGCGCGGGGGAATCGCGGTACTCTTGCTGATTTTATCTGCTGCCCCCTGTTGGGCGCAGAGCAGAACTGCGCCGCCGATTCCCGATGCGATGCCTGTCGTCATTCCGTCCCTGGTTCCCGCCGGGCCGCCACTGGGAACGCCATCGCCTGCCGCATTTTCAGGTTCTCCAGGCGCCTCCTATCTGAACGCCGGCCCGCAGCCCGTTGCTGTTTCCGCCAATACTCCGAATACGGAATATCAGCAGGTTGCGCAGGTGCTGCGCCGTCCGCGCCCCGGCGAAGAACCGGTTGACGATACGGTGCGCGGTGATCCACGCGAACGCCAGGGCGCGCCTATCCCGGCGGGGCGGCCACGCTCTTATGAAGATTTGCAGACCCGGGGCGACATTGTTCCTGTGCCTGATCGCTGGCGCATTCTGGAAGGGCTTGGCATCAAGGGAAATTGGTACGATCCCTACAATAATAACGTCCTGAAGGGCGACAAGCCGGTTTTTGGAAAAGACGGTTTTGTTCTGTTCAACGTCATTTCCGACACGGTGTTTGAGCCGCGCGCCTTTCCGGTGCCGGTGGGCTTTGCCACGACCTCGCGTCCCGGAACCAATGACCTGTTCGGCAAGCCCGATCAATATGTGTTCAATCAGAATTTGATCACAAATCTGACGCTGATCAAGGGCAATACGGCGTTCAAGCCGCCAGACCTTGAACTGCGCATCACCCCGGTATTTAATTATAATTACGCCAAGGTGAAAGAGCTTGGCCTGCTGCGGCGCAATCCGGAACAGGGTAAGTCGCGTTCTGATAACCATATCGGTATGCAGGAATTATTTCTGGATTACCATATCCGCAATGTGTCGGAGCGCTATGATTTTGACTCGATCCGTGCTGGCATTCAGCCCTTCAACGCTGATTTTCGCGGCTTTATGTTTCTGGATAACCAGCCTGGCGTGCGCCTGTTCGGCACGCGGAACAATAATATATTCCAGTACAATCTGGCATGGTTCCGGCGGCTTGAAAAAGACACGAATAGCGGCCTGAACGATCTTGGAAAGAAAATTCGCGACGACGATGTGTTTATTGGCAATCTCTACTATCAGGATTTTCCGGTGCTGGGTTTCACCAGCCAGATAACCGCGATCTATAACCGCAATACCGAGAAGAAATTTTTCTATGACAAGAACGGCTTTTTGCAGCGTCCCGCCTCTGCCGGGTTGGAGCGTCCGCGTGATTACAAGGTGGGCTATTTTGGCTATAATGGCGATGGCCATTTCGGGCGCGCGAACCTTACTGTGTCCGGGTATTATGCCTATGGCGAAGAAGATGGCTCTCTGTTCACCGATGAAAAAAGCGACATACGCGCCTATTTTATGGCGGCTGAACCTTCGGTTGATTATAGCTGGACGCGCCTGCGCGGTTCGTTCCTGTATGCCAGCGGCGACAAAGACCCGTTTGATGAGAAGTCAAAAGGTTTTTCATCCATCTTTGAAAACCCGCAATTTGCCGGGGCGGACACCAGTTTCTGGATTCGCCAGAACATTCCACTCATTGGCGGCGGCGGTGTGACGCTTTCGCAGCGCAATGGGGTGCTGCCGGATTTGCGTTCGTCAAGGGAACATGGCCAATCGAATTTCGTTAATCCGGGGCTGCGGCTGCTAGGGGGCGGCGCGGATTTCGATGTGCTGCCGCAACTGCGTCTGTCCACCAACATCAACCATCTGAATTTCAATGAAACAGATGTGCTTGAGGTGCTGCGCAACGAAGGCGAAATTCGCAGCAGTATCGGCTGGGATATGTCGGCATCGGCAATTTACCGGCCAATGATGAGCCAGAATGTGGTATTCCGGTTATCTTATGCAGCGCTGCTGCCGGGCAAGGGGTTCAAGGATTTGTATCATACCGAAAATGAACATTTCTATACCCTGCTGGCCAACCTGACATTGGCGTATTGATGATGGCGCTGCTGCGATTTTTTATTCTGTTGCTGGGTCTGGGGTTGTTTGGCGCCGGGGCTGCTTATGCTTCTGGTGAAGAAAAGCCGCGCGAAATCATCTATTCCGCAACGCCACCCGCGCCTGCATCGCAAAGCCAGGAGGATGCAGCGGCGAAAAGTACAGGCTGCCAGACTTGTCACACCTCCAGCGATGCGGCGAGTATGCATACCAGTCCGGGCGTAATCCTGGGCTGCGTTGATTGCCATGGCGGCAGTGCAGAAGTGCGCAAGCCCGATGGCGCGAATAAGGACGATGCAGCCTATTTCGTCGCCCAGGAAAAAGCCCATGTGCTGCCCACGCTGCCCAATAGCTGGCACTATCCCAGCAGCGCCAATCCCAAGAGCAGCTTTACCCTGCTGAACCGCGAAGCCCAGGAATATGTGCGCTTTGTGAACCCAAGCGACTATCGGACGGTGGATCTGGCCTGCGGCAATTGTCATGCGGACATTATCACCAGAGCCAAGCGTTCCATCATGGCTACCGGCGCGCTGTTATGGGGCGGCGCCTCGTATAATAATGGCATCCTGCCTTTCAAAAATTATTTTCTGGGCGAGGTCTATACCAATAAAGGTGAAGTTGCGAAGCTGGAGGCCATAGGCGAGGTCACGCCAGAGATGGAAGCGCGTGGCGTGCGCCCTGCAATGCTGCCGCTGCCAGCGTGGGAGGTGATCCCGCCGGGCGATATTTTCCGGGTGTTTGAACGCGGTGGCCGCAATATCGTCACCCAGTTCCCAGAAGTCGGATTGCCAAATTCGACAGGTCTCATTCAGCGCCTGGAAGAACCGGGCCGTCCCGACCAGAAACAATCCATGCGCGGCCCTGGCACGGGCCTTAGCATCGCGGTGCCAGTGATCAATATTCACAAGACACGTCTGAATGATCCGTTCATGTGGTTCCTGGGCACCAATGACAATCCGGGTGACTTTCGTACATCTGGTTGTGGCGCCTGCCATGTGCCCTATGCCAATGACCGTGATCCGTTTCATTCCGGGCCCTATGCAAAGTTCGGCAATGCCGGTCTGACGCAAACCGAAGACCCGGTAATCCCCAAGGATGAACCCGGCCATCCGATCAAGCATGCCTTCACCCAGGCGATCCAGACCGCGCAATGCATGAACTGCCACATGCATCAGCCGAATATTTTTGTGAATTCATTCCTTGGCTACACCATGTGGGATTATGAATCCGACGCGCCCTTCATGTGGCCGGAAAAGCAGCGCTATCCCAGCAACAAGGAAATGCGCGAAGCCCTGGACCGTAACCCGGAAGGTGCGGTTGTGCGCGGCAAATGGTCGGACCCGGAATTCCTGAAAGATGTGTCGCTGCTCAATCCAAAGCTCAAGGACACGCAGTTTGCCGATTATCATGGCCATGGCTGGAATTTCCGCGCCGTATATAAACGGGATCGCAAGGGCAACCTGCTGGACGCCAAGGGCGTGGTCGTGCCGCAAGAAGACCCTGAGAAATTCCAGAAAGCCGTGCATCTCAAATCCATTCACCTGGAAAAGGGCATGCAATGTGTTGACTGCCATTTCGAGCAGGACTCCCATGGCGACGGGCATCTGTACGGCGAAGTGGCGGCGGCTATCGAAATCCGCTGTGATGATTGTCATGGCACGGCGCAACGCTATCCCTCGTTGCGCACCAGCGGTCCGGCGGCAAAGGGTACGGGCAATGATCTGTCGCTGGCCTATACCCCATCCGGCAAGCGCCGTTTTCAATGGATGGATGGCAAACTGTATCAGCGTTCCATGGTGGACCCGAACCTGGAATGGGAACTGACGCTGGTCAAGGATACGGTTGACCCCAAACACAAGAATTATAATCCCAAGGCGGCGCGCGCCAAGACCATGTCGAAACTGGGCGCCAGCAGCAAAGTGTTTGAATGGGGGCCGGGTGTGGAGGCGAAAAATCTCGCCCATCAGGACGACAAGATGGAATGCTTCACCTGCCATCTGTCCTGGACGACAAGCTGTGCGGGCTGTCACCTGCCGATTGAAGCCAACTGGAAAACCCCACGTCTGCATTTTGAAGGCGGCGAGACGCGCAATTACGCGACCTATAATCCGCAGGTGGCGCGTGACGACATGTTCCAGCTTGGCGTAAACGCCAGCGTCAAGGGCAACACCATCGCGCCGATTCGTTCGTCGTCGGCATTGGTATTGTCGTCCACCAATATCAACCGCGAACGGCTTTATGTGCAGCAGCCGCCCATTGCCGCATCAGGTTATTCCAGTCAGGCATTTGCACCGCATTACCCGCACACCGAACGCCAGACCGAAACCAAGACCTGCACCGACTGCCATCTGTCCGAGGCCAATGACAATAATGCGATCATGGCGCAACTGCTGCTGCATGGCACCAACTTCGTCAATTTCGTCGGCTTCAACGCCTATGTCGGCGGCGAGGGCGGTTTTGAAGCGGTGCGGGTGACCGAATGGGAAGAGCCGCAGGCGGTTATCGGCAGCTATCTGCAACGCTACGCCTATCCCGACTGGTTCAAGGCCCATCAGGACCGCAAACGCGAACTGCCCGAGGCCTATACGCAGAAATCCGGCACTGTCGGTTGCCTGCAACTTCGCGGGGAATATCTGTTTGCGGCCGAGGGCGCCAACGGCTTCCAGGCCTATGATGTGAACGCCATCGCCAATAAGGGCTTCTCGGACCGCATCATCAGCGCGCCGTTCTCGGCGCTGGGCCATGACACGCAGGTGAAAAGCAAAAACGCCACCTGCATGGCGATTCCAACCAACCAGAACATCAACATCAACCGCAATGAAGGCGAACTGATCCTGAAAACCAATCAGGAACAGAAAATGCACGAAATCTACCGCTACGCATTTATCACCGATGCGGAGGAAGGGCTGATCGTCACCGATGTGGCCTCGCTTGCGGACGGCGAGCCGCGCAACAATTTCTTCAAGCGGGTTCTGACCTGGAACCCCGACGGGGTGTTAAATGGCGCGCGGCACATTACAATAGCGGGTAATATTTTCTATATCGCCACGCCCGGCGAAGTGATCGTGCTGGATATGGCGGATCCGTTGAAGCCCCAAATTGCCGCGCGGTTCCCTGTGCAGGACGCCCGCGCCACGGCCCTGCAATTCCGCTATCTGTTTGTGACGACAGCAAAGGGGCTTGAGGTGGTGGATGTCACCGAACCACGTGCGCCGCGTCCGCTGACGGATGCGGTGGTTGCGATGGCGGATGCGCGCCGGGTCTATGTTGCGCGCACCTATGCCTATGTGGCGGCGGGGGCGGACGGCCTGATGATCGTTGATGTCGAGAACCCGGAAAAGCCGAAACTCTATATGCAGTATAATGCCGATGGGCAGATCAACGACGCGCGCGACGTAACCGTTGGCTCGACCAATGCCTCGCTGTTCGCCTATGTGGCCGACGGCAAGAATGGATTAAAGGTGGTGCAGCTGACATCGCCTGATAGTCAGCCGCGTTTTTACGGGTTCAGCCCGGAACCAAAACCCGAATTGATTGCCTGGCGGAAAACCCGCGCACCGGCTGCTGCGATATCAAAGGGGCTTGATCGTGACCGTGCCGTGGACGAAACTGGCGGGCAGATTGCAGTGTTTGGCCGCCTGGGATCGCGGCCGTTCACGCTTGAAGAACAAAAGCGTTTCTATATGGGCCCGGACGGCAAGCCATACTTCGTCAATGACCGGGTGGAACCGGCAGTGGCGAAGCGGGCGGGCGCCAGGTAGGAGAGTTTTTCTTTCGTTGCGTGATGTGTAAGATTCCGCATAGCTTGGCGGTGTGCTTAAAACGGATGAACTTTTACTGAACTTTAGCTGATGAGCAGGGGAGAGCGATCATGGCGGCAAAAAAACCTACCAAAAAAGTAATAAAAAAGACGGTCAAGAAGGTGATGAAAAAAGCCGCCATTAAGACGGTCAAGAAAGCGGCCCCCAAGGCGGCAAAAAAACCTGTCAAGAAAGCAGCGGTAAAGAAACCCGCAGTCAAAGCGGTAAAGAAAGCAGCAGTAAAGAAACCGGCAGTCAAAGCAGTAAAGAAAGCAGCAGTAAAGAAACCCGCAGCCGAAGCAGCAAAGAAAGCAGCGGTAAAGAAACCCGCAGTCAAAGCGGTAAAGAAAGCCGCAGTAAAGAAACCCGCAGCCGAAGCAGTAAAGAAAGCAGCAGTAAAGAAACCCGCAGCCAAAGCGGTAAAGAAATCTCCAGCAAAAAAACCTGCAGCAAAACCAGATGTCAAGGCATCCGGAAAACCATCAGCGGCAACAGTGGCGGTCTATAATCACATCCGTAAAATCATGCGGTCTGCCGGTGAAGGAGGTGATCCGGTCAAGGGGCTTCGCAAGAGCTTTGATGATTATGCAAAGGTCAGCGATGAAACCATGAAGCTTTCGGGCAGCATGAACCGCCTGACTGTCGAGGGGGTGCCCTGCGCGTGGCACACGAACAATGATACGGATACCGGCCGTCGTCTGATGTATCTGCATGGCGGCGGTTATATGGCAGGCGGGCTGTATTCGCACAGCGCCCTGTGTTCGCGCCTTGCCAGGGCAACCGGCTGCGCCGTGCTGGCGGTGGATTACCGCCTGATGCCGGAACATCCTTTTCCCGCCCAGGTGGAGGACGCGGTGAAAATGTTCAAATATATGCTGGACCATGGTCCGTTCAGCAAAACTCCTGCGCGCCGCACCTTCATTTCCGGCGACAGCGCGGGTGGCGGTCTGACGCTGGCGACCTGCATGGCGCTGCGCGATGCAAAGCAGACGCTGCCCACGGCTGCCATTCCCATTTCCGCCTGGACGGATCTGGAAGGCACCGGCGCGTCCATGAAAACCCGCGCCAGGATTGATCCCATCGCGGGCGGCGAAGGTGTGGGGCCACTTGCCGCCATGTATCTGAATGGCAAGAAAGCAAAAGATGTTCCGCTGGCGTCGCCCTTCTATGGCGACTTCAAGGGGTTGCCGCCGCTGCTGTTCCATGTCGGCGATGCGGAAACCCTGCTGGATGACAGTGTGCGCTGCCACGAAAAAGCCAGGGCGGCGGGTGTTAAATCCACCCTCGAAGTATGGCCGCATATGCCACATGTCTGGCATCTGTTCGCGCCCTATCTGCCGGAGGCGACCAGGGCTATTGATGGTATCGGCAAGTTCGTCCGCAGCTTTAGCTAGCACTCATATAACCGGCGGCCTATGCCGCCGGTTTCCATCCATCATCTGGAGGGGCGCACATGGAAAAACTTATCATCGAAGCGCGGGTCAATGAATACGCCATGCGCAAGCGTAACCCGCATGTGCCCTGGACGGCGCAAGAGATTGCCCGTGATTCCGTGGCCTGCCGCGAAGCCGGGGCGAGCATTGTGCATTTTCACGCCCGTGAGGAAAATGGCGCGCCCTGCCATGATGCGGCGCGCTATGCCGAAACCATCGCCCGCGTGCATGATGTGTGCGATCTGCTGGTGCATCCCACCCTTGGCGCAAACACGCTGGCCACTTCAAAAGAGGGGCGGTTGGCCCATGTGCTTGCAATGGCGAAGGACAAGCGCACCCGGCCCGATTTTGCACCCATGGATATGGGCAGCACCAATATCGACGCCTATGATCCGGCCGCGCGCAATTTTATCACCAATGACCAGATGTATCTGAACAGCACGGATACCCTGATGTATTTCGCCAGGGAAATCCGTGCGGCGGGGCTGAAACCCTGTGCGGTGGCGTGGAACATCAGCTATCTGCGGCAAATCATCGCATTCCACGAAATGGAGCTTCTGGATGAGCCAATCTATGTCGGGCTTACCCTGACGGGTGATCAGATACTTGCCGGGCATCCGGGAACCGCCGCCGGGCTTGACGCCTTTTTGGGCGTGATGCCGGCGAATATAAAATTCGTCTGGACCGTATATAATTATGGCGGAAATCTGCTTAATCTGGCCGACAAAATCATCGGGGCAGGGGGGCATGTCGCCGTCGGCCTGGGCGATTATCCGTATACGGAGCTTGGCTCGCCAACCAATGCGGAACTGATTTCAAAATTTGCGGACATCGCCCGCAAACATGGCAGGGGCGTGGCGACCCCAGAAGAAACCCGTCAGATTTTGCGGATGAATTAAAATGTCATTGCGAGGAGCGTAGCGACGCGGCAATCCAGAGTCATAAACGAAGGCTTTCCCGTGTGATTCCGGGTTGCCACGCTGCGCTCGTAATGACGAAGGAGGCGTTGCTATTCAATCAATTACAGAAAGCTCCAATTAATTTTACTGCGCGGTCACCCCGCCATCAACGGCAAACTCCGCGCCAGTAATAAACGCCGCATCGTCGGATGACAGAAACACCACGGCGGCGGCAATGTCGCGCGGTTCGCCGATGCGTCCTATGGGATGTGCGCTGGCAAACATTTCGCGCATATCATTGCTGCCGCGACCCGCACGCGCCATCGCCAGATTGCCCATGGGGGTGTCGATCAGGCCCGGATGCACCGAATTACACCGCACCCGTTTTTTGGCGAATTCCAGTGCGGTTGATTTTGTGAACAGCCGCACCCCGCCCTTGGTCATGGAATAAACGGGCGAATTGCGTGATCCCACCAACCCGGCGACTGATGAAATATTCACGATGGCGCTGCCCACGGGTGCCAGCGCCGCGCGGCGGATCATTTCCGGCGCACAGATTTTTGTTCCCAGAAACACCCCTTCCAGATTGACCGCAACCAGTTTGGCGAATTCTTCCTGCGTCGTCTCCAGAATGGATTTGGTAAGATAGGTTCCCGCATTGTTCAGAAGGATATCCACGCCGCCATAATTTTTCACCGCCAGCGCCACGGCGTTTTCCCAGGCAGCAGCCCTGGTGACATCCAGATGCACGAACGCCGCGTCACCGCCCGCATCGCGGATGGCCTGCACATTGGCGGCCCCCTCGGCCTCCAGCACATCGCCGATGATGACCTTTGCCCCATGTTCGGCTATTCTTTGTGCGGTTTCCCCGCCGATGCCGCGCGCGCCACCGCTGATGATGGCGACTTTTCCGTCCAACCGGTTCATGATGTTCTCCCCTGAATGAGTGTTTTGCTAATTCACAATCCGCATGCCGCCGCCGTCGATGCGGATGTTCATGCCGTTGATCATGTGCGAGCGGGTGCTGGCAATAAACGCGACCAGATCGCCAACTTCCTCGGTGCGTGCGATGCGCCCGGACGGGTTGCCGAATTCCTCCATGATGTGACGCTCGATCACCTCCCAATCATCCCCCCAACCCATTTTTTGTGCGCGGCGGCGGTACATTTCCTCCACTTCGCGGGTCCTGATCAGGCCGGGGCTGATGGTGTTGACAGTGATGCCGGTATTGGCCAGTTCCAGCATCAGGCTGACGGTTAAATTCGCCAGCGCGCCCTTGGAGGCGTAATAATGCGGCATGCGCGCATTGGGCTGGGTTGATCCGATGGTGCCAAGCTGAATAACCCGGCCCCAGCCCCGCACCTTCATTTGCGGAACCAGCAGGCGGATCATCCGCGCCGCCGACAGCACATTTTTCTGATAGGCGTCAATCCAGGCATCCGTTCCGGTGGTGGAGTCCAGCCAGAAACCACGATCCGCCGTGCCATAATTATTGATCAGAATATCCACGGCGCCGATCGCCTGCGCAACGCTCGAAGCCCCATCATCGGTGGTCAGATCGCCGATGATGGGGATGGCTTTGCCGCCGCTGTTTATGATGTCGTTTGCTACACGGTCTGCATCGTCTTCGCCATTACCTGGTTTCATGCCGTGTACAATTACCGTTGCGCCTTCGCGCGCCATGACCCTGGCGATGCCTTCGCCGGTGCCGCGGCTGCTGCCGGTAACGATGGCGGTTTTTCCGGCTAGCTGTAAATCCATGTTCGGCTCCTCAGTTTACCGGCTCGCCCAGATCATAGCGGCCTTCGATGTCTTCGATTTCCAGCACCCACAGGTCCGGGTCACGGCTTACCTGCCGGGCAATATAGGCGTCTGTATCGGATTCGGGTGTTGGTTCTGCACCTGCGCGCGCAATCCATATCCGCCGGCCCTGGGCATTGCGTGATGGCGACAGTACCTGACAGCCAGCCGAAAAGCGGTTCCATTTGATCAGCACGGTTCCAGCCTTCTCATCGCCCCGGCGCACCAGAACGGCCGGAATACCCAGTGAAAGACAGCGCCTTATATGGGCGCTCACCCACATCGCCGCCGTCAGTACCGGCTCATCATAATCCACCACACTCGCCGCCTTTGCTCTCGCGTTCGCACATCCCGTGATGATAGATTATCACAAATCAAAATACAGCAAGGGAGAATGACAATGGGCGACAGATTACAGGGAAAAGTGGCGGTAATCACCGGCGGGACCAGCGGCATGGGGCGCGGCACTGTGGAACTGTTCCTGGCGGAAGGGGCGAAGGTTGTTGTTGCAGATATTCTGGATGACAAGGGTGCGCAGATGGAAAAGGACTTTGGTCCTAATCTGGCCTATCACCACACGGACGTGGCGGTTGAAGCGCATGTCAAAGGCGCGGTTGATCTGGCGATGAAAAAATATGGCCGTCTGGACTGCATTTTCAACAATGCGGGCATCGGCGGCGTGTCTGGCGAAATCCAGCAAACCGACATGGACGGTTTTGATAAAACCATTGGCGTACTACTCAAGGGCGTTGTCCTCGGCATGAAATACGCTGCGCCAATCATGAAGGAACAAAAATCCGGCAGCATCATCAGCACCGCCAGCGTTGCCGGTTTAAGCGGCGGGTTTGGCCCGCACATCTACAGCGCCTGCAAGGCTGCCGTGGTGCACCTCTCCAAAAGCGTGGCGCTGGAAATGGGTAAATATAATGTGCGGGTGAACGCCATCTGCCCCGGCGGTATCGCCACCTCGATTTTCGGTCGTGGTATCGGCCTGCCCAGCCAGCTGGCCGACGAAAGCGCCAAGAAGATGGAAGAAGTGCTGGTCAATTTTCAGCCCATCCATCGCTCCGGCCTGCCTTCGGACATTGCCAAAATGGCGCTGTTTCTGGCCAGCGATGACAGCACCTTTGTCAGCGGCCAGGCCATTGCGGTGGATGGCGCCCTGATGGCCGGACGCGAGCGTCAGCAGGGGGTTGATCGCATCTCCGCCGGTATGGCCAAGGCTTTCGGCGACTTAATGAAAACTTAACGCCAGTCCGGCTGCCGCGTGTGTATTAGCCGAATATTAGGGGTTTCAGCTTAACCATATGCGCAACACTCTGTGGCATTTGCCCTGAGGTTGCGCATTTTGGTTAGTGGTGCTTTATGCTTGCGATTGGCGGAATAGTTTGCGTTTTTGTCATGGTGTTTGGCGGCTATGTGCTGGCCGGCGGCAATGTTATGCCAATCATCCACCATGCCCCCCTTGAATTGATGACGATCCTCGGGGCTGGTGTCGGGGCGTTTCTGATTGGCAATAGCGCACTCGTCGTCAAGCAAACGCTTGGGGGCTTCGGGAAAATATTCAAAGGTCCGAAATGGGTCGCTGATGATTACCGCGATCTGCTGTGCCTGCTGTTTTTATTGACCAAGACAATGAAAACCAAAGGCGCAATGGTTCTGGAAGCGCACATTGAAAACCCGCACGAAAGTGTGATTTTTTCGCATTACCCAAAAATTCTGGATGATCATTTTGCCATTGATATGATCTGCGACACGCTGCGCATGATCTCCATGAACCTGGATGATCCGCATCAGGTTGAAGATATGCTGGAAAAGCAGCTCGAAAAGCATCACCACGAGGCGCTTGGCCCTTCTCATGCGGTGCAGATGCTTGCCGATGGTTTACCTGCATTGGGTATTGTCGCGGCGGTGCTTGGTGTTATCAAGACCATGGCCAGCATCAGTGCGCCCGTGGAGGTGCTTGGTGAAATGATCGGTGGCGCGCTGACCGGTACGTTTCTGGGCGTGTTTTTGGCATATGGATTTTTTGGGCCATTCGGCACCCGTCTGAAAGACATTGAGGACGAGGACTTTCAATTTTACCGCATCATCCGCGATATGCTGGTGGCGCATCTGCAAGGCAATGCCCCGCAAATTTCTGTGGAAGTCGGACGCGGCAGCGTACCCAGCTATATTCAGCCCAATTTCCTTGAGCTTGAAACCGCAATCAGTGAAATCCCGCCGGAAGTTGCCGCCTAGCTTTTTCTCTTCCCAAGCCTCGCGCATTCCTTGTGCCGGAAACAACCGGTCATATGATCGTTCACCATGCCCACCGCCTGCATGAAAGCATAGACAATCGTGGGGCCGGTAAATTTGAAGCCCTTCTGTTTCAGATCTTTTGAGATGGTCTGGCTGAGCGCTGTCTGCGCCGGGGCGTCCGCCATACTTTGCAGACTGTTTTGAATGGGCTTGCCATCCACAAAATTCCACAGATAGTTGGAAAACCCACCCTGTTCCATGATCGCAAGATAGGCCTGGGCGCTACCGATCGCGGCTTCGATCTTTCCACGATGGCGGATGATGCCCGCATCCTGTAACAGCGACTGAATTTTTTTCTCATTATAGCGGGCGATGCGCGCCGGTTCGAACTGATCAAAGGCCGCCCGGAAATTTTCACGTTTGCGCAGAATGGTAATCCATGAAAGCCCTGCCTGAAAACCATCCAGAATCAGCTTTTCATACAACGCCCGGTCATCATATTCCGGCACTCCCCATTCATCGTCATGGTAGGCGATATATAATTCATCCTGCCCCGGCCAGAGGCATCTAGTCTTGCTCATCAACCACCTCTGGAAATGTAAGCGTCAGCCATGCAGGCAAGGCAAGGCTAAGCCGCGCCTCCCCACACATTAAGGCAGGCGCGCCCGGCGCCAGTGCCGCGAGCCGCAGAAACGCCAGCGCCAGGGCATCCTGACTGGAATGCAGGACGCCCACCTCGCGCCCCGCCGCCAGTATAGGCGTGCCGGGGGGCGGGCAGGGGCCTTCGACGCTTACGGGCAGAATACGTTTGCGCACCACACCGCGATGTTTCATGCGGGACACCAGTTCCTGTCCGACATAGCAACCCTTTTTGAAATCGACGCCGTTCAATTCTTCAAAATTGGCTTCCAGCAGGAAATATTTCTCAACGGTAATATCGCGCGCGCCATCCGCCAGACCCAGCGCAAGGCGCAGCCGGTGATAGTTCTCAACCGGCGTCTGCGGATACGCGCCCAAAGCGGCGGGCGGAAGAATCATGCGCGCGCCCATTGCTGCCAGACGCGGGTCTATAAAAATGACGCCGCCATCCTGTGCGTGTGCGGCGCCCGGTTGCGGGGGTTCCGCATTTTCCGGCAATCGCGCCGCCACGGCAAAATCGGCGCTGGCGTCGCGAATCGTTACTCTTGATCGCAGTTTGTAGAAATTCAGCCGTTTGCACAGGTCCGCCAGCCGCGCCGCCTCGCACTCCAGCAGAAAGTTTTCACCCAACTGCACCACAAAAAAATCAAACAGAAACTTGCCTTGCGGGGTCAGCAACGCGGCATAAATCGCCCGTGCAGGTCCAACCAGATCCATATTATTTGTGATCAGGCCTTGCAGAAACGCCCGGGTCTCCGGGCCGCCAACTTCTATGACGCCACGCTCCGGTAACAGGCATATCCGCGCCATATTCATATAACTCCTCCAGTTTGAAGCAATTATATGGGCTTTAGCATGTTGCAAGTCCAATTCCTTTGCTATTAGAGCAGGATGAAAGTGCTTTTCATTACTTCCAACCGCATTGGCGATGCGATTCTTTCCAGCGGCCTGCTAGGCTGGCTGGTGGATAATTATCGTGACGCGACCTTTACCGTTGCGGCGGGGCCAGCGGCGGCGCCATTGTTTTCGGACATTCCGCGCCTTGAGAATCTTATTTCTATTCCGAAACAACCCTATGCAGGGCACTGGCGCAAGCTATGGAAAACCTGCGCGCCTTCAAGATGGGAGATGGTGGTCGATTTGCGCGGCTCTGCCATCTCCTGGCTGCTATGGACCCGGGGGCGCGCCGTGTATACGCCACAATTTACCGAGGAACATCGGGTGGTGCAGTTGGCGCGGGTATTGAATCTGGATACACCTCCACAGCCGCGTATCTGGTGTTCTGGGGTGCGTTGGGACAGGGCGGCGCATCTGGTTCCGGAATCAGATGTCCCCCTGCTGGCGCTTGGCCCGGCTGCAAACTGGTGCGGCAAGCAATGGCCGGCACCGCGCTTTGCTGAATTGATCGCCCGGTTGACCGCGCCATCGGGGCCGTTCCCCGGCGCGCGTATCCTGTTGTTTGGCGGGCCAGGGGAACAGGAAATGGCGCAGCCGCTGTTGCGCACAATTCCCGAGGACAAATGCATTGACCTGATCGGGCGGGTGGATTTGCTTACGGCCTATGCCTGCCTGCGCAAGGCGGCGCTGTATATCGGCAATGATTCTGGCCTGATGCATCTTGCGGCGGCGGCGGGCATTCCCACGCTGGGCCTGTTTGGGCCCAGCAAGGAAGTGCATTATGCCCCCTGGGGGCCGCATGCCATGGCGGTGCGCGGGCCGCAAAGCTTTGAAGATATTGTCCGCGCGCCGGGTTATGATCACCGATCCGGGCAAACCTATATGACAGGGCTTACTGTTGAGCGGGTGCACGCCGCTGTAATGGAATTGCTGGCGCGATGAACAACCCAAAACTCAGCGTTCTGGTTGTGGCGCATAATGAGGAGGCGCATCTTCGCGATTGTCTGGCGCGACTGGGCTTTGCCGATCAGCTTGTCGTGGTGCTGGATCGCTGCACCGACCGTTCCCGCGAGATTGCGCTGGCGGCGGGGGCCAAAATTCTGGAAGGCGCATGGCCGCTGGAAGGGCCGCGTCGCAACGCAGGTATTGCGGCCTGTGATGGCCTGTGGATTCTGGAAGTGGATGCCGATGAACGGGTGCCGCCTGCGCTGGCGCAGGAAGTATTGGCGGCAATCAAAAATGCCGAACCGGGATATTTTTTGATCAAGTTTGATAATTATATCGGTGATCGATTGGTGCGGCATGGCTGGGGGGCCTATAACGGGGCCAGCGCCGGGCCGCGCCTGTTCAGCAAGGGCGCAAAAATCTGGGGGGATCAGCTCATCCATCCACGCATTGAATTGACGGGGGGCCGCCGCTGGCTTAACACCCCTATCGATCATTATGTGGATCGTGATATTTCTGATCTGATCGCGCGCTTTGACCGCTACACCAGCGCGCGCGCAAGGGATCTGTGCGCGTCCGGCGATATCGGATCACTGGCGAATAATATCCGCCGTATCTTTTCGCGATTCTGGAAATCCTATGTCACCCGGCGCGGCTATCGCGAAGGGTTGTATGGCGTGTTGCTGGCGCTGTTTTCCGCCGCCTATCCGCTGGTGTCGTATATCCGGGCCAGACTTGAAGGGCCGGGGCGCTAGAATATGCGTGTGCTGCAAGTCATGGCTGGGACGCAACACGGCGGTGCAGAATTATTTTTTGAGCGGCTCGTAATGGCGCTGGGCCGTGCGGGAGTGGAGCAGCGCGCCGTCATTCGAACGGCGCCGGATCGCGCCGCCAGATTGCGCGCGGCGGGAATAGCCACAAACGAGATGCGCTTTGGCGGCATGCTGGATTTTTTTACCCGTGCCGCATTACGGCGTGAGGTCGCACAATTTCGGCCGGATATCGCATTAAGCTGGATGAGCCGCGCGGCACAAAAATTTCCACCGCGCCGTTCCGGGCAATTGCGCCCCATTCACTGCGCGCGACTGGGGGGTTATTATCCGTTAAAGTATTATCGCCATTGCGACCATCTGATTGGTAATACGGCTGATATCGTTGACTATATTATAGCGCGGGGCTGGCCAGAATCACGCGCCCATTATCTGCCGAATTTTGTGGATGCGGAAACAGCAAAGCCGCTATCGCGTGAAATATTCAGCACACCGATGGAGGCGCCGTTGCTGCTGGCCATGGGCAGGCTTCACCAGAATAAAGGTTTCGATGTGCTGCTAACTTCATTGGCGCAACTGCCTGGCGTATGTCTCTGGCTTGCGGGTGAGGGACCGGAAGAACGGGCGTTGCGCAACCAGGCGGAACGGTTACAGATTGCGGACCGGGTGCGTTTTCTTGGCTGGCGTGACGATGGCCCCGCATTACTGGCGGCGGCGGATATGCTGGTGTGTCCATCACGAATAGAGCCGCTGGGCAATGTGGTCATTGAGTCGTGGGCGCAGGGCAAACCGGTTGCCGCCGCGCGCGCGCGCGGGCCAGAAGTGCTGATTAATGACGGCGTATCGGGTTTACTTGCCGACTGTGAAGATGCGGATGCACTGGCGCACGCCATTCGCCGTATACTCGCCAGTCCGGTTTTGGCGGCCGATCTTGCTGCGGCGGGACGCAAGGCCTATGAACAGAATTTTACGGAGGCAGCAGTCGTGGCGCGCTATCAGACTTTTTTTGAAGAAATAGCGCGCTGATGTGCGGCATTGGGGGGTTCATGACCCGCGATGGCAGTACACCCCCCGCCAGAATATTGGCGGATATGCTGCGCGCGCTTGGTCATCGCGGGCCGGATGGTGAAGGGCGTTATCTGGCGGGCGGTCTGGGCATGGTGCAGACGCGTCTGGCCATCATTGATCTTGAAACCGGCGATCAGCCTTTTTACGAACCGGAAGGTGCGGCACTGGTTGCCAATGGCGAAATTTATAATTATCTTGAGCTGCGGAAATCGCTTGGGGATGTGCCGTTGCAAACCAGTTCCGATTGCGAACCGGCGCTGTATCTCTACCGCAAACATGGCGTCAGCTATGTAGACATGCTGCGCGGTATGTTCGCCATTGCACTGTATGACCCACGCGAAGACCGGCTGCTGCTGTCGCGCGATCCGTTTGGGATCAAGCCGCTATATTATGCCGAGATTGAACACGGGCTGCTGTTCGCATCTGAACCCTCTGCATTGATCGCCACAGGCCTGATCGCGCCCGTTATGAACCCGGAAGCGGCGGATGAATTACTGCAACTGCAATTTACCACGGGGAGGGACACGATGTTTGATGGCGTCAAACGTGTGCTTCCCGGGGAAACGCTTGAAGTGGTCCGGGGCCGCGTAGTGGATCGCCATCGTCACCGGGCGCTGCCGCAGGCAGGTGTGCGTGAATGGGATGAGGCAGGCGCCCTGAAAGAACTGGACCGGGTATTGCTTGAAAGTGTGGAAATTCATCAGCGCTCGGACGTTCCTTACGGCCTGTTTTTGTCGGGCGGCATAGATTCATCCGTCCTGCTGGCCTGCATGGCGAAACTCAACGATCAGCCGGTTCTGGCATATACCGCAGGGTTTTCCGGAACCGGTGTTCAGGACGAACGCGCGCATGCGCGGATGCTGGCCAATCATGTTGGCGCATCGCATGTCGAAGTGGATGTCAGCGCTGATGATTTCTGGAATCTGTTGCCGGAGATAGCTTCTTTTGTAGATGATCCGGCGGCGGATTACGCCATCGTGCCGACCTACAAACTTGCGGCCGAGGCGGCAAAGGAGCTTAAGGTGGTGCTGTGCGGCGAAGGCGGGGACGAACTTTTCGCCGGATATGGACGCTATCGCAGTGTGCTGCGCCCGCTGTGGCTGGGTGGGCGCACCATGCGGCCACGCGGCTTTCTGGATGGCATGGGTGTTTTGCGCAACGAATCGCCAAACTGGCGCGATGGCATTGTCGCCGCTGAAATCCGTATCAGCGCGCCCGGGCAAACCCGGTTGCAACGCGCCCAGGCCGCAGACTGTGAAGATTGGTTGCCCAATGATCTGCTGATTAAACTTGACCGTTGCCTGATGGCGCACGGTCTTGAGGGGCGCACCCCCTTGCTGGATCCCGAAGTGGCGCGTTTTGCCTATACCCTGCCGGATCGTCTCAAGATTTCCGGAAGAAAGGGCAAGGGAAAATATTTGCTGCGCCGGTGGCTGCAATTGAATTTGCCGGAATCCGATCCTTTTTCACCTAAACGGGGTTTCACGGTTCCGGTGGGCGAGTGGATATCGGCCAGGGCCGGCAGTTTGGCGCCGCTGATTGCCGCACAGCCGGGTATTGTAGAGATATGCAAGCCGGATGGGGTGACAAAGCTGTTTCGCGCCCTGTCGGGGCGGCGCCAGCACGGGCGCGAAGGGCGCGCAGCATGGATTCTGCTGTTTTATGCCCTGTGGCACCAGGCGCATATTGTGCAATTGCGCCCGGCGGGGGATGTGTTCGATAGCCTGAGCAGGCGATCGTAAAAAAATTCAGGCAGGCGCGGCGCCGCTTTCGCGAAGCGCTTTCTTGCGGGCCAGCTTGCGCGCGCGGCGCACGGCTTCCGCCTTTTCGCGGGCACGCTTTTCGGATGGCTTTTCGAAGTGATTCCGCAACTTCATTTCACGAAACACGCCTTCGCGCTGCATCTTCTTTTTCAGCGCCTTCAGCGCCTGGTCCACGTTATTATCGCGTACAACAACCTGCACGTATTCGTTCCAGTCGTAGTTAGGGTTAGAAAATGGCCGCAAGGGCTGAATAGCCTCGCGGAGGAGGAGCAATAGCCAAACTTTTCACAAATGTCCACCCGCAACCGGCAGATTATTCAAATTCTCTGAAAAATGAGTAATTTTATGGGGTTAAGGCGTACTCAGGCGGGCCTCCGCCAGGTCTGCGGCAACCATTTCGTTAATCAGTTGCCGAAAGTCTGTTGTGGGAGCCCAGCCCAGCATTTGCCGGGCTTTACTGGCGTCGCCGCACAAATTATCGGTCTCGGCCGGACGAAAATGCTTCGAATCAACTGCCACAAGGACATTTCCCGTCGCAATATCGACGCCCACCTCATCCACGCCCGATCCGCGCCAGTCCAGGGGCAGGCCCGCTTCTGCAAAGGCCAGCGTGGCGAATTCCCGCACTGAATGGGTCACCCCGGTCGCCAGCACCCAGTCTTCGGCGGTGGGGTGCTGCATCATGCGCCACATGCCCTCCACATAGTCCCTGGCATGGCCCCAGTCGCGTCTGGCGTCCAGGTTGCCTAGATAGAGCCGCTGTTGCCGGCCCAGCGTAATGGCCGCCACCGCGCGGGTAATTTTACGGGTGACAAAGCTTTCGCCGCGCATCGGGCTTTCATGATTGAACAGAATGCCGTTGCAGGCATACAGGCCATAGGCCTCCCGGTAATTGATCGTAATCCAGTGGGCATACAGCTTTGCGGCTGCATAGGGGCTGCGTGGATAAAACGGCGTCGTTTCATTCTGCGGGGTTTGTGTGGCGTTGCCATACAGTTCGGAGGTCGACGCCTGATAGAATTTTGTCCGTTGCTCCCGGCGCATAATGCGAATCGCTTCCAGAAGCCGTAATGGGCCGATGGCATCGGCATTGGCGGTGTATTCCGGGGTTTCGAAGCTGACCTGCACATGGCTTTGCGCCGCCAGATTGTAAATTTCGTCCGGGCTGGTTTCCTGCACGATGCGGATCATATTGCCGGAATCGGTCACGTCGCCAAAATGCAGATAAAAGTTTGTCTGTTGCTGCTGTTGAGCGTGATATAGACTATCGATCCGGCCAGTGTTAAATGAGGATGAACGCCGCATAACGCCATGTACTTTATAACCCTTGGCAAGTAATAATGCCGCCAGATAAGCGCCATCCTGGCCCGTAACACCGGTAATCAGCGCCACCTTTTGCGACAATTTTTGATCTCCCGATTTCTGCACGGCCTATTAGGCAATTTGCCACTCACCAGTGCAAGGGTAAACTGGCCTTGCCCTGAACCCCGCAACACACAATAATCACAATTGATAGATTAAGTTAAAAACATCGAAGGATTGAGGATTTCATGTCTAAAGAAGCTGTAACCCCGGTTCCCGCCGCGACCCTGATGCTGATTCGGGATGGGGCGGACGGACTGGAAGTATTCATGGTGGAGCGTCACCATCAGATCGATTTTGCCACGGGGGCGCTGGTGTTCCCCGGCGGCAAGATAGACAAGGCGGATTTCGAGCCGGGTATTCGGGACCGGTGCGAAAATGCCGCCCGGTTTTCCGGACCGGAACTGGCGCTGCGCGTCGGCGGCATCCGCGAGGCATTCGAGGAATGTGGCGTGCTGCTTGCCCATGATGCGGGCGGCGCGGGGCTTGTCGCGGCGGAGCGTCTGCGCGGCCTGGAACATTACCGCAAGAAGCTGGTTGATGGCGAAATCACCATGCTGGAATTTCTGCTGAAAGAAAATCTGGTGCTGTTGCCGGAAAATCTGGTGCCGTTCGCGCACTGGATTACGCCGCCCATGGTGCCCAAGCGCTTCGACACGCATTTTTTCATTATCGAAGCGCCGGCCGATCACATCGCCCTGCATGATGGCCATGAATCTGTTGACTCAGTATGGATCAAGCCCGCCAAAGTGCTCGAAGAGGGGGATGCCGGACGCCGGACGGTTATCTTTCCGACCCGCATGAATGTGCAGAAGCTTGGCCATTCCAGATCTGTCAAAGAAGCATTGGCCAACGCCCGCGCCAGCAAGATTGTCACCGTTTTGCCGCAAATGATGAAAGGCGAAAATGGCCCCTATCTCAAAATTCCCGAGGAAGCCGGTTACGATGTTTCTATCCATCCCCTGCCGGAAGGGCGCGGCTAAAAAGCTGTTAACTGCGGTTTTTCTGGCGCTGGTTTTTCTGGCGCCGGATGCCGTCCCTGCCCAGACTGTGCCCGGCATTGCGCCCGGCTTTGCAACGCTCGAAGAAATATACACTGTCCGCAATATCGCCGTGGATGAAACAGCAGATACGGCGTCGGCGGCGCGTGATATTGCCTTGTCCGCCGCGCGGCATACTGCGTTCAGCCGTTTGACGCGCCGTATCGTGCTGCCACAGGATCTGATGCGGGTGGCTTCGCCAACAGATGATGCGCTCACCAATCTCATTACGAATTTTGAGGTTGCGGATGAAAAAAGCCGGGGACAGCGATATCTGGCGCATCTGACCATGCGCTTTGACCCGGAAAAGGTTCGCGCCCTGTTTCGTCAGTCCAATATTCGTCACAGTGAAACCAGCGCCAAATCCATGCTGATCCTTCCGGTTTATGACGACCCGGCAGGACGGTTGCTATGGGAAGCAAATGCATGGCGCGATGCGCTGCGTGCCGCCGTTGCGAATGCGGGCGCTGCGGATGACCGGCTGTCGCCGCTGCTGTTGCCTTTGGGTGATGTCGAAGACGTGTCGGCGGTCAGTGCGGATCAGGCTGCCGCGGGGGATATGCAACGGCTGAGGAGCATAGCACAACGCTACAAGGCAGATGGTGTTTTGCTGATGCACGCCGTGCAGTCTTCAGGCCAGGGTGCAACTGGCGGTCTTGCCTTTGATGTAACCTTGCGCCGCCCCGGTGCTGCTGAGGAAAATGTGCGGATCGAGCGTTTCGAAGGCGGCCCCGGCGAAGCGGCGGAACAGATATTGCGGCGTGCGTCCCTGATGCTGGTGCGCGGCATTCAGGAGGAGTGGCTGATAGAAACCGCGCTGGATTTTTCCCAGCAGGCTTCCCTGGAAGTCTCGGCACAGCTGGCCTCTCTGCCGGACTGGCTGGCGATGCAAAAACGTTTGACAGACACGCCGATGATCCAGCGGATTGATCTGCGCGCATTATCGGTAACCGGTGCGCAGGTAAATTTGCATTTTCTGGGGACGCCGGAAAAACTGGCTTCCGTATTGTCGCAACATGGGCTGATGCTTACGCAAGAAGCCGGATACTGGCAGTTACGGTAATTCAAGCATGGGAACATCTGTGAACATCGCCAATCTTGTAACGCTGTTGCGCCTGTTGCTTGCGCCCGTTGTCATCTGGCTGTTGCTTGAAGGACAGGCAGGCATGGCGTTCGCCCTGTTTCTGTTTGCGGGGATTACCGACGCCATTGATGGCATGATTGCCAAACGTTTTAATCAGGAGACCGAACTGGGGGCCTATCTTGATCCGGTTGCGGACAAGGTGCTGCTGGTCAGTATCTTTGTCACGCTTGGGATTTTGCAGGAACTGCCTGCCTGGCTGGTATTGTTGGCGGTCAGCCGGGATGCGCTGATCGTGGGCGGCGTGTTATTGTCCTATACGCTGGGCAATCCGCTGGTAATGAGTCCGCTATGGATCAGCAAAATCAATACGGTGGTGCAAATTGCGCTTGTGGCGGCGGTGCTGGCGCATATGGCCTTTCTTCCCGAACAACAGGCCGCGATGAGCGGTCTGGCAATCAGCTGTGCGGTTTGGCTTACGGCGTTCACCACGGCGGCGTCGGGTGGCGCATATATATATACCTGGGTCAGGGCAATGAACTCCCCGGCCGGAACGATGGATTTATGATCGTATGAGCTCACGCAGCCAGATGCTGTTTTGGTTGGTGGCGGCAGTAGTGGTGGGATTTCTGCTATTTGTGCTGCGCGGGGTATTGCTGCCTTTTGTTGCGGGGATGGCGATTGCGTTTCTGTTTGATCCGGTTGCGGATAGGTTGGAGAGTTGGGGCTTGTCCCGGATTGTGGCGACCAGCGTGATCACGGCGGGATTTTTTATGTTGGTGATTTCCGCGCTGATTTTGCTGGCGCCGGTAATTACCGCAGAAGTTCAGGCCTTCGCGGAAGCCCTGCCTGAATATATGGCGCGCGCCCGGCACCTGCTTGAAACGCCCGCGCTGGAACGCCTGCGGCTGATGATCGCATTGCCAGCCAGCGCCAGTCAGCCGGAACAGTTTTCTGGCATGATCAGGGATATGACGGGTTGGCTTGTTGGCTTGCTGGGACAGGCGCTTAGCGGCGGTCTGGCATTTTTCAATATTCTGTCGCTGATGTTTTTGACACCCTTCGTATCCTTTTATTTTTTGCTGGACTGGGACCGGATGGTTGCGCGCATCGACGCGCTGTTGCCGCAAAAATATGCGGCGACAATACGGCAACTGATGAGCGAAATCAATGAAATGCTGGCCGGGTTCGTCCGTGGGCAGATCAGTGTGTGTTTTCTTCTGGCCACGTTTTATGGTGTTAGCCTGTCCCTTGCCGGTCTGAAATTCGGTCTGATTGCGGGTATCATTGCGGGCGCGCTGAGTTTTGTGCCTTTTCTTGGCGCGTTGACAGGGCTGATGCTTTCACTGGGGCTGGCAGTGGTGCAATATTGGCCGGAACTGACGCCAATAGGAATTGTCGTTGCCATTTTTGTTGCGGGTCAGACGCTGGAAGGAAATTTCCTCACGCCGCGTCTGGTTGGCAAACGGGTGCGGCTCCATCCATTGTGGATCATTTTTGCACTATTGGCTTTTGGCTCAATGCTGGGTTTCACAGGTATGCTTTTGGCGGTACCACTGGCGGCGGCGGCAGGCGTCCTCGTGCGTCATGGCTTGCTTGTATATATGCGAAGCCAGCTTTTTCTCGAAACGCCTACGCAAAAGGGGAAGGGTGATGGGCCGGCAACTGGTTCTTGATTTGCCGCATCGTCCGGCACAGGGGCGCGAGGATTTTCTGGTCGCCGCCTGCAACAAGGATGCGGTCGCCTGGATTGACCGCTGGCCGGACTGGCAGGGCGGATCGCTTGCCCTGTACGGCGCCACAGGTTCCGGCAAAAGCCATCTGGCCGAAGTGTGGCGCGCCAGAAGCGGCGGCGTACTGATTGATGCATTAGATTTGACGGTCAGTGCAGTGCCTGAAATTGCCAGGGCGGGCGCCGTGATACTGAACCATGCTGATACTGTGGGTGAAGAAGTGGCGTTGCTGCATCTTATAAATCTGCTGCGTCAGGATGGCGGCTTTTTGCTGTGTCTCTCGGACGAAGCGCCGGGACGATGGAACACGCAACTTGCGGATTTACGTTCGCGCCTGATCGCCATGCAGTCGGTTGGCATTGCGGAACCGGACGATCATTTGCTGGGCGCAGTGATGCTAAAGTTGCTTTCGGATCGCCAGCTTCGCGCGCCGCTGGAGGTCATCAGTTTTCTGGTCGCGCGCATCGAACGCTCTTTTGCCGCCGCCCGCACCATGGTCGTCACCCTGGACAGGCTGGCGGCAGGCGAAATGCGACCGCTAACGATCGCCCTGGCGCGCAAGGCGCTCGCACAGATGGCTGAGATCGGCAATAATAGCGCTAGCTGAAATAAGGGGAGCAGAACATCATGGATCTGGGTATCGATGGAAAATATGCGCTGGTCTGTGCGGCGAGCAAGGGATTGGGTAGGGCCTGCGCCATGCATCTGGCCCGCGAAGGCGCCGAAGTGACCATCGTGGCGCGCACCCTGGACAGCCTGGAAAAGGCGGCTGCGGATATTCGCGCCGATAGTGGCGCAAAGGTCACGATTGCTGTCGGCGATGTGGCGACAGACGAAGGCCGTCAGACCGCACTTGCCGCGTGCCCACAACCCGATATTCTTGTCGCCAATTGCGGCGGCCCCCCGCCCGGTGATTTCCGTCAGTTCAGCCGCGAAGACTGGATCAGGGCGTTTGACGCTAACATGATGAGCTCGATTGAGCTGATCAAGGCAACGGTCGACGGCATGATCGCGCGTAAATTCGGGCGGATCATCAATATCACCAGTGCGGCGGTAAAAAATCCGATCCCCGCATTGGGCCTCTCGAACGGTATCCGGGCCGGACTAACCGGGTTCGTGGCCGGTCTTTCACGTGAAACAGTGCGCTATAACGTCACCATCAATAATCTGCTGCCCGGACCGTTTGACACCGACCGCCTGCGGGGCGGGTTTCTGGCGCGCACTCGCAGCGGGGGCCAAAGCATGGAGGAGGCCGCCGCAAAGGCGGCGGCGGCGAACCCGGCCGGCCGGTTTGGCGACCCGGACGAATTTGGCGCGGCCTGCGCCTTTCTGTGTAGTCAGTATGGGGGCTTTATAACGGGTCAGAATTTGGTAATGGATGGTGGCGATTATCGTGGCATGCTGTAAACCATCAGGATTGTCATAAATGCTTTAGAAAGCCGCTTTACGCTATTTTAGGGCACGGGTTTCTGAGCGGGAGAGAAAAGTGAGCAAGGCTGGCGCAGCAGGAGAGACGGCAGGGCAGGGCAGGACGCCTGTGCGCGACCTGGACGCCATGACTCCGGGTGAGTTGTTCATCAACCGCGAAATGTCCTGGCTTGCCTTCAACCGCAGGGTGCTGGAAGAAGCCGAAAATAGTGCTCATCCAATTCTTGAACGCTTGCGCTTCCTGTCCATCTCGGCCTCGAATCTGGATGAATTTTATACGGTCAGGGTGGCCGGTCTGCATGCGCAAATGCGCGCGGGCATCACCGGGCTAAGCCAGGATGGGCTGGCCCCGGCCGAGCAGGTGGAGCGCGTACACAACGCCGCCAGCGCGCTGATGGCGGCGCAGGGGGAATGCTGGGATAATCTGAAAAAGGAAATGCGCACTGTTGGCATCATGGTGCTTTCCCCGCATGAACTGAATGATGCTGATCGGGCATGGCTTGAGGATCAGTTTCTCAACAGCTATTTTCCGGTGCTGACGCCGCTTGCGATTGATCCTGCGCATCCGTTTCCGTTTATCCCGAATTTTGGTTTTTGCGTTGTCATGCAATTGCGCCGTTTTTCCGATGGGCGATTGATGCAGGCGCTGCTACCGCTGCCGCATCAGGTGCCGCGCTTCATACGCATGCCGGATGAGGATTTTACCGGCGGACGGGAGCTGCGCTTTCTCGCTCTCGAAAACCTCATTGCGTTGTTTCTGGACCGGCTGTTCCCGGGCTATGAACTGATGGCCAGCGGTTCATTCCGGGTTATCCGCGACAGTGAAATTGAAGTCGACGAAGAAGCGGAGGACCTTGTCCGTAATTTCGAAACCGCATTGCGCCGCCGCCGCCGCGGGAATGTGGTGCGGCTCAGCATTGAAGCAAGCATGCCAGACGATCTGCGCGAATTTGTGGTGCGCGAAATGGAAATCAGCGCGCGGGAGATTGTTATTGTAAAAGGGGCGCTGGGGCTTGCCAGCACGCGCCAGTTAATTATCGATGAACTGTCCGACCTGTTGTTCCCGCCATTCAATGCACGGTTCCCGGAACGTATCCGCGATCATGGCGGCGACTGCTTTGCGGCGATCCGCGCCAAGGATATTGTTGTTCATCATCCCTATGAATCCTTCGACGTCGTGGTGCAGTTCCTGCGTCAGGCAGCGGTCGATCCCGATGTTGTTGCGATCAAGCAGACATTGTACCGCGCAGGATGGGACAGCCCCATCGTTAAGGCGCTGATCGAGGCGGCCGAGAACGGAAAATCCGTTACCGCGCTTGTTGAATTGAAGGCGCGCTTTGACGAAGCGGCGAATATTCAACTGGCCCGGGAAATGGAACGCGCCGGCGTCCAGGTGGTGTTCGGTTTCATGCAGTTAAAGACTCACGCAAAGGTTAGTCTGGCTGTGCGCAGGGAAGGCAGGGAACTGCGCTCCTATGTGCATTTTGGCACCGGCAACTATCATCCGGTAAATGCGCGTATCTATACCGATCTGTCGCTGTTCAGCGCCGATCCGTTATTGTGCCGTGACGCTGCGCAATTTTTCAATTATTGCACGGGATATTCGGAACCAGCGCAATTATCAAAAATCGCCATGTCACCTATTAATCTGCGCGCCCGTCTCATGGGCCATATCGAAGCGGAAATTAATTTTGCAAAGGCCGGAAAACCGGCGGACATATGGCTCAAGCTGAATTCTCTGGTGGACCCGGAAGTGATCAAGGCGCTATACCGGGCCTCGCAGGCGGGCGTGCATATAGAGTTGGTCGTACGGGGTATTTGCTGCCTTCGCCCCGGTGTGCCCGGAATTTCGGATAACATTCGTGTACGTAGTATTGTCGGGCGGTTTCTTGAACATTCACGGATTTTCTGTTTTGGGAATGGCCATGGGCTGCCATCCAGCAAGGCGGTCATTTATATCAGTTCGGCTGATATCATGCCGCGCAATCTTGATTTTCGTGTTGAAACGCTGGTGCCCATAGAAAACCCGACGGTACACAAACAGGTGCTGGATCAGGTCATGATCGCCAATCTGAAAGACAATATCCAGACGTGGGAGTTACGCCCGGACGAAACCTATGCGCGTATCAGGCCTGCGCCGGGAGAAGCGCCGTTTTGCGCGCATGATTATTTCATGAATAATCCAAGTCTTTCCGGCCGGGGCGAGGCCTATGCCAAAGACCGCCCAAAACCGGTGCCATTGTTTGATGGTAAGGTAACAAATGTCTGAACCGAAAACTTCATCCGTGCTGAAATATAAAGCGCCGGGTGACAAGCCAGCTTCTGGCCCGATTAATAATTCCAAGAAACTGATCGGCGTGATCGATGCCGGATCAAATTCGGTGCGCCTGGTGGTTTATGACGGTCTGCGCCGCACGCCCATTCCGCTATTCAACGAAAAAGTTTTTTGCGGACTTGGAAAATCGGTCGCGGCCTGTGGCCGCATAGAAGGAGAGGCGGCTGAATCGGCGCGCGCGACATTGCGCCGCTTTGCGTTGCTGTTGCGCGCCATGAATGTCGGTCAGATAGAGGCTGTGGCGACGGCGGCATCGCGTGAAGCCGAAAATGGGGCAGAGTTTATCGCGGCGCTGTCGCGTGAAATTGGCATCAATATCCGCATTATTTCTGGCGCCGAGGAAGGACGTCTCTCCGCCCTGGGCGTCCTGGCGGGTAACCCACGGGCCACCGGACTGGCAGGTGATCTGGGGGGCAGCAGCATAGAGCTTATCGCAATTGGTGATGGCGCCTATGGACAGGCGGAAACATTGCCCATTGGTCCGTTCAAAGTAAAAAAGGCGACCGCCGAGCAACTGGATCGCCGGGTCGATGAGCTGCTCTCAAATCAGAAATGGCTGTCTAAATTCTCTGGCGAGACATTTTATGCGGTGGGCGGATCCTGGCGCGCACTGGCGCAGGTGCATATGGAAAGCATCGATCATCCGGTCCATGTGATCCATGAATATGCCATCGCAGCGCCCGAGGCGTTACGTTTCACCGGGGAAATCGCCCGCATGACGCAGGCGCAACTGGAGGCGCTTCCCGGTCTGTCCAAGCGGCGCGCAGAGACAGCCGCACCGGCTGCCGCCGTGCTGAACCGGTTGCTGCGGCGCACACAGGTGCGTCGTGTGGTGTTTTCGGCCTATGGCTTGCGCGAAGGCCTGCTGTTTGACCAATTGCCAAAAACCCTTCAGGCGCGCGATCCGCTGGTTGCCGCCTGCGAGGAAAAAGGGGCGCGGCAGGGGCGTTTCCCCGGACATGCGGACGAAATCACCCGCTGGACTTCCGCCCTGTTTGAAAATGAGAGCGAATCATCCTTTCGCCTGCGTCATTGCGCCAGTTTGCTGAGTGATATTGGCTGGCGTGTGCATCCCGATCATCGGGCCAATCAGTGCCTGATGGAGGTTGTTAACGCGCAATTCGTGGGCATTACCCATCATGGCCGTGCGATGCTGGCGCTGGCGATTTATTTCCGCTACCGGGGTGAAATGGCGGAAGGCGCGGTCGGGCGGCTTTGGGCGTTCGCAGGTGAAGCGGCCGAAAATGCACGGATTTTGGGGCTGGCGCTGCGTCTTGCGCACACAATATCGGGGGGAACGGCGGGTATTTTGCAGAATTGCAGCCTGCGCCTGCAACCGGGAGAATTGCGCCTGCACCTGCCTGCCGGCTATGCGGACCTCGCCGGGGAGGCCCTGCACAAGCGCTTACGTCAATTGGCCCAGGCCCTGGGGCGCAAGCCGCGAACGATAATCGGCTGAATGCCGGGCCTTACACCTAAACAATTCTGGCGATAGCCTGACATTCGGTTGCTTTTGTGCAGGTTCTTTGGCATGTTGCGCCCCGGCCCGGGGGTGGTCGGCGTATGGCGGCGGCTGCGGTTCCACATATTAATTCTTAGAGGGAAGCTTCATGAGCACAGTACTTGAGCTCGTTATTGGCTGCGGCCTGTTGGCAGTCGTGTACGGCATTATCACCAGCCGCGCGATATTGTCGGCAAGTCCCGGCAATGCGCGTATGCAGGAAATAGCAAGCGCAATTCAGGAAGGCGCAAGCGCCTATCTGAACCGTCAGTACACCACCATCGCCATCGTCGGCGCAGTGATTTTTGCACTGGTCTGGTACCTGTTAGGGCCACTCGTTGCAGGCGGTTTTGTTATCGGCGCGGTGCTTTCGGGCGCGGCCGGTTTTATCGGCATGCTGATTTCCGTGCGCGCCAATGTGCGCACCACTCAGGCCTCCAGCGAAAGTCTGGCGGCTGGTCTTAGCATGGCGTTCCGTTCCGGCGCCGTTACCGGCATGCTGGTTGCGGGTTTGGCATTGCTGTCGGTTTCGGTTTATTACGCCGTGCTAACTGGCCCGCTTGGCTTTCAGCCAGGTGACCGCACTGTCATCGACGCACTGGTGGCGCTGGGCTTTGGTGCTTCGCTGATTTCGATTTTTGCCCGTCTGGGTGGCGGCATCTTTACCAAAGGCGCTGACGTGGGCGGCGATCTGGTCGGCAAGGTCGAAGCTGGTATCCCGGAAGATGATCCGCGCAATCCCGCCACCATCGCCGACAATGTGGGCGACAATGTGGGCGACTGCGCCGGCATGGCGGCCGATCTGTTCGAAACCTATGCCGTGACCGTGGTTGCGACCATGGTTCTGGCCTCGATCTTTTTCGATGGCGTCCTTGAACAGCAATTGATGCTGCTGCCACTGGCTATTGGCGGCGTGTGCATTCTGACCTCGATCATCGGCACGTATTTTGTGCGTCTGGGTTCGAACAACTCCATCATGGGCGCGCTGTATAAAGGCTTCATCGCCTCGTCGGTGCTCTCGCTCCTTGCGCTCTATCCTGTGATTTCGCACGTACTCGGCATGGAAACCTCCATGACCGTGGGCGCGCTTAGCTTTACTGGCATGGATCTGTTCTGGTGCGGCGTAACCGGCCTGGCGGTGACGGGTCTGCTGATCTGGATCACCGAATATTACACCGGCACCAATTTCCGTCCTGTGCAAAGCATTGCACAGGCCTCGGTTACCGGGCACGGCACAAACGTCATTCAGGGGCTGGCGGTATCGATGGAATCGACCGCATTGCCGGCGCTGGTGATCGTTGCGGGCATCATCGTTACCTATACCCTGGCGGGCCTGTTCGGCATTGCCATCGCGGTAACGACCATGCTGGCGCTTGCGGGCATGGTGGTGGCGCTCGATGCGTTCGGTCCCGTGACCGATAATGCAGGCGGCATTGCCGAAATGGCAAAGCTGGATGAGAAGGTGCGTAAGACCACCGACGCGCTGGATGCGGTGGGCAACACCACCAAAGCCGTGACCAAGGGCTACGCCATTGGTTCTGCGGGTCTGGGCGCGCTGGTGCTGTTTGCGGCCTATACCGAAGACCTGAAATACTTCATCGCCAATCCCGATCAGTTCCCGTCCTTTGCCAATGTCGTTCTGGATTTCTCGCTTGGCAATCCCTACGTCGTTGTCGGATTGTTCATCGGCGGCCTGTTGCCCTATCTGTTCGCCTCCATGGGCATGATGGCGGTCGGACGCGCGGCGGGTTCCATCGTCGAGGAAGTGCGCCGTCAGTTCCGTGAAATGCCGGGCATCATGAAGGGTACGCAAAAGCCGGATTATTCCGCAGCGGTGGATATGCTCACCAGGGCGGCGATCAAGGAAATGATCGTTCCCTCACTGCTTCCGGTGCTGTCGCCCATCGTGCTGTATTATGCGATCAGCGCGATTGCAGGGCAGGGCGCTGCACTTTCGGCGGTGGGCGCCATGCTGATGGGCGTCATCGTAACCGGCCTGTTCCTGGCCCTGTCGATGACCTCTGGCGGCGGCGCATGGGATAACGCCAAGAAGTACATCGAAGACGGCCATCACGGCGGCAAGGGCTCTGAGGCCCACAAGGCCGCAGTCACCGGCGACACTGTAGGCGACCCCTACAAGGACACCGCCGGTCCGGCTGTCAACCCGATGATCAAGATCACCAACATCGTCGCCCTGCTCCTCCTGGCAGTTCTGGCGCACGGGTAAGTTCACGAGACTCGCAAAAAAAGGCCGCTCCGAAATGGGTGGCCTTTTTCGTGGCTGAATTTTATCGTTAATAAGATACGATCCTGCTCCCACCCTATCAACAGCATTATCCACAGAATCTTGAGGCGACTCGGAAAAATTATGTATCATCCTGAGTGCTTCTGGGTTTCTATTAACTCAAAAACGGAAGGGGATATCGGTCCATGAACAGAACTTTGATTGATCGTGCGGTTTATGAGAAGATTCCTTTTCGTGACAAGCGGATTACGCTCTGTGGCTCGACGCAATTCCCAGAAGCGTTCGAATATTGGAACGCTCAGCTTACTCTAGCCGGAAATATCGTGTATTCGGTGGCAATAATGCCGCATCATGCGAATATACGCGGTGAACTGAGGGAAGATGAAAAAGCTAAACTGGATGCAGTACACTTGAAAAAAATTGATAATAGCGATGCAATATTCATCGTTGATATTGGCGGCTATATCGGCGACAGCACCCGTAGTGAGATTCGGTACGCGGAAAAAACAGGCAAGGAAATCTACCGTCTGAGAGCCCGAGCGAAAAGTAGTTGAGCGATACCAGTGTTTTGTGATTCACGGTCGTTGTCGAGACGATAGGAGAAGCACATGGCCTGGACTGATACCGCCCGCCGTCAACATATGCGCAAAGGGCCGC
>Ga0268299_1000689_pt1 | contig 90279 bp, 71 predicted proteins | sample NOBtaG_FD_193484 | JGI IMG/M metagenome (GOLD analysis project Ga0268299, IMG submission 193484) | Activated sludge microbial communities from bioreactor in Nijmegen, Gelderland, Netherland - NOB reactor | ecosystem: Engineered > Bioreactor > Aerobic > Activated sludge | place: Netherlands... | reverse complement strand
GAGGTCCCCACCGACACCCGCTGACCGACCGGAGTAGAATCACCGTCGGCGGCCACCGCTGCCGGCGTCGAGCCCTGGTCAATTTTCAGCGAGCAGAGATGGTCAGTTTTCGGTGAGCGTCAACAGTTGTCCACCGTAGCCCGCCAGATCGTGCGCGGGCGTAGGTGGACCGCCACTGATGCGCCCTGAGCTACTGTTGGCAAGCCGTCCTTCGCCTTGTGCCGACAGGCCAACGTTGTGCCAACGAGGCAGTTCCGCACCATCAAGACGTTCGACGACATCAAGGGGCTTCTTGCCCAAGGCGATTCAGACGGCGTGGAGAGAATCGTCAGCGACACTGCATCTGCATGTTGCCCAGGCATGCCTCGCCAGCACGACATGTCGAGATCTTCATCTCTCGGTAATCTGCGACCCCGCATCAACCGGCACCCGCGATCCATGGCTGTGGATCGGCGCGACAACTGACCAGTCGGTTCGACGGAGTTCTCCAACGAGCGTTGTAACGTCGTGCCTCGCGGCTCGTCAGTCCCGTGGGGCCGGTCCGATGCGAATGGTGCCCTGGAAACAGTTGGCCGTGACCGGGGCGCCCGCGTCAAGACAGTGAGGATCGCCGGCGACATACCGCTGGTACACAACCCGGACCTGTGCCCCAGTGCGCCAGCCTGCCACGACGAAACCAGTGAACTGTGCAACACCGGTCACCTGGTTCTGCCCGCCACGAATGAGCGCCGTGAACGACGCCTCCTCATCCTCGGCGTTGACTTGATAGACCGCCTCCAGGCGCCGGACACCGTTCACGAGCGGTCCCGGGAGCCCTTCCGGATTGGGGTTCAACTCCGGGTTCACGCTGGTCTGCCCCTCGAGAACCTCACCGACGAACCTGCCGTCTACATCGCCTCCGGCGATGCCCGCCAGAAAAGTCCCCGTTGTCGCCCATTTCGTGAAGGTGACGTCGACGAGCCGGTTATGCCGTTGGCGTCGATCTGCGTTGTCAGCCAGGACCGCTTCGGGCGAGAGAGCGCCTGCGATCGCTCCCAGTGCAAGCACGGCGAATATGGCGTTCCGTGGAAGTCTCATCAGGTTTCTCCTTTTGCCAGGACGCCCTTGGGAGCGGCGTCTGTATGGAGATCGCGCAACCGGCGACCAGAACGGGTCACAACCGGCACGAGACAGGCGGCGGTCGTCCCGGTGCTATGCTGTGAGCCTCGACCCAACAGATCGAAGAAGGCTCCGATGGTCTCGCCTCGCGACGTCACGGCACTGCTCGGCGAGTGGAGTCGCGGCAACCGGGCTGCGCTCAACCAGTTGCTGCCACTCGTCTATGCGGAGCTCCGCCGCGTCGCGGCCCGCCAGCTTCGGCGCGAGCGGGCTGACCACACCCTGCAGCCGACCGCCCTCGTGCACGAGGTGTTCATCCGGCTCGTCGACCAACGCCAGGTCGATTGGCAGAATCGGGCACATTTCTTTGGTGTCGCCGCGAACGTGATGCGCCGCATCCTGGTCGATCATGCCCGTCGTCACGGCGCGAGCAAACGGGGCGAGGGTGTGCGCGCAGTGTCAATCGATGAAGCACAGGACGTAGCCGCGTCAGACGGGATGCCCGTCCTCGCGCTCGATCAGGCCCTCGATCGCCTGGAACAGGTCGACGCCGACCTGGCGAAGATTGTCGAACTTCGTGCGTTTGGCGGGCTCACGATCGAGGAAGCGGCCCATGTGCTGGGCGTGTCCCCATCGACCGCCAAGCGCGACTGGCGCACGGCGAAAGCGTGGCTCAATCGTGAGCTCGGCTCCGAGGTTCGACCGTGACCGACGAGCGATGGCCGCGAGTGAAGGCGCTGTTTCAGGCCGCCGTGGAACGGCCGATCGAGGAGCGCGACGCCTTTCTGTCCGCTGCCACCGGTGACGACGCGGTGTTGCGGCGTGAAGTCGAGTCGTTGTTGACGTCGGACACCTCGGATGTCAGCTTCCTCGATCGGCTGCCCGTCGCCGGTGAGTCCGTGCTTGCCGATCCGCTCGCCGCGCTCCCGCCGTCGATGGATCCCACGCTGTCCTACACCGTCCTCGGCGCGGGCCGTCGCGTCGGCCCCTACGAGATCGTCGGCCCACTCGGTGCGGGCGCCATGGGCGAAGTGTACCGCGCGTGCGACACGAAATTGAATCGCATCGTCGCGCTGAAGGTCTTGCCCGAGCGGTTCGCACTCGATCCCGACCGCATGGCGCGCTTCACGCGCGAGGCGCAACTGCTCGCCACGCTCAATCACCCGAACATCGCTGCGATCTACGGCCTCGACGAGTCGAGCGGGGCGCAGGCGTTGGTGTTGGAGCTGGTCGATGGTCCGACGCTCGCAGACCGCATCGCACTCGGGCCGATTCCGGTCGACGTGGCGTTGGCCATCGCCCGTCAGATGGCCGAAGCGCTGGAAGCGGCGCACGAGAAGGGCATCATCCATCGCGACCTCAAGCCGGCGAATATCAAGATCGCGCGCAATGGGATGGTCAAGGTGCTCGACTTCGGGCTGGCGAAGGTGTGGGACGGTGCCCCACAGACCGATCTCTCGGGGTCACCGAGGCTGACCGCCGCTGATCTCGGCGAGCGAACCGTCCTGGGCACCCCGGCGTACATGAGCCTGGAACAGGCGCGTGGCCAGTCGCTGGACCGGCGGACGGACATCTGGGCGTTCGGCGCGGTGCTCTACGAAATGCTGACCGGCCGCCCCGCGTTTCCCGGCGAGTCCGTATCGGACACGATTGTCGCGATCTTGGAACGCGAGCCGGACCTGACGGTGCTGCCGGCGGCCTCGCCTCCGCCGATTCGGCGCCTGCTTCGCCGTTGCTTCCAGAAAGATCGCGCACGGAGGCTCGCCGATATGGCCGATGCCCGACTGGACATCGATGATGCTCTCAGCGGCTCAGAGCGTGATGCGCCCGTGGCCCTCTCCATCTCGCGGACGCGCGGGCGGCTCACGTGGGCATCCTCGCTGCTGCTCGTCGGATCGACTGCGACTGCCATTGTGGCGTGGGCTACCCGCCCGGTGCCGGTCCCTCTGGAGACGACTCGCACGATCATCAGCGTCGCGCCCACCGGTGAAACATCGGGGTCGAACCCACTCGAGCAACGGGTTGGAGCCGCGCGACCGACCCGGACGGCGGTCGCCCTCTCGCCCGATGGCAAGACGCTGGTGTTCGACGCGATCTGGGGCGGCCGTCCGCAACTGTACGTGCGCGCGATGGATCAACTGAGCGCGACACCGATATCGGGCACGAGCGTTGGCAGGAGTCCCTTCTTCTCGCCAGACGGTCAATGGGTCGGCTTTGGCGCGGATGGCGAGCTCAGGAAGGTTCCTCTCAGCGGCGGACCGGCGGTCACGCTGTGCAAGGCATCGGCGCTCTTCGGGGCGAGTTGGGGCGACGATGGCACCATCGTGTTTGCGGAACAACGAAACGGGGGCTTGCGACGTGTGGCGGCCGTGGGAGGTACCCCCGAATCGCTCACGACGCCTCAGCCAGGCGAGTACAGTCACCGGCTGCCCCACATGCTGCCTGGCAGCCGCGCTGTGATCTTCACGATCTTGAAAGGGCCGGATCTCTGGGACGACACGCAGATTGTGGTGCGGTCCCTTGACACGGGGCAGCAGACCGTCCTGGTCACCGGCGGAGCGGATGGCCGCTATGTGTCCACCGGACACCTGGTCTACGTGCGCCTCGGAACGCTGATGGCCGTTCCGTTCGACCCTGTTCGACTCGAGGTCACCGGAGGCGCAACGGGAGTGATCGACGGCGTGATGCAGGCCGCTGATCACAACGCCAGCTACATGGCCAATACGTTGGCCGGCCAGTTCACCGTGTCCGATGACGGGGCGCTCGTCTATCTCACGGGGGGCGCCGTGGCTGCCAGCGACCGCTCGCTGGCATGGGTGGATCGGCACGGAGCGAGTGTGCCCCTCCCGGCGCCGTCGCGCTCATATTTCGGCCCAAGGCTCTCGCCCGACGGCCAGCGCGTGGCCGTCAACACATTTGGTCTCCTTCAAGTGTGGAGCGTCGACATCGCACGCGGTACCCTCAGCCCGGTCACTGTTGACGGCCGGAGCGATCACGGCGTCTTTGCACCAGATGGGAAACGGATCGTCTTCCGCTCGGGCGCCGCGGGCACAGAGGGCAACCTGTCGTGGAAGGCCGCCGACGGGAGTGGGGCCGTCGAACCCCTCACCGACGGTGGGCGCAGCCAGACGCCATCCTCCTGGTCGCCCGACGGTACGACGCTCGCCTTCATGGATGAGGGAGAATCGAAGGGGTACTTTCAGTTCGATATCTGGCTGTTGTCGATGGGCGATCGCAGGACCCGTGCGCTGATTCACACCGCCGCCAACGAGATGACCCCTGAATTCTCACCGGATGGCCGCTGGCTGGCGTACGTGTCGAACGAGTCCGGACGCGAAGAAGTCTACGTGCAGCCGTATCCCGGCCCTGGCGAGCGTCACACGATTTCCACCAACGGCGGATTTCAACCCGCGTGGAACCCGAACGGTCGGGAACTGTTCTACGTGCAAGCCGGAGGCCTCAACAGCGGCAGCAGTGGGAGGACACTGATGTCCGTCAAGGTCGCGACGGCCCCGGCGTTTCAGGCGGGAACGCCAGAACCAATGTTCGAGAACACAGATCTCAGGTCCAACTGGGGAAGAAACTATGACGTTGCGCCGGATGGCCAGCGGTTCTTGCTGGCCATCAGCCGGGAAGCGCCATCGAAGCTGGCGCCCGCGCAGATGATCTTCGTGCAGCACTGGTTCGAGGAGCTGAAGCGCCTCGTGCCCGCCCACTGACACGTTCGAACTGCCGGTCGTCCCTGACATGCGCCACGCCATCGACGTCATTACTGGCGGTCACTCGACCAGTCGATCCATCATCCCGGAATGGCCTCGGCCCGCCTCTCAGACGCACCCCCGTCTCACGATGACGATCCGCTCTACCTGAGGGTCATCGACCTTGGTGGCCGCACGGCGCTCTGCTATTCCGCCGTGGCCCTGGTGGCCGTCGTGACCGACATGGTCCGCGGCGATGGGCTCACGTTCCGCTCGTGGGCCAGCTTCGCAGTCCAGTCGGTCGCCGCCTTCGTCCTGGCGACCATCGTCGTGCGCCGGACGCTGGTCGGCTGGAAGCACGCCGGGAGTCGATTCGTCCCGGCGAGCATCGCCGCCGCCGCCCTCGGCATCGGTGTCGCGCTTGGTCTCGGGACGCTGGCAGGGGGCTTCTTCCCTGATGCCCTCGGCTACCGGCGACGCTCCCCCGAACTGTTCTTCCGCACCGTCGCTGCACTGATGCCGACCGCGGTCGCCGTGTACCTCGCCTTGCGCTCAGCGGTCGGGAGCAAGCCCGCTCCAGCGCCGGTGGCCGCGCCGCCCGTCCCGACGCTGAGCGGCACGGCCCGGGACGCCGCGCTCCGCGCGCTCGATCGTCTCGACCGGGGCGAGGTGGCTCTCACCGCGTTCCAGCAGGAGGCGGTCACCGCAGGCGGCATCACCAGCGTCGACGCCGAGCGGCTCCGGGCCGCGCTCGACGGGCCCGGCTTCGTGAGCTGCCTGCGCGAGATGCCACCGCATCATCCCGTCACGAACGCGCTGCGGGGCGCAGTCGTGGCGCAGACCGACGTCCTGTACCTGTCGGCGTTTGCGCGAGGCGCCCACGATGCCGTGGGACATACGGCGGAGAGCGCGCGCGAGTTCATCGCGGAGGTCGGGGTACGGCACGGCTTGCCTGGAGCCGATGTCGAATCGCTCGCCGCCGCGGCCCGTACCGTCGTCACCACGCAACGGACGGTCGTCACCGGTCTGCTGCAGGCGAGCCGGTTCGGCCCGCCGTCACCCGACAGGTGAACGCCCGTCGTTGTCCGGCGTGACTGGCTCAGGCCTTCACGTACTTCGGCACGGTCGCCCAGGTGCGGGCATCATCATGAACTCCGGCGCCTTGGGCGGCACCATTCGGTTGGGGCGGTGGTCGATGCGACGGCGCCGATGGCGGCGCGGAGCGTTCGGTCGTCAGCAGGTGAAGGCGGGCGTGGCGCGCCACGGCCGGCCGAAACTGGTGAGCGGCTCGACGCCGGCATGTCGGCCGGGTAAGGTCGACGCCACACGGCGCGAACGCTGTGAATACTTCGGTATTTTCGAAGTATTTGAACATACATAACTATTTGTTCGATGTTCACGGCTGGGGCAACCTGCCAGAGACACGCCGCGGCACCCCGGCCCGGCCCAGACAGGAGGAGGTCCCCGTGAACCAGGTCACGTTCCCACTGCCTCGCCCCAAGGGCCGCCCGGGCCTGCGCGCCGCGGAGTGGCTGGCCCTTGCCGAGCGGGAGGCCACGGCCCAGGAGGCGCGAATCGCGCTCGCGCTGGCGACCGGTATCGACGATGAAGAGCTGCTCGAGGGACTACGGCGCCTGGGCGTCTCGCCGCGCACGCTGCCCGCCCTGGAACTGGTGCCGGCGGTCCTCGTTGGGTGGGCGGACGGGATGATGTCGCGGCTGGAGCGCGACCGGCTGCGCGTGCTTGCCTTGGTGCGGGGCGTGTCCGAGGCGCACGCCGCGTGGCCGGTGCTGCAGCACTGGATGCTGCAGCCGCCGTCGGCGGAAGACGGGCAGGTGTTGCTGGCCGGGCTGCGCGCGCGGCTCGAGCGGCTGCCGGTACGGGCGCGCGGGAAGAAAGCGAAGGGCCTGCTCCAGGACGGCGAAGCCGTCGCTCGCGCGGCCGGCCACATGCTGGGCGGGCCCAGGGTGAGCCGCGCGGAGCGCGAGATGCTGAGCCAGGTGGCGGCCCACCTCGGCGCCACGGCCGAGTCGTAGCCTTCGAACCGTCACGGACCAACGCGCGTGCATCGTGTGGCAGCGGCGACCTGAACGACGACACCACCATCATCGAGTCAGACGCCACGGCCCGACTCGCGTTGGGTGACGTTCGGCGGTGGGGTGGCGGCCCTGCCCGACACAGTCTTCGTCGCGGCCAGCGCGGCGCGGGACAGACAGCGCGGTCCTGGCACCGTTCACGTGTTTCAGCGCCGGGATTCACGATGGGTCAGAGTCGACATACTGTCGGCTCCAGAGTCGACGTTCGCGGACCCGTTCGGCGTGTCAATGGCGGTCGACGGCGACACGCTCGTGGTCGGAGCGCAGGTCGCCGATACGCGAGGCAGCGATTCGGGGCTGGCCTATGTCTTCGAGCGGCGCGCCGAGCGGTGGCATCGGGCGGCCGTCCTGTCAGCAGGAGACGCCTCCGCCGGGCCCGGGGCGTTGCTGACTGGGTTATAGTCGGCGCTTCGTCCATTCCGGCATCCCCTCGGAGGGCCCATGGCCAACCAGATCTACCAGTTCACGATGAACTTCGGAAACGCGTCGACGCCCCCGTCGCTCACGACGCAGTTCTGGAACAACTCGGCGACACCGCCGGGGTGGCAGACCTATGTCGAACCGAACTTCAACAACGGCGTCGTTCGCGCAGGAGGTCCGGGCGGGCCGGGTAACAACAACGGCAACTATGCCGTGGCCTCCACGGGTGACACCCTCCTCATCAACCTCGTGGGACCGGCAGGCTGGTCGTGGCCGGCCGAGACGCTGTTGCAGGTCATCATCTCGCCGGCGAACTCGCCGAACGCCAACCAGGGCTTCACGCCGTTCCCAACTGTCTACTACCCGCTCGCCGGAACGATGCAAAGCGACAACGTCACGATGCAGTTTTCGGTTCCCGATGCGGTGCAAGTGGCTCCCGGGCGGAACAACTACTACCGCTTCGAGTTGACGATCGCGTTCCGCGCCTGCGCGCCGAATTCGACGACGCCCGTGTACTTCGCGGACGATCCCGAAATGGACGTGATGGGAGGAAACTGACCTACCTGGGGCCCGACGCTGGCAAATTCGCGATGAGCCGGTGGTAACGCAGGTCGTTGCGAAGGTTGACCAGCTCGGGCTCCGATCGCACTTCGGTGTCCGCGTACCCCGCCTGGAGCGCGCGCTCGAGGAAGCGCAGCGCCCGATCACGCGCCCCCAGCAGTTCACTGGCGACGGCCAGGCGGAACAGCACGACCGCCTGCGACGGCACGGCGGCATCGAAGCCGGCCACGGACGCCGTCGCCGCCGCCGTGTCCCCCGCCTTGGCCTGGTAGAGCGCCAGCCGCGACTGCAGATCGACGTCATCTGGCCTGGCGCCCAGTTGCTCGCGCAGCAGCTGGATCGCGCGATCGTAGGTGGCGCGTGCCCTGGGCTTGTTGCCGGGCGACCAGCGATAGGCGTCCGCGAGGTTGCCCCAGTAGGCGTACCGGTTCGGACTGAGCTCGACCGCTCTCTCGAAGGGCGCAATCGCATCGTCGTAGCGGCCCTGGAAGAAGCGCAGCGTGCCGAGGTTGGTGAAGAGCTGTCCCGACGGCTGGATCTCGATCGCGCGCTGCAGCGTCGAGGCGGAGTCCTCGTAGCGCGCCAGCATGTGGTACGCGGCGGCCAGGTTGGCGAGCACCCGGACGTTGTCCGGTGACGCGGTGCGCGCCCGTTCCCAGTACGCCGCGGCCTGCGCGTAGTCCGCGGATCGGTAATGGAAGACGCCGAGTTCCTGCAACACCGCCCAGTTGCCGGAGTCGAGCTCCAACGCGCGCTGCAGCTCCGCCGCGCGCTCGGCATTGGCGTCCTTCGGCAACACGGCCGCGAGCCGGAAATGCGGGGCGAAGTTGCGCGGATCCAGTTCGATGGCGCGACGGTACGCGGCCTCGGCCTCCGCGGCCTTGCCGGGCTGCGCCGCGAGCGCCAGGCCCATGGCGGTGTGCGCGGCCCCCAACTCAGGGTTCAGCGTGATGGCCCGCTGCGCGCTCTGCAGCATCAGGCGAGGCCATTGTGCGTCGGGCGCGACCTGGTTCTTGTAGTGATAGGCCTCGGTGAGCGCCGCGAAGCCCATGGCGTAGGCCGGATCGACTTCGACGGCTCGCTCGAGCAGGGGAATGGCGCGATCGGCATTGCCGTCGCGATCGAAGCGATCGAGCAGCGCCCGCGCGCGCAGGAACAGATCGCGCGGAGTGGCCGCGTCCGTGCCACTCGCGTCGGCGGCGGCCGGCGACGTCGCCGGCACCTGGTCGGCGCGCGATCGCACGATCCATGCCGCGCCGGCGGTGCCCCCAATCGCGAGGACCGCCAGCACCGCGGCCCGCGCCAGCCGCGGGAACGCGGCCCGGTGACGATCCATGGCTGGCGTGGTTTCGAGGGCCGGCGGGGGCTCACCGGCCGCGGTCCGGATGCCCGCGGCGTGCTTGAGATCGCGGCGCACGTCAGCCATCGAGGCGTAGCGCGCGTTGAGATCCTTCTCGAGCATGCCGGCGACGATCCGCGCCAGTTCGTCAGGCACGTCCGGCGACAGCGTGCGCACGTCCTTGGGCGGCGTGAAGTGGAGGGCGTGCATCCGCGCCAGGTGCGAGTCGCCCGAGAATGGGAGCTGGCGGGTGAGCATCTCGAAGACCACCACGCCCAGCGAGAAGATATCCGAGGCCGGTCCGACGTCATCGCCTCTCGCCTGCTCCGGCGACATGTAGGCCAGCGTGCCCATCACCGTGCCCGCGCGGGTCGCGAACATGGTGGCCGTGTCGCGGTCGTCGCCGATCCGCCGGGACGCCTCGCTGAGCCGGGCGAGGCCGAAGTCGAGGATCTTCAACAGGCCGTCATCGGTAATGACGAGGTTCCCCGGCTTGATGTCGCGATGGACCACGCCGGCCGCATGGGCCCGGGCCAACGCCTCGGCCGCCTGCAGCGCGTAGTCGGTCGCCTCCGCAACCGTCAAGCGTCGCACGCTGAGCAGACGGTGCAGGGTCTGCCCGGACACCAGCTCCATCGCGATGAAGTCGATGCCGTCGGCCGACCCGATCTCGTAGACGGTGACGACGCTCGGGTGATTGAGCGCCGAGGCGGCCCGCGCCTCGCGGAAGAACCGCTCGCGCGCCTCCTCGTCCTGCAGCCGGTCTGGCGGCAGTACCTTGATGGCGGCTTCCCGGCCGAGCACGGTGTCGCGCGCCCGATAGACGACACCCATTCCGCCAGCCCCGAGTTGGCCGACCAGCTGGTACTGCTTCAGCGAACGACCGGTCAAGTCCATGGCAGCGACGCTTACGGCGGCGATTATAGCGACGATGCCCCCGTTCGCTCGCCCGTGTGTGTGTGACCGATCACAGGACGGGCGGCCTGCATCGGCAGGCCGCGTGACTGACGGGGTAGAGTCGCCGCGACGATCGCCGCCGATGCCTGGGAGTCGCGCTCTCCGTGGGTTGTCGGGCGGACGACTCGTTGCCGGTGCGGTTTGCCGCGGGGCATCCCGCCCGCGGAACAGCTACTCAGGCGTCCAGGGGTTGACGAGGGGCACCCCGGTTGGCTCGAAATCCGTGACGTTGCCAGTGGCCACGGTCATCCCGTGCACCAGAGCTGTCGCCGCGATGAGCGCGTCGCGAAAGGGGCGAGGATTCGGCACGTGGAGGAGTGCGCTACGGCGCACGACGGCCATATCCACAGGGAGGATGCGAGTCCCGAATCCCGCCACCACGCGGCCGTCCAGCCACCTGCGCAGGAGCCGTCCTTGCCGGGGATCCCGATGTTCAGTGAGAAGGACGCCCATCTCCAGCTCGTGGATGGTGACGACCGATACGAAGAGCTGCGTCAACGGAATGGGAGCCGCCCAAGCCACCACATGGCGGTCGGCTTTGCCGGCCCGCGCCTTCCTGAGCTCGGAGATGACGTTGGTGTCGAGCAGGAACATCAGCGAAGGTCAGCCGGGCGGGCGGGATCACGAAGGTCCGGCACATCCAACTCGATGTCTTCGAGTCCGGCGGGCATCCCCAGGAGGTCGATGACATTGAGGCCACGGGAGGAGAGGCGGTTGTACTCCTCGAACGTCAACAGCACGTGCGACGGCCGCCCCCGGTCGGTGATGACGACCGGTCCTCGGCGTGCCGCGCGCTTGGCGCGGCCAGTGTCCTGGTTGAACTCGCGACTCGACACGCTGGTCACGAACGTCGATGACGACATGTAGCAATGTTACTACGTTTACCAGCAGAAGCACCAAGGCGGCGGAGGCGCTCTCACCGAAGTGCCGCGTACTCCGCCCTCGCCTGCGCCAGCATCGGGGCGTCGGCATCCGCCTCCTTCCACAACGCCAGGAACTCGTCGTAGGCGGTGCGTGCGCCGGCGGGATCTCCCGCACGCGCGAGGGCCCGGGCTTTGTCCAATCGCGCGCGCGCGCCGGCCGGATCGCCCATCATCAGTCCCGGATGGTCGAGGATCTTCTGCCACTCGGCGGCGGCCTGCTGATGCTGCCCAGTGGCGGTGTAGGCCAGACCGCGAACGTACACCGGATACAGACTGCCGAAGTAGAAGTTGTAGGCAATCGTCGGGACCGCGCGCTCGTAGCGGACGTTCGACTGCAACAGCTCGAGGGCCCTGGCCGGCTGCTGATGGCCGAGGGCGGCGAGCGCCCGCAGCGTCGGCACGTAGTGGAACCTGACGAGGGTATCGAGGGGAAACCGCTGCTCGAGATCGGTCGCCAGCGAGGCCGCCCGGTCCCGGTCCCCGGCGAGCCCGAGCGCGAAGCCGCCCGCATACACGACGTCGCGTTCGTTGGACATGCGAAGCGCCCTCTCCGCGCGTTGCCGGGCCGACGAGTCGTTGCCGACGAACGCCTCCCAGGTGGCCGCGGCCGATTCGTAGGTGGCCGCGGTCTCGCGCAGCCCAAGGGCCTCGGCGCCCTCAAACGCCTCCCGAACGAACGTCCTGGCACGCTGGAGCTGTCCCATCCGGGCAAGCGCGAGCGCCTGGGCATGCCGGGCGACATGATTGCTGGCCTTTCGTGACCATGTGATGAACTGCTCCATGCCGGCGGCGTCGTGTTCGAGCAGCGCGATGTAGTACCGCAGCACGAGGGTCTTCGGCTCCAGCCGATCGCCCCAGCGCTGGACCATCTCCTTGACCATGTCGAAGCGGTCCAGGAACATGAAGGCTGCGGCCTGGTTGCTATGCTGGAACACGAACTCGGGTTCGATGGCCAGGGCTCGTGCGAACGACTGCAACGCCTCCTCGTATCTGCCAGTGCCCTGCGCCGTCAACCCGGAGCGGAGACCATGCGCGTTGAGATCGCGCGGATAGGTCTCGGTCCAGACGGTCGTCAATTGGAACGCCTTCTCGAGGTCGCCGTTCACGGCCTGCTCGTATTGGTGCTCGATGAAGAAGCGTTCCGGATCGGTGGTCCGCTCCCGTAACTCCCACGCCCGGGTGACGCTCTCACGCGCGAGCTGCCGCCGTCCGGCGACGCCAAGACAGGGAGCGAGCCCGGCGTGGGCCATCGCAAAGTCGGGGTCGAGCTCGATCGCGCGTTGATACTGTCGGAGCCTGCCGTCGCAGGTGAGTGTCTGCCCCGTCGCGTATGCCTTCAAGGCCTCGACCGAGCGTGTCGTCGCTTCCGGAAGCGGTTTGTCGTGCCTCTGTATCGTCGCCAGAGACTCGCCGGCTCGCTCGCGAAACGTCCTGGCGATGTCGCTGAGCGTGGCGAGCACGTCCTCCTTGCCGGGGACCTGGGACTGCTGCGAATCGAGGAGGTCTCCCGATCGGCAATCAGTGGCCCGCAGTCCGAGCACATACCGGCTGCCGAGACTCGCAATCGATCCCTCGACCACCGCGGCGCCGTTCGCCCGCTGACAGACCTGCATCGCGATCGTGCCGGTCAGTTTCGCACCGGGCGCCTGGCCCATCATCGTAAGGGCGCGGCGGACCTTCTCGTCGGAGAGCACCTGCAGATACGGCGATTGTTGAAGCTGCACGATCAAGCCGTGGCGGAGTGCATCGTCGAACACCGCATCGCCGGTGGCATTGGTGAAATCGCTCACCACAATCGTGTCACTCTCGGTGAGCCTGGATGTGGCGCCCGTCTGGAACCACCAGAGGACAGCAGCCGCGGCCGAGAACAGGGCCGTGGCGCCAACCGCGATCGGCCACTTCGATCGACGTGGTGTCGACTTCGCGGGTGTGGTCAGGTCACCGGAGCGTGTCCCGCGCAGCAGGTCGGCGCGGAGGTCGCTGGCACTCTGATACCGGAGGTTCCGATCCTTCTCGAGTGCCCTGAGTACGACGCCCTCGAACCACCCCGGAACGGCCGGTCGGATGCTCCGAAGCGAGGGAGCCGGCTGGTGGATGATGGCCGCACCGATCTCCGCGCCGGTCGCGCCGGGGAATGCTGGTCTGCCGACGGCCATCTCATGCAGCACCAGGCCCAGCGAGAAGAGGTCTGTGCGAGCATCGACCCTCTCCCCACGCAACTGCTCCGGTGACATGTAGGCCATCGTGCCCACCACGGCGCCGGCGTCAGTCAGGACTGCCCTCGTTTCTCCCGCCGACGCCTGCGGGTCGTCCGGACGGGCCTCGCTCTTGGCCAACCCGAAGTCGAGCAGCTTCGGCCCGCGCTCGGTCAGGACGATGTTGGCCGGTTTGATGTCGCGGTGGACGATGCCGGCCGTGTGCGCGGCGTGCAGGGCGTCGGAGAGGGCGATGCCGATGTCGATGACAGTGGCCAGCTCGAGCGGACCTCGCTGCAGACGCTGCCGCAGCGTCTCGCCGTGGAGCCGCTCCATCACGATGAAGGCCTGGCCGTCGGCGTCGCCGACGTCGTGGATGGTGCAGATGTTGGGATGCTGAAGGGCGGCGATCGCCCGCGCCTCGCGCTCGAACCGCTCCTTCGCGCCGAGCGCATCGGTCGAATGGGACGCGATGACCTTGATCGCCACGTCTCGACCCAGGCGATGGTCACGGGCCGCGTACACCTCGCCCATGCCACCGACGCCCAGGGACGCGGTGACCTCATACGGCCCGAGGCGGGTGCCAGCGCGCATGCGAGGGAGATAATAGGGCCCTTTCTCCGGTGACGGAAGGCCTGCACAGCCCCCCGTCGCAGGCCACGCGTGACACGGCCTCGATGTTCTGTGTCACGATGCCGTCGATTCGCGGCGGGGCCGGTGACACACACATCATCGAGATCTGCCGGGGCTGGCTACGGAGTCTTCGTCTACTGTCCAGTCTTCGTCGCGGGGGCCTGTTCTCGGATCTCGGGATCGCCGAAGCCGTCGACGTGCCGCACATGTGGTGACGATGCACATGCCAAAGCACATCTTCGCGACGCCCTGACGGTGTCGCGCTGCGCTACTCCGACCGCATGGCCACCATCGGCTGGATTGATGCCGCGCGACGTGCGGCGGGCAGGCCCGCCAGCAGCGACACCGCCAGAGTCACCGCGGCGGCGGCCGCGTAGATCAGCGGCTCGACGACGCCGAGCGGGGCCGGCCCGACGCTCAGCGGCGTTCCCATGACGTCGGTCATGGTGCGAATCAGGGCCGCGCCAATGACCAGTCCAACGGCGATCCCGGGAGCGACCAGCGTCACGACGTCGGTGAGCATCAAGCCGAGGACGCGAGGACGGGTGGCGCCCAGGGCCATGCGCACGGCGATCTCACGGGTTCGCGTCGCGACCATGAAGGCGACGACCCCCAGCACCCCGAGGGACGCAAGCACCAGGACGATGGCGCCCGCCACCGCGACCGCGACGGACTCCGCCACGAGATCACCGAGGCTCTTCTTCACCAGCTGCGAACCGGTCACGACGCCGCGGAACACCGACTGTCGGCTGGGCAGGAACTCGACGCCCAGGTCGCGGCCGACGTTCTCGAAGGCCGACGCCACCCGCGACTCCTCCGAGGCCGTTCCGCGCGCGATGAGGTAGACAGGAGACGATGGCCGCTCCGGCAGCGGCAGCAGAATCTGCGGCCGATCGGTGGTGAGCTGGGCCGTCGCGAAGTCCGCCGTCACCCCGACGATGGTGAACTCGTCCTCGCGACCCTCCTCGAGGGCACACCGCACGCGCGCGCCAACCGCCTCGCCTCCGGGAAACAGCCTCGAGGCCAGGGACTCCGAGATCACGGCGACTCGCGCGGCCGCTCCACGATCGTCGGCGGTGATGGCCCGGCCCTTCAACAGCCGCACGCCGATGGCATCCAGGTATCCTTCACCGACCCGCGTGAGATGCGCGCCGGTGAACTCGATGCGGTCCTGTCCCGCCACGCGAACGCGGCGCTCGGTGAAGTCGATGGGCATGCCGTCGCCCATCGCCACCGGCAGGCCGCCCGTGGCCTCCGCGAGGTTCCCCCGAACGGTGCGCAGCGAGACGTCGGCGGCGTCCTGCCGGGATGCCGCAGCGGGATCGACACGGGCCGCGACCAGTCCTTCCGTCTCGAATCCGAAGTCTGCCGTCCGAACCCGGTCGAGCATCACGCCGCTGAGTACGAGGAACGGCACGGCCATCGCGACCTGCATCGTCGCCGCGGCGCGGTGGACGCGACTGACTCTCAGACCGCCGCCTGCGACATCGTCCTTCAGCGCGGTGACGACGTTCGGACGGCTCAGGCGAAGCGCCGGCAGCAATCCCAGCACCACGCTCACCCCGAAACAGAGCCCGGAGGCGATCGCGATGCCAGGAGCATCGAGATCGAGCTCCGGCGGCACCGTGGCTCCCAGCCACCAGGCCACGACGGCCGGGAGGCCGAAGAGCACGCCCACGCTGAGGGCTGCGCCGGCGATGGCGAGCCAGACGGCCTCGAAGAACAGGTACTGGACCAGCCGCCGCCGGCTGGCGCCGACCGCTTCGCGTATCGAGAGCTCACGCTCGCGTGCCGCGCCGCGAACGAGCATCATGCCGGACAGGTTCACGCACACGATCAGCAGCACCAGGCCGGCGAGACCGAGCATGACCCTGAACACGCGCTGCATCTCGCCGCGGTTCGCCGCGCCCTGCGAATGGTAGGGTTCGACGGAGGCGGTCTTGAACTCGTTCGAGGCCGGGTACTCGCGGGACAACGCCGCCATCGTCGCCGCGACGCGGGCGTTGGCGCGCACGATGTCGATACCAGGCTCCAGCCGGCCGTGGATGTGCACCCAGCCGAGCGTCCGGTTGGTCCGCAGGTCCGAGTCGGCCCGGAGGCGGGGATAGCGATCGAGGGGCATGAACAGCACGGAGCTGGGTGCGTTGTCGTCGAGCGCGTTGAAGTGCCCGCGGAACTCCGGCGGCGTGATGCCGGCGACGACATGCGTGACGCCATCGAAGGTCAGCGGCTTGCCGACGATGTCGGGATCCGACCCCAGCCTGTTTCGCCAGAAGGCGTGGCTGACCACGACCGGCGGCGCGGCGGCGGGCTGCTCGTCGGCGGTTGCCTCGAACCCTGGTCCGCGCGCCAGCGACACGCCGAACGTGGTGAAGTAGTTGGCCGAGACATACAGCGTGAGCAGCCGCGGCGCGGCCTCGTCGGCCTGGTCAGCGTCGCCGGCTTCGGTCAGCCCCATCGCCCACCCGGTGAGCGCGATTCCGGTGTCGCTCGCGCGCAGCGCCTGGAACTCGGGATACGACCACTCCTCGAGTGCCGCCACGCCGACCTTCGCGCGGAGCGGACCGAGGGGCGTCCCGAGGAGCTCGACCAGGCCGTTGGTGTCGATGCCACGGGCCGGCGCGACGACCGCGCGGATGAAGGTGGCCAGCGCGACGAACGCTCCCATCCCGACGCCGAGCGAGAGAACGCACACGAGTGTGAACGCCCGTGCGCGCCCGAGCGAACGGGCCGCATGGCGCAGGTCCCTGGCGACGGACTGGAGCGATTCGATCGCGCGCTCGAGGCGAGGCAACCCGCGCGAGTCGCGGTGGAGGTCTCGTGTGGCGTTGAGCCCGCCCATCTGGAGGATGGCCTGCCGGCGCGCCTCGTGCCGCGGCAGGCCGCGCTGCTCGTACTGATCGGTCAGCAGATCGAGGTGGGTTGCGAACTCCTCGTCGAACTCGCGATCGAGCCACCGGCGGCGGACGACCGCGATCGCGCGCGACAGCAGCTCCCGGGCGTCGCGCATCATTCCGCTCCGCCCCGCGCGGTGGTCAGCACCCGGCCGATGACCGACGCCAGGCGCTCCCAGGTGGCGGCCTCGGCCACGAGCGCCTTCGCGCCGGCGCGGGTCAGCGCGTAGTACTTCGCGCGGCGGTTGTTCTCGGACGTGCCCCACGAGCTCGTGATGAGCCGCCTGTGCTGCAGGCGGAGCAGCGACGCGTAGATGGTCCCTTCGTTCATCGCCAGCTGGTTGCCGCTGACCTGTTCCAGCCGCCGGGCAATGCCGTAGCCGTGCAGCGGGCCCATCGACGAGAGGATCTGCAGGACCAGCAGGTCCAGCGTCCCCTTCAGCAGATCCAGCTTCTCGTCACCCATGGCGGCGTCTCCTATGCGATTCCCAATGGAGCATAGCACGTCTCCGGCGGCCGCGAAGCTCTACTGCAGCGACCCTGACGCCGAGCTGTCGATCAACGACCGGCCGATCCGGTGAGACCACCACGCGCGCGATTGGAGACCTCGATCAGATTGGCGCGCGACATGAGCGCCTGGAACGACGGCGAGGCGCGGAGCGCGTCCCATTTGGGGTCGACGCCGAGGAAGGTCACGGCGGGATCGCGGCCATCCACGGCACGACCCAGCTCGTGGAGCGCCTCTTCGTCACGTCCCAGCCCGTGCAGCACGAGCGCCGCGTGGAGCGGCCGGACCCAGGTCTCACGCTCCAGCCGGCGAATGCGTTCGAGCGCGGCCTCGGCCTCTCCCCGTCGGCCGGCCCTGGCGAGGGCGTAGGCACGGAGCGCGCTGGGAAACACCCGTGGCCCGACCGCGCCGAACCGGGGAATGCGGGCCTCGAGGTCGATGGCGATGTCGCACGAGCGGACCGCCTCGTCGTAGCGCCGCAGGGCGATCAACGGATAGGCCCGCATCACGTGTCCCTGCACGAACCTGGGCGCGTGCTCCACGGTGGCATCCAGTCGCTCGAGCGCCTCCTCGTATCGCCGCGCCATCACGAGAAACTGTCCCTCGAGGGAGCGGGCGATCAGCAGGTTCGGATCCAGGCTGCGGGCCTGGCCGATCTCCGCCAGCGCCTCGTCATGCCGCCCGAGGTTCGACAGCAGGTGCGCCAGGTACTGGTGCGTTTCCGCGGCACTCGGCTGCCGCGCGATCGAGCGGCGCAGCAGATCCTCGGCGCGCGGGTAGTCCCACTCGTAGAAGAAGGCAACGGTGCCGAGCACCGACAAGGCCTCGGCGTGCTCCGGCGCAAGCTCGAGCGCACGCCTGGCCGCACGTTCGGCCTCGGTGAACGCCCCTTTGGGCTCGACCTCGCCAGGCAGGGGCAGGCGGCGGTACACCGCCCCAAGCGCCGCCCACCCGTCGGCGTACTGGGGGTCGAGCGTCACCGCCTGGCGGAACGACTCGGCCGCACGGGCAAGGTCGGCCCCGGTGATCTGAGCGGCCTGGGCGCGGCCGCGCAGGTAGTTCTCGTACGCCTCGCCGTTGCGCGTGCCGGGCTCGACGAGTCGCGCCCGCGTGTCGGCCGACAGCTGCGGAGCGATCTCGCGCAACACTCGGGCCACGACCGCATCCTGGATGGAGAAGGCGCTCGTGGCCCCGGCGTCGAAGGTGTCGGCCCAGATTGCACGGCCGTCGGCCACCGACAGGAGCTGAACGGTCGCACGCACGCGGTCCCGCTCGCGCTGGAGGGTGCCCGTGAGCAGGCGATCGGCGCCGAGCGCCCGGCCCGCTTCCAGCGGGTCGGCGCTGCGCACGCGCTCCGTCGCGGAGAGCGGCAACACCCGGACGTCGGACAGCTGGCTCAGCCGACTGATGAAGACATCCGCCAGTCCCAGCTCGAGCAGCTGACTGTCGGCGCCATCAGGAAGACTGCGAAACGGCAGGATCGCGATCGTCGGAGTCGTGACGGGCGCGATCGGACGACGGGACAGCCAGCCGGCCCCGGCGGCAACGACCGCGAGAACGGCGAGAGCCCCGGCAACCCAGGCCACGCGGCGCCCGCTGCTCCTGGCCCCGGCGCCACCGCCCCCGCCCCCGGGGCTCCTCTCTCGCGGCTGCGGCGGGACTCGCCCACCGTCCCGGGATCGGGACGCGGAAGGCCTGCCATGTCCCGCGCCTTCGTCCAGCGCCGAAATCAGATCGCCAGCCGTCTGAAAACGCGCGTCCGGTGACTTCTCGAGCAGCCGCCAGACGATGGCGGCGAGCGCCGGCGGCACGTCGTCTCGCTGATCCATCACGTCCGGTGGCGCCTCGTGGAGAATCGCGTGCAGCGTCTCCACCGTGTGCTCGCGGGCGAACGCACGCCGGCCCGTGATCATCTCGAAGAGGATTGCGCCAAGCGCAAACAGATCCGCGCGGCCATCCACGTCGCCGCCTCGAATCTGCTCGGGGGCCAGGTATCCCGCTGTCCCGAGCACGATGCCGGTCAGCGTCGACAGCCCGTCGCGCGCGCCGTCTTCGATGCCGGGCTTGGCGATTCCGAAGTCCAGGATCTTCGTGGGCCCCTGCCGCGTGAGGAAGATGTTCTCCGGCTTCAGGTCGCGATGCACGGACCCGGCCGCGTGTGCCGCGACGAGCCCGTGCGCCACATCCGCGCCGATCCGCAGCACGTCCTCGATGGCCATGGGGCCGTGCCCGATCGTCCCCCTCAAGGTCTCGCCGTCGAGAAGCTCGGTCACGAAGTACGGCCGGCCGTCGAACAGGCCGACGTCGTAGAGCCTGACGATGTTGGGGTGATCGAGGGATGCGGTCAGGCGCGCTTCGCGAATGAAGCGCTCGACACGCTGCGGATCCCCGACGCCCCGGACGTCGGGCGCGAGCACCTTCACCGCGACATCGCGGCGCAGGCGCACGTCGGTCGCCCGGTACACGAGGAAGCCGGCGAGGCCGGCGCTCGCGGAGGCGAGCTCGTCGGCTTCGGCGACCAGATCGGGGTGCTCGGAGGAGAGCGACCTCCGCAGCCGTTCGCGATCGACAGGGTCGGCGGCCAGCCACGCGTTGTGCCACTCCGACAGGCGCGCCCAGCGCTCGGTGCTCACGCGCGCCTCGACAACTCGCGAGCCAGCCAGGCGCGCGCGGTGTTCCAGTCGTTGATGACCGTGCGGGCCGACACGCCGAGGGTCTCCGCCGTCTCCTCGACCGTGAATCCACCGAAGAACCTGAGCTCGACGACGCGGCTCGGCCGCGGCTCGATCAGGGAAAGGGCCTCGAGCGCCTCGTCCACGGCAACCACATCGACCGCGGGCGCGAGGCCGACCTCCGGATCGAGAGCCTCGGGCTCGGCCCCCAGCCCCCGCTTGGCGGCACGACGTGCCCGGGCCATGTCCACGAGCACTCGACGCATCATGCGCGCCGTCGTCGAAAAGAAGTGTCCCCGGTTCTGCCAGCGGATGACGCGCCAGTCGAGCAGCCGCAAGTACAGTTCATGGACGAGATCGGTAGGCTGCCAGTCGTCAGCCAGTCGTTCCCCCGCCAGCAGCCGCCTCGCCATCTCACGCAGTCGACCCTGCACCAGGGGCGTCAGCCGCTCGAGCGCCTGAGCGTCTCCGCGGCTCCAGGCCTGGAGGAGGTCGGTCAGGTCGGTGTCCTGATGCACTCCGGCGAATTGTAGGCCCCATTGCACGCTTCGACGTCGGATTCCGCCTCTACCTGACAGAGGGCCGTGCATTCGCGACCGCAGGAGGGTTCCCAGGCGGGCCCGGCCCGGTTCGAACCGCGCCGCGGCCTGGCTCGTCATGAAGGAGGCCGTATGAATCGACGTAGAGTCCTGGCAGCTGTGGCAGGCATCGGGGCGATCGCGCTGGTTGGCACGCAGGCATCCGGTGCCGGATCCGAGAATCAAGACAAGTGGTTCACGCGCGGGTGCAGCGCAGCCACGCTGCGCGGTGCCTATGGCATCCAGATACAGGGCACCAGGCTGGCGCTTCCACCGGCGCCGGCTGGCACGGTCGAGTCGGTGATCGGCGTGATCGTCCGCCACTACGACGGCTATGGCAACTTCACCCAGGTCAACAACGAAAAGGGATCTGTCAGCGGGCTGGGCCCGGTGGATCGAGAGGGATTCGGCACCTACCAGGTGAACGAAGACTGTTCGGGTTCCCACGTGCTGACGATCCCGGGTGTGCCGCTTCCCGTGACGGATCGGTTCGTGATCGTCGATTACGGTCGCGAAGTGCGGCACTTCGTGGTGAGCCCGACGCCGGTCATGGTGACCGGTGTGTCCCAGAAGATGGGGGTGTGGTAATTGCAGTGGCGGGTTGCGGCCGCACGCGGCGACGGATGGGCCGCCCATCCCGGCAAGTAGCTGAAGGCCGCAGCCGCCCCCGCCGGATCCCCGGCACGGCCTGGGCGCCTCGCCCCGTTCGGAGCGCCGCAGGGCGCAGTTTTGCAGCCAGACTGTCGGAACCTCGATGGCCCAGTCGTTGCATCGGCCAACTCGGAGCACGACTCCGGTCGGGCCGCGAACACGATCGAACTCGGATGCGTGGCCGCCCCGGAATGGAGGAGGCCATGGCGAGCGAGACACGGACCAGGTGGACCACGAGGATCGTGTCCTCGACAGCCATTCGCGCACTCCCGATCGCCGTCGCGCTCGTCTTCGTGCCCATCGCCGCGACGGCGCAGCAGGGCTGGGGCGCGCCGTTCGTGCTGGGGCCTGCGCCGCACACGACGCCGGGTGTCCCGGCTGTCGCGGTGGATCACGCAGGTAACGCCATCGTCGCGTGGCGCGCCGAGGTCGAGGCTGGCACCGTGGTGCGCGCCCGACGCAAATCCGCGGCGGACGGCGTGTGGAGTGCACCAGTCGACCTCTCCACGCCAGCGGCTGCCGTACCCGGCAATCCGACCGCTGCGGTGGACGACGCCGGCAACGTGGTCATCATCTGGCGGCAGGGCGCCATCTTCGCCAGGCGCTACTCCGTGACGACGGACAGCTGGGGAGGTCCGGTCGTGATCACGCCTGCCCCGGCGCCTGCCGGCTGCACCATCTCGGAGCGCACCCGCGTCGCTGTGGACCCGGCGGGCCGGACGTTCGTCGCCTGGGCGGTGTTCTGCCCCGCCCCCGGGTTCCTCCAGTTGACGTTCACTGTGCACGTGGCGCGCTACGCGCCGGACACGGGTGGGGTGATTGAAACCAGGCTGTCCGATCCCACACTCGGCAGAAATGTGGAGGTCGACGTGGCGGCCGACCGGCTGGGCAACGCCACCGTCATGTGGCCACAGCCTGGTCCCGCGTACGTCGTGCAGGCGGCCACCTTCACCGCGGCCTCGGGCACGTGGACCGCAGCCGCGAACGTGCTGCCCAATCCGTACGACGCGAACGTGGACGGCGTCCGGGTGGCGAGCGACGCCCTCGGCCACATGACCGCGATCTGGCGCGTCATCGACGCGCGGAACGCCGGCGCCATTCGCGTGGTCCGCTACGATGCGTCCTCTCGCGCCTGGGCCCACATGACCGACCTGGGGGCTGTCGCATGGCCGCTCGGCGTGAGCCAGCCGACTCTGGCCGTCGATCCCGCCGGCAACGTGACGGCGGTCTGGGAACAAAGCGAGTCGACCATGCGCCGCGCCCGGGCCGCACGGTATGACGCTGCAACCGACACCTGGCGCGCGCCACTCGATCTGTCCGCACCGGCCAACCTCCAGCCTGGCGCGTCGGTCGCCACCGACTGGATCGGCAACACGATCGCCGTCTGGACGGAGCGTTGGGGCGCCGGTCCGCTCGGATCCAAAGTCCGCAGCGCGCGCCTGACGTCGGGCGGCGACGTCAGTGTCACCGATCTGGCCTTCGGCGAGTACAACACGGACGCGGCCCTCGCCGTGGGTGCGGGTGGCCAGGTGACGATCGCCTGGATCCGGGAAGTCGTCACCGCTCCGACCGATCCGACCGTGGAGGCCGTGGAGTGGCAGGCAACACCGGCGGCGCCCGCCATCGCCCGCCTCACGCCGGGCGACGGCACGCTGACGGTCACGGTGTCTCCGCCACCGGTGCGCGAGCGCGCGTTCGATGCCGTGTACTACGACTACTCGACCGACGACGGCGCAACGTGGACGAGGCGCGTCCTGCCCTCCACGGTGTCACCCCTCCGCATCGGCGGCCTGACGAACGGTGTGGCATACGCGGTCCGCGTCCGCGCGGTGAACGTGGCCGGTCCCGGCGCGGCCTCCGCAGCCGTCGTCGGGACGCCACTCGCCGCCCCCGGTGCGCCCACCGGGCTGCTGGTCGCTGCCCAGACGGGCCGGCGTGTGACGCTCCAATGGCGGCCGCCGCTTGGCGGCGTGACGCCGACCGGCTATGTCGTGGAGGGCGGCGGCGAGGCGGGAGAGGTGGAGGCCAGCCTGGTGGTCGCAAGCGGACTGCCGACGCTCACCTTCGACGCACCGCCGGGGAGCTACTTCGTCCGCGTACACGCCGTGGCCGGCCCGGCGTGGAGCCCGCCGTCCAACGAGATTCGGATCTACGTCGATGTACCGCTCCGGCCCTCGCCCCCGCGCGATCTGCTGCGCCTCGTCGACGGCTCGAGCGTCTCGTTGTCCTGGCGGAACACGTTCGAGCAGGGCACCCCGACTGGCGTCCTGCTCAGAGTGGACGGCGCGCGGGGCAGTTCCACGATTGCGCTGCCGGTGGTCGAGACGTTCCGGATCGACGGTGTGCCGGCTGGCACCTACGAGGTGGTGGTGATCGCCGTGAACGCCGCTGGCGAAAGCGGCTGGGACGTGAGACCGCAGCTGCGCGTGCCGGACTCATGCGACGGCGCGTCGCAGGGGCCGCCCCGCGTACCCACGGACTTGGTGGCCGCGACCAGTGGCCGGGGCTACTACCTGTCGTGGGCGCCGCCGTCCGCAGGTCCCGCCGTGGAAAGCTACGTCGTCCAGATTGGCGGCAGTTACACTGGCACGATTGCCACGACGAGCCGCGCCCTGTCGGGCGCGGCCGCGACGGGTGCGTACACGATCAGCGTGGCCGCCAGGAACAGTTGCGGCGCAGGACCGGCCACTGCGCCGGCAACGGTCGTGATTCCGTAAGCGAGCGAGTCGCGGCACAGTGGCGCCGGCCGTGGGTTGTGTCGTACGCTTGGCGCCTTCATGCGACTCCCTGCGATCGCCTCCGCCGCTCCGATCCTGCTGCTCATGGCCACCGCTGCCGGCTGCGCTGGCGGCCCCGGTGCCAGCCCGCCCCATGCCTACGAACTGGGCACGATCGGCGGGTTCGCCGAGCTCGTCAACTCCGGCGTCAAGACCCTGGCGATGAGCGAGGTGCTGCCGCCCGCCGAGATGGACGCCATGCTCCCGGAGGCCGAGAAAGTGGCGGAGCGGAACGGCGTGAAGCTGTACCGGGAGCGCAGCCTGCTCGTCACCGACCTCTTCCCCGCCGACGTGGCGCGCGGCAAGGACGTGCTCCTCATCTACCAGGGCGGGACACTCGACGAGTACCTGGCCCTCAAGGAGGAGGCGCTGGCCCTCGAGAAGACCGGTGCCTACACCGGCGCGGCCCGCGAGGCCATCGCGCGGCGCTTCGGCCGGCTGCTCAGCTACCCCACGTGGCGCATCAACCAGTTGCTGGCCCAGAACACCAGCTTCCGGACGATGCGCGACTTCGGCGTGCGCGCCAGCAACCTGTTCTGGTACTACAAGGACCTCGATCGGGCGACCACGTTCTACCGCGATACGCTGGGATTCGAACTGGTGGCGGACTACTCGATGGCCCGCATCTTCCGCCTGGCTGAAGAGTCGTACCTCATCCTCGTGGATGCCACCAAGGGCATGCACACCGCCGACGAGCCCAAGTCGGTGGCGCTGGCGCTCTTGACGGACCAGCTCGAGGACTGGCACACGTATCTGGGCTCGAAGGGGATCTCACCCGGTCGTCCCTTTGCCGCGCGCCCGGGCAGTGCCCACGACGGGTTCGTCGTCAAGGACCCGGAGGGCTACCTCCTCGAGTTCGAACGCTTCAATCAGCATCCGGAGAACGAGCGCTTCGTGCCGCTGATCAAGGCCAATCGCACCGTGCGGTCGCCCGGGAGCCAGCTGCCCCCCGGCCTTGGGGTAAAGGCCACGATCACCTGGCTGTACTTCAAGGACCTGCTCCCCATGCAGACCTTCTACGAGGAGGTGCTGGGCCTCCGGCAGGTGGTGGACCAGGGCTGGGCGAAGATCTACGAGGGGTCCCGGACCGGACACGTCGGCCTGGTGGACGAGCGCCGTGGGATGAACCGCTGGACCGAGACGAAGGCCGTCAACGTGTCGTTCCTGATCGACGACATCGACGGGTGGTTCGCCGCCGTGAAGGGTCGGGGCCTGTTCCCGCTGCGGAGCACGGCGGTGGCCGATGACGAGACCGGGCGCTATCGCGCGTTCGTGGGCTTCGATCCCGAGGGGTACTACATGGAGTTCGACGTGTTCCGGGAGCATCCCGCGAACCGCGCGCTGATGCCGTACCTGACTGCCTCCCGATAGACGCGTCGATCAGGCGCCGCCGGGGCCGTCCGTCGGCCAGGCGCGTTCGGCATCGAGCGCCGCGAGCACCCGAGGCCCAGGGGACCACGCAGGCATCCCGCGCCCGTGCGGCCTGATGCACTCACGATCGAACCTCCGGATCCGACGCCGTGCGGTCGAACACTGCCGCGAGCCAGCCTGTGGCGCCAGCGCAGCCGAACAGGAAGCCGATACCAAGACCGACGTACGACACGATTTCCGACACGCGTTCGGGCGCGCCGAGTCCGATGAGGAGCCCGCCCAGGAGGAGAGCGAAAACCCAGAAGATCGTCCCGGTCAGCAGCGGCAGATGCAGCGCCCATAGCCCGTCGCGTGGCGTGCTCCACCGAGCGGCCGCAAAGCCCCACGCGAGGCCCCCTGCCAGGGCCGTCTTGAGAATCGGATCCGTCCAACGGTCGAAATAGTCAAAGGGGCCAAGCAGGAAGAACGATGCGTCCAGAAACAACAGCACCGGCACGCCGGCCAGTAGTCCGAGAGTGCCCCAGATCCCCGCCGGCTTGAAGACGTCGGAATCGTCCGGTTGCTGCCTGGACCTTGCGCGGGTGCGGAAGCGTTTCGTGTCCGGCACGAACAGTGTGCTCTCCGGCACGAACGGCGTCGCCCCTTCGGGCGGCGCCGGCGTGGCGGGCGCAGGGGCGCGCAAGAGCACGAATCGCACCCAGGCGACGCCGAGGACCACCGTGGCCAGATACGTAATCGTCACACCGGGATCAGCCGGGGCAACCGGCACGATGAAGCCGCCGCCCGACCACACCAGGGAGGACAGCATCCCTACCGCCACGGCAATGACGCCCGTGACGATGACGAGCTGGGTTCCTCTTCGACGCGCCGTGGGCGACACGACATCGTGGTCGGGGGGGCGGTCATAGATGACCATCGCACAGAACACGCCGGTGACGAACCAGACGGCATACCCCAGAGCGCCGCTGCTCTCCCACACGATGTCCAGCGCGGCAACCAGTTCGGCGAGCAACATGAGCGCCACGCCGATCACGTCGAACACCAGGAAGCACACCACCACCCGGCCCGTCATTCTCAGAAGGTTCGTCATGAATGGCGCTGCGATCACGTGATCGACGGCCGACATCCGCGCCGGCAGGCCCCTCTTGGGGGTGTCGGCGCATAGTACAAGAAACTCATCGCACACGCGGGCGCCTCCGACGCGGACGCGGGCGTCGAGGCGCCGCCGCGTAGGCGCCGACAGGACTCGGTGTCGGAACCGGCGTGATCAGGGCGCTGGTGATGCCGCGGGCGCGGCAAGGGTCGCTCAGGCCGGGCGGTCGAGGAGCAGCGGACGTTCGGCATCGAGGCCGGCGAGTACCGCGTCCACGTCCGCGTCGTTGTTGTAGGCGTGGAACGAGACGCGCAGCCCCGATCCGCGCGCCGACGCGATCACGCCGCGGGCGGCCAGCCGGGCCGCCAGGGCCTGGGCGTCGGTGGCCCCGACGACCACCAACGCTCCGCGTTCCGACGGGGTGATCGGCGTGCGCACGTCGAGGCCGCGATCGAGCGCGCCCGTCACCGTGCGATTGACGAGGCGGGCAATCTGATGGCCGACCTGATCCGCGCCGGGCATCCTGAGCAGCTCGAGCCCCGCCACCGCACCGTAGACGCTGGGCACGGGCGGCGACCCGGACTCGAGGCGCCTGGCCGAGGACGACCAGTCGAGGGGCGTGAGGGCGAACGCGAACGGCTCGGCCCGGCCGAACCAGCCGGTGACGAGCGGCTCGAGCTGTTCGACGAGGGACCGCCGCACGTAGAGCAACGACACGCCCGGCGGCCCGAGGAGGTACTTGAGCGTGCCCGTCACGAGCACGTCCACGCCCAACGCGCGGACATCGAGCGGCGCGGTGCCGGTGTGCTGGTAGTCGTCGACCATCACCAGCGCGCCGGCGTCGTGCGCGCGAGCCACGAGCCGCGGGAGGTCCAGCCGATAGCCATTGCGGAAGCACACGTGCGCCACGGGCACGATGCTCGTGCGATCGCTCAGCCGCGCCTCGTAGCACTCGACGGGCGTCCGCGAATCATCGGGCGCGCCGGCCCAGACGATCTGCGCGCCCCGCCTGGCCTGGGCCTGCCAGAGGTGTGCCATCGTCGGGAACTCGACGCCGCCGAGCAGCACCTCGCGACGCGGTCCATCGAAGGGCAGCGCCGTCGCGATGGCGGCGGCGGCGACGGTGGCGTTCGGCATCACCGCGATCTCGTCCGCATCGGCGCCAATCGTCCCGGCGAACAGCGCTCTCAACCGCTCCACCTCTCCCACCCACTGGTCCCATGGCGAGCCGCCGCTGTGCCACGATGCCGTGAACCTGCCGATGGCCGCCTCGACGTCGATGGACAGCGCGCCCTGCGAGCAGCTGTTCACGTACACACGACGGCCGAGGATCGGGAATCGGGCGCGGAAGTCGTCGAGCGTCATGGAGGGCACCCGTGTGTATCGCCCGCCCGCTCGCGGCCTGTCAAGCCGGACCGGGGTACACTCGCGCGCGCATGGCCACCACCGGACACGCCGATGCCCCTGACGAACACGGCCTGTCGCGCCAGCTCTCCGCGACCCAGCAGGCCACGATGGCGCTGGGCGGCGCCATCGGGACCGGCCTCTTCCTGGCCAGCGGCCTGTCGGTGAACGTGGCCGGGCCGGCCATCCTGCTGTCGTACGCCATCATGGCCGCCGTCTCGCTGCTGCTCACGCGTGCGCTGAGCGACATGGCGGTGGCGCATCCCACGCCTGGCGCCTTCGGCGTCTACGCGGGCATGTACGTGTCACCCTTTGCCGGGTACGCGGTGCGCGTCAGCTACTGGCTGATGCAGGTCATCGCCACGGGCGGCCAGCTCGTCGCCTCGTCGATCTACATGACCTATTGGTTCCCCGGCGTGCCGGGGGCCGTGTGGGTGGCGGCCTTCGCGCTGGGACTGCTCTACCTGAACTCGCGCGCGGTCGGGCGCCTGGGCACGATCGAGTACTGGCTGGTGATGATCAAGGTCGTGGCCGTGCTGGTGTTCATGGCCACCGCAGTGCTCGTGCTCGCCGGCGCCCTGGGTGCACCGGCGATCGGGCTCCGTAACCTCACCGCGCATGGCGGCTTCATGCCCTTCGGGCTCGGGGGCGTCTGGCTGGGCTGCTGCTTCGTCATCTACTCGTTCATCGGCGTCGAGATTGTCGCCGTCACCTCGGGCGAGGCCACCGATCCCGCCCGGACCATCCCGCTGGCGATGCGCCGCATGGTGCTGGGGCTCTCGGCGATCTACATCGTGACGATCACGCTGCTGGTGGCACTCACCCCCTGGAATGAGCTCGGCGTGGGTGAGAGCCCGTTCGTCCGCGTGCTCGGGGGCCTGGGGATTCCGGGCGCGGCCGGACTCATGAACTTCGTGGTGTTGAGCGCCGCGCTCTCGAGCTCCAACGCGAACCTCTACCTCATCACCCGCACGCTCTTCTCGCTCGCCCGTGCCGGGTTCGTCCCGCCGGCGCTCGGCGCCGTGTCCTCCACTGGCGCGCCGCTGAACGCGCTGCTGGTGTCGGGCCTGGGCCTCGGCGCCGCGGCACTCGTGCGGGGCCTCTGGCCCGAGTCGGCCTACGTCTGGTTCTTCGGCGTGGCGCTCTTCGGGGCGCTCTTCGTCTGGCTGATGATCTTCGCCACGCACATCGCGTTCTGCCGGGCCGAGCGCACGAAGGGCACGTCGGTGTCGGCGCCTGCGGCGTCGTGGGTCGGCGCGGGGGCGGTGGCCGGCGTGCTGCTGTCCACCTGGTGGGTGCCTGGCCTCGAGTCGACGCTCGTGGCCGGCGGGCCGTGGCTGGCGCTGCTCGGAGTCGGCTACTGGCTGTCGCAGGGGGAAGTGAGCCGGGGAAGTCAGAAGTGAGAAGTGAGAAGCTCTGCCTCGGCTCAGGCGAGGGTCGCGCCCTCGTGGATGCGTGTCTCGAACACGCCCGGCAGCGCCACTTCGAGCAGGCGGAGATCGACTGACGCGGCCGACAGGGCGGTCCGGAGGCCCGGCGGACTCACGAAGGCATCGCCTTCGCCGATGGCGTGCACGCCGTGGCCGTCCGCGTGCAGCCTGACGGAACCCGACAACACGAACGTGAAGAGGATGTCGGCGTCGTGGCTCGTGACGTGGCCGGCCACGGCGCCAGCCGGACGGGCCACCTGCACGGACGCGACGCCGCGGGTGGCGGCGGTGATGCCGGTCTCCCGCGCCTCGAAGCCGGGCACGCGCCACGGCGTCCACTCCGCCGCCGACGCCTCACTGCGGCAGAACGTCTGCCCGCCGAACTCGCGCCCGGGATCGAACACGGCCGTGGGCAGCGTCATCTCGTGGTCCACCGTCGTGACGTGCTCGGCCGGCACCCCGATCTCGATCACCTGCAGGTTCTCCGAGGCCTCGAGGACCCGGTGCCGGATCTGCGGGGGCTGGATGACGCAGTCGTGCGCGGCCAGGATGAACGGCGGCCCCTGGTCCTCGTAGACGAGCCGCACCCAGCCCGTGTAGCAGTAGATCAGCTGGAAGCCGACCGTGTGGGAGTGAACCATGTCGGGCACCGGGCCCGCGTCGGGGATGCGGATGTGCGAGGCGATGATGCTGCCGCCCAGGCGCCCGGGAATGAGATCGCGATACCGCATGCCGGCGCGGCCAATCACCCACGGGGCGCCGTCCACCAGGCGCCGCACCATGAAGGCGTGCGCCGTGGGCGGCCGCACCATCGCCGGCACGGCGTCGACGAGCACCACCGTGGTCCCGCCAGGCGTGGCGATCGATCGGGCGCCGCCGGCGACGGCGTCGGGCTGATCGCAGAGCAGGCGCAGCGTGACCGGCGGCAGGGCGGCGGCGCGATCGAGGCGGATGCGCAGGCCGTGCCCGGACAGCGTCGCCACGGCCGGGTCGTCCGCCGGGAAGATCGTGTCGAGCCGGAACCCGAGCGTGCCGGTGAAACAGGCCAGGTCGGCCGGGAAGTCACGCGAGGGAAGACAGACCTCGGCCGCGCGCACGAGCGGGGCAAGCACACCCTGCGTCTGATCGCCTTCTGCCATGGTCCGGGCCGACAGTACCACACGGCGCCCGCACATTCCGCGCTCCTCTCACCGCCCTCCACGGTGCCGGGCCCTCTCGAGGGACCTGCGGGTTCCGCCGGCACGCGGAGCCTGTTAATGTGTCGAGCCGTGCCCATGATGCCCACACCCCGCAGAGTCTTCCTCGCGCAGCCGGCCCTGGCGCTCCTGGCGGCCGGCACAGCAGCCGCGACGAGCCGCGTCGATCAGCCCGCGCCCGTGTCCGGGCGCGCGCGTCGCCCCCTGGCCAGGCCCGGGCCGATGCTGCCGCCCTCCCAGGCGGTCATCACGAGCGTACGCGGCAAGCCCGGCGATCCCGACGAGTTGTCCGTGCTGTGGACGTTCGTGGTCAACGGCGATCCCGCGCAGGTGGGCGTCGCGGCCGGCGACGAGCACATCGCCGGCGGGCTCATCGACCTGCACAAGGCGTTCGTCCTGAACGTGCCGACGGCGTCGATGATCCACGGCTTCGACGTCATCGACTTCAGCTCCAGCCGGACGGGTGACAAGTTCGCGAAGTCTGGCTTCACGCGCGGGCAGGCCACCCTCGTCGACGCACCCACCGTCAACGAGGCGCCGATTCAGCTCGAGTGCCGCGTGCTCCACACCCTGCGCGTGCCTCCGATGCGCACGGTCTTCATCGCCGAGGTGGTGGCCACGACGGTGCACGACGGCATCTGCGATCCCGATGGCCGCCTGCGTCCCGACGCGGCCGCGTTCTTCGGCATGGCCGCGGGCTGTGGCGAGTTCTTCACGCTCGGCACGAAGGTCGGGCACATCGGACAGAGCGTCGGCCGCCGCGACATCCGGTACTAGGCGACGGTCCCTCAGGGGATCTGTGTCGCCCACTGCTCGTCGTCCACCTTCCAGGCGCCACCTTCCTTGACCAGCGTCGCCCCACCGCTGGTCTCCGTCCCCTTTGGCGTCTTCGCGGTGAACTGATACTCCGCCTTGCTGGCCGTGACCGAACGTTTCGTGACCTTGAGATCGGTCAACTGGCGCACGTTCATCTTCAGGTAGTTGCCCTGCATCTCCTTCGGCATCTTGCGGAGGCCGTCGGCCAGCTCCTTCGTGTAATAGGGCAGCAACTCGTCCAGCGTTGTCGCCTTCGCGAGCACGCCCAGATACCCCTTGTAGAACTCCAGGGGATCGGCCTGCGTGCCCTGCGCAGAGGTCGCCCGCCCCATCCCTCCGGACAGTCCCACAACCACCAGCGCCAGGATCACAGCTCTCACGGCAGCCTCCAATCGGCCGTCGACCCGGCCGCGTCAACTGTGACCGATGGCGGCTCGAACCCGCAAGGACCAGCTGGTGACGACGCTCCGCAGCGCCGAGAGCCCAGTTCTTTCCCTTCTGGCTCCCACAATCATTGCGTATTGGACATGGACAAGTGACTTTCGATTCAATGCCGGCATGAACAACGCCGACATCACCTGGATGCTGGTGGCCACCGCCCTGGTGCTGCTGATGACGCCGGCCCTCGCCTTCTTCTACGGCGGCATGGTGCGCTCCAAGAACGCCCTCAACACCATGATGATGAGTTTCGTGGCCCTCGGCCCGGTGGCGGTGCTCTGGGCCCTTGTCGGCTATTCGCTCGCCTTCGGCCAGGGCGGCGCGTTCGTGGGATCGCTGCAGTATGCGGGCCTGCGCGGCGTCGGCCTCGACGCGCAGGGCACGATCCCGCACCTGCTGTTCATGGCCTTCCAGGGCACGTTCGCGGTGATCACGGCCGCGCTCATCTCGGGGGCCGTCGTGGAGCGTCTCCGCTTCGGCAGCTATCTGGCGTTCATCGTGCTCTGGATGCTGGCGGTCTACGCACCGGTGGCGCACTGGGTGTGGGGCGGCGGGTTCCTCGCGGGCGACGGCGCGCTGGACTTCGCGGGCGGCGCCGTCGTGCACGTCAACGCGGCCGCCGCGGCGCTGGTGGCCGCGCTGGTGGTGGGCCCGCGCAAGGACTACGGGCGGCACGCGATGCTCCCGCACAGCGTGCCATTGACGCTGCTGGGCACCGGTCTGCTGTGGTTCGGCTGGTTCGGCTTCAACGCGGGCAGCGCACTCGCAGCCAACCAGACGGCCGCGCTCGCCTTCGTCAACACGCTGCTGGCGCCAGCAGCCACCCTGGCGACCTGGACCCTGCTGGACCTCGCGCGTGGCGGCCGGGTGACGGCTATCGGCGCGGCCACGGCCATCGTCGTCGGGCTGGTGGTCATCACGCCGGCTGCCGGTTATGTCGGGCCCGGCGCTGCGCTGGCCATCGGGGCCCTGGGCGCTGCGCCGAGCTACCTGGCCCTGATCTACCGCGCGCGCACGCGGCTCGACGACTCGCTGGACGTCGTGGCGGCGCACGGCACCGGCGGCGCCACCGGGGCGCTGCTCACCGGCGTGTTCGCCGACCCGGCATGGAGCGGCGGCCCCAGCGGACTACTGGCGGGCAACGCCGGGCAGCTCGCCGTACAGGCCTGGAGTCTCCTGGTCGTCATCGCCTACAGCGGCGTGGCGACATTCGTCATCCTGAAGGCGATCGCGTTGGTCTGTCCGCTGCGCATCGGCGGGCGCGTCGAGGGCGTCGGGCTCGACGTCAGCGAGCACGGCGAGGAGGCCTACACGACCGGGGACGGCGCCATCCTCGTCACCCCCGGCGAGGCCGCGCTCGGCCCGCGGGCGAACGCGGCCCTGGCCCGCTCGGGAGGCGCGCTGTGAAGCTCATCGTCGCCATCATCCGGCCCGAGCAGCTGAGCGAGGTCCTCGAGGCGCTGTTCCACGCCGAGGTGCGCGGCCTCACCATCAGCCGCGTGCAGGGGCACGGCGGCGAGATGGAGCACGTGGAGAACTACCGCGGCACCACGGTGAAGATGGCGCTCGCCGAGAAGGTGCGCCTGGAGATCGGCGTGTCGAACCACTTCGTCCAGCCCACCGTGGACGCCATCCTCGGCGCGGCCCGCACGGGCGAGGTCGGGGACGGCAAGGTTATGGTGCTGCCCATCGAGCGCATCTACCGGATCCGTACGGGCGAGCAGGACCAGGACGCCGTGACACCGGTCCCGGCACACCGGTGATACATCAGCCAATTGCATCTGCGCGCATGTCTCGCCCATGGCAGCCAGCGTCGCGACGCGACGAACGGCGCCGTCAGGTTCTCCTCGACAACGCCGGCGGTCGCCAGACGATGGTATCGCCGGGTGCGGCAGTCTATACTCGACGCGTGCGACATCACCAGTGGATCGACCAGCGCAGCCGGGCGCTGCATGACGCGGTGGCCGCGAGGCTCGAGGCAGACCCCGAGTTGCTGAACGTGGCCCGCGCAAACCTGCGTCGGTGGATGTCGACCAACCCCTCCCCCCCGCTGCGCGAATGGCAGTCCCTGCTGGACACCGCCACGCTCCCGCAACTCGTGTCGGTGTTGCGCGCAGACGATGAGCGGGCGGCGTGGCTGAGGCAGTCGAGCCCGTTCGCAGGCGTGCTCACGCCCGTGGAGCGTCAGGCGATACTCCAGCGCTATGACCCGCGCGGCGCTTGAGCATCTCCTGCGGGCGGCGTCAGCGCTGACGAACGAGCGTGAGTTCGTCATCATCGGCAGCCAGGCCATCCTTGGACAGTTCCCCGAGGCACCGGGCGCTCTGCTCGTCTCTCTCGAAGCCGACATCTACCCTCGCTACGCCCCCGAGAAGTCCGACCTCATCGACGGCGCGATCGGCGAGTTGTCGACGTTCCACCAGACGTTCGGCTATTACGCGCACGGCGTGGATGAGACAACTGCCACCCTGCCGGCCGACTGGGAAACACGAGTGGTTCCGGTTCACAACGACAACACCGGTGGCGCCACGGGGTGGTGCCTCGAGGTGCACGATCTCGCCTGCTCGAAACTCGTGGCGGGCCGGGAGCGCGATCTCGAGTTCGTCCGAGAGCTGCTGCGCGCCGGCATGGCCGACCGGATGGTGTTACGCCGCCGCCTCGACGAATTGCCCTTGCCCGCCGAGCGGGTCCACGCCATTCAGGCACGGCTCGAGCACCTCGCTTCCAGTGGAGCCTGAGCGCTCGACCTGGTCGAGGACGGCGAATCCGTGGTGATCCCGGAACCGGACCCGCGGTGATACATCAGCCAATTGCATCGACTGCATCGCTTCATTGCGCTTTTCATATGCGACGGTTGTCTCTAATGTGGGCCTCCTCGGAGCACGCGCATGGCACACCAGACGGAGGACCCGGGCGACCAGGGACTGTATCGATCGGCTGACGAACACGACGCGTGTGGCGTCGGCTTCGTGGCCCACATCAAGGGACGGCGGTCTCACGAGATCGTCAGCGATGCCCTCGAGCTGCTGATGAACCTCGAGCACCGCGGCGCCGCGGGGTCCGACCCGGACACCGGCGACGGCGCGGGCATCCTCGTCCAGATGCCGGATCGGTTCCTGCGGGAGCGGCTCCCCTTCCCGCTGCCCCCGCTCGGGTCGTACGGCGCCGGGCTCGTCTTCCTCCCGACGGACCGCGACGCGCGGACCATGCTGCGACGGCTCGTCGAGCAGATCGTCGGCGAAGAGGGCCAGGTCGTGCTCGGCTGGCGCCACGTGCCCACGAACCTCTGGGCCATCGGCCGCACCGCCGCCGGCGTGGCTCCCGTCTTCGAGCAGATCTTCATCGGCCGCGGCGCCGATCTCGAGGACGACGAGGAGGGAATCCGCTTCGAGCGGCGGCTGTTCGTCATCCGCAAGCGCATCGAGCACGCGATCGATCGGGCCGACATCGACGCGGCGCACCGCAAGGCGTGCTACGTCGTGAGCCTGTCGGCGCGCACGCTCATCTACAAGGGGATGCTCACCGCCTCGCAGCTCGGAGCGATGTTCCCCGACCTCCTGAGCGAGACGTTCGAGTCGGCGTTGGCGCTGGTGCACCAGCGGTTCTCGACCAACACCTTCCCGTCCTGGCCGCTGGCGCACCCCTACCGCTACGTGGCGCACAACGGCGAGATCAACACGCTGCGCGGCAACGTCAACTGGATGCGTGCGCGCGAGGGACTGCTGGCCAGCAGCGTCCTCGGGGAGGATCTCGCGAAGGTGCTCCCGGTCGTGCGCCCCGGCGGCAGCGACACCGCCACCTTCGACAACGTGCTCGAGCTGCTGGTGATGGCGGGACGATCCCTGCCGCACGCCGTGCTGATGATGATCCCCGAGCCGTGGGCGGGACGGGCCGACATGGACCCGGCGGTCCGTGCGTTCTACGAGTACCACTCCTCGCTGATGGAGCCCTGGGACGGCCCGGCCTCCATCACCTTCACCGACGGCACGGTGATCGGGGCGGTGCTGGATCGCAACGGCCTGCGCCCCTCGCGCTACATGGTCACCACCGACGACCGCGTCATCATGGCCTCCGAGGTTGGCGTCCTCGACATCCCGCCCGACCACATCGTCCGCAAAGACCGGCTCCGGCCCGGCAAGATGCTGCTCGTCGACACCTTGCAGGGCCGCATCGTGGACGACGAGGAGATCAAGCAGGGCCTGGCGGCGGCGCATCCATACGCCGAATGGCTGGCGCAGCACCTCGTGGACATCGACGACCTGCCGGCCGCGCGCGCCGAGCGGCCGGATCACGCGACGGTGTTCCGGCGCCAGCAGGCCTTCGGCTACACGCAGGAGGACCTCCGGACGCTGTTGACGCCGATGGCGCTCACCGGGGAGGAGCCGATCGGCTCGATGGGCACCGACACGGCCCTGGCCGTGCTCTCGGACCGCCCGCGCCTGCTCTACGACTACTTCCAGCAGCTCTTCGCGCAGGTGACCAACCCGCCGCTCGACGCCATCCGTGAGGAGCTGGTGACGTCCATGGCGTCCACGCTGGGGCCGGAGGGCAACCTGCTGGAGCCGACGCCCGAGGCGTGCCGCCAGATCAAGATCGCGACGCCGGTGATTCACAACGACCACGTGGCCAAGCTGCGCCATCTGCCGCCGGGCTCACCGTTTCGCTCGACCACGCTGCCGCTGCTGTACGACCCGGCGGAGGACGGGCCCGGCCTCGCGCGGGCGATGGAGGCGCTGTGCCGTCGGGCCAGCCAGGCCGTCGCGGCGGGCTACGGCATCATCATCCTGTCGGATCGCGGCGTGGACGCGCATCACGCGCCCATCCCAAGCCTGCTCGCCGTGGCCGGCGTCCACCATCACCTCGTGCGCGAAGGCACACGCACGCGGTGCGGGCTGCTCGTCGAGACGGGCGATGCGCGCGAGGTGCATCACGTCGCGCTGCTGATGGGCTACGGCGCCGGCGCGGTGAACCCGTATCTCGCGTTCGAGAGCCTCGACGACCTCATCCGTCAGGGCCTGCTCGCCGGCGTGACGCACGACCAGGCCGTGTCCCGCTACATCAAGGCGCTGAACAAGGGCGTCCTGAAGGTGATGTCCAAGATGGGCATCTCCACGCTGCAGAGCTACTGCGGCGCGCAGATCTTCGAGGCGGTGGGCCTCGATCGCGCGTTCGTGGACCGGTATTTCACCGGGACGCCCTCGCGCATCAGCGGTGCAGGCGTCGCCGCCATCTCCGAAGAAGTACGGCGCCGCCACCAGCGCGCGTTCGGCGCGCGGCCTGCGGGCCCCCACGAGCTGGACAGCGGCGGCGAGTACCAGTGGCGCCGCGACGGCGAGTACCACCTCTTCAACCCGGAAACCGTGTTCCGCCTGCAGCACGCGACGCGCACGGGCCAGTACGCGATCTTCCGGGACTACACGCGGCTCGTGGACGACCAGAGCCGCACGCGCGCCACGCTGCGCGGTCTCTTCCGTCTGAAGCCGGCAGGGCCGGCGGTGCCGCTCGACGAGGTGGAGCCGGTGGACGCCATCCTCCGACGTTTCTCGACCGGCGCGATGTCGTTCGGGTCCATCAGCCAGGAGGCGCACGAGACGCTGGCCATCGCGATGAACCGGATGGGCGCGAAGTCGAACACCGGCGAAGGCGGCGAGGATCCCGCTCGCTACGTGCCCGACGCGAACGGCGACTCGCGGCGCAGCGCCATCAAGCAGGTGGCGTCGGGGCGCTTCGGCGTCACGAGCGAGTACCTGGTCAACGCCGACGACCTGCAGATCAAGATGGCGCAGGGCGCCAAACCCGGTGAGGGCGGACAGCTGCCGGGCCACAAGGTGTACCCGTGGGTGGCGAAGGTGCGGCATTCCACGCCGGGTGTGGGGCTCATCTCCCCGCCGCCGCACCACGACATCTACTCCATCGAGGACCTTGCGCAGCTGATCTTCGACCTGAAGAACGCCAATCCGCGAGCGCGTGTGCACGTGAAGCTCGTCGCGGAGTCGGGCGTGGGCACGGTGGCCGCCGGCGTCTCCAAGGCGCACGCCGACGTCGTGCTCATCTCCGGCCATGACGGCGGCACGGGCGCCTCGCCCCTCACCAGCCTGAAGCACGCGGGGGTGCCCTGGGAGCTGGGCCTCGCCGAGACGCAGCAGGTGCTGCTCCTCAACCACCTCCGCGATCGCATCGTCGTGCAGGTGGACGGCCAGCTCAAGACCGGCCGCGACGTCGTGGTGGCGGCGCTGCTCGGTGCGGAAGAATACGGGTTCGCCACCGCGCCGCTCGTCGTGATGGGCTGCGTGATGATGCGGGTCTGCCATCTCAACACGTGCCCGGTGGGGATAGCAACGCAGGATCCCGAGCTTCGCAAGCGGTTCACAGGGAAGCCCGAATTCGTGCAAACGTTCTTCCGGTTCATCGCGGAGGAGGTGCGCGAGCTGATGGCCTCGCTCGGGTTCCGGACGCTCGACGGGATGATCGGGCGGGTCGACTGCCTCGACGTGCAGCCGGCCTCGGATCACTGGAAGGCTTCGGGGCTGGACCTCTCACCGCTCCTGCACGATTCGGTGGTGGCGCCAGGCGCCGCGCGGCGCTGCACCGAACGGCAGGACGCGGGGCTCGCCGGCGTGCTCGACCACGACCTGATCGCGGAGGCGCAGCGGGCGCTCGAATACGGAACACCGATCGAGCTGGTCCGTCGCATCCGGAACACGGATCGAACCGCCGGCACCCTGCTCGGCTACGAAGTGACGCGACGGTATGGCCGTTCCGGCCTGCCCCCGGACACCATTCGCGTACGCTTCACGGGATCCGCCGGACAGAGCTTCGGCGCGTTCCTCCCGGCCGGCCTCTCCCTCCACCTCGAAGGCGACGCGAACGACTTCGTGGGCAAGGGCCTCTCGGGCGGGCGGATCGTGATCGCGCCCCCCGCGGCGGCCACGTTCGTCGCCGAGGACAACATCATCATCGGCAACGTCGCGCTGTACGGCGCCACGAGCGGCGAGGCCTTCATCCGCGGCGTCGCCGGCGAACGCTTCGGCGTGCGCAACAGCGGCGCGCACGCGGTCGTCGAGGGCGTCGGCGACCACGGGTGCGAGTACATGACGGGCGGCCGCGTCGTGGTGCTCGGCCGCACGGGCCGCAACTTCGCGGCCGGCATGAGCGGGGGGGTGGCCTACGTGCTGGACCCCGATGGCACGTTCGCCTCGCGCTGCAACCACGAGATGGTAGACCTCGAGCCGCTCCAGGACGAGGACGCGCTGGACGTCGTCCGTCACCTCATCAGCCGCCATGCGTCGCTCACCGGCAGCGCGGTGGCGGCCCGCGTGCTGGCCGACTGGCCGGCCGCCCAGTCGCACTTCGTCACGGTGATGCCGCGCGACTTCAAGCGCGTGCGTGCCGTGACGCCGCGGGCACCGGCGCGCACGGCCACGCCGGCGTGGCTCGACCGGGTGGGAGCCTGACATGGGCAAGCCCACCGGGTTCGTCGAGTTCGCGCGCGTGAAGCCACCGGCCAGGCCGGTGGGGGAACGCATCCACGACTACCGCCACGTCCACACCGCGTACGCGCCGGAGGACCTGACGCGCCAGGCGGCGCGGTGCATGGACTGCGGCATTCCCTTCTGTCATCAGGGCTGCCCGCTCGGCAACTTCATCCCCGACTGGAACGACCTGGTCTTTCGCGATAACTGGCGTGCGGCCATCGACCGCCTGCACGCCACCAACAACTTCCCGGAATTCACCGGGCTGCTCTGCCCGGCCCCGTGCGAAGGCTCGTGCGTCCTCGGCATCAACGCCGAGCCCGTGGCCATCAAGTCCATCGAGCTGGCCATCGTCGATCGCGCATTCGACGAGGGCTGGATCGTCCCCGAGGCGCCGGCCACGCGCACGTGGAAGAAGGTGGCCGTCATCGGCTCCGGCCCCGCCGGACTGGCGGCGGCCGCGCAGCTCAACCGCGCCGGGCACACCGTCACGGTGTTCGAGAAGGCGGACCGCATCGGTGGGTTGCTGCGCTACGGCATCCCAGAGTTCAAACTCGAAAAACGGGTGCTGGATCGGCGGCTGTCGCTGCTGGCGGACGAGGGCGTGGTGTTCCGGTCCGGCGTGGAGGTGGGCGTGGACATCCCGGCCTCGAGTCTCCGCCGCGACTTCGACGCGGTGCTGCTGGCGGGCGGTGCCGGCCGGCCGCGCGACCTCGACGTGCCCGGGCGTCACCTGTCAGGCATCCACGTCGCCATGGAGTATCTCCCGTGGCAGAACCGGCAGTGCCAGGGCGACGAGGTGACCGGCGCGGAGACGTGGTCGGCCGCAGGCCGGCGTGTCGTCATCATCGGCGGTGGAGACACCGGAGCGGATTGCCTGGGCACCGCCCACCGGCAGGGCGCAGCGTCGGTGACGCAGCTCGAGCTGCTCCCCGCACCGCCCGCCGGGCGGGCCGAGGACAACCCCTGGCCGCTGTGGCCCAACATCTTCCGGACCTCGTCCGCACACGAGGAAGGCGGCGATCGCCTGTACGCGGTGGCGACGACGGCGTTCGTCGGAGACGAGAGTGGGCGCGTGCGCGCGCTGCAGGGCCACCAGGTCCGGCTCGTGGACAGCGGCGGACGACGCTCGTTCGAGCCCCTGCCGGGCACGGAGTTCGAGTTGCGGACGGATCTCGTGCTCCTCGCGATGGGGTTCCTCGGACCGGTGCGCAGCCGGCTGCTCGAAGACCTCGGGGTCGGGATGACCGATCGCGGCACGGTGGCGCGCGACAGCCGATGGATGACGAACGTTCCCGGCGTGTTCGCGGCCGGGGACATGCAGCGCGGGCAGTCGCTCATCGTCTGGGCCATCGACGATGGCCGGCGCGCGGCCGCAGCGGTCGACAGGTTCCTGGCTTCGCAGCGGGCATAGGCCACGGCAACGTGGAGATCGCGTAACCTTTCGCGGTCCTCCTTCGTCGTGCCTGGTATGACCACTGATCTCCAGACCCTGAGCGACGCCTCCCGAGTCCTGCGGCAGCGCTTCGACGACCTCACCACACCGCACCGCGAGGCGCTCTGGCGCTACTGCCGGAAGCTCACCGGATCGCCATGGGACGCCGAAGACCTCGTACAGGAGACCCTCCTGAAGGCCTTCGCGCGCCTGTCGTTCACGTGGCAGCCCACCGAGACGCGCGGCTATCTCTTTCGCATCGCGTCCAACGCGTGGATCGACCGCTGGAGGCGGGAACGGCCGGCTGCGCCACTCGACGACGCGGGCCCGCTGCCGGCGCCCGCTGCCGAGGTCGACTCGCTCGAGACCCGCGATGCGCTGAAACAGGTCGTCGAGCGGTTATCGCCGCGACAGCGCGTCGTGTTCCTGCTCACCGAGGCGTTCGGATTCACGCACGGGGACGTGGCGGGCATGGTCGGCCTGACCACGGGGGCGGTGAAGGCCCTGCGGTTCCGCGCACGGGAGCGGCTCGCGATGCCACGCAACGGATCGCCCTCGACACCGCTGGTGGACGACGGGCCAGGAGACCTCTCGGTGCTGGGCCGCTACGTAGACGCCTTCAACCGCCGTGACGTGGCCGCGCTCGTCGCGCTCTTCGACGCCGGCATCGTGAACGAGATCGTCGGCGTGGCGGATGAGATTGGTGCGGACGTGATGGCGGGCAACTCGCTCGCCGAGTGGCTGGCGGATCCCCTTCCCACCCGGGCGCTGCTGGACGAGGCCTGCGGGAGGCTCGTGATCGTGGTCCTGCAGCAGGATGCAGGTGGCGACGAGGCCGTGGCCTGGGTGGTGGATCCATCGGTGAGCGACGGCCGTGTCATCGGCCAGCGACTCTACTGCTTCTGCCCGGAACTGCTCGAGGAAGTGGGCGCGGCGCTCCAGCGTCCTGTCCGCACGCGCGGCTACCGCCATGTCTCGGCGTCCTGAACCGAAGCGACTCGTCTTCGAGACCCACGCGACCTCCCTCGACAACGAGGCCGGACTCGCATCGGGCCACGTCGACGTTGACCTGTCGCCGCTCGGGGAGCGGCAGGCGCTGGCGCTCGGCGTCCGGTATTCCTCGAATCCGCCCGCGCGAGTGCTGACTTCGGACCTGCAGCGCGCATGGCGGACAGCCGAGCTCGCCTTCGGTGGCAGGGTCCCCATCCTGCGCGACGCGCGCCTGCGGGAATGCGACTACGGTGACCTGACGCGCAGGCCGTCGGCGAGTCTCGACCTGGTCCGGCTCGCCGCCATCGACACGCCGTTTACGCGCGGTGAGAGCTACACGCAGGTCACCGCACGGGTGGCCGCGAGCCTGGAGGACCTGCGGGGCACCTGGCCCGGCGGCTGGGTGCTGCTGATCGGCCACCGCGCGACGCACTACGCGCTGGACCACCTGCTGCGCGGGTGGCCGCTGGCCGCGGCCATGGCGGTCCCGTTCGTGTGGCAGCCCGGCTGGGAGTACGAGCTCGACGGATGCGCCGGCGCCCACTCGCCGACCCGGCCCGGGTAGCGCGGGTCGACGGGATCAGGGCACCGGTTCGATACGCAGCAACGCTCCTTCGTCCTCGTCCGTCAGGAGATACAGCAGACCGTCCGGTCCCTGGCGCACTTCCCTGATCCGCTGCCGGAGCTCGCCCAGCATCGACTCGCGGCGGATCTCCTCCATCTTCGTGTTGAAGGCGATGCGCTCCAGATGGCCCGTGCCCTGGACCTCGCCGGTGCGCATGCCGCCCACGAACACGTTGCCCTTCCATCGGGGAAACCGGTCACCCGTGTAGACGGCCATGCCAGACGCCGCGATGGAGGGGATCCACGTCACCAGTGGCGACTCGAATCCGTCACGCGTGGGATGCTCGGAAACGCGGGGCCCTGGATACTCACGACCGAAACTCAAGAGCGGCCATCCGTAGTTGCGCCCGGCCAGGATCACGTTGATCTCGTCGCCCCCGTTGGGGCCGTTCTCGCTGTTCCACACCTCGCCCGTCATCGGATGGACGATGAGGGCGAGCGTGTTGCGATGACCGAGCGTGAAGATCTCCGGCCGGTAGCCCGCGTGGTTCACGAACGGATTGTCCGGGGGCACCGACCCGTCGTCGCGGAGGCGCAGGATCTTGCCCCGGAGGCTGCCCGGCTCCTGTGCCACCCTGGCGATGTTGCCACCGGTCGCGAAGTAGATCATGCCGTCCCGCCCGAAGACCAGACGCCCACCGAGGCCGGAATTGCCATCGTAGGCCTCCGGCACGAGCAGATCTCGGACATCGACGAGCGCCTGCCCGTCCAGCCGTCCGCGTGCCAGCACCGGGGTGCCACGGCCACCCTCGACGGGCTTCGTGTAAGTGAAATAGATCAGCCGGTTGTCAGCGAACTGCGGGTGAAGGGCGACGTCCATGAGGCCGCCGTTCCCGTCGGTCCTCACCCGCGGCACTCCGGCAATCGGGGCCGGATCGAGCGCGCCGTCGCGGATGACGCGGAGACGGCCCGGTCGCTCCGTCACCAGCAGCCTGCCATCCGGCAGGAACGCCAGGCTCCACGGGTGCGACAGCGCTCTCGTCACGACGCTGACGCGAATCCGTGGGACCTCCGCGGTGTCGAACACGAAGGGCCCGGCGCCGAGAGGCGGCACGGGCAATCCCACGAGCGGCCCCTGTTCGGTGTGGGCCACGAGTATCAACGCGACCAGCGCACGCAGGTGCATGGAAACCTCACTATCGCGGCCCGGGGCCGGCGGGGACGAAGCTGAACTCCAGCAGGGCGCCAGGCTCCGCCAGCAGGTCGGTGCGCTGGCCGCGCTCGTCCGACGTCGCGCCGAAGCTGTCGGTGACGACGAAGATCCGCCGCCCGTCGGCGCTCACCGCCGTGTCGCGGTAGCGGTTGGGACGCCGGAAGTACGCGAGCGGCGGCCCGGTCACGGCCGTGCCGTCCTCGTTCAGCGTCAGGCGGTACACGGCGCCGGTGCGCATGCCGGTCACGAGCAGCGACGATCGCCAGCCCGGGATCGCGGCGGCCGAGTACACCTCGATGCTCCCTGGCGCGATCGTGGCGTTGCCATGGGCGGCGAAGTCGTAGCCGGCTGGCACTGTGAAGAAGGTGGCCAGAGGCGGCATGAAGTCCGGGTGCTGCCACGCAGACTCTTTCGCGGTCGGTACCGACGCGGGCGGATTCAGGTTGTTGAACTTCAACGAGGCGCACGGCGCCGGCGACGACGCTGACCAGTTGGCGTAGACGTAGCCGCGATCGTCGTTGAAGCCGGCGACGTGCGGCCACCCGTAGTTCTTCCCCGCCTGGATGAGATCGACTTCGTCGTCCGTGCTGGGGCCGTGTTCCGACGCGTAGAGCCGGCCCGTCGGACCGAACGACAGGCCCTGGGGATTGCGGAGCCCGTAGGCATAGATGTGGCTGCGCACGCCACGAATCACGGGGTTGTCGGCCGGGATCGCCCCGTCGAGGTCCATACGCAGGATCTTGCCCTGGTAGGTGGACCAGTCCCGAGCGGCGACCGCGGCCGCATCCGGCAGATCCTGTGCGCGGATTGGGGTGCAGTAGTTCGCGAGGAAGTTGCTGCCCAGGTCGCCGCGCGAAAGATACAGCGTGCCGTCGGGACCGATGGCAAGACGTCCGCCCCCGTGGTCGTCGTGGGCGGGCAGGTCGTCGAGCACGACGACGGGCGATCCGAGCGTCTGGGTCGAGGCGTCGTAACTGAAGCGGCGCACCCTCAGACGCCGCGTCACGGGCTCCCCGGGATCGGCGTCGTAGGTGTAGGCGAGATAGACGTAGTCGCGGCCGCGCGACAGGAGCAGATCGGGATGGAGCGCCAGGCCCAGCAGGCCGTCCTGCACCACCGATTGGTACGCGTCGTCAAGCGTGAGTGCCACGCGACGCGAGCCGTCAGCCGGATTGACGCGGGTCACCCGGAGGGCCGTGCGTTCGGTGATCCACAAGTGCCCGTCGGGGCCCCACGTCACCTCCCACGGGTTCGCCAGGTCTGACGCGACCACGCGGCGCGTGAACGTCTCTCCGCCGGCCGTGCCGAGGTCACGCGGGTTCTGGCGTGAGCTCAGGACCACCGTGGCGGCCAGGATCCCCAACAGTACGGTGGCGAGCGAGCGAAGAGACATCGGCACCCTCCGTGTCCCGGCGCGAACCGAACGCGCACCAGACGCGCGAACTCTACACCCCTGACGTCTGTTCGTAGTACTGCATGAACGCGTCGACCGACAGTGGGGGCGACAGCAGGTGCCCCTGGCCCCACTGCACGCCCGCGTGCTTCAGCACCTCGCGCTGCCAGGACGATTCGATGCCTTCCGCGACGATCTGCAACGACGTCCTGTCGAGGAGTGCGGCAAGGCCGTCGAGCCACGCCGGGCGCGGTTGTCCGGGCTCGCTCCCAATCTGCTGGACCAGCCGTTGGTCGACCTTGACGAAGTCGAAGTGACACCGCATCAGGAGGGCCAGGTTCGTGCCGGAAAGCGTGGTGTCGTCCAGGGCGACACGCGCGCCCGTCTCGGGAACGCGGTTGAGCGCGTCGAGGCCCTGCTGGTCGGGCACGCCGCGCTCGGTGATCTCGAGGATTAGCTGTCCGGAACGGGCACGCAGTCCCGACTTCCTCGCCGCGTAGTCGAGGCCGCCACGGCCGAGGATTTCCGGTGGGATGTTGATGGCGATGTTCGCCTCGTGGTGCGCGTCGAGCCAGCCTCGGAGCTCCTCGGCGATGGTGTCGATCACCCAGTACGTGATGGCCCCGGACAACGGCGTGCGGTCGGTGGACGGCATGAAATCGCCGGCGTCCAGCGTCGAGCCGTCGGGCCGCTTCCATCGAATGAGCGCCTCGGCTCCGAGGCACCGGCCGTCCTGGAGGCAGACGATTGGCTGGTACTTCAGGAAGAACTCGCGCCGCTCGAGGGCCGCTTCAAGCGCGTTCAGGTCGATCCCATCGCCGCCGGACATTGGTAGGACGAGTATATGGCGGCCGCGCTGCCGGCGGCGATGAGGACTCGATCCGGGGTCCTCAGAACCGGAACAACCGGGTCACCTTCACGGCGAGGGTCTGGTTCACGAGCGACGATGAGGCACCCGGCCGCGTGTCGCGGCCGTCGCTGTACACCACGAACAGCTCCGAGCCGCCCGTGTACTCCCAGCGCAGCCGCACGCTCGAGGTCAGCGTATCGGCGCCCAGGTTCCACTGCACCAGGCTGCTGATCAGCATGCGGGCACTGGGCGTCACCGTCACGCGCGTGCCCGCCAGGTGCGCCGTGAAGCGGCCGTAAGGCAGGTCCACCCAGTTCAGCGTGACGTTTGGCTCGATCGAGAACCGTGGCATCACGCCCCAGCGCCCGCTGAACGTGGCGTCCCTGCGAGTGCCGTTGTACAAGGTGCCTGCCGCAGCCGTGAGCCGTCCCGATACGCGGCGCTGCTGCCCGAGGGAGTAACTCACGCGGTTGGTCTGGTAATCGTACCCGCCTGCCGGCACCACGACGCCCGGCGCGATGGTGAAGGGAGCCGGGAGCAGTTCGTACTCCTGAGAATACTCGTAGGACAGCGAATCACTCGACTGGAAGTCGATCCGGAAAAGCCCGGACGCCTCTCGGGTCTGGAGCTCGACGGCCGCGGCGTCGGTGACGTGGTCGAGGCTCGCCTGCCACGTGACCTTGCGGACCGTCGCGTTCCGTCTCGGACGGGGGCTGAAGCGCAGCATGCCGTAGCTGCGCCGCACGTCGCGCCTGCGGACGAAGCCCACCTCCGGCTGAAAGGTCCTGTCGATCAGCATGTGCTCAGCCGCGGCGCCGTAGCGGTCGGTGTTGTAGTCGAACCGGCCGCGATAGCTGGTGCCCGACGCGTCGCCGCCGACGGCGCCCGGCGTCTGCGTGCGGGCGTAGTAGCCGGTGACGTTGATGCTGGTCAGGAAGAGCAGCGTCGTGTCCACGCCAAGGGTGTAGGCGGCGTCGCCCGTCAGCGCAGCGGCGCCGCCGACCGCGGGGCCCCGCCTGGTGGCCATCATGCCGACGTTGCTGCGCCGCAACAGGTTGCGCTTGAGGCGGAGGGCCGCGAAGTTGGTCGAGACCGCGCCGGCCTCCGGGGCGTCCTCGGTCTGGATGTCGAGCGCGCCGATGCTGTAGGGCCCGGCGCGGCCGGTGAGCCGCGCGCCGCCCATCACGGGCACCGCCTGCCCCTGGCTCAGGCCGATCTGGCGGCTGTAGAAGAGCAGCGGCACGTCCCCGGGGCTGTTGCCCGCCTGCACGCCGCCGAAATCGAAGATGCCCTGGCCCTCGATGAAAAAGTCGCGCTTCTCCGGGAAGAACAGGCTGAACCGCGTGAGGTTCACCTGCTGCACGTCCTCCTCCACCTGTGCGAAGTCCGTCCGGTAGGTCGCGTCGGCAATCAGGCTGCGCGTCAGGCCGTACTTGAAGTCGAGTCCGGCGTTGGGGTCCAGCCGCTGCTCGAACGGCGCGGCGCCCGCCCGGTTCGTCGTCATCGACGAGACGGCGTACGGCTTCAGCTCCACGTTCTTCGACTCGACCGGCGTGCTGAGGCCGACGAGCGTGGCCGCTGACGCCATGCGGCTGACGCCGCCCGTGCCCAGCGCCGCGGGCACGAGGGACAGGTAGGAAAACTCGTTCTTCCACTTGACCAGCCGGCGCAGGTTGATGCCCCACGTCTGGGGCCCGTTGGCCTTGTAGCGCAACGTCTTGAACGGGATCGCCACCTCCACGGTCCACCCCTCCGGAAACCGGCCCGCCTTCACGTACCAGATGCCGTTCCATGCCGAGTTCTGCAGGTCATCGGTGACCGTCATGTCGCGTAAGGCGCCGAGGGGATTGGTCTGGAACAGGTAGCCGTTGCGCCGGTCGTGAAGGGTGTCGATCACAAAGGTGAGGTTCTCGTTGCCGAGGATGTTGCCGTTGTCGCGACGCAGTTCGTTGGCCACCTCGCGCTCGGGATGGCTGTCCCACATCCGCGCGGCGACGTAGAGGCTGGTGTCGTCGAAGAAGATCCACGCCTCGGTCTTCTCGGTCGCGGGCTCGCCTTCGCGCGGCTCCTGCTGGATGAAGTCCGTGAGCGGCGCCACGGCAACATAGACGGGCTCGTCGAGGCGGCCGTCGAGGGTGAGCGGCTCGTCGAGCCTCACCGCGCGGACGGTCACGGCATCGGGCGCCGTTCGTTCGACCAGGGAGGCGACGGCGGCCGGCGGTGCGACCTGGGCCTCGGCAGGGTGGACGAACGTGAGTGCAGCCGCGAACGAGGCCACGCTCGTCAGCCGAAGGGTATGGGCACCGCGCCGCATGCGCGCGCCAACGATACTCCATCCGGAGCGCCGGGACGTCAGTCCCGGCGACCCTGTGCGCTACCTGGCGACGGACATGTCCACCGATGCCAGGGTCCTGTCCCATGCCATCGTCAGCGTGGCACGCGCGTCCGTGACGTTGACGAAGCCGATGGTGAACTGCTCGACGACATCGGTGCCCGCCTTGACGGTCATCGGCGCCCGCAGCGCCTCGAATTTCGCATCGTAGTTGTACGCACCGTACAGCTTCACCTTGTCGTTCGGGTCGTACTTCTCCTGCACCGGCTGCGTGCTCAGCACGAACGTCCAGGTGCCGGGCTTCAGGTCGACGAACACGCTGTAGACGCCAGGCTGAATGGTCTTGCCGCCGATCTGCAGCGGCGCCTGCGTGGTGAGGCGGGTGGTGTCGTTCGCGCCAGCGCGCCAGATGGCGGAGCCGTCCATCACCTGCGTGCCGTAGTCGGCGCCGGCGCCGAAGATGTCCTTCCGCCCCCGCAGCAGGGGCCGGCCGTAGTCGACGACGACCCACTTGCCGTCCTTGTAACGCTGACCGCCCTCTGCGGTCTTCTCCCACGTGCCACCAAGCTGGATGGACGCCTGCCCCATGGGTGACGGCGGCAACTTCACGCCGGGCACGGCCTGGGCGAACGACACTGCGCTCATCACGGCGCCAAGCAGGACGACCGACAACAGGGACCTCATACGCATGCGATTCCTCCTTCGCTGCACCAGTCTACCGTGGGGTTGCGGCCTGCGGCGTGGGCCTGGGGCTTGCGGCTGGGCTGGGGCCGTATAATCCCCCCACTTCAAGCAGGAGGCTCGTGATGCCGGTAACGAAGCGGGTGATGATCGTTCTGGTGGCCTGCGTATTGGGCACGCTGGCTGTGGGCGCGCAGGCGCCGGCGAAGCAGGCGGGTGGCGAGCCGAAAGCCACCTGGTACTTCTACACGGTGAAGTGGGGGCTGCAGGACGAGTTCCTCGACCTCTTCCAGCGGAACCACTACCCCATCCTCAAGGCCAAGGAGAAGGCCGGGCGCTACGCGTCGGTCAAGGCCTTCGTGCCGGAGTTCCACGGCGACGGACGCGCCGACTGGACGTTTGCCGTCGAGCTGGTCGTACCGCCGAACGCCCCGGCCACGCCGACCGACGAGGAGATCATCGCGAAGCTGTATCCGGATCGCGCGAAGTTCGCGCGCGAGGAACAGCGGCGCTTCGAGATCCTCACGGCGCACTGGGACGTGCCGCTCAACCGCATCGACTTCGACGCGCGCAAGCCGACGCGCTGAACCCGGGCCGCCGGTTCGTCGCGGCCGGTCTCGGCGCACTCGCAGTCCGAGGCAGGGTGGCCTCGCCCGGGAGGCGTCACCGCGCGCCGGGTTCCAGCCAATCGCCGGTTTGCCGTCATCAGCAGGCCCACGGATCGGCCGTTCTTCGCGGTAACACTCCGCAGCATCTTGGCGGGAGTCTTGCTTCGTTCGGATCGATCCAATTCGAGTGGCGCGCAGGACGGGTGCCGCTCATCGTCCGGGCGTCGTCGTTGACGCCCGCAACCGGGCACCACCCGCCCTCCTCGGCCACGGCGAGGGCACGACGATGAGACCCCCAGCACTGACGCTTCTCGCAACCGCGGCCGTGGTGTGGCTGGGCGCAGGCCCTCCGGCCCGTGCCGATGACCCGCCCGCTCAGCCAGCCGGCATCAGGTTCACCCGCTACGCCGTCACGGCCCTGGGAACCTTCGGGGGTCCCAACAGCGAGGCGTGGAGCATCAACAACGCCGCCCAAATCGTGGGGCGCGCCGACCTCACCCCTGATGCGGGCGGCAGCGTCTACCACCACGCGTTCCTCTGGGACGCCGGTGTGATGACCGACCTCGGTACGATTCCACCCGGCTGCGACCCCCTCAGCAGCAACAGCTGGGCTTTCGATATCAATGACGCAGGACAGGTCGTCGGCGAGACGTGCTCCAATTCCCGGACCCGTGCGTTTCTCCGGTCGAACGGGGTGATGCTCGACCTTGGCACGCTGGGTGGAACGGGCAGCGGGGCGCGTGGGATCAACAACGCCGGTGACGTCGTCGGGGCAGCCGCGATGCCGGGCGACGGGTCCAATCACGCGTTCCTCTACAGCGGCAACACCATGCACGACCTGGGGACCCTCGGCGGGGCGTGGAGCGGAGCCCACCACATCAACGACAACGGGACGGTCGTCGGCTACTCCGAGCATCAGCCCCTTCCCAGCAGGGAGCCGCACGCGTTTCTCTACAGCGGTCACACGATGACCGACCTGTTCCCGGGAACGGGCTGCTGCAGCTATGCGTGGGGCATCAACGACACCGGCACGGTCGTCGGCACGCTCCTGGCGAGCCCGTACGATCGGGGGTTCGTGTACCGCGGCGGTGTCGTCACGTACGTCGGCAGTCTCGCCAACAGTACCACCGTGGCAATGAGCATCAACAACCTCGACGAGATCGTCGGCTACTCGGCGCTCGGGTACAACTATTACCATGCGTTCCTGTACAGGGACGGCACAATCATCGACCTCAATAACCACATTCCAGACAATCCCGAGTGGGAGCTGAACTACGCGGCGGCCATCAACGACACGGGACAGATCGTCGGCACCGGCACTGTCGGCGGCCACACGCGCGGGTTCCTCCTCACGCCGGTGCAGACGGCCCCCACGGCCGTTGACGACGCGTACGCGACGCCGTTCGGGACGCAACTGTCCCTGCCGGCGCCCGGAGTGCTCGGCAACGACTACGGGTCGGGCCTGAGCTCGATGATTGCCGGGCTCGTGACGCTACCCTCACACGGCTCCGTGGCTCTCAGTCCCGATGGCGGTTTCGTCTACATGCCGACGACGGGCTATTCGGGGCCGGACGCGTTCACCTATCGCGCCATCAACGTCATCGGGCCGAGCAACGTGGCCACCGTGTCGGTGACCGTCGGGGAGCCCCCGACCGTGCAACCGCCCACGATGTTCTACGCGCACGCGATCGAGGGCACTGTCGTCACCCTGCGCTGGGTGCCGCCCTTCGCGGGCCCAAGGCCCACGGGCTACGCCATCGAAGGCGGCGTGCTGCCCGGCCAGGTGCAGGCCGTGATTCCCACGGGCAGCTCGAATCCCATTCATACCTTCGTCGCGCCGTCGGGGTCGTTCTACGTGCGGGTTCGTGCCCTGGCCGGCGCCAGTCAGAGCGCGCCGTCGAACGAGATTCGGGTGCACGTGGCCGTGCCCACGCCGCCATCCGCGCCGGTCGCCCTGACGAGCGTGGTGCAGGGCTCGACGGTGTACCTGGCATGGCGGAACACCTTCGAGGGCGGCCCGCCGAGCAACATCGTCCTGGAGGCCCGGGCTGGTACGTCTGTCTGGCAGTTTCCGCTGGGGCCCACCGAGGCCTTCGCGGCGGCCGGTGTTCCGGATGGGACCTACACGCTTCGCGTCTGGTCCACGAACGCGGGCGGGGTGGGCGGCGCCTCGAATCAGATTGTGGTGACCGTGCCCAGCGCGTGCACCGGTCCACCCGGTGTCCCGGCTGGATTCCTGGCGTACGCCCTCGGCCGCACGATCTACGTCGTCTGGGACATGCCGACTCCAGGGCCGGCCGCCACGCGCTACGAGTTGATCGCGGCCGGCGCGTACTCGGGACGCATCCCGACGTCGGGCCGTGCCCTGAGCGGGACCGTGGGACCCGGAACCTACGAGCTCAGCGTCTTCGCGGCGAACCCGTGCGGCGACGGCCCGGCAACGCCGGTGCAGACGCTGACGATTCCGTAGCGGCCACGACACGTAGGGTGCGGTGTGGCGGCCCGGCGTGGGACCTCCGCACGGAACGCGCGTATACTGCGGCGTCGAGGAGAGGCCATGCCACGACGCGCCGCGCCTGCTCGTGCTGTCTGGCTCGTGATGGTGCCGCTCGTCGCCGCGGCGGCGCTGGCGCAGCAGCCGGAGCGAGCGAACGCCGAAGCGCTCTTCGAGGCCGCGCGAAGCGGAGACCGTGCCCGCGTGACGGCCCTTCTGGACCGTGGCGTGGACGTGAACGCCGCATCACGCTACGGCGTCACGGCGGTCGGCTTCGCCGCGGACAAGGGACAGATCGAGATCGTGCGCCTGCTGGTGGAGCGCGGTGCGAGCCTCGACGTGACGGACTCCTTCTACGGATCGCGGCCCATCGATTTCGCGCTTCGGGGCGGGCATCTCGACGTGGCGCTGTACCTCTTGTCGCGCGGGTCGAAGGGCGCGGCCGGCGTGTTGATGGCCGGTATCCGCGCCGGCAACCAGTCCGCCGTCGACGCGGCGCTCGCCACCGGCGAGCCGGACGCACAGGCGCTGACCGCTGCCGCTGGCCTGGCCGATCGCCAGGGGAATGCCTCGATTGCGGCGGTGGTGAGGAAGGCTGCGGCCGCCCGGCCCGCAGCCGCGCTGCCGCCCGCCATCTCGGTCCCCGCATCGGCGCTGCCCGCCTTCGAGGGCCGCTATATCAGCCCGGCCACCGGCGCCACCGTCACCGTGACCGCCGCGGGCAACGGGCTGACGCTCTCCGCGCCCGGCGAGCCGACGCTGGAACTGCAGGCGTTCGAGGAGCGGCGCTGGCGCGCGGTCTCTTCACCGGACATCGTCGTCTCCTTCGCCGGCCGCGGCGGCATCGTCGAGCGGATGACGATTGCGCGCGGGACGTCACAGCTGGGCTACGCGCGCGAAGGCTTCGCCGACGCGACGTCGACGGCCGTGCTTCCGGATTCACCGGCGCCCCCCACGCCCGGCAGCGACGCCGGGCCGGCTCCGACGACCGCCGATCCGGCGCCACGTGCGCCTGCCCGTCCATGGCCCGCCTTCCGCGGCGCCAACGCGGCCGGCGCTGCGGACGGCCAGGGGGCGGTCACCATGTGGGACGTGACGACCGGGCGCAACATCCGGTGGAAGACGCCCATCCCGGGCCTGGCCACGTCGAGCCCGATCGTCTGGGGCAACCGCGTCTTCGTCGCCAGTGCCGCCAGCGCGGACGACACGTCGTTCCGTACCGGCCTGTACGGAGACGTCGCACCCGTCGAGAACCTGTCGCTGCACTCGTGGCGCCTGCACGCGGTGGACCTGCACACCGGCGCGGAGCTCTGGAGCCGCGAGGTCTTCGCCGGCGCGCCACGGACGAAGCGCCACACCAAGTCGAGCCAGGCCAATGCCACGCCGGCCACCGACGGCCGGCATGTGGTCGCGGTGTTCGGCGCCGTCGGCCTGATCGTCTGCTACGACACCGAGGGCACCCTGCTCTGGAAGAAGGACATCGGCACGCTCGACAGCGGCTGGTTCCTCGATCCCACCTACCAGTGGGGTCACGGCAGCTCGCCGGTCATCTACCGGTCGTCGGTGATCGTGCAGGCCGACCAGGCGAAGGGCTCGTTCCTCGCGGCCTTCAACCTCGCGGATGGACGCGAGCTGTGGCGCACGCCGCGGATCGACGAGGTCTCCACGTGGGGCACGCCGACGATCCTCTCGGGATCGAGGGGCGACGAGCTCGTCACCAACGGCACCAGGATTCGCGGCTACGATCCCGCCACCGGCGCGCTGCTCTGGACACTGGCCCCGAACTCGGAGATCGCCATCGGCTCTCCGGTCACGCGGGGCGACCTCGTGTACGTGACAGGCGGCTATCCACCGGTCCGCCCCGTCTACGCGGTCCGGGCCGGCGCGCGTGGCGACATCTCGCTGCCAACCGGCCGTTCGTCGAGTGACGCCGTGGCCTGGAGCCACGATCGCGACGGCACCTACATCTCGACGCCCATCGTCTATCGCGACCAGCTCTACACGCTGAACAACAACGGCATCCTCACCGCCTACGCGGCGGACACGGGCGAACGCCTGTTTCGCGCGCGGGTCGGTGGCGGCGGCGCGTTCTCCGCGTCTCCCGTGGCCGCGGATGGCCGACTCTACATGGCCAACGAAGACGGCGACGTCATCGTGGCGCAGGCCGGACGCGAGTACGTCGAGGTCGCGAAGAACCCGATGGGCGAGGTGATCATGGCGACGCCTGCGATCTCGGATGGCGTCATCGTCATCCGGACGCTTGGGCACCTCTGGGGGATAGGTCTGCGGTAGGCCTGCCTCCATGCGCGCACTGGTCGTAGAACGTGCACGTGACGAGAGGTGGTGGACGTTAGTGTTTCGGTGTTACGGCCGCGCGTGGAGCGCTCGGCCACGTCGCTCGCACGCCTAGTAATTGATGCAGGGCGAGGACGCCGCCACCTTGATGTATCGCGGGAAGACGACGCTCTCGTAGGTGACGACGCTGCAATCGGTTGAAATCCTTTCGAGGGCGAACTCGTACACGAGGATGGCCTCGCGCCGAGCGGTGGGCTCGAAGACCCACGCCTTCGCGTTGGACACGGCCGCTTCGATCAGGAGCGGGACACCGGCGAGCGTGGTGGCATCGGTCACGCGTCCGTCGGCGGCGATGGAGACACGAACCACCACCAGGCCCTGAATGCGGGCGCTCTGGGAAATTGGTGGATAGGACGTCTGTGGGCGCCTCCGGACGAGGAGGTCGTCGTCTGGCCAGGTCGCCGGATTCCACATCGGCGTTGGCTTCGAACACGCCGTGACGGTGGCCAACGCTCCGTACCGCAGGCGGAAGAGGCTGTGCTGGTCATCATTGCAGACGCCGTCGTCGATGTCGAAGCGATACACGACCACCTGCTTGCCAGCACCGGACGGATAGGTCCACTCGCGAGCGCTCGATGACGCCGCCGCAGACAGACGCGGATCTCCGTGCAGGGACCTGGTCGCCTGGACCTTGCCCTCGGCGTTCAGGTCCAGCTCCAGGACCACGAAGCCCTGCAGGCGCGCGGCCTGCGCCTCTCGTGGGTACGAGAGATCCAAAAAGCTGATCGGCCGGTCAGGCCATCGGCCGACTCCCTGTTGCGCGACAGGCCTGGCGACGCTCACGAGGATCGCGGCCAGGCAGAGCGTCCACTTCGCGGAGATCATGTCTTCTCCTCAATCGATCTGCGTCACGTCAGCAGCGTCCGCAGCTGCGGCAGTGCGGAACCGAGCGGCAGCACGCGAATGCCGTCGACGGCGTACTCGCGCGCACCTCCGTAGAGAAGCACCCGCCGAGCCATGGGATAGTCCTCCCCGAGGAGCCGCAGCGTGGCGAGGTCCTCCTGACGGAGCCGGCTGGTGCGCTTCACCTCGACCGCCACCAATCCGCGCTCGCCGTAGAGGACGAAATCCACCTCGCGGTGATCCCGCGTGTGCCAGTGAAACAGCTGATATCCCAGACCGTGGTTATCGTTCGTCGCCCGAAGCTCCTGCAGTACCAGCGTCTCGATGGCGGGACCGTCAATCTCCTCCGCGCTGTCCAGCGGGCCCCTGGGCCGAAGTGCGCGGTAGACCCCCGCATCGAAGAAATAGAACTTCGTGTGCGTCGTCATCGGCCGCTTCGCCCTACGCGTGAACACGGGCAGGCGGACTGACAGGAGCAAGTCGTCGAGCAACTGGAAGTAGCCCTCGACGGTCTTCCGCGGAAGGCCGACGTCACGTGCCACAGCCGAGACGGAGAGCACCGCGGCCTGCGAGAAGCTCGCGGCGATCAGGAAGCGCGTGAACGCGTCGAGGCTGCGTGTCAGCGCCTCCGCTTGTACCTCGTCACGCAGGTACGTCCCCGCGTAGCTGGCAAGGTAGCGTCCGGGATCGGACTCGACGTAGGCGCCCGGCAGCTGCCCGAACCGAGCGGAGTGCCGCAGGTCGAACCGGTCGCCCAGTTCCTCCGCCGTGAGCGGGTGCATGGTCAGGGTACGGACGCGTCCGGCGAGCAGGTTGGCGCCACCACGCCGCAGCTTTCGTGCGCTCGATCCGGTGAGGACGAATCGCCACCGCCGACGCTCGATCAGCCTGTGGACCTCATCGAGCAGCACCGGCAGGCGCTGGACCTCGTCGATGACAATCGGCGCGGGCATATGCGGCAGGGCCAGTGCCTCCAGCCGCTCCGGATGCGCGAGGAGCTCGGTATACGTCCCGAGGTCCAGCAGGTCCAGGACGAACGCGCCCGGGAGCGCCGACCGGAGCAGCGTGGACTTCCCGGTGCCCCGTGGGCCGAAGAGGAAGAAGCTCTGCGTGGGCGGCAGGCCGATCGACCTGGCGATCATACTGCCATTATTACCTAAAAATTGGCGACTCTATTGCCATCGTGTCACCGGTCCTGGCGCCTCCCCCACGCGGGCGGTCCCGATGCGCGTTCAGGCTTTGCGGAGTGGTACCGGCCACCGTCGTCCACGACGCCCTTCGGGCGATCGATCACCAGCTCACAACATCGCCAGATCAACAGATTCGCATGCCCGTCCCAGCCGGACTAGAATGCTCCCGGCTCAGCCCAACCTCGCCATGCGTGCATTGGCCGTCCTGCTCCTTCTCGCCCTGCCTGCGATCGCGTCCGCCGAGACCATCGCCGGCCGCTGGAGGCTCCTCGCCGCCGAGGACCTGCGCGCCGACGGCACCGTGGCGCGCCTGCCCTGGGGCGCCAGGCCCGTGGGCAGCATCGTCGTCGAGGGCGGGTTCTGCTACGTGCAGATCATGTCGGGCGATGTCCCGATGTTCGCCGCGGGTGCCGCGCCTGTCGGCGATCAGATGCGGGCGACGCTCCTCAGCAGCTACATCGCGTACAGCGGACCGTGCGTGGTGGACGAGGCGAAGGGCAGCGTGACGCTGAAGGTGGAGGCCGCCTGGCGCCCGGACTACGTGGGCACCGAGCAGGTGCGCTACTTCCGCTTCGAGAACGGCCGCCTGATCTTCGGCCCCGCCCAGGGTTCGATCCGGGCCGGAGAGGAGCGGCTGACGAGGCGGCTGACATTGGAACGCGCGTCGCCGGCGCCCAGATGAACCGGCTGGCCGGTTGGAGTGTCGTCGCACTGGCCGTCGCATCGGGCGGCGGCCTGCTGGCCCAGGACCAGCGCCGCGCTGCGTTGGCCGCCAGTGCCGTCGTCGAGCAGACGAGGCACGGCGAACGCGGTCCATTGAGCATCCTCCAGGCGTTCGACGGCCTCGGCGCCGACCTTCATGCCGGAGACGCACCCCCGCGTAACCCGTCCGACAACAGCCTCGCGGTCGGCCCGGATCACATCGTCCAGGCCGTGAACTCCCAGGTGGCCGTGTTCACCAAGCAGGGCGCGCGCTTCGAGACGACAGGGCGTGTCCTCTACGGCCCCATCCCGACCAACACGTTTTTCGCGGGACACGGTGAAGTGTGCGGGGCGCGGCCGAACGGCGATGCCGTGGTCCGGTACGATCAGCTGGCCCGCCGATGGCTGGTGGTGATGCCCATCTTCCGGCGCGCGGTGCCTCCTGCGATCGGCGGGCACGGCCGCAGTCCCGTCGCGCCACCGGGCGAGGCCGCGCGCGCCGGTCAGGCCTCGGATCCGGGCGCTCCCGCGCGGCCGGGCGTGCCGCCCACGCTTCCGGCTGCTGCGCCGGGCAGCCAGCCGCAGGCGCCCGCGGATCACACCTATGCGATGTGCTATGCGGTCAGCGCGACCGAGGATCCCCTTGGCGCGTACTACCGCTACGTCTTCGACCGCCCGCTGTTTCCCGACTACCCCCGCCCCGCGGTGTGGCCCGATGGGTACTACCTCCCGACGAGCACGGGCGACGAGGTCATCGAGAAGCACGTGTGCGTCGCTGACCGCGCGAGGATGTTGGCGGGCCGGCCGGCCACCGAGCAGTGCCTCGTCATCGCGGGCGTCAACTTCCTGAACACGGCCGACCTCGACGGGCAGGCGCTCCCGCCGACCGGCGCACCGAACATCGTCATGGCCACTGGTGGAACACAGCTCCACTACGACATCGACGACGACGGCATATACGCGTGGAACGTCTACGTGGATTGGCAGTCCCCGTCCCGCACGCGGATCGAGGGCCCACGCACGATCGAGGTGGCCTCGTATCGCTATCTGTGCGGCGGCCAGCTGACGAGTTGCGTGCCCCAGCCCGGCACCGACCGCCGGCTCGATGCGCAGGGCGACAAGATGATGGCGCGCCTCGTGTACCGCAACGTCGACGGGCGTGAGTCGCTGGTGGCCGTGCACTCGGTGGACACGGCGGCTGGAGGAGGCGGCGTGCGCTGGTATGAGTTCCGCCTCGACCGTCATCGGCACCCCGTCCTTCACCAGCAGAGCACGTTCGCGCCCGACGCCTCGTATCGCTGGATGGCCAGTCCGGCCATCGACCGGCTGGGCAACCTCGTCATCGGCTATTCGTTCGGCGACGCGGACCGCTTCCCCGGCCAACGCCTGGCGGCACGTCTCGCCTCCGATCCACCGGGGCTGCTTACATTCCGCGAGTCGGTACTGGTCGAAGGGGCCGCCGCGCAGACGACCACGCTGCGGTGGGAGGACTACACGCAGACGGCCATGGATCCCGTGGACGACTGCACCGTCTGGTACGTGGGCGACTACCTGAAGGCCGGCGCGGCAAGTTACTCGACCCGCATCGGGGCCGTCCGCGTGCCTGGCTGCCTGTAACGGTGCCAGGCCCCGTTACCGGCGCGGCGGGACGGGCCACCCTTCGGCCTTCCCGTCCGTTGTCACCGTGGTAGTCACGCGGAAGAGCTCCGCTTCCGCGGCGGGGACGACGTAGGTGAAGCCGACGGAGGACGAACTGGCCACGGTGGTCCAGGCGCCCTTCGCGCGATCGAACCGGTCCACGGCGTACTTGTACTGCTTCGGTGTGTACCATGGCGCGATGCCCAGCCACTTCGACTGCAGCTTCATCACCACGGTCTGCGCGTCCCTGTAGTCGCGATTGGCCACCATCGCGTAGTCGCGCCCCTCGTCGTCCCGGAACATTCCCAGGACGACACCCGCCCCGCGCTCCTCGGGAATCGCCTGCACCCAGTGCTCCTTCGGCACGCTCCGCGTGCCGGCGGGGAGCGGCGCCGTGTGGAAGACGTCCACCGACCGCAGCCCCGCGAGCGTACGACCGAGCGGCGCGATCTCGCGGTTGATGGCCGCCACGTCGCGACCGGCAGGCGTGAGTGCGCCGGCCTCGAAGACCATGTCCGTGTGAAACCACTCGATACCGGTGACGCCGTACGCGAGCGACGTGTACACGCTCTGCCGCAGCCGGCGATCGTTGTCCGGCAGGCGGGACGTGTCGCCCCACTCGACGCCGGGGTTGGCCGACACCTCGAAGCACGCCGCGAGCGGGACTCCCGCACGGACGGCGGCCTCGCGGAACTGCTCGAGCTTCTCGAAGTAGCGGTCGCTCCCCCACCACCACTGGTAGTAATCGAAGCTGAGCAGCGGCGGTCGCGCGTCCGTCATGTAGGCACGCAGGAACTCGCCGGTGGTGGAGAGCATGTTGACGAAGGGCACCTGCCGCGGTGACGCCTGCTCGAAGGCGCGGAACTGCCGACCGATGCCGGCAAACACCGCTTCCGGGAACGGCTCGTCGCCGAGATGGTAGCCCCACACCGCAGGATTCGAGGCCAGGCGCGCAGCCACGGCCGGGTCCGTCGTCGTGACCATGGCCCTCACCCCGTGGCGGGCGACGGCGGGCAGCTCGTCTTCGGACGCGTTGACGACCGTGAAGCCGGCGCCGGCCATCGCCTTGACGCGGGCGTCCGCGCCGTCGATCTTCGGCGCGCGCCAGCCGTAGACGAAGAACTCACGCGCCGCCGGAGCCGCCGGCTGGGCCGCCTGTGACATGACGGCGAGGACGACGCCGAGGGCGGCCGCGAGGCCCGTGCGGCCCAGGGGCGTAGTGTGCATGGCGCCATGATACGCGCGGGAGCGCTGAGACGCCTTGTCCACGGGACAATGTTTGGCGCCTCCAAGGCTGGCCCCGGCGCGTGCCCTCGGGCTGCCCTCGCTCGGGAGAGACCTGGCGGTCGCCGACCTGGTGGCCTAGTAATCGACACAGGGTGGCGACGCGCTCACCTTGACGTATCGGGGGAACGTCAGTCCGTCGACACTTCGAAACTGGCAGCCACCCGGCAGATCGTTGGCGAACTCGTAGACCAGGATCGCGTCCCTCTCGGTGGTGGGTTCGAACTCCCATCGTCGGGCATTGGCCAGCACGGCATCCTGCAGGAGCGGCGCCTCGTGCAACAGCTGCGCCTGGCTCACCCGCCCGTTACCCCCGATGGTGACACGCACGATCACGATGCCCTGTACGCGTGCTGAGTTCGCAATCGGTGGATAGTCGATGCCGGGCCTGTTGATGACGCGGAGATCGTCGTTCGGCCACGGAGCGAGGGTGAGATCGTCCGGCGGGCTGCAGGCCGTGACGGTCGCCAGCATCTGGGCGCGAACGAGCTGAGCTATCCGGCCGAATCGCAGTCGAAACAGGCTCGCGCGCGGGTCGTTGCACCAGCCGTCATCGATCTCGAACCGATAGACCACGAGAGGCTGGCCTTGCGTCCCAGGCCGGAAGACCCAACTGTTCGCGTTCCCGGTCGCGGCCGTCGCCAGCAACGGGTCACCGTGAAGTACCTCGCTTGACTGCACCTGTCCGGACGCGGCCACGTTGAGACGCAACACCACGAATCCCTGGACGCGGCGCTCCAGCGCCTCCCTGGGATAGGTGAGGTCCACGAAACGTGCGAGCACAGCGCCCGGAGCCGTCTGCCGTTCGAGACCCTCGAGCGGGGCACACACCAGGGCGAACAGCGCGAGTACACAGGCTCTGAACACGTCGAACGCCTCCTCTCCGCGAGCAGGTCGTGCAGACGGCCCGCTGCTGACGCGATCGTAGCGTAGTCACTCGCGGCAACCGACCCGGGCCTGTTAGAGTCATACCTAGTGCGATGAACCGCCGCGAGGCCGAACGCTTTCTCGCTGCCCTGGCCGAAGTCCGCGCCGCGGGCGGGCAGGCAGCCACGGCCACGGTCATGCGCGTACATGGCAGCGCCTACCGCCGCGAGGGCGCGCGGATGCTGGTGCGCCCGGATGGCACCTACGTATGTTCGCTGTCAGGGGGCTGTCTGGAACCGGCGGTCGCCGAGGCGGCCGCGCGCGTGCTGGCCACCGGCGAACCCGCCACGCTCACCTACGACCTGGCCGACGACTCCATCTGGAGCCTGAACATCGGCTGCGGCGGCGCCGTGGACATCCGCATCGAGCGCGTCGAAGACGATGCGGTCACCGGCGAATGGCTCGGCGTGCTGGAGCGGGGCGAGCCGGCCGCCCTGGTCACCGCGCTGTCGGGCACCACCGGGCGCCGGCTGGTGCCTGCGACCGGCGTGCCGATCGGCCGCCTGGGAGACGCCTCGGTCGAGGCTCGCGCCGACGCGCGCGCCCGCGAGATGCTCGCGGCGCCGCATACCGCGTCGGCGACCGAGCGCATCCAGGGAGCGGAGCTGTTCTTCGAGATCAACGAGGCCCCGCCCGAGCTGTTCGTTCTGGGTGCCGGCCAGGACGCCGTGCCGCTCGTCCAGCAGGCCTGGACGCTCGGCTTCGACGTGACGGTCGTCGATCCACGCGCGGCCTACCTGCAGCGCGAGACCTTTCCACAGGCCCGCCTCGTGCTGACGCCCTTCGACGATCTGCCGCGCATCCTCACCCTGCCGTGCGGGGCGTACGTCGTGGTGATGGGCCACCACATGGATCGCGACCGACTGGCCCTCCGGTTCTGCTTCGAACGGGACCCCGCGTACATCGGCGTCCTCGGCCCCCGCGCGCGGTACGAGAAGCTGCTGGCCGGGTTGCGGGAAGAGGGCGTCGCGCCCTCCCCCGCGATGGCCCAGCGCGTGCATAGCCCCGTGGGCCTCAGCCTCGGCGCCGAGACGCCGGAGGAGGTGGCCCTGTCCATCCTGGCCGAGATCCTCGCGGTCCGTCGAGGCTTCGCGGGCGGCTTCCTGTCGGGCGAGACCGGCAGCCTTCATCGTCAGGTGGCCCACAGAGCGGGCCACCTGAAGTGAGAAGTGAGAAGTGAGAAGAGTGAGAAGGGTAAGGTAGAAGTCTATCTGGGCCAGGACGCCCAGAGGGTGGCCATGCCGGCGTTGTCGATGGCCAGCGGCTGCTGCCGGACTCCGCCGTAGAACGGGTTCATCACCGCGACCGGCGGCGTCCCGAAGTGGCCGAGCCCCAGCGAGTGTCCGTTCTCGTGCAGCGCAATCGTCTCCACGTCGATCCCCGGCAGCACACTATCGATACCCCAGGGATTGCCCGTGCGATCGCCACCGGGCGCGCCGAAGTTGTCGTTGTAGTAGACCTCGTTGAGCGCGGTGTCGAGGTAGCGGTCCCCGTTGATGTCGGTCGGCAGGCCCGTCGCCAGGTCGATGAAGATGAAGCTCACCGAGAATGCCAGGATACCCCTCCCACCCCCCGGCCCACCCACGGCCTCGAAGTAGGCGCGCGGCAGCCAGCCGGCGTTGACGATGTCAGCGAGCAGTGGATTGCCACCGCCCCCGAAGCCGTAGAACGAATCGAAGAGATCGGGATCGGCGCCGGCGTCGGGGCGCTTGACCAGCAGCAGCTTCTTCAGCGGCGTCTGCGCCTGCCACGTGGCGAACGCGCGGTCGATGGCGGCCTCCGTCTGCGCCGATGACAGCCCGCTTGCAGTGCCACCGTCACTCTGGTCCACCAGGTACGTGAGGTTCTCGCCATCTGCCAGGCGTCGGGGATCGTTGGCGACCCACCGGGTTCCGGTCTGGTGGATCCGGACGCCTGGCCGGCCGGCACCAATGGTGAAGAACTCGACCTCTTCGACGGCCACTCCGCGGCCGGCCGCCCGGAGTTGCTGATTGATGGCCGTGATCCGGTCCACCAGTGAGGCGCCACCCAGGCCGGACTGCGTCTGGGCGGCGGGAGAAAAGGACAGGGTTCCTGCGGCCACCAGGGCCGCGACGGTTCGTGCGTGTCGCATTGGGGGAGACCTCCGCGCGCGGTGGACGACCGACGACGTGCCGGCCGGTCATCGCAAGGCGAGCAGCATACACCGGCCGTCACGGGCGGCAGGCCCCCGCGCGACCGTCGCGCGCACGGGGTCAGCCCTCGGCGGCGACGCGGGCCTGCGCGCGCGCGTAGTCCTCGGGCGTGTCGATATCGAGCAGCAGGTCGGCCGGAAAGTGCAGGACGACCATCGCGCTGGCGTGGCGCTTCAACAGGTCCCGCGCGCCGTGCTGCAGCACGGCGAGTTCCGGGTACACCGCGCGCGCGAACAGATGAGGTGGCGCGGTGACCTCGCCGAACCTGGACCCTACGATGAGCGGGCGCTGGAGACGCCATGTGTCGAGGATCGCGCGGTACTCGGCCGGCGTCACGAACGGCTGGTCGGCCAGGGCGAACATCGCCGCGTCGCTCTCCGGCGCCAGGTGCTCCACACCGGTCCGGAACGAGCTGCCCATGCCGGTCGCGAAGTCCTGGTTCAGGGCGTGCCTCACGGTCAGTCCCGCGAGCGCCTCGACAATACGCGCCTGCTCGCTCCCCGAGACGACGAGCACCTCGTCGTACCCGCTCGCGCAGAGCTGTCGCGCCGTCCGACGTACGATCGGCTCGCCACCAAGGGGCAGGAGCAGCTTGGGGACGCCCATCCGGGTTGACGCTCCCGCCGCGAGAAGAACCGCGCTCACCACTTCTGCAGTCTAACTGCAGGAGGTAGGATTGGACTCGCATAGGAGGTAGGCCCCCGTGATACCCGCAGCCTTCGATTACATCCGCGCCGGCTCGGCCGACGACGCCTTCGCGCAGTTACAGCGCCTGGGCGCCGATGCGCGCGTGCTGGCCGGCGGCCAGAGTCTCATCCCCGCCATGCGCTTCCGCCTCGCCCGGCCGGCGGTGCTGGTGGACATCAACGGTCTGAAGGACCTCGACTACATCCGCATCGACAGTGGGACGCTCTCGATGGGCGCCATCGCGCGCGACAGCGCCGTGGAGCGGGCGCCATGGATACAGGAGCGGAAGTGGAGCCTCCTCCACGACGTGTCCCGCGTGGTCGCCGACCCGGTGGTGCGACAGATGGGCACCGTGGTCGGCAGCCTCTGCCACAACGACCCGTCCGGCGACTGGACGGCGGTGGCGCTGGCGGCCCGGGCCGAGCTGGTCGTACGCGGCGCCGCGGGCGAGCGGACGGTCGGCATCGACGACTTCCTCGTCGACAGCTTCACGACGGCAGTGCAGGAGGGCGAGATGGCACTCGCCGTCCGCTTCTCCGTGCCGGACGACCGCACGGCGGGGTCGTACCAGAAGGTGGAACGCAAGGTCGGCGACTACGCCACGGCCGCGGTGGCCGTGCAGGTGTCGCTGAACGCCGACGGCACGGTGCGCGAGGCGGGCATCGCATTGTCGGCGGCGGGGCCGTGCGCGGTGCGCGTGGCCGAGGCCGAAGCCCTGCTGAAGGGCCAGGCGCCAACGGCCGACCTGATCAAGGCGGCCGCGGACGCGGCTTCGCGGAAGAGCGAGCCGCAGGCGGACCTGCGCGGCAGCATCGAATACAAGAAGAACCTCGCGGGCGTGCTCGTCAGCCGCGGCCTGCGCCAGGCGTTGGCGCGACTGGGGGTACAGTCATGAAGGTCAGCATCACGGTGAACGGTGTCCAGCACGAGAAGGACGTCGAACCGCGCACGCTGCTCGCGTACTTCCTGCGCGAGCACTGCGGGCTGACCGGCACGCACGTGGGCTGCGACACGTCGAGCTGCGGCTGCTGCGTCGTCGTGATGGACGGCGACACGGCCGTGAAGTCCTGCACGATGTTCGCCGCGCAGGCGGACGGTCACGCGATCACGACGGTGGAGGGCCTCGCTCAGGGCGGCGCGCTCCATCCCCTCCAGCAGGCGTTCTGGGACCAGCACGGGCTGCAGTGCGGCTACTGCACGCCCGGCATGCTGATGACCTCCTACGCCCTCCTGAAGCACAAGCCGAACCCGACCGACGCGGAGGTCCGCGAGGAGCTCGCGGGCAACCTCTGCCGGTGCACGGGCTACAACAACATCGTGAAGGCGGTACGCCAGGCAGCGGAGACGCTGCAGGCCGCCCCGGCGCAGAAGTAGCGCCGACGGAGACGCATCATGAGCACAGAGACCACCGTGAAGGGCTCGATGGGCGTACCGATGAAGCGCAAGGAGGATCCGCGCTTCATCCAGGGCAAGGGCAACTACGTGGACGACCTGTCGTTCCCGGGGATGCTCTACATGGCGATCGTGCGCAGCCCCTACCCGCACGCGGAGATCGTCAACATCGACATCTCCGAAGCGCTGCTGGTACCTGGCGTGAAGGCCGTCATCACCGGGAAGGACCTCGAGGCCGCCGGCCTGGGGTGGCTGCCCACCTTCCACGGCTACGACAAGCAGATGGTGCTGGCCATCGGCAAGGTGCTGTTCCAGTACCAGGAAGTGGCGGCCGTGTTCGCGGAATCGCGCGGCGCCGCGGCTGACGGCGCCGAGGCGGTGCAGGTGGAGTACAACCCGCTGCCGGTCGTGGCCGATCCGTTCACGTCGAAGACGGATGCCGTGCTGTTGCGGCCCGACCGCGAGTCGAAGACCAACCACATCTACCACTGGGAAGTGGGTGACCGGGACAAGACCACCCAGGCGCTGGCCGCGAGCGACACGGTCGTGAAGCAGCGCATGTGGTTCCCGCGCTGCCACCCGGCGCCGCTCGAGCCGTGCGGCTGCGTCGCGCAGTTCGACGCCATGGGCCGCCTGCACTTCCACGTCACGTCGCAGGCGCCGCACGTGTACCGCACCGCGATCTCCATCGTCACGGGCATCCCCGAGGACAAGATTCACGTCATCTCGCCCGACATCGGCGGCGGCTTCGGCAACAAGGTGCCGGTCTATCCCGGCTACGTGTGCGCGATCGTCGGCGCGCTGAAGATCGGGCGCCCGGTGAAGTGGATCGAGTCGCGGACCGAGAACCTCACCAGCACCGGCTTCGCCCGCGACTACCACATGGACGTGGAGATCGGCGCGACGAAGGACGGCACCGTGACCGCGCTGAAGGTGTCCACGCTGGCGGATCACGGCGCGTTCGATGCGGCCGCGGATCCGACGAAGTACCCCGCCGGCATGTTCGGCATCGTCACGGGCAGCTACACGTTCCCCGTGGCGCACGCGGAGGTGGACGCGTACTTCACGAACAAGGCGCCGGGCGGCGTGGCCTATCGCTGCTCGTTCCGCGTGACGGAGGCGAGCTACGCCATCGAGCGCGGGATGGACATGCTGGCCGACGAGCTCGGCCTGGACCCGGTGGAGCTGCGGAAGAAGAACTTCGTGAAGAAGGAGCAGTTCCCGTACCCGTCCGCGCTCGGGTTCACCTACGACAGCGGGGACTACCATCACACGCTCGAGGTCGCGCTCGAGAAGATCGGCTACAAGGACCTGCTCGAGGAGCAGGCCCGGAAGCGCGCGAAGGGCGAGCTGATGGGCATCGGCTTCTCGACGTTCACCGAGGTCGTGGGCGCCGGGCCGTCGAAGCACTTCGACATCCTTGGCATCAAGATGTTCGACAGCGCCGAGATCCGCATCCACCCGACCGGTTCGGGCATCGTCCGCGCCGGCACGAAGTCGCAGGGCCAGGGCCACGAGACGACGTGGGCGCAGATCGTGGCCGAGGAACTGGGCCTCGATCCGCAGAACATCCTCGTCGAAGAAGGCGACACCGATACGGCGCCGTACGGCCTCGGCACCTACGCCAGCCGGAGCACGCCGACCGCCGGCGCCGCCATCGCGATGGCGGCCAGGCGCATCCGGGAGCGTGCACGGAAGATCGCCGCGCACCTGCTGGAGGTCGGCGAAGGCGACGTCGAGTGGAAGGACTACCGGTTCCAGGTGAAGGGCGTGCCATCGAAGACCGTCACCATGAAGGAGGTGGCGTTCGCGGCCTACACGAACATGGGCCAGAACGAGCCCGGCCTGGAGGCCACGCAGTACTACGATCCGCCGAACATGACGTTCCCGCACGGCACGTACATCGCCGTGGTGGACGTGGACAGGGAGACCGGTGAGGTGAAGGTACGCCGGTTCCTGGCGGTGGACGACTGCGGCACCATCATCAACCCGATGATCGTGGAAGGCCAGGTGCACGGAGGCCTCACCGAGGGCTTCGCCATCGCCTTCATGCAGGAAATCCAGTACGACAAGGACGGCAACAACCTGAACACCAACTTCACCGACTACCTGGTGCCGACCTCGCTCGAGTCGCCGCACTGGGAGACGGCCCACACGGTCACGCCGAGCCCGCACCACCCCATCGGGGCCAAGGGCGTGGGCGAGAGCCCGAACGTGGGGAGCCCGGCGGCATTCGTGAACGCCGTCATCGATGCACTCTCGCCGCTCGGCGTGCGTCATATCGATATGCCCATCACGCGCGACAAGGTGTGGCGGGCCATCCGCGACGCAGACGCGAAGAAAGGCTGACCGTGAACCTGCAGTACACCGGCGAAGAGACCATTCCGGCCGACAAGGCCATCGTGTGGAAGTCCATCAACGATCCCGCCTGGGTGGGCCGCTGCCTGCCGGACGTGATCGACGTCATCGTGCACGACCCCACCCACTTCGACGCGATTGCGCAGGTGGGTGTGGGCCCCGTCCGTGGCAAGTTCAAGTTCAAGTTCGAGCTGATGCCCAGCGCGGCCGGCGATCGAATGGACATGAAGATCACCGGGGGCGGCTTCGGCAGTGCCATCGACCTGACGGCCGGCGCGGACGTGGTCGAGGCCGGGCCCGGAACGACGAAGCTGAACTGGAGCGGACAGGCCATCGCCCGTGGTCCCGTGGCGGCCGTCGGCGGACGCGTGCTCGACGCCCAGGCCCAGAAGCTCATCTCCCAGACGTTCGCCAACGTGCGCGAGCGCCTGACCGCCGCGGGATGAGCACGACCGCACTGTCGCGGGCCACGCTGCCGGAGCGGTTCTTCCCGCTGGGCGATCCGGCAGCCGTGGACCGCCTGCTCGACGGGACCGAGTGGTGCGTCGTCTTCAAGGCCGCGACCAGCGAGAAGACGTTCGACGCGTGGTTCCTCGTGCAGAAGGCCCTCGAGCCGCGGGTGGACGTGGCCGTGGGCCTCATCCAGATCCCCGCCGGACGGCCAGCCAGCGACCACGTCGCCGCACGCACGGGCATCGCACACCGGAGCCCGCAGTGCATCCTGTTCCACGAGGGGCTGGCCGTGGGCCACCTGGACGAGCGCGCCATCCAGCCGGAGTCCCTGGGTGCCCTGCTGCAGGCGCACCTGCCCTCGCGCATCGGCCCGCGCGTGGCCAACCCGCAGGTGGTCTCGCTGGACAGCTACCGGAAGCTGCTCGCGGACTTCGTGTCCGGAGCGCTCCCCGAGGAGCGCTTCCAGTGGGCCTACCTGGAGCGGCTCGAGAAAGAGGCCGCCTGGCGGGATGACGAGACGTTCGCGCGGCTGGCCTCGCTGTTCGACTACCCGTGGGAGCGACAGTTCACGCCCGCGCGGGTGGTCGCGCACGAGTTCCAGGGACACATTGCCGGTCGGCTGGAGCCCTTACGGGACCGGGCGCGCCGCCTGCTCGCGCAGATAAGTGAGGGATCGTAGATGTCCTCTGTGGCCGATTTCTTCGAACGCGTGGCCGCGCTGACGCGCGAGGGTCAACCGTTTGCCGTGGCCACGGTCGTCGCACGGCGGCCTCCGGTATCCGCACACCTCGGCGACCGCGCGATCGTCTTCGCCGACGGCCGCATGGACGGCTTCGTCGGCGGCGCCTGCTCGCGGGAGATCGTGCGCAGGCAGGCGCTCGAATCGATGACCGCGCGGGCCGCACGGCTCGTCTGCATCCGTCCCGACCCGAGCGACGCGGCCGAGCCCAGCGCGGACCGCGTCGTTGTCCCCATGACCTGCGCTTCGGAGGGTGCGGTGGACGTCTACGTCGAGCCCATCGTCCGCCCGCGCGCGATCGTCGTGGCCGGCGCGACCCCGGTCGCCGATGCTGTCGCCAGACTCGCACGCGCGATGCGCTACGACGTCGTGCGCGTCGTCGATGAGGGCGAGCAGCGCGACATCGAGCGCGATGCCGCCGCCGTCGGCGCCCGCGTGGCGACGCTCGATGCGCTCGACGAGGTGCTCCGCGGCGCCATGGCCAACGGTGGCGACTGTGCGGCCGTCGTGGCCTCGCAGGGACACTACGACGAGCCCGCGCTCGACACCATCCTGAAGGCGGGCGTGCCGTATGTGGGCCTGGTGGCCTCGCGCAAGCGAGGCGCCACGGTGCGCGCCTGGCTGGTCGAGAGCCACGTGCCGAACCTGGGCCGGCTGCGCAACCCCGCCGGCCTGGACCTGGGAGGCCGCAGCCCCGAGGAAGTGGCCCTGTCGATCCTCGGTGAGATCGTCCAGTGTGGGGTCTCCGGCTTCGCAGCATCGACGGCGGTCGAGCAGACCCCAGGACCCCAGGACCCCAGGACCTCAGGCCCCCATGACCTCAAGACCCCGGGACCTCAAGCCCCCAGGACCTCCGTCGCGATCGACCCCGTGTGCCACATGGAGGTCGAGATCGCCGGCGCGAAGCACGTGGCCGACGTGGACGGCCTCACCTACTACTTCTGCTGCCCCGGCTGCCGTGCCCGCTTCGTGAAGGACCCGCAGCGCTACCTCTCCCCGACGCCATGATCAGCGCCGCCGACATCCGCACCCGGTTCCGCGAGCGCGGCTTCGTCGTGGACGACGCGTTCGCCACGGCGCTTCAGATCATGCTGGCGCTGCAGAAGCCGCTGCTCATCGAAGGCCCCGCCGGTGTCGGCAAGACCGAGAGCGCGAAGGTCCTGTCCGACGCGCTCCAGACGCGGCTCATCCGCCTGCAGTGCTACGAAGGGCTGGACGCGATGTCGGCCCTCTACGAGTGGAACTACCCGCGACAGATGCTGCACGCGCGCCTGAGCGAATCGAGCGGCGCCACCCTGGAACAGCGCGAGGCGGAGATCTTCTCCGAGGCGTACCTGCTGAAGCGCCCGCTCCTCGAGGCGCTGACCGGGGACGAGTCGCCGGTGTTGCTGATCGACGAGGTCGATCGCGCGGACGAGGCGTTCGAGGCCTACCTGCTCGAGGTGCTCGCCGAGTGGCAGGTGACCATCCCGGAGCTCGGGACCATCCGCGCGCGCCATCGGCCGCACGTCATCCTCACGAGCAACCGGACGCGCGAGCTGTCCGACGCGCTGCGGCGCCGCTGCCTGTACCTCTGGCTGCCCTACCCGTCGCTCGAGCAGGAGATCGACATCCTCCGCGCGCGCGTCCCCGGCCTCTCCGCGCACCTTGCGGATCGCATTGCCCACTTGATGCAGGTCTTCCGCGAGCTCCCGCTGCAGAAGGCCCCGGGCGTGGCGGAGAGCCTGGACTGGGCGATGGCGTTGATGAGCCTGCACCGGGAGCACCTGGACGCGCGGACGCTGGAGCAGACACTGGGCTGCGTGCTGAAAGTCCACGAGGATCGCGCCGTCGTCCAGGAGCATCAGCACGCGATCGATCCGTACCTGGCCGACGCACCGGCGGCGCTGGAGGGCGGCGGGTACGGCCTCGCCACCGACTTCGGCATCGGCACCGTCGTCCCGCGCCGCTGATGTACCCGTTCGGCGATCTCCCCGGCAACCTCGCTGCCTTCTGCGGTGTGCTCCGCCGCGACCACGCGTTTCGGCTCGGCCCCGGCGAGATCAGCGACGCCGCGCGCGTGCTGCAGGTCATCGATCTCACCAATCAGCAGCACGTGAGGGATGCGTGGCGGGCCATCCTCGGCAGCAGCCGCCGTACCGCCGCCGCCTTCGACGAAGCCTTCGACGCGTTCTTCTTCCCGGGGCCGCAGGGGGTGCCGCAGGAGGGCCGGCCCTCCGTGACCGGCCGCAGGGAGCGGGCCGGGCGCGGCGAGATCACCGGCGAGCCTCGACCGGCGACCGGCGACCCCGGGGCCGACAGGGATCGCGAGGAGGGCGAGGGCGGCGGCGCAGGGACGGTCGTCCTGACCGACGACGATGAGATGCAGGACGGGGAGCCGACCCGCTGGGCGCGCGCCAGCTACAGCCCGTTCGAAGCCGAGGGGATCGAGGCCGTCGAGATGCGGCCCGTGACCGCGGCGTGGCGCGAGGCCGCGGTCGCCCTGATGCGGCGGCTGCGGCTGGGGCTCTCGCGGCGCTGGAGGCCGGCGCGCCGCGGCCGCCGCTTCGATCTCCGTCGGACGTGGCGGGCCAGCCTGCAGACCGGCGGCGAGGCGGTGACGGCCCGCTGGCTCCGGCGCGTCCACCGCAGCCCGACCCTGGTGGTGCTCATCGATGGCAGCCGATCGATGATCGGCGCGCACCAGGCGGCCCTGGACACGGCAGTGGCTTTCGCCAGCGTGACCCGTCGTGTCGAGGTGTTCGCCTTCTCGACGACCCTCGTCCCGCTGACGCGCCAGGCCCGCGACGCGGGCGCCGGGCGCCGTGTGCATGCATCGCTCGGGCGCGGGGCCTGGGGCGGCGGCACTAGCATCGGCGGCAGCCTGCGCACGTTCCTGCGCCGGCACGGTGAGCGGCATGTCGGCACCGGGACGCTGGTGCTGATCATCAGTGACGGGCTCGACGTGGGTGAGCCGCAACTCCTGCGCGATTCGATGCGCGAGATTCACCGGCGTGCGGCCGGCGTGGTGTGGATCAACCCCCTGCTCGAGACGCCTGGCTACGAGCCCTCGTCGCGCGGCATGCGGGCGGCCATGCCCTTCATCACGACGTTCACCAGCGTCCCCGATGCGTCAGGGCTCGCCCGTCTGGCGCGCGTGGTCCGGCTACGACGATAGGGCCGCGCCACACCGGTGGCAGAAGCGCGCAGCCGGGAGGTGGCCCCGCGTGCCGCACGCCTCGCATGCGCGAGCCGCGTCGAGGCCGCTCAAGCGGCGGCTGGTCATCTCCGCCGTCACGATGCCCGTCGGCACGGCCAGGATGCCCCACCCCAGGAGCATCACCACGCTCGACACCGCGCGGCCCACGTCGCTCTTCGGCGTGATGTCGCCGAAGCCGACGGTCGTCATCGTGGTGATGGCCCAGTAGACGGCCACCGGGATGCTGGTGAACCCGTTGCCCGGTCCCTCCACCACGTACATCACCGTGCCGAGCACGACGACCACCATGGCCACCGCGGCCAGGAAGACCGCGATCTTGCGGCGGCTCGCGGCCAGCGACTCGGCGAGCGTCGAATACTCGTGCACGTACTCCGTGAGCTTGAGGATGCGGAACACGCGGAGCATGCGGAGCACCCGGATGTCGATGAGCACGTGGAGCCCGGGGATGAACGCCGCCAGGTACATGGGCAGGACGGACGCGAGATCGACGAGCCCGAAGAAGCTGCGCGCGTACCGAAGCGGGCGCTGCACGCAGGCCAGCCGCGCGATGTACTCGAGGGTGAACAGCATCGTGAAGCCCCACTCGAGGGCCAGCAACTGCGGGCCGTAGTGGACGGCGAGCCCTTCCACCGTCTCGATCATCACGATCAGCACGCTGGCGAGTACCGCGACGAGCAGGACAATGTCGAACCGGCGGCCAGCCGGCGTATCGGCCTCGAAGATGACGGTGAACCACCGGAGGCGCCAGCCCCCGGCTGGCCGGCCGAACGCTTGCGCTTCGGGAGAGGACGCCGTGTCCATGGCGACATCTTACGGCCGGGCCTCAGGATTGGTGACGGCACTGACAATTTCTGACCGCGATCTGACGCGGCTCGTCAGCCCATGCCGTGCAAACGCGTTGAGATCGGTGCAGACCTCCTTGGCAACGTTCGTGCAAGCCGGGTCCGTGATGCGCAGGGTCTTCGATCGCGGGCGAACGGTATTGGTGGCCTCGTGGGTGCTGTGTGGTCTCGGGCTGGCTGCGGTGACGGGGCTCGAGGTCCGGGCGCGCTGGCTGACGCCACCCACTCCACCGGAGGTCGTCCAGGATCACACCGTGCGCAATGTCGCGGATCAACAGGGGCGGCGTGCGTCGTTCCGCATCCTGCTGTTCTCCGACGAGTTCCGCTGGCGCCTGGCGTCGTACGACGCCGTCGAGGACGGGGCCTCGTTCCCGCGATTCAGCGACGGGATGAAGACGGTGCTCGACAGCGCACAGGAAATCATCTGCGTGGGTGCCAGCTCCGAGGAAGTGCCCGCTGGTGTCGGCTTCAAGCAGGGACGGGCGCACGAGGAGTGGCGGGCCGCCCGCCGGGCAGACCGGATTGCGGTGTGGGTGCGCGAGGCGCTGTCGCGCCCGGTGCCCGTGCGCAAGCTCAACATCGGCCACCACGCGCCAACCAGGGGCCGGGCCAACACGTCCGATCAACGCCGCGTCGTCATCATCCTCGTCCTCGACAAGGACGAGGGCATCAACCTCGACGAGTCGCTGCGCGCGGCGATGGCCGAGGAAGCCGAGAGCGCGCCCCTCTTCGATTCGCTGCTCACCGACTACTCGCTGGGCGCGGGAAAGGCCTTCACATGGGTGCCCTGAGCGATCTGCCCCTGGAGTTGGTGATTGGCTGGGCACTCTGGATGGTCGGCGGCCTGGCGCTGACATTCTGGTTCGTCCGCCAGAGCGCGTCGCCACGCCTGCGCGAGGTGGCACCGCTGGCGACGCCAGCGGCCGTCGCGCGTCTCTCCGGCACCCACACCGTCGCCGCCCGGCCCGTGTCCGGGAACCACGTACCCGCACGCCAGCAGTCCGGGGTCCGGACGGTGGCCCGGTCGCAGTCGGGGACGCGGCCCGCGGCAGTCAGGCCACCGTCCGGCGTGTACGACCCGGACGCGTTCGACGAGCTCCGGGCACTGCTCGACCCGCCGGATCACAAGCCGGGCCCGAGGTGATCTCGGACGGCACCTGGGCCACAATGCCTGCGTGACCTCACGCAGCTACCTCGCCGTCGTCCTATGCGCCCTGGCCGTCGGCCAGACCGCGGCACAGACATCGCCGATCACCACCTGGCGCGCCGCGCACGAACGGCAGATTCTCGACGAACTGCTGGGACTCGTGGCGATCCCCAACGTCGCCGGGGTCGACGCGGACATGCGCCGGAACGCGGACCACCTGGTTGCGCTCTTCGAGAAGCGGGGCTTCACGGTGGAACGGACACCTGGCGCTGGCTCGCCGGTGGTGTTCGCGTCCCTCGACGTCCCGGCTCCGCGCGGCACCATCATCCTGTACATCCACTACGACGGGCAGCCCGTCGACGCCTCGGAATGGACGCGGTGCAAGCCATTTGCGCCGTGCGTCCACGGGCCGGCGGGCGAGGTCACGCTCCGCCCGGACACGCCACTCGACCCGGAGTGGCGCGTGTACGGGCGCAGCGCCTCCGACGACAAGGGGCCCATCGTCGCCGTGCTGAATGCCGTCGAGGCGCTCCGCGCCACGGGGTCGACGCCAGCCTGGAACCTGCGCGTCGTCCTCGACGGAGAGGAGGAGGCGGGATCGGCCAACTTCCGCCGGTTCGCCGCCGCACGGGCCGACGCGCTGACGGGCGACATCGCCATCACGCTCGACGGGCCGCGTCATCCCAGCGGGCGGCCCACGCTCTACTACGGCGTGCGCGGCGGGGCCGGCTTGACGGTGACGGTGTACGGCGCGCGCACGGACCTGCACTCGGGCAACTACGGCAACTGGGCACCCGACCCGTCGATGCGGCTGGCGAAGCTCCTGGCCAGCATGAAGGACGACGCGGGCCGCGTGACGATCGCCGGGTTCTACGACGACGTGACGCCGCTGACACCGACCGAGCTCACGGCCATCGACGAGATGCCGAACGTGGAGGCAGCGCTCAGGAAGGACTTCCTCGTCGCGCAGCCCGAGCGTCCCGAGCAGCGGCTCGAGCGCAAGTTGAACGAGCCCACCTTGAGCGTGCTGACGATGGAGGCCGGTGGCGGGTTCGGCGCCGCACCACGGTCCGCGATCCCCGCGTCGGCCGGGGCGCGCATCGAGCTGCGGCTCGTCCACGGTCTCGACCCCGCGCGCATGAACCGTCGCGTCGTGGACCACATCAAGGCGCAGGGATACTTCGTCATCGAAGGCCGTGCCCCCACCGACGAGGAGCGGTTGACGCACCCGCTGCTGGCGCGCGTGGACCTCCGCGGCGGTTCCGCGGCGCCGCGCGTGTCGATGGACGAGCCGATGACGCGGGCCGTCGTCGCGGCGCTCACGCGCAATGGCCGCGAGCTGGTGCGCCTGCCCACGCTGGGCGGCAGCATGCCGTTCGCCACGTTCAGCGACCGCATGCCGACCGTCGGCTTCTCCATGGTGAATCACGACAACAACCAGCACGGCCCGGACGAGAACCTCCGCCTGCGGAACCTCTGGGAAGGCATCGAGATGATGGCCGCCGTCATGTCCATGAGCCGGTGACGCCGGGGTTGTCACCGGGCGCCCCGACAGGTAGACTGCGGCTCTTGTGACGCGGCTCCTGACCCCGGCGGAGCCGCCACCCGACGACGATCAGCTGCCGAAGCCCACGACCAGGGCTGCGGGGCCCAGGACTGTTGTGCCTCGGGTGGTGGAGTTCTCCGGTGATTCGCTCTCGACCTTCACCTCCGAGCAGAAGCTCGCCAGTCGCCGCGGAGCGCCCGAGGCCGCCGTGCCTGCGCGAGCACGCCTGGGAGTCCGGTCCCTCGTCGCGTTCCTGCTGAGCCTGGTGCTGGCTCAGGCCTGGCTCATCGGCTGGTGGTGGGCCAGCGGGGCGACGTGGCCTGGAGCGCGAGCGACAACCGCCGCGCTGGTGGTGACCTCGGAGCCGCCGGGCGCGGAGGTCACCATCGACGGGACCGCCCGCGGGACGACCCCGCTCACGATCCAGCTCGACGGCGGCCGGCACGAGCTGACCGTCGGGACGGATCCAGCCGCATGGTCGCGCGCATTCGACATCCAGCCGGGAGTCCCCTCGTCGATTCACGTCGTGCGGGCACCGCCGGCGCCCGCGGCGTCCGATGCGGCCAACACCGGCGGACTCGAGATCACGACCGAGCCCGCCGGGCTGGCGGTTGCCGTGGATGGTCAGCCGCGCGGCGTGTCGCCGATTTCGGTCACGGGCCTCGAGCCGGGTTTGCACGAGGTCGCGGTCACGCGCGGGCCTGCGGTGGTGCGCCGGACCGTCTCGATCGGCGCGGGCACGCCCACGGCCGTGCTCATCAGCACGGCCAGTTCCGGCATCTCGTCCGGCTGGCTGACGGTGACGGCGCCCGTGCCCGTGCGGATTCTCGAGAACGGCACGCTGATCGGCAGTTCCGACACGCCGCGGCTGCTGGTGCCCGTGGGCCGGCACGATCTCGAGTTCTCGAACGATACCTTCGGATACCGCGTCACCCGCACCGTACAGGTCGCGGCGGGCCAGACCGCCACGGTCGCCCTGGAGCCAGCCACGGGGACGCTGAGCGTGAATGCCCAGCCGTGGGGCGAGGTCTGGATCGATGGCACGCGCATCGGCGAAACGCCGATTGGGAACCTGCCACTGGCAATCGGCAATCACGAACTGGTCGTCCGTCACCCGCAGCTGGGCGAACGCAGGCGGACGGTGGCCGTGAGCGTCAATACGCCCGCGCGTGTCGGCATCGACATGAGGCAATAGCATGTCGGGGCTGTGGTCCGCACCGATCGTCCTGTCACTGGCCTTGACGGGCGCCTCGCCCTCGCAGGATGCGGTCGACGCGGTGCGCCAACTCTACGCCGCAGCGGAGTACGAGTCCGCGCTCGCGGCGCTGGATCGGCTCTCGACATCCACCGGTGCGCCCGAGGCGACGGAGGTCGAGCGGTACCGCGCGCTGTGCCTGATGGCGCTGGGCCGCTCGACTGACGCGGACGCCGCGTTCGAGCGGGTCGTCCGGAACGATCCGTGGTACGAGCCAGGCGAGCAGGAGCCGCCACGCGTCCGCGCGGCGTTCGCCGCCGTGCGCGCCCGCGTGCTGCCGGAGGTCGCCCGTGCCCGGTATGCCGAGGCGAAGGCGGCGTACGACCGCAAGGACTACCCGGCAGCTGTCGCAGGGTTCGAACGGTCCGTGCGGATCCTCGACGCGGCCGAGTTGGCGGACCCTGCGTTGCGGGACCTGCGCACGCTGGCGTCGGGCTTCTTCGATCTCAGCCGCGCGGCCATCCCGAAGGTACCTCCACCGCCGGCCGCGGGTGCGGACGAGGGAGCGGCGGCAGCGGAGCCAGCCAGTCCCCAGACCGTGTTGCCGCCGACCGAGCCCGTCGCGATCGAGCAGGGCCTTCCTCCCTGGAACACGGTCCTGCTGGGATCGCACGCGCAGATGGAGTTCCGCGGCGCCATCGAGGTCTCCATCGATGAGACCGGCGCTGTGACCTCGGCGCGCATCGTTCAGGCCGTCCATCCTGCCTACGATCCACTGCTCCGCGAGGCCGCGTCGACGTGGCGCTACGTGCCGGCACGCCGAAACGGCAAGCCGGTCGCGTCCACCAAGCGCGTGGAGGTGGTGCTCCGGCCCCGGTAAGCTCGGGTTACGATCGTGGCATGCGGCTTCCTCCGTCCACGCAGATGGTGCTGCGTGAGGGCTACTGCGAGCTCAACTTCGGCCAGCCCGATCCCGACCTGCTGCCCGTGGACGCCATGCGCCGCGCTCCGGACGCCGCGTTCGAGGCGTTCGGGTCGGACCTGCTGGCCTACGGCGCGCCCGAAGGCGCATGGCCGCTCCTCGGCTGGGTTCGCGACCGGATCGAGCTGCGCGAGGGCGTTGCCGTCTCCCTCGACGAGTGCATCGGGACAGCCGGCAACTCCGACGCCATCGATCAGGTCTGCACGCTCTTCACGACACCCGGTGACATCGCCTTCGTCGAGTCCCCCACCTATCACCTGGGCCTGAAGATCCTCCGCGATCACCACCTGGACCTGCGCCCGGTGCCGACGGACGCCGATGGACTGTCGGTGGACGTCCTCGAGACGCGGCTGCGCCACCTCGCGCACGAGGGGCGGCGGGCGCGCCTGCTCTACACGATTCCGACGTTTCACAACCCCACGGGCGCAAACCTGTCCGCCGAGCGGCGCCACGCGCTCATCGAGCTGGCCATCGAGCACGACCTGCTGATTGTCGAGGACGACGTGTACCGCGAGCTCGTCTACGACGGCAGCGCGCCGCCGTCCCTGTTCGCGCTGGCGCCGCGCGGGCGGGTGATCCGCATGGGCTCGTTCGCCAAGTCGCTCGCGCCGGGCCTTCGGCTGGGATGGATCAACTGCAGCGCCGAACAGGCGCGACGCATCGCGGATGGCGGCCTGCGCGACAGCGGCGGTGCGCCGAACTTCGCGACGGCGATGATGGTCGCCGCGCTCTGCCGGGCAGGCGACTTCGATGTGCACGGCGACCGCCTGCGCGCGGCCTACCGGGAGCGCCGGGACGCGCTCGCGGCCGCGCTCACCGACTCGCTGCCCGACACGTGCACGTTCGTCACGCCGCGCGGCGGGTATTTCATCTGGGTGACGTTGCCCTCGCACCTGGACGGCGAGGCCCTGCTGGCGCGGGCGGACGCGTTCCGCGTGTCGTTCATCCCCGGCAGCCGCCTCACGCTGGACGGGCGCGGCCGTCACGCGCTGCGCCTGTCGTTTGCCCTGTTGAAGCCAGCGCAGCTCGTCGAGGGCGCGCGGCGCCTCGGTGCGCTGATCGCGAGCGCCTGATTCGGACGCCGCCCGCGGCTCGACTTCGGTTGAATACGATTCGGGTCGATTTGATCGACGAATCAGGCCGATGCTAGATTTTCGGACCGGTTCACGGTCCCCATGACATCGCCTCTCGTCGGCCATCTCCGCCTGCTCGTTCCCGTCGTGCTGTCGGTCGCGTCCGTGCTCCCGTTGGCCGTGCCGGCGCTCGCGCAGGTGTCCTCCGGCGGTCTGACGGGGCTCGTCCAGGATCCGGCGTCTGCGGCCCTGCCCGGCGCGATCGTCGAGGCCCGCGAGGTGGCCACGGGCCGCCTCCACTCGACCCGGTCCAACGCGGTGGGCCGTTTCCTGTTTCCATCGCTGGCACCGGGGCGCTACGACGTCACCGCCCGGCTCGACGGGTATCGCCCCTTCGAGCAGCGCGGCGTGCGGGTGTCCACCGGTGAGACCCTCGGGCTCGACGTCACGCTCGAGGTCGGTGGGCTCCAGGACGCGGTGGTGGTGATCGGCAGCGCCTCGCCGGTGGCCAACGAGCGCATGGGGCTCGGACAGGTCGTGTCGGAAGAGCAGGTGCAGCTGCTCCCGCTCAACGGGCGCAGCTTCATCCCGCTCGTGGCCCTCGCCCCCGGGGTGGCCCTGCCACCGGGCTCGTCGCTCCCCCGCATCAACGGCGGCCGGCCGCGCGTCAACGAGTACATCTTCGATGGGATTTCGGTGCTCCAGCCCGAGCCCGGACAAGTCCCGTTCTTCCCTGTCATCGACGGCATCCAGGAGTTTCGGATCGACACCAATGCCCCGCCGGCCGAGTTCGGTCGTTTCAACGGCGGCGTCATCAACCTGACCACGCGGTCCGGGGGTGACGAGCTCTCGGGCAGCGTGTTCACGTTTGCGCGGCACGAGGCGCTGAATGCCCGCAATGCGTTCGCACCGCCCGGCGAGGACACGCCTCGCTTCCGTCGCAACCAGTTCGGCGGCGTGGTGGGCGGTCCAGTCGTCAGGGGCCGCACCTTCTACTTCGCGGACTACCAGGGGCAGCGCCAGACGATCGGGCGAACGATGATCTCCACCGTCCCGACGCTCCTGCAGCGCCAGGGTGTCTTCACCGAGGCGATCGGTGGCCGCGTGCCGGCCATCTTCGATCCGGCGACCACCACCGTCGGGAGCGGCGGCGCCACGCGGGCCCCGTTCCCGGGCGGCACGATCCCCGACGCGCGGATCGATCCCGTGGCCCGCACGCTGATCGCGCGGTACCCGCTGCCGACGCGACCCGGTACGGCCAACAACTACGAGCAGACGGCCGACGAGGTCGTGGATCACGATCAGTTCGGCGTGCGGCTCGATCACCGGGTGACCGCCCGCGGCGACCAGTTGTTCGGCCGTCTGACGCGATTCAGCGAGTCGTTCGTCCCCGTCACGCCGCTGCCGGACGGGAGCGGCACCACGACCGGAACGCTGGGCCCCCAGCGCACGCGCTCGTGGGCCCTGGCAACCGCGTATCGTCAGCCGCTCAGCGGTAACCTGCTGCACGAGGTGCGATTCGGCCACACGGGCCGCTCCGTGTCGAGGAGCGCCGTTCAGCTGCCGACGAGCCCGGCCGTCGATCTCGGGCTCCCCGGCATCCCGGACAACGCGCGGTTTCCCTCGACGCTCCCGACGTTTCAGATCGCCGGCTATCAGCTGCTCGGCTCACCGGCCAACGCCGCGACCGACTTTGGCACGCGCGTCATCCAGGTTGCCGACACCCTCACGTGGCTCCGGGGCTCCCACGTGGTGAAAGCGGGCGCGGACCTGCGCTGGCCCTCGCTGGACGTCGTGCAACCGCCGTCCCCGACCGGAGTCTTCCAGTTCTCGAACCTGTTCACGGACCTCCCCGGCATCGCGGCCACCGGCACGCCCCTCGCGAGCTTCCTGCTGGGCCAGGTGCAGACGTTCTCGATCGACCTGCAGCAGGACGAGATCAGGAACCGCGCGCACATCCAGGAGTACTTCATCCAGGACGACTGGCGCGTCTCGGACCGGCTCACGCTGAGCGCCGGCGTACGCTACACGCTCAACGTCCCGTCGACCGAAACACGCGACCAGGCCGCGGTGCTGAACCTCGACACCCGGTTGCTGGAGTACCTGGGGCGCGATGGCACCCCGCGGACGGCGCGTGATCTGGAGCGGGGGAACGTTGCTCCGCGCCTCGGCGTGGCCTTCCGGCCCGGCCTCCGCGACGTGCTCAGGGGCGGATACGGTGTCGTCTGGATCGACCAGGCCGGCATCACCACCCCGTTCACCACGCCCGCCTTCCCGTTCCTGCAGACCACCGGCGAGCGCACACTCGACAACCTCACACCGGCGTTCGTGCTGGCGAACGGCCCGAGCGTGTCACCGATCGGTCCGACACCCGATGCCGGGCTCGGGCAGGGCGTCTTCGGCGTGGACCGCCACCTGGGTTCCGGCTATGTCCAGCAGTGGCATGCCGGCTGGCAGCGTGACCTTGGAGCCGGCTTCGTGGCCGATGTCGCGTACGTCGGGTCGTTCATCACGCGCGTCGGCGTGCCCGATGCGAACCTCAATCAGCTGTCGGTCGATCAGCTCGCACTGGGCCCCGTGCTGCTCGAACGGGTGCCAAACCCGTACTTCGGCGTGATCCCGCGTTCCTCGTCGCTCGGCGACCCCACCATCACGCGCGCGCAGCTGCTCAAGCCGTTTCCCGAGTACACGGCCGTGAGCCTCTACCGGAACAACATCGGAACGACGCGGTACGACGGATTCGAGGCACGCCTCGAACGCCGCTTCTCGCGCGGCGTCTCCGCGATGGCGAGCTACACCCGCTCGCGCCTGATCGACGATGCATCGTCGGTGTTCGACGCGTCGATTCTGACGGGGCCCGTGGTGAATGCCCCCGTGGCCGACGCCTACGACCGCCCGCGGGACCGCGACTATTCCACCGGCGACATCCCCCACGTGTTCGTGGCCTCGGTCATCGCGGAACTGCCGTGGGGCCGGGGACGCCGGTGGCAACCCTCCGGCGCGCTCGGCGCCTTCGCCAGCGGGTGGACGCTGACTGGCACCGGTACGCTGCAGTCGGGCGTGCCGGTGCCCGTGACACAGGCAACGAACTTCAATGCCTTCGCCGGCTTCGGCGCCCAGCGGCCGAACCTGGTCGGGAACCCCGGCCTGACGGGCGGCGAGCGTTCCACGACGCGGTGGTTCAACACCGACGCTTTCGCGGTGGCGCCGCAGTTCACCCTGGGAAGCGCCTCCCGTAATCCGATCCGCGGCCCGGCCTACCGCAATCTCGACGTCGCGCTCATTCGGACCGTGTCTCTGCCTGACGAGTACCGGCTCGAACTCCGCCTCGAAGCCTTCAACGTGACGAACACGCCCACGTGGGGCGCGCCGAACGGGGTCTTTGGCTCACCCGCCTTCGGCTCGATTACCTCCGCACTCGACCCGCGCGTCCTCCAGGTGGCGGTCAGGCTGCTGTTCTGACGCGCAGGGGCGTCACATCCGAGGTCCATTGCCGGACGCGATCGGCCCGGATCGCGCCTCCTCGCGCAGCGACTCCGCATCCCACCCGGCGTCGCGGTCGAGCGCAGGCTCGGCCCGGTCGGCCTCGAACATGCGCTCCAGGTCCTCGATGCGCTGGCGGGCGGCGCTCGCGTACGTGCCGCGATCGTCACGACGGCCCGTGAGCTCGCGGACCGACTCCTCGTCGTGCTTCAGGAAGCGCTGTGCGGCCCGGTGTGCGCGGTAGGCCCGGACGCCCAGCAGGCGGAGCGCATCGGACCCGAGGCGCAGGGAGGTGTCCAGCGTGTCGCGGTAGACGTTCGCCACGCCCGCGTGGAGCAGGTCGTGCGCGTCCTGCCAGTCGAAGGCACGGGCCAGGATCGTGAGCTGTGGAAAGTGCCGGCGCACGGTGTGGACGAGGTCGAGCGTCCGCTCCGGCGTGTCGAGCGCGATCACGATGAGCCGCGCACGCGCCGCCCCGGCGGCGTGGAGCAGATCGTGCCGCGTCGCGTCGCCGTAGTACACCGTGAGTCCCATCCGCCGCAGCAGGTCCACCCGGTCGGAGTCGTTGTCGAGCACCGTGGTGTGCACGCCGCTGGCGCGCAGCAGGCGGCCGACGGTCGCCCCGAAGGCCCCGAAGCCCGCGATGAGCACCGTGCCGCCCTCGTCCGCCACGTCCGGCGGGCGTGACGCCGCCACCCGCGTGCCCGTGCGCGGCTGAATCACGCGCTCGTTGACGAGCAGCAGGAGCGGCGTGACCGCCATCGACAGGGCCACCGCGGCCACCAGCGGGCCCGTGATCGACGGCGCGAGCACGCCCTGCTGGCCCGCAAACGAGAACAGCACGAACGCGAACTCGCCCACCTGTGGCAGGGCGAAGGCCAGCAGCAGCGCCTGATCCACGCTGAGGCGGAAGGCCCGGCCCAGCACGAGCAGCACGGCCAGTTTCGCCGCGATGATGCCGGCGACCAGGCCGATGATGACCAGCGGCTGCTCCAGGATGAGTCCGAAGTCGATCGACGCCCCCACCGCGATGAAGAAGAGCCCGAGCAGCAGCCCCTTGAAGGGGTCGATGTCGCTCTCGAGCTCGTGACGGAACTCGCTGTTGGCCAGCACCACGCCAGCCAGGAACGTGCCAAGCGCCGGCGACAGGCCCACCGCGCTCATCAGGAGCGCGATCCCGACGACGAGCAGCAGCGTCGCCGCGGTGAAGATCTCGCGCAGGCGTGTGCGCGCGATCTGATGGAGCACCGGCCCCAGCACGAAGCGGCCGCCGGCCACGACGAGCCCCACCGCCGCCAGGACCGCCAGCGTCTGCCCCCACGCGGGCAGGTGTGACACGACGGTCTCTCCATGCGCGTCGGCGGCCGCTACGACGGCCCCCGGCGCCGCCAGCAAGGGAAAGATCGCCAGCATGGGGATGACGGCGATGTCCTGGAAGAGCAGCACCGCGAAGGCGCTCTGGCCGCCAGCCGTGCCCAGCACCCCCCGCTCGTTGAGGGATTGCAGCACGATGGCCGTGGACGAGAGCGACAGCGTCATGCCCACGGCCAGCGCACCACGGACGGGCAGCCCCAGCGCGATCGCCGCCGCGGCCAGCACCACGGTGCTGACCAGCACCTGCAGCCCGCCCAGGCCCAGGATGGGCCCTCGCAACCGCCACAGCAGCGCCGGCTGCAGTTCGAGCCCGATGACGAAGAGCATCATCACGACGCCGAACTCGGCGACGTGCATCACGTCCTGCCCGCCCGTGCCGAGCAGGCCCAGGGCGAACGGGCCGATGGCCACACCCGCCAGCAGGTAGCCAAGGACCGAGCCCAGGCCCAGCCGCTGGGCGACCGGCACGGCGATCACCGCAGCCGCGAGGTACACGAACGCCTGGAGGAGCAGACCGCCGTCGTTCATGCCTCCCCCTCTCCACGCACACCGGCCAGCGCGCGGTTCAGCGTCGGATAGCGGGCGGCCGCCCGCAGATCCACCCGTGCGTCGCACAGGTCCGCCAGCAAGCCGCCGTACCGCACGGCCTCGTCCTCGATCTGCGCCTCGCTCATGCGATGCGTGCCGTGGATGACGTACGGCGGCGTCCACTGCATCCCGCACAGGTACGCGGTCTGCTCCAGCGGCGCCAGGAGCTCGCGCATCGTGAAACGGTTCAGCCCGTCGTGCTGATACGCCTCCTCGCGGCCGCCGGCCGAGATCACGTGCAGCACCTGCTTGCCGCGAAGGGCGCGACCTGCCCGGCCGTAGGCCCACCCATGCACCAGGACGAGGTCCTCCCACTGCTTCAGCAGCGGCGGCGTGCTGTACCAGAAGAAGGGATGCTGGAACACGACAATGTCGTGCGCGGTGAGCAGCGCCTGCTCGCGGGGCACATCGATGTCGAAGTCCGGGTAGGTTTCGTAGAGGTCGTTGAGCGTGATGCCCTCGCGCTGCGGCAGGTGCGCCAGCAGCCGGCGGTGCACGCGGGACCGTTCGAGAGCCGGGTGCGCGAACTGGACGAGGACTCGGAGCATGCACCCCGAGCGTACGCCGAATCGCCGTACAAAGGAAAAGGGCGAAGCCTCGCGGCCTCGCCCTTCTCACTTCTCACTTCTCACGTCTTACTTCCTACTTCTTACTTCTCGCTTCTCACTTCTCCGTCTGCGGGAGGCGCAGCGAGATGTACTCGCCGGTGTAGTTGCCGCCGCTGACGCCGACAATGATGTGCTGGCGCCCGCCGACCGAGTAGGTCATCGGGTGACCCACCACCGGCGCCGGCAGGAGCACTTCACCCACCTGCGCGCCGGTCTTCTTGTCGTAGGCGCGGAGCATCGCGCCGCGGCCGCGCGGCTCGATGTTGGTCACCTGCGGGTCGCCCGCGATGACCAGGGTCTTGGTGATGAGCACGCCCACGTTGCCCGGCTGGCCGGTCTTGGGGATGTTCATCCCGCGCAGCTTCGGATTGTTGCGGACGACGTCCGGCGTGTCACCGTGGGGCACCTGCCACATCAGGTCGCCCTTGTTGACGTCGATGGCCGCCATCAGGCCGTACGGCGGCTTCAGGATCGAGAGGCCGTCCAGGCCCTCGCCCAGTGCCCGACGGCCCGCGCCGCCGCCGAACTGGATCGTGGGACGGGAAATGGTGCCGTCCGGGTTGCGTCGCGGCATCCCGTAGTCCGGTTCCGCCTCCCACCGCGGCAGGCGGGGCTTGTTCTTGAACTGGTCGGGGTTGACCTTCTCGAACTCTTCCTCTTCGTACTTCGCCACGGTGATGGCGGAGTTGTGGGCGTGCGTGTAGAAGATACCCGTCTCGGGGTCGAAGCCCGAGCCCGGCCAGTTGATGCCGCCGGTGGTGTTGGCGATGTTGATGGTGCCGAGCTTGTCGCTCTCCGGGCCAACGGGCGGCACGTACGGAATCGGCTCCCAGCGGAACTTCGCGAGGTTCTTGAGGGCCTGGGCGCGGAGCTCCGGCGTGAAGTCGATCAGGTCGTTCTCGGTGATGTGCGTGCGCGAGAACGGCGCCGGCTTGGTCGGGAAGGGCTGCGTCTTGGCCGTCTTCTCCCCGTGCATCGTCGTCTGGGGCACCGGGCGTTCCTCGATCGGCCAGATGGGCTGGCCGGTGATGCGGTCGAAGACGTAGAGCCAGCCCTGCTTGGACGGCACCGCCAGCACCTTGCGCGGCTTGCCGTCGATGGTGACGTCCATCACGAGGCCCCAGCCGGCCATGTCGTGGTCCCACAGCGGGTGGTGCACGAACTGGTAGTGCCAGCGCTTGCGGCCCGTCTTGATGTCCACGGCCACCATGCTCTCGGCGTACAGGTTGTCACCGGGGCGGTTGCCGCCGTACTCGTCGATGGTCGGCGTCTCGACGGGCAGATACACCAGACCGGCCTCGGGGTCTGCCGTGATCTCGGTCCAGACGCCGTTGTTGCCGGTCCATTCCCAGGATCCGTTCTCCCAGGTCTCGTTGCCGGGCTCGCCGGGATAGGGGATCGTGTTGAAGCGCCACACCTGCTTGCCGGTCCGTGCATCGTAGGCCCGGACGGCGCCCTTGGCGTTGGTGCTGTAGACGTAGCCGAGGCCCTCGAACATCGACGAGCCGACGACGATGATGTCGCCGACGACGAGCGGCGTCGAGTGGAGCCCGATCTCGCCCTTCTCGAGGTCGATCTGCTTGTCCTTGCCGATGACGATGCCCTGCTTGAGGTCGACGACGCCGTTGGTGCCGAAGCCCGGAACCGGCTGGCCGGTCTTGGCGTTCAGCGACACCAGCCGGTAGCCGGTGGTCACGTAGATGACGCGCTCGTCACCCTTGCCGTCAGTCCAGTAGGAGAGGCCGCGACCCGAGAGCTGGCGCGGGGCCCAGCGCGTGGCGCGCTCGCCCTCGTCCATCGCGTACATCCACTTCATCTCGCCCGACGTGGCGTTCAGGGCCACCACCGCGCGGCGCGTGCCGGCCGTGGCGTAGACCATGTTGCCGATCTTGATCGGCGTGCCTTCGAGCTTCGTCTCGGGGCGCGGCCCCAGGTTGTCGGTCTTGAACCGCCAGGCCACTTCGAGCTTGCTGAAGTTGGTGGCGGTGATCTGGTCGAGGGGCGAGTACTTGTTCCCGGAGACGTCAGCCGTATAGCGCGGCCAATCACCGTTCTTCGTGCTCGGCATCCCACTGCCCTGTCCGGATACGCGGGGGTTCATCCACGCGGCACCCGCGACGAGCAGTGCCAGCACCGGCACAACTCGAATTGCGATGCGCTTCATTCGTTTTACTCCTGACCGTGACTGCTGAGAGGCAAACGTCCGACGCCTGATCCGTGGACGTGACTGAGCATTTTATCGCGGCTGACTGCGATTCGCCCCAGCTTTCTCACCACGGCCGCATGCGATGGCAGGACGAGATGTCTCTGGATGTCACCCGCCTTCCCGCGCGCAGGCCCGCGACAAGCTTCGGCGCGGCAGGCCCGGCGCTCGCATCTAGCGTTCGAACTGGACCGCGTAGACGGGCGGCAGGTGGCTGGAGACCGTCTGCCAACTGTCCCCGCCGTCCTCGCTCACCCAGAGCGAGCCCGTAGTCGAGCCGAACGCCAGGACCTCCCCGGACCCGTCAACGTCCAGGGCATGGCGGTACACGAGGTCGTAGGCGTGCTCCTGGGGGAGGCCCTGGCGCAGGATCTGGAAGCTCCGTCCCCCATCGCGGGTCCGGGTGACGACCACCTGGCCGCCGGCCGGATACCGCACTTCATCCTTCACGGCGGGCACGAACCACGCGGTGTGGGGATCCCGGGGATGGGCCGCAACCGCGAAGCCGAACGTGGACGGCTGCACGCCCGTGATTTCCCGCCAGGTGGCCGCGCCGTCGGTCGAATGGAAGATGCCGTTGTGGTGCTGCACCCACAGGACGTCCGGGGATTGCCGGCACTGCGCCACCAGATGGGGATCCTGGATGTTGGGCTCGAACTGCCGCTCGGGCGGCATGAACTCCGCGCGCATCCCCGTCGCGGTCGGCGTCCACGTGGCGCCGCGATCCCGCGTGGTCCAGACACCGCCGCAGGAGACCCCGACCTTCACGTGCGCCGAATCGCGGGGATCCACGACTACGGAGTGGATGCCGGGGTGGTCGGCGCCGCCCCCGAACCACTCTTCCCGGCGCGGGTCGTCCCACAAGGGCCGGTTGAGCGACCACGACTCACCATGGTCGTCCGACCGGAACAACCCTCCCGGCAGGGTGCCGCACCACAGCGCCCCGGGCTCGTCCGGGCCCCCGGGCACGATGATCCAGACGAGCTTGAGCGACCAGTCCGCGGGTGTCCCCTCGGCCGGCGTCTTCGGCACGTAGCCGTCCGGTTTGGGCGGATACACCGGGGTCGCGATGGCCTGCCACGTGACGCCGGCGTCGCGCGACCGGTGCAGCTTGACTCCGAAGTGACCGTGGTTCAGCGACGCATACAGCGACCCGTCGCGCGGATCGTGCGCCGCCACCGTGACGTTGTCGCCCAGGAAGCTCACGCGCGCGATCTGCCAGCCGCCGGCACCCCGCTCGATCGTGAACAGTCCCTTGCGCGTGGAGACATGACACCGTGGGGACATGCTCATCCTCCGGAGAGCGCCTGGACGATGTCGATGACAGCGTCCGGCGCCACCGCGTCGGTCAGGCCGGCACGATCCTCGACCTGACGTCCATCGATGAAGGCCGCCATGTGCTGGCGCAGGCGGCCGCGATCGTCGAGCACGTAACCGCGCGCCGCCAGATGGGCGGCGAAGTACGACTCGAGCGCGGCGCCGAGCGTCGCGCCCGTCACGTCTTCGGTGGGGCACGCCACGTGGCGCTGGATGTTGCGCGTGAAGCGGACGGTCGGCATCGTGTGCAGCCGGGGAAAGCCATACCGTAACGAACTGACCGGGGGGATGCAAGGGCGCTCGTCCCCCTATTCATCACAGGTGCGGAGCGGGAGCACGGCGATCTCGCGGCGCTGTGGGCCGTCGCACTCGACGAACAGCACGCGCTGCCACCGGCCGAGGCTCAGCCGTCCATCCTCCACGATGAGCGTCTCGGACGAGCGGAACACGGCGGCACGGCAATGCGCGTGGCCGTTGCGCCGCTCGCGAACCCCCAGCACGTTGACCGTACGGCGCGACAGATCGTCGTGCGCGTACGGCAGGTCGAGTGGCGCCCAGCACGCCAGCCGGGCGGCAAGGTCCTCCAGCAGGAGCGGCTCCGCTTCGTTGACCAGCAGCCCGGTGGTGGTGTGGAGGGTCTGCACCACGAGCACCCCCCCGGTCAGGCCGGCCTCGCGCACGAGCGCGGCGAGCCGGTCGGTGATGTCGATGAACTCGGTGGATCGCGAGCTCACCACCTCGAGTCGGCACGCCCGGGGAACCACGAGACCCGCCTCAGTGCGCATGGACGCCTCCCGCGACGGCGTCGCGTCGCTCGAGCACGTCCGCCCACCGCACCCGCGCCGTGATCTGCATCAGCACGAACAACGTGATGATGGCGCCGATGGTAACGGCGAGCCCGGTGAACCCCTCGAAGAAGAACGCGTAGCTGAAGGCCACGAGGTACACGGCCTGCGCCAGCACCGCCTGCCACCAGCGCTCGCGCATGCCGCCGACGGCGCGCAGGTAGCTGGCAACGAGGCCCGCGCTCACCAGCGCGGCGGCGACGAACGCGACGTGCAGGGAGACGTGGTCCACGAGGTAGGCCATGAGCAGGTGGAACGCGAAGAACGCCGCCGAGATGAACACGTAGTTCATCGGGTGGAGCGACTCGCGGGACAGCACGTCCAGCACGACCATGACGGCAAGGAAGAACAGCAGCGACACCGGCGCGAAGAACGTGATGCGCGCGGCGAGGGGGCCTGGATTCTGCCGCGCCGGCAGGTCGATGCCGATGGCCTGCCCTGTCACGAGGTTCGTGAAGCGCCACACCAGCTCCAGACCCTCGCCCGCCTCTGCGCGGCCGGTCGGCGACATCGTCCCCGCCGGGAAGTCCACGCCGCGCACGTTCGTCCGCGCGGTCAGGGTGAAGTCGCGTGCGTCGGCGACGCCGTCGGCGCCGAAGGCGTAGCGCCAGTCGTCGAGGCCCCGAGATCGGTACGCCACCTGCAGCGTGACCTGGCCGCCGCCGGCCACATCCACCGCCCCTTCCACCTCCTTGGTCAGGTCGCCCTGCCGCGGCGTGGCGACGCCGTCGAGGGTGAAGGTGAAGTCGTCGTACATCGCATGTGCGGCAGGGAACAGGAGGCGGACACGGATGCGCCGTTCGACGGCGTCAGGATTGGTGAAGACGTAGGTGGCGCGGAAGGCCACGGCATACGTGTCGTACCAGAGCAGGCCTTTCTGCCGGTGCTCCAGGTCCAGCGTCACATGCGCATCGGTGCGCGTCAGGGGCGCGCTGACCCACGCGGTCGACGGCTTGCGGACCTGGCGCACGACGGCGCGACCGTCGGCGTCGACATCCTCCCTGGTTTCCACGGTTTCCGATGGGCGGGCCACCCAGGCCTCCGGCGCCCGCTGCAGATGGGGCCCGCCCCAGAGCAGCGTGACCTCCTCCCGCAAGGGCCCATCGAACTGGCCGGTCCGGTAGACGATCGAGCTGCCGAGCGCGAACCATGCGGCGGCCGCAAGCACGAAGATGAAGCCGATGGCGAACAGGCGTCGAACGGTCACGTGAGCCCTCCTTGGCTGTGCGGCCCATCCCCCGGGGGTGGGCCCGCACGAGGACCATGGCAGACGAAGGTCGCCAAGTCCTCAGCGGAAGGTGAGGGTTTTGTGACGGGGAGAAATCTCAGAACGGGTGCAGGGGTGCAGGGGTGCA